>Ga0209370_1002085_pt1 | contig 15298 bp, 11 predicted proteins | sample AgamicAtPrz_FD_187164 | JGI IMG/M metagenome (GOLD analysis project Ga0209370, IMG submission 187164) | Agave microbial communities from Guanajuato, Mexico - At.P.rz (SPAdes) (version 2) | ecosystem: Host-associated > Plants > Phyllosphere > Phylloplane/Leaf | place: Guanajuato, Mexico... | reverse complement strand
TGGGCGCCACCCACGTGTTCAAGATCGCTGACGACCAGTCGTTCAAGACCGACCTGCGCTACTTCGACAGCAGCAGCGACGGCAAGAATGGCAACGACAGCGCTTACAACTTCAACAACAACGGTGGTTACGCCAAGAACACCGGCGAGATCGACAACAAGACCTGGTCGGCCATGTTCACCTATACCCTGGGTGGTCACGCGCTGATGGTCGGTCACCAGCAGGTGGGTGACGACGGTGGCTTCGTATGGTTGAACCAGGGCAGCCTGACCAACGACAGCGGTACCTCGGAAGGCGCTGCAGGTTCCAGCTTCTACCTGTTCACCGACAGCATGATCAACCAGTTCGCTCGCGCTGGCGAAAACACTACCTTCGGTCAGTACTCCTATGACTTCGCGGCCCTGGGTGTGCCAGGCCTGAAAGCATCGGTTGCCTACCTGCGTGGTGATGACATCCGCAACAAGTCGGGCAACGGTACCTACAACGAATGGGAACGTGACGCGCGCATCGACTACACCCTGCAGGAAGGCACCTTCAAGGGCTTGGGCTTCAGCCTGCGCCAGGGCGTCTACCGCGGTGCTGGCGAGAGCAGCGCCGACCAGGATCAGGCGCGCTTCATCGTGAACTACACTTACAGCTTCCTGTAAGTCGTAAGCACACAGAAAGCCTCGCCTTGTGCGAGGCTTTTTCATGTCTGGCGTCAAAAATTCCATAAAGTTATAAATAAATCGTTATTTATTCTTTTTATTTCTCTCCAACTACAGGCACATTCAATCCACGTACTACAGAACAGCACAGGAGCCGCAGCCCATGAGCCTCAAACTCGGTGATATCGCCCCAGATTTCGAACAGGATTCCAGCGAAGGCAAGATCCGCTTCCACGAGTGGCTGGGCAATAGCTGGGGCGTGTTGTTCTCGCACCCGGCCGATTTCACCCCGGTGTGCACCACCGAGCTGGGCCTGACTGCCAAGCTCAAGGACGAATTCGCCAAGCGCGGGGTCAAGGCCATCGCCTTGTCGGTCGACCCGGTCGACTCGCACCAGCGCTGGATCGAGGACATCAACGAGACCCAGAACACCGTGGTCAATTTCCCGATCATCGCTGACGCCGACCGCAAGGTGTCCGATCTGTACGACCTGATCCATCCGAATGCCAGCGACACCCTGACCGTGCGCTCGCTGTTCGTTATCGACCCAAACAAGAAGGTGCGCCTGACCATCACCTACCCGGCCAGTACCGGGCGCAACTTCAACGAAATCCTGCGGGTGATCGACTCGCTGCAGCTGACCGACAACCACAAGGTGGCCACGCCAGGCAACTGGCAGGACGGTGACGACGTGGTGATCGTGCCTTCGCTGAAGGACGAAGAGGAGATCAGGCAGCGCTTCCCCAAAGGTTACCGTGCGGTCAAGCCGTACCTGCGCCTGACCCCGCAACCCAATCGCTGAAGAATTCCTCGTTGCATTGCTCTTAGCCATAGCAGGGATATTCGGGCCGTTTCGACGGCCCTTTTTTATGCCTGTGGGAATTGCATTGGCCTTTTCCTGGGCTGCCTGGATGGAGAAACAAAAAAGGAATAAACAAATGAAAAAATATGATTTCTAGATATATGCCTGCGCTGGTAATGTCACTCCCAACCCAGACAAGGAAACGCTGCAATGTTGGTTGTCTCAATCGGTGGTAGCCCCAGTACCCGTTCACGCTCCGGCGTGCTGCTGGAGCGTTCGCGCCAGTGGCTGCAGGATCGTGGTGTCGAAGTGGTGACGTTCCAGGTACGCGACTTCCCCGCCGAAGACCTGCTGCACGCCCGTTTCGACAGCCCGCAGGTGCAGCATTTCCAGCAATTGGTAGCCCAGGCTGATGGACTGATCGTTGCCACGCCGGTGTACAAGGCCTCTTTTGCCGGCGCCCTGAAAACCTTGCTAGACCTGCTGCCCGAGCGGGCCCTGGCCCACAAGATCGTGTTGCCGATCGCCACCGGCGGCAGTATCGCCCACATGCTGGCGGTGGATTACGCACTGAAACCTGTGCTGTCGGCACTCAAGGCGCAGGAGACCCTGCAAGGGATCTTCGCCGACGACAGCCAGGTTGCCTACGCAGACGGCAGCAAACCCGCGCAGCTGGTACCGGCGCTGGAAGAACGCCTGCAGGATTCGCTGGAGACTTTCCACGTCGCCCTGGCCCGCCGGCCACGCCCCGTGGCCCCCGGCGTGCTGAAAGAACGCCTGATCAGCGCTCGCTGGAGCATCTGACCGGCCTTACATGCTTCACCCACCTTACTCGCCCGACAACGAGGCAAGCAGGTGCAACCCGAACCCTATCGCACAGGAGAGCGCCATGCGCACAGTCTTCTTGCGTCGCGGTCTGGTCGCCCTGTTTGCGGCGGCTGTGTCCTTCGGCGCCATTACCCAAGCCCAGGCCGAGAGCCTGCGTATCGGTTATCAGAAATACGGCACCCTGGTGCTGCTCAAGGCCAAAGGCACGCTGGAGAAGCGCCTGGCCGAACAGGGCGTGCAGGTGCAGTGGACCGAATTCCCCGGCGGCCCGCAGCTGCTTGAAGGGCTGAACGTCGGCTCCATCGATTTCGGTGTCACCGGCGAAACACCGCCAGTGTTCGCCCAGGCCGCCGGCGCCGACCTGCTGTACGTCGCCTATGAGCCACCAGCGCCGCACAGCGAGGCGATCCTGGTGCCGAAGGGCTCGCCGGTGCAGTCGGTCAAGGACCTCAAGGGCAAGAAGGTCGCCCTCAACAAGGGCTCCAACGTGCATTACCTGCTGGTCCGCGCGCTGGAAGATGCCGGCCTCAAGTACAGCGACATCCAGCCCGTCTACCTGCCTCCGGCCGACGCCCGCGCCGCCTTCGAGCGCGGCAGCGTCGATGCCTGGGTGATCTGGGACCCCTACCAGGCGGCTGCCGAACAACAGCTACAGGCGCGCACCCTGCGCGATGGCAAAGGGCTGGTCGACAACCACCAGTTCTACCTCGCTACCCGCAACTATGCGACCCAGCACCCGGCGGTGATCAACACCCTGATCGACGAAGTTCGTGCGGTGGGCCAGTGGTCCCAGGCCAACCCGCAGCAGGTGACCGAGCAAGTCGCACCGCTGCTCGGCCTGCCCGCCGACATCACCCTGACCTCGGTCAAGCGCCAGGGTTACGGCGCCGCAGCGCTCACCCCGGAAGTGGTGGCTGCGCAACAGAAGATCGCCGACACGTTCCAGGCTCTGAAGCTGATTCCCAAGCCACTGAGCATCAAGGACGTGATCTGGACACCCCCGGCCAAGGTCGCCAGTGCACCTTGATTGACTTGCCGCGCCGGGGCCCTGCCCTGGCTGAGCCACCCTTGAGGAGACAACTCCAATGAGCCTGAACATTTTCTGGTTTTTGCCCACCCATGGTGATGGTAAGTACCTGGGCACCGCCGATGGCGCCCGCGCTGTCGACCACGGCTACCTGCAGCAGATCGCCCAGGCGGCCGACCGCCTCGGTTTCGGTGGCGTACTGATCCCTACTGGGCGTTCCTGCGAGGACTCCTGGCTGGTTGCCGCGTCGCTGATACCGGTGACCCAGCGCCTGAAATTCCTGGTCGCCCTGCGCCCCGGCATCATTTCGCCGACCGTGGCGGCACGCCAGGCGGCCACCCTTGACCGGCTGTCCAATGGCCGCGCACTGTTCAACCTGGTGACCGGCGGTGACCCGGACGAACTGGCCGGCGACGGCTTGCACCTGAACCACCAGGAACGCTATGAAGCGTCCGTGGAGTTCACCCGTATCTGGCGCAAAGTGCTGGAAGGCGAGGTGGTCGACTACGACGGCAAGCATATCCAGGTGAAGGGTGCCAAGCTGTTGTACCCGCCGATCCAGCAACCACGCCCGCCACTGTATTTCGGTGGCTCCTCCGAAGCCGCCCAGGACCTGGCTGCCGAGCAGGTAGAGCTGTACCTCACCTGGGGCGAGCCGCCCAGCGCGGTCGCGGAAAAAATCGCCCAGGTACGTGAGAAAGCCGCTGCCCAAGGCCGCGAAGTGCGCTTTGGCATCCGCCTGCACGTGATCGTGCGGGAAACCAACGAAGAAGCCTGGGCCGCCGCCGACAAGCTGATTTCGCACCTGGACGACGACACCATCGCCCGCGCCCAGGCCTCGCTGGCGCGCTTCGACTCGGTCGGCCAGCAGCGCATGGCAGCGCTGCACAACGGCAACCGCGACAAGCTGGAGGTCAGCCCCAACCTGTGGGCCGGCGTCGGCCTGGTGCGTGGCGGTGCCGGTACCGCGCTGGTGGGGGACGGCCCGACCGTTGCGGCGCGGGTCAAGGAATACGCCGCGCTGGGCATCGACACCTTCATCTTCTCCGGCTACCCGCACCTGGAAGAGTCGTACCGGGTGGCAGAGCTGCTGTTCCCGCACCTGGATGTGCAGCGTCCGGAGCAACCCAGGGCTGGCGGCTACGTGAGCCCGTTTGGCGAGATGGTGGCCAACGACATCCTGCCCAAGTCCGTTGCGCAAAGCTGAGGGCCTGGCCATGAGTCGTGCAACTTCCAATAGCCTTGGCCAACGCCTGGCGCCGTGGGCGCTGCCGGTACTGCTGCTGGCCGCCTGGCAGCTGGCGGTCAGCGCCGGCTGGCTGTCGACCCGCATCCTGCCGGCGCCCAGCGCCGTGGTCAGCGCCGGCGTCGAGCTGGTGCGCAGTGGCGAGATCTGGTCGCACTTGGCCATCAGTGGCTGGCGTGCCGGGCTGGGCTTCGTCATCGGCGGCAGCATCGGCCTGGTACTGGGCTTCATCACCGGCTTGTCGAACTGGGGCGAACGCCTGCTCGACAGCTCGGTGCAGATGATCCGCAACGTGCCGCACCTGGCGCTGATTCCGCTGGTGATCCTGTGGTTCGGCATCGACGAGTCGGCGAAGGTTTTCCTGGTCGCGCTGGGCACGCTGTTTCCGATCTACCTGAACACCTACCACGGCATCCGCAACGTCGACCCGGCGTTGGTGGAGATGGCGCGCAGCTATGGCCTGTCCGGCTTCAGCCTGTTCCGCCAGGTGATCCTGCCAGGCGCCTTGCCGTCGATCCTGGTCGGCGTGCGTTTCGCTCTCGGCTTCATGTGGCTGACCCTGATCGTTGCCGAAACCATCTCGGCCAATGCCGGTATCGGTTACCTGGCGATGAACGCCCGCGAATTCCTGCAGACCGACGTGGTGGTCCTGGCCATCGTCCTGTACGCCGTGCTCGGCAAGCTTGCCGACCTCGCCGCGCGGGGCCTGGAGCGTGTGTGGTTGCGCTGGCACCCGGCCTATCAAGTGGCGAAGAAGGAGGGCGCATGACTGTGCTCAAGGAACAACCGCCACGCCTGTTGCGTGGCATCCCGCTGGCTTCCAGCGGGCTGCGCAAGACCTTCGGCCAGCGTGAAGTGCTCAAGGGCATCGAGCTGCATATCCCGGCTGGCCAGTTCGTCGCCATTGTCGGCCGCAGCGGTTGCGGCAAGAGCACCTTGCTGCGCTTGCTGGCCGGCCTCGACCAGCCCACGGCAGGGCAGCTGCTGGCTGGCGCCGCACCCCTGGAAGAGGCCCGCGAAGAGACCCGCCTGATGTTCCAGGACGCGCGCCTGTTGCCGTGGAAGAAGGTGATCGACAACGTCGGCCTGGGCCTGTCCGGCGATTGGCGCCCGCGGGCGCTGGAAGCCCTGGAAGCCGTTGGCCTGGCCGACCGCGCCAACGAATGGCCGGCAGCGCTCTCCGGTGGCCAGAAGCAACGCGTGGCCCTGGCCCGGGCGCTGATCCACCAGCCGCGCCTGCTGCTGCTGGACGAGCCGCTCGGTGCACTGGATGCACTGACCCGTATCGAGATGCAGCAATTGATCGAGCGCCTGTGGCGGCAGCACGGCTTCACCGTGCTGCTGGTCACCCACGACGTCAGCGAGGCGGTAGCTGTGGCTGACCGGGTGATCCTGATCGAGGACGGCGAGGTCGGGCTCGACCTCACTGTCGACCTGGCACGGCCCCGGGCGCGTGGTTCGCACCGCCTGGCCGCGCTGGAAAGCGAAGTGCTCAACCGTGTTCTGTCGGCCCCGGGCGCTGCGCCCGAGCCGGATCCTGTCGCCCCTTTGCCCACGCAATTGCGTTGGGCGCACTAATCCCCCGGAAGTCCCTAGAGAAGGAATGACATCATGACCATCAAAGCCATCAACGTTCGCAACCAGTTCAAAGGCACCGTGAAAGAAATCCTCGAAGGCCCGGTACTGTCGGAAATCGACGTGCAGACCGCCTCGGGTATCGTCACCTCGGTCATTACTACCCGCTCCGTGCGTGAGCTGGAGCTGCAGGTGGGCAGTGAAGTGATTGCCTTCGTCAAATCGACCGAAGTGTCCATCGCCAAACTGTGATGAGGCTGCTCGATATCGGGGCCGCAAAGCGGCCCCGATAATGCTGCGTCAAGTGGCCGGCCGCAGGTTGCCGAATAGCCGGTTGGCCTGGGTCTCGCTCATGCTGCCCCGCCACGCGCCGTCGCCCAGGTCGCGTTCACTTGCCAGTTTCAAGTGGCCGGCTTCCAGGCGTGTGAAGCCTTGCGTCGGTTTCTGCCGAAAATGGAAGTGGGCATACCACAGCGCTTGCTGGGTTCTCACATCATTGATGCGATATTCCTCCAGGTATTCGACAGGGTTGCCCTTGCGGTCCACCTTCGGTTTCAAGGTACGCGACCAGACAATCTCCACTTCTTTCTGCTCAAGCAGGTATTCCAGGTAGCCGACGGTAGGCTTGCTGGTCGCTTTGCTCTGGGCGATGCGCAGCTGGCGACCAAATGTCTGCATCTGCTCGGCGGCGTTTTCCAGCCTTTGCGTCAGTGCGGTTTGCCCAGCGGTCATCGTGTTGCCCGCTTTCTGGCGAATTCTGGCGGCGATGAAGCGCAGTTGCTGCGCGTGTCCTTGGGCGATGTCTTCCAGATCAACGGGTACTGCTTGTGGTGTCTGGTACTGGCGTAGCCTGGCCTGCTGCCTTGGGATATCGTCCAGTCGAGCGGTGGCGGTTTTCACCAGGTTCGACAGGGGCTGCGTGGGCACAGCGCGTTCGGCTGCGGATAACTGCCATTGGCCTGCTTCGTTCCTGGCATAGACTGTATGCGGGCGATCGGAGTTTGGCTGGTTGATGCGCATACGCGGCTGCCCCCGTTCGGTGAAGGTTTCACCGATAAGCGGCCCCTCTGCAGTCTCGAACAATCGCGGGCGGCTTGGGCCACGATCGGGCTGGGTGGTTGAGCGTTGCCGGTTGGCGGAGGCCCTGCCGAGCTGGCCCTCGATGTCATCCATGAGCTGGCGCATCAGCGAGCGGAACGCGCGTGTTTCACTCGGCGACAACAAGTCCTGGAAGTTGTCTTCCCAAGCCGTGAGATGGCTCAGGTAGCGAGCGTAGCGGATCTGCGCGCTGCGCAGGAAATTACGTTCCTGCATACGGGACAGCCCCGCCCTGGGTAATTTCAATTGGCTGTAAAGGGTACTGCGCAAGGCAACACCTTGTTCGTGGAAGAGATCCATGAACGGCCCCATCTGGGGATGTTCCACGGCGTCTTCGTTGAACAATGTGGTCGAGAGGATCGATGCGCGGACCAGCCGCACATTGTCCACGTCCAGGGTAAGCCCCGTCTTGTCTACCAGCATCAGGTAGTCGGTCAGCACTCTTCCTTGCAACTGATTACGCCTGGCGTGGTGACGTATGGCCAGACGCTCGATCTCCTGCAATGTTTCGATCATCTCCTGGTTCGCCCTCAGTGAGGCCTGGGCCAGGCGTTTCACCAATGTGGTAGGGGCTGAGGGACCGGGCAGGGCCTGGATGGCGGCGACTGCGTGGTTCACTTGAGCCGTGGCCAGGGTGAAACGATCCGATGCCAGGTGCATGTCGAGCACGCTCAACTCGTTGATGTTTGCCTCGCACAGCGATGTGAACCTGCTGTAATCCGTTCGGGTCAACGTGGCCCGTTGCTCCCTGAGACGGGCTATGCTGCGCGCGTTGAACTCGATATTCCTGTTGAGTTCATCGCTCAGTTGTTTGCGTGCATTGACGATTGCCGCGCGTTGCGACTCGCTTGGTACAGCGCCTTCGGCAACGGCTTGTATGGCCGTGCGGTAGTTCGCTTGTTTTGTGCTCATGCGCGTTCTCATGCGTATCAGCTCAGCGTTTATGTCATGCGCGAGGTCCATGCCGGTCAGTTGCGGTGGCTGTCGACGCAAGAACTGACGCCAAGTGGCAACCCCTCGGTTGTAGAGCGTGGTGAGCGCACCGCCGCCGCCCTGCAGGCCATTGTCGACCAGCAGCCCGCTCAGCCTGCCTGAGGTTTCCCAGACACCTTGTTCACTCAGCCGTACGGGTTGACGATAGGACCTGATACCTTGAGGTTTGAGCCTCCAGGTGAGATGCGCCGCGTCCCACTCGACGCTGTACCAGGCGCCGTCCCTCGATATGAAGCGTTGCCGAGTTGCCACGTGTTCGAACACGCCCGCCCCATGCGGGAGCGTCGAGGGCAGCATTGGGCCGGTTGGCAAGTCTGCCTCATAGCCAGCGAATGGGCTGGGGGGCGTTTTGCGTATTGCGGGCAGCGCTCGCAGCGGGTCAAGGCGCTGCCGTTGTTGGGTCAGCAGGCGTGCCGCAGCCGCAGGATTGCCGGGGGTAGCTGCCAGCGGGGCGATCGCGAGCATGGCATCGGTCAATGACTGCAGCAGGCTGACCAGATGTTGAAGACCTTCATCCAGGTTGCCCTGTTCAAAGGCTCTGACCACAGCGTTCGATGCATGCCAGCCATCGTAGAGCGCCAAAGCCGTGCTAACGCCTGGCACGATGCCGAGCGCCATCCTCAACCCCAGGAATAAATGCCGAATGGCAATTTCAGGCTCGGCGAGGGCCAGGTCGGCCTGACTGCGTGAAGTGGCGCGGTGGCTGCGTATGAAATCGCCCATCTCCAGGCGGCTTTGATGTGTAGGTAATGACTCGGAACGTGTTGGGCCTGGTTCGAGGAAGGCCTGGAAGTTTCGTTGCAGAGCGGTGTTGATGTAGCTTTCATGCTCGTCGGGGTTACCTGACTGGGACTGGGTCGCGAGGTAGCGGGCCATCTTGCGATCCAGCGCCATGGTCTGCAGTGCCTGACAGGCTGCGGTACTGCTTGGGTGCTGGCTGATGACCTTGCCATTAGGCGCATCGGGCATATACAACAATACAGGGCCACCAGGACCCTCGATCAGATAAATGCCCGAAAGCCCCACGCTGTTGCTGGAGCCATCTGCTGCCGTGCCAGGCTTGAGTATCATCGAATGATACTTGATCGTTCTGGCAGTAACGGCACCGGTCTGTTCGCTGTAGAACCTTTCCAACAGTTGCTGGCCATCGGCTGCAAGGCTGGTCGGTCTGCTCAGCGCCAGCAGGTGCAGGCAAATTTCGTAAGGGCTGCGAAGGGTTTCCTGGCGCCATTGCACTTGCCAGTCCGACTCGTGTTCAAAGCCCAGATACGTTTGAGTGATGCGTCTTTCGTAGTGGCCGGCGATGTCCAGCCGCTTGATCAGGTCGGCCAGGTAGGCAGGCGTGAGCATGCGTTGCAGAGAAGGATCTGCTGCTGGTTCGAACCTCACGTTGGCATTGCTCAAACGGTGGCGCCGCTCATCATCCAGCGCCCATAACATGAAGGACGCGAGTGCGACTTCGCTGCGCGACTCGCTGAATACAGGTACTTCTCGTGATCCGGCTCCTCCCAACGCCGATTGGCCGGTCACTTCACGCTTCATGGTGACGCTGTCGGCGATGTCGAGCGTAATGTGCGGTACTGTCTGCAGGGCGAACTCATGGCGTAGATGAGCGTTCAGCGTGTGCTGCGCGAAATGCATGCGCGATGGCAAGCTCAGCTTGAGCAGCTCGGCCGAGGCACGCAGCGCATTTTTCAGCATATGGGTTTGGGCGATCAGCGCGTTGAGCTGGTTTGCGTCAAGGTGCTGCAACGCACTCAATTGTCCGTGGATGTGGCTGCTGCGGTTCTTTTCCGCAAAACGTGCCAAGGCTAACGCCCTGCCGCGGTTCTCGCTGATGCATAGGCGCTGCCGGGCCTGCTCACGGCTGGTGCTGGCAGGCAAGGCGGTAACAATGGACTGCACGCAGTGCTGCATGAAATGCGACGAAACGGGTACGTGTCTGAAGGTCACCGAAGCTGAGTCCGTGAGTGACTCGAGGATTTGCTTTGCATCGGATGGCTGCGCCGACTCCAGCAGAGCATCGGGCCATGCGCCGTGAAGCGTTGCAAGAAGGCGCCCGGCAAGCGCTGACTCGTCAGCGAAGGCCATCAGCCCGCCACGCAGGCCTGGCCGGTACAGCAGCACCGTTTGATCTTCCACCTCCTGGTCATCCATGGGGATGGCACAAAACGTCATGTAGCCATGCAGTTGCCACTTGCGATCTGCGCTGACCAGTTCCAGTGTGCTGGCTTGTACAGGGCGTTGCAGGTTCGGCTCAGGCCTTTCGACAAGCTGCTCGACCCAGTCCAGGTGGGTGGCGGACAGATCGCCCAGGGTATGCTGCAGGCGGGCCTCTTTCAGCAACGCCTGGCATAGCCCTTCGGCGATGTGTTCTACACGTGCCTGAAGGTCGGTACTGGTCGCTGGATCGGGCAATGCCAGAAAGTCCGTGTCATGTGAGTCCTGCAGCTGCTCCAGCAACGACTGGCGCTCGCGTAACAGCGATACCTTGTCTGAAGTGAGTTCCAAGTCATCGCCCAGGTACAGCTCCAGAAGCGCTTCCTGGCGCTCGACATGCTGCTGACGCCAACCGATAGGCAAGTGCTGCTCCAGGCAGGCAAAGTGCACTTCCTCTTCCGCCAGCGCAGCATCGTTTGCGATCACTGCGTCGATGGCTGCCTCGACGGTAGGGTCCAGAGCCTTCGGTACCATTTCACTGCGCTCGTTTTCCCAGGCTTGCAACGCCGTCCAGTCCAAGGGATCGGTTTCACTTTCTTTGCTGGCTTCAAGCAGGTAGTGGTCGGTGATCTCCTGGTGTTGGTGCAACGCCTGTTCCATGAGCAGGCTGATGCCATCGCCTTGTACTTCGGAGACCACAACGTCGTCGCGGGTGCCGGCCGTAATTGGCGACCTGGGGTCCGACCAGAACCTGAAGCGATTCTGATAGACCCACCCGCGCAGACCCTCAAGGTCGGTGAATTGCTGCACACTGTTCAACGTGCCTGGAATGTAGATCAGCCAATGGGTCTGGCTGGGCGTGGGGGCGATCACCAGCGCAATAGTGCAGGTCAGTTTTCTGCCCGTCGCCAGTCGCCAATGCAATAGCGCGTGGCGAGATGATGGCTGCCGGCCTTGCAGCCAGCTGTCGGTGCTCAGTGCGCCTAGGCCGTATGCAATGTCCAGGCTGCCGGTGAAATGCTGACGGAGCAGGTTGGCTGCGTGTGATTGGCGTGAAATGCCTGTCCCCGGCATACGTCCTTCCCAGTAGTTGAGAGGGGTGTGCAGCTTCGCTGCGTTTACAATCGGGGTGAGGTAGCTCACCCATTGCGCAGGGGTCATTTGCGCGTGTGCTGGGTGCTCGTCGAAACCCCAGGTGGACCAATTGGCAAAGGGGTTGGCGAACACCGGGCTGGCCAGCAGGCGGGTGGCGAAGTTCAGCAAGGTCACTTGGCTATCGCCATGGCGCAAACCGCAGGCATCGGGTGAGACCGGCAGGTTCGCCTGCAAGGCGGTGCGCATGGTCTGTTGCAAGTTGGGCGCCTGGTTCAACAGGCTTCGCAGCTGCGTGGCGGCAGGGCCCAAGGTTTGTCGTGCGGCTACGAGCAGGTTGCCCATGCCTGGCAGCTGTTGGTCGTTACCGACACGGCCGGCCAGGTCGAGCGTTTGGAGGGTGGCGCCAGGGTGGACTTTCGAGGTGGGCATGAACAATGATCTCTTTGAGGATGCGCGTGCGCTGAAGCCTCATTGGAAAGATCGTAGGGTTCTGCCGGGTGGTAGATGTATATCGGCTCAGCCGGTACTGCGCATAGGCAGGAAAGGCGGTAGGTAGAGCGACATATATGCTTCGAATACGCGCATCCCTTCTTCTGCCATGCGCGGCGTGATCTGTTCGAACAGCTGCATCGAGCGTGCGTAGACGCGGTCGCTCAGCTCCATGGCCAAGGTAAAGATATCCACATCGCTCGGCATCGTCGGTAGCTGGAAATGCCGATCGAACAGGCTGTGCATCAGCGCGCCCAGTTCCATATCGTGCTGGCGGTCGGCCTGCACCACCTCGCTCAATCCATGCTGGGCGAGGATCAACTGACGCGCCGCGGCATCCTTGTTGTAGATGTCGAGCATGCGCTGTTCAATCAGCCGTGACAGTTGCTGCCAGGTGGTGAATGCACCGCTGTCGATCGGCGCGCTCAGCGCTTCACGGAAGGCCCGGTGCACATCGGCCGTCAACGCCTCCAGCAGCGCTGGCACGCTGGCGAAGAAGTGGTACACAGATGACGGTGGAATCTGTGCGCGCTCGGCAACGCTGTAGATCGACAGTGCGGCCACCCCTTGTTCGGCCAGCAGCTCGCGGGCAGCCGCCAGGATCGCCTCGATCCTGGCCTGGCTGCTGGCGCGCGGCTTGCGCGGGGTGGCCGTGCGGGTCATCAGTTGCTGATCGCCAGGATGCTGGCCTGGTAGGCGCCAACGAACAGGTCGAAGTCGCCGACCTCTTGCTGCTCCAGGCGCGACTGCTCGGCCAGCGAGTCGCGGGCAAGGGTTTCGAAGGCCTGCTGGCGCTCGACCGGCAGCGGCTGCTCGCGGAAGGTCTCGGCGTGGATACGGCTCTGGCGCAAGGCGAACTGGACGAAGCTTTCGTCGTGTTCGGTCATGCGCGCCAGCACCTGGGCCGATGGGGTCAGCGAGGCGTCGTCGACCTTCGCCTGCTGCGCATCCAGGGCCTTGGCGTGGTCGTCACCGCCATGTACCTGGTCGAGCAGGTCGGCCAACTGGCGGATGCGCCCGATCAGCTCGCTGGCCCAGTCCTTCAGGCCGATCGGCTGGCCATCGCGGTGCAGTTCCAAGCCAGGGCGACGACCTTCCTTGACCACGGTCAGGAAGTTGCTGGTGCACTGGCCGCATTCGCCGTTATCCAGTTGCGGGCTGTCTTCCAGGGCGCAGAACAGCAGGAACGCATCGAGGAAGCGCGCCTCGGTCAGGTCGATGCCCACCGGCAGGAACGGGTTGATGTCCAGGCAGCGCACTTCCACATACTGTACGCCACGCGAGGTCAGGGCCTGGATTGGCCGTTCGCCGGTGTAGGTGACGCGCTTGGGGCGGATGTTCGAGTAGTACTCGTTTTCAATCTGCAGGATGTTGGTGTTCAGCTGCACCCACTCGCCGTCCACGTGCGTGCCGATTTCAACGTAGGGCGGGTAGGGCGTGCCCACCGCCTTGCGCAGGCTGTCGGTGTAGCTGGCCAGGTTGTTGTAGCACGGTGTGAGGCCGGCCTGGGCGTTGCTCTGGTAGCCCAGGTCGCTCATGCGCAGGCTGGTGGCATAGGGCAGGTACAGGGTTTCGGCGTCGAGCTCTTCGAGCTGATGCGGGCGGCCTCGCAGAAAGCCTTTGTCCAGGGCTGGCGAGGCGCCGAACAGGTACATCAACAGCCAGCTGTAGCGGCGGAAATTACGGATCAGCGCGATATAGGCAGATGACTGGTAGTCGCGGTCGCTCTCGCTGCTGCCCTCGGCGCTGCGCAGCAGCGGCCACAGGGTCTCAGGCAGCGAGAAGTTGTAATGGATACCGGCGATGCACTGCATGGTGCGGCCGTAGCGCAGGGCCAGGCCCTTGCGGTAGACGTGCTTGAGCTTGCCGATGTTGGAGCTGCCGTACTCGGCGATCGGGATATCTTCCTCGGCCGGCAGCGTGCACGGCATCGATGGGCTCCACAGGTATTCGTCGCCCAGCTTGCTGTAGACGAAACGGTGGGTTTCCTCGAGGCTTTCGAGCACCTTGGCCGGGTCGGGCAGGGCCGGGGTGATGAACTCCAGCAGCGACTCGGAATAATCGGTGGTGATCTGCTCGTTGGTCAGCGCCGACCCCAGTGCTTGCGGATGCGGGGTCTGGGCCAGGCGACCTTCGGCGGTCACACGCAGGCATTCGCGCTCAATACCGTGCAGGCACTGCTTGAGCAGGGGAAGATTGGCGCCGAGCAGGCTCAGGCGGCGGTTGAGGAGTTCGCTCAAGATGTATTCCTTCACGCGTCAGTCGCCCCAATATGGGGGTAGAACAGACGGTCTACAAGGGTAGTGGGAAAAGGAACTGGCGTTGTCGCCTGGTTTATGCGCTTCCGGCATTGCGCAGCGCCGACCCCGGAGGCCGCTTCGCAGCCCCCGGTTGTTGCCGAAAATACCGCACATGGCGCTTGCTGAGCTAGAGAACCGCGAATGTTCCTTGCGCTTTCGCTACCCGTTTGTCGCCCTGGACTACGTCGGCGTCGACCACCAGGGTGCGCCGGCCGGCATGCAATACGCGGGCGGTGCACAGTACTTCGCCGTCACTGACGGCGCGCATGTAGTTGATCTTGCACTCGATGGTCACGCTTTGCTGGTCAAAACCATGGCTGGCCGAGCAGGCCAGGCCCATGGCAATGTCCACCAGGCTGAAGATGGCCCCGCCGTGCAACTTCTGGCCCCGGTTGCGCAAGTGCGGCCCGACAGCCAGGGCGACCTCGGCAACACCTGTCTCCAGGTGTTGCAGGCGGCAGCCGAGTAACTGGCTGAAGGCGCTTTCGACGTATTCGCCGGGTACGTCCATCACTTCTTCTTCAACTGCTTGGCGTTGGCGAACAGTGCGGCCATGGCATTGTTGGCCGGGGCGGCCGTGGCAGTTTCACGCTGACGCGGCGCCTGCTGCTGGCGGTTGGCGCCCGCGCCACGGTTGCCGCCGCGGTTGCCTTCGACTTTTTCGCCCGGGGTGTCGCTCATGCGCATGGACAGGCCGACGCGCTTGCGCGGGATGTCCACTTCCATGACCTTGACCTTGACCACGTCGCCGGCCTTGACCGCCTCACGCGGGTCCTTGACGAACTTCTCCGACAGCGCCGAAATGTGAACCAGGCCGTCCTGGTGCACACCAATGTCGACGAAGGCGCCGAAGTTGGTGACGTTGGTCACCACGCCCTCGAGGATCATGCCCGGCTCCAGGTCCTTGAGGTCTTCGACGCCGTCCTGGAAGGTGGCGGTCTTGAATTCCGGACGCGGGTCACGGCCAGGCTTGTCCAGTTCCTGCAGGATGTCGGTGACGGTCGGCAGGCCGAAGGTTTCATCGGTGAACTGCTTCGG
>Ga0209370_1002081_pt1 | contig 15315 bp, 13 predicted proteins | sample AgamicAtPrz_FD_187164 | JGI IMG/M metagenome (GOLD analysis project Ga0209370, IMG submission 187164) | Agave microbial communities from Guanajuato, Mexico - At.P.rz (SPAdes) (version 2) | ecosystem: Host-associated > Plants > Phyllosphere > Phylloplane/Leaf | place: Guanajuato, Mexico... | reverse complement strand
TGGTGTACGCCACCTTGCTGGGTATTGCTGGCTTTATGCTGCTGTGGTTTGGTGCTAACCCGCTGGCCTGCTGGCTGGGGGTGATGGGGTTCGTGGTGTATGTGGGCGTCTACAGCCTGTATATGAAACGTCACTCCGTCTACGGCACGCTGATTGGTTCTCTCTCCGGCGCTGCGCCGCCGGTGATTGGCTACTGCGCCGTCACGAACGAGTTCGACAGCGGTGCGCTGATCCTGCTGGCTATCTTTAGCCTGTGGCAGATGCCGCACTCCTATGCCATCGCGATTTTCCGCTTTAAGGATTATCAGGCAGCGAACATCCCGGTCCTGCCGGTCGTGAAAGGCATTTCGGTAGCCAAGAACCACATCACGCTGTACATCATCGCCTTTGCCGTGGCAACGCTGATGCTCTCACTGGGCGGCTACGCCGGGTATAAATACCTGGCCGTGGCGGCGGCAGTGAGCGTCTGGTGGCTCGGTATGGCGCTGCGCGGTTACAAGGTGGAAGATGACAAAGTGTGGGCACGCAAACTGTTTGTGTTCTCGATTGTCGCCATCACCTCGCTTTCCGTGATGATGTCCGTAGATTTTATGGTGCCAGATTCACACAGCCTGCTCACTTACGTCTGGTAAGTGTGCTGAATTGAAAAAGCCGGGTTTAACCCGGCTTTTTTTATGCCTTCGGCGTAACGCCTTTTTTTAATAAAATATTGCCATACTTCGCCGTCTCTCCTGTCACCACAATGGCAAACGCCCTCTTCGCCCGCTCATAAAATGCATACCGGTCGATACGCGTAATCCCCTCCCCTTCTCCCTCACCGAAGAGCGCTTTGCGATAACGCGCTTCCACCTGTGCATCAAGCGTATCCCCTGCCACAGGAGACATCATCACCAGCGGCGGCGCATAGCTGTCGAGTTCAAAAAGCGGGATGACGGCGGCCAGTAAATCGCTTACCCGCAGTCCATCCGCGCGAATAACCTTTGGCCCCAGGCTGTGCGCGGGGAAATGGGCATCAGAAAAAATAATCTCATCGCCATGTCCCATCTCTGCCAGCGTTTTCAGCAATTCCGGTGAGATCAGCGGCGATATCGTCTTAAGCATAGGTCTATTCCTTCGGATAAAAATAGCGGTAGCGGTACTGGATCCGGTTACGCGCCGCCTCCGCGCTGGCGGCTTCTCCAATGCCCCACCAGCCGTATAGCGCAGCGCCAAGCACGGTAGTTTCACTGTCATCAAGAACCTTAACCGGGATCCCGAGTGCATCGGCTTTTAGCTGATTCCACAGTGCATTGCGACTCCCGCCGCCCACCAGAAGAAGCTCACGCGACTTGAACTGAGCGATGTCCTCCAGTGCCGACAGAGTGTCTTTCAACCGCGCCGTCAGATCCTCCAGCGCCGCGCGATAGAAATGGGCAGGAGTGGTATTGAGCGTCACGCCCTGCCATCCGGCAAGCGGTGAATCGAGCAGTTGGGTATTCATTTTCACCCCCTCTGCGCCCTGAGGTATCGATTCTGCCTCAGCCAGAATGGTGTCCCAGCCGGTATCAGGAGACCAGAACAGCGCGCGGATCCACTCCAGTACGCCGGACGCCAGGTATTGCGTACCAGGATTATACAGCCCGGTCTGGCTGTCCAGCTCGCAGGTGGCGCCGGGGTATTGCACCAGCAACGAGGTATTAACCCGATGCGTTCGCGCCATCAGGATCTCCCACGTTCCCGACGAGAGAACCGGCTCGTTGATACCCGCACCTGCACCAAAAAGCGCAAACTGCGTGTCATGTCCGGCCGAGATCACCGGCACGCCACAGGGTAACCCGAGCGAGCCCGCAACAGTGGGCTGAAGCTCTCCGATCACCTCTCCCGGGGACACCAGCGCAGGGAAAAGCGTGCGAGGGATTGCCGCCTTTTCGAGGATCGCTTCGCTGAATTGCCGATGATGAAGATCATACATCTGGCTGGTGCCTGCCATGGTCAGATCGGTTGTCATTCTCCCGGTCAAACGATGGTTAATGAGCGAAGAGATAAAAAGCCAGGCATGGGCGCGCTCAACCAGGTCGGGATGTTTTTCCCGTAGCCAGCGTAACTTGTAGAGCGTATTGAAACTAAACTGCCCTACCCCCGTGATACGCTGTAGCTCAGCCGGGGAGCACGTACGGAAAAACGCCTTCATGACTGACACAGTACGCGGACATTTCCAGCTAATGACGGGGTAAAGCAGCTCGCCCTTCCCATCCACCAGCGCACCGTCCACACCGAACGTGGTGACGCTGATCCCACATAGCCGATACGCGCTCAGCGCCGGGCTAATTTGCTGACAACACGTCGCAAAACGCTGCATGATGGCGTCAAGCGACCATTGGTGCCAGGCCGGATTTTCAGCGGCACTCTCGCTGGCGTTTGCGACGACTGCACGGGCTACGATATTCCCTTCAGGGTCGAGGGCAATCGCCCGCACATTGGTCGCCCCGCAGTCGAGAACCAGAAAACATTTTTTCATCGTGGCTCCCACAGTCTGCCAGCCCGACCGGGCTGGCAGACAGGCTTAACGTTTGTACAGCGGTCCATAGTTGGCGCAGGCGCGGTAATCCTGCCCCTCGATATCCATTCCATGCGCTCCCCATGCGGTCGGACGATAAATCTGCTCGTCCGGCACGTTATGCATGCATACCGGAATGCGCAGCATGGCGGCCAGCGTGATAAAGTCGGCCCCGACATGCCCCACGGTTAACACCCCGTGATTAGCGCCCCAGTTCGCCATCACCGAATAGACGTCGCTGAACGGGCCTTTGCCGGTCAGACGCGGGGCAAACCAGGTTGTCGGCCAGGTTGAGTCGGTGCGCTTATTCAGAATGTCATGCACCTCTTCAGGCAAATCGACGCTCCAGCCCTCAGCAATCTGCAGTACCGGACCCATTCCCTTGACGATATTTACGCGGGTCATGGTAAACGGCACACCGCCTCGGGTGAGGAAGTTTGAGGAGAAGCCGCCGCCGCGGAAGTATTCATGTACCGCCGGGCACCAGTGGGTGGCGGCCAGGCAGGCGTTAGCTTCGTCTTCGGTAATTTCCCAGTGCGGTTTCAGCGTCGGTTTCCCCTGAGCATCTTTCTGCTCTGCCGTACCGTCCAGCGCCGCCGAGCCAGAATTGATCAGGTGAATAATGCCCTGCTCAGCGAGGCCGGTGAGCTTCTGGCCAGTCACACGTTCAACCGACTCCGGTGACCAGTAGGTGCGTACATCAGCAAAAATCTGCGCCGTGCCGGTCATCAGATGCCCGAACAACATCGCAACCCCGTTCAGGCTGTCATTTTCTGTCGCCACCACGTAAGGCTGGCGGATCCCGTTCCAGTCAAAGGAGCTGTTAAGTAACGCCTCTGCGGTATCGCCATTCGGATAATGATCCGTCCAGTGGCGCTGTCCCTGGAACCCGGACGCGATGGCGTTATAGCCCAATGACTCCTCCACACGGCCTGCTTCGGCAAGCTTAGGGTTACCCTGCATCATGTCGCGAATGCACATCGCCATCAGCAGGCTCTCGCGCAGGATAGCGGCATTTTGCTGCTCATCGCGGCGATACTGCTGCGCATTCTTATCTTCACCAAAGCGGAAGTGTTCTTTAGCCCAACCCAGCGCCAGCGCCAGTTCCTCCTCGTCGTAAATCTTATGATCGATACGACGGCGCAGCTCGGTCATGTCCACCGCCTGCACCTTCATCCCCAGCCAGGATTCAAAGAAGTTATGATCGACAATCGAGCCCGCGATCCCCATCGAGACGCCGCCCACCGACAGATAACTTTTCCCTTTCATGCTGGCCACCGCCAGACCCGCACGAGCAAAGCGCAGCAGTTTTTCTTCCACGTCCGCCGGAATAGCCTCGTCGCCCGCATCTTGCACATCATGACCATAGATAGAAAATGCCGGCAGTCCTTTTTGATTGTGGGCTGCCAGCGCGGCAGCCAGATACACGGCGCCTGGCCGTTCGGTGCCATTGAAACCCCAGATGGCTTTCGGGCGCAGCGGGTCCATATCAATGGTTTCGCTCCCGTAGCACCAGCACGGGGTTACGGTAAGGGTCAACCCAACGTGGGAAATACTGAATTTCTCTTCGCAGGCAGCGGACTCTGCCATACCGGCGATGCAGCTGTCGGCGATGACGCATTCAACGGGTGTACCGCAGGGATGGCGTAATTTTTCACTCAACAGCGCCGCCGTGGCCTTCGCCATGTTCATGGTCTGTTCTTCCAGAGATTCACGCACGCCCATCCGGCGACCATCAATTACAGGTCGTATGCCAATCCGGGGTAATGCTTTTTTCGTTTTCATAGCCCTTCCTCACGTTGGTTAATCTCTCTGTTTTGTCGGGCATAACCGTGCCCTGGCGCAGGAACGGTGCCGGACACAATGAGCGGCGAAATTTGCTAACTCGAATTAGCTTAGGTATCCAGGCAAAATGAAAACAAGATAATTGTGCAGGATCTGTGAGCAGATTCACGATGAGAGGTCAAAATTCGATCAGTGTCAGGTATTACGATTCAGCTAAAAATATAAAAATAATTAAAATTCAATACTATAACAAAATACCTTTGCACACCGTCACAATTTGAATACAAATGATTTGGCTAAATTATGACCCTAAAATAGCTTTTAAGGACGCAAGCTAAGTCGAGTTAGCTTATTTACAGAATCTACGTGGCGAGTGATCTATTGCCTTTCCAACACAGGAATTTTGCAATGCCAGAGACTCTTATTCAGATGAAGCGCATTACGAAACGCTTTCCCGGCGTGCTGGCGCTGAATCAGGTTGATTTCGATTTACGCCGCGGCGAGGTGCACGCCCTGCTGGGGGAAAACGGTGCCGGGAAATCCACGTTGATGAAAATATTGTCTGGCGTGTATCAGCCCGATGCGGGTGAAATTCGCTTTGAAGGGCACCCCGTCTCATTTAGCGATCCGCTCAGCGCACAGCATGCCGGAATTACCATTATTCATCAGGAATTTAACCTCTTCCCCGATTTAACCGTGGAGGAGAATATCTTTATTGGCCGTGAGTTCTGCTCAAATAGCCGCTGGCAGCTGGATAAACGCGCCCAGCGTCAGGCGGTTGAAGAAATACTGCAGACGCTAAAGTTAAACATTGCCCCGGATGCCCGCGTCAGTGATTTAACCGTAGCTCAGCAGCAAATGGTTGAAATTGCCAAAGCCATCTCGGTTAATGCCAAAGTGCTGATTATGGATGAGCCCACCGCTGCGCTCACGGAAAGCGAAATCGAGAGCCTGTTTGACGTCACGCGCATGCTTAAAGATCAGGGAACGGGAATTATCTACATCTCTCACCGTCTGGAAGAGCTGGCGCTGATTGCCGACCGTGCCACCGTCATGCGCGACGGCCAGTATATTGCCACCGTGGACTATGAAATGGTGCAGATAGGCGAGCTCATCGCCATGATGGTGGGCCGCAATCTCGACAACATCTACCCTAAACGCCCACCCCATCAGCGCGCGGAGAAAGTGCTGGAGGTCGCCGGGCTGACGCGTAACGGCGTGCTGAACGATATTGACTTTACCCTGTGGCGCGGCGAGATCCTCGGTCTGGCCGGGTTAATGGGCGCAGGCCGAACGGAACTTGCCAGAGCCCTCTTCGGGGCCGATCCGATCGACGCCGGTACCCTGACACTGCACGGTAAAACCACCCAAATCAAGGACGTGGCTGACGCTATTGATAAAGGCATTAGCTATCTAACCGAAGACCGTAAAAAAGAGGGGCTCGCCCTCGGCCTTTCCGTTGAGATGAATATCATGCTCGGCAATTACCCGGACTATTCCGGTTTTATGGGCCATGTCGATGAAAAGCGCTGCCGGGGATCCAGCCAGAAACTGGTCGATACGCTGCGCATAAAAACACCGCATCTTGAGCAGGCGGCGCTGAATTTAAGCGGCGGTAACCAGCAAAAAATCATTATTGCCCGCTGGGTCTGCAAAGACACCGATATTTTAATTTTTGATGAGCCAACCCGGGGAATTGACGTTGGCGCCAAGCTGGAAATCTACGAATTAATGAATCGCCTTGTCGCTAAAGGTAAATCCATCATCATGATTTCATCCGAACTGCCGGAAGTGTTGGGCATGTGCGATCGCATATTAGTGATGCGCGGCGGCCGCATCACCGGAGAAATAGAGGCTGAACACGCCACCCAGGAAAAAATCATGCAATACGCCACGCTGGAGGATTAAACATGTCTGTTACCGTCCCTTCGCCGCAAAGCGGGAATCCTACGATGAAGATAAACAAAGCGCTGCTGATGCGCCTGGCTCCTCTGTTTAGCCTGGTGTTGCTGGTTCTGTTTTTCAGCTTCAGCTCCCCCTTCTTCTTTAATACGGAAAATATTATGACCATCGCCCTGCAAACGGCGGTGATTGGCATCATGGCTATTGGCGTGACCTTTGTGATTATCACCGCCGGGATTGACCTCTCACTCGGTTCGGTGGTGGCCTTTTCCGGGGTTGCGGTTGGTATCGCCGCCGGGTTTGGCATGCCGCTGCCGATCTGCATTCTTGCAGGCGTGCTGGCTGGTGGCCTTTGCGGCTATGTGAACGCATTTCTGGTCACCAAAATGACCATCCCACCGTTTATTGCCACCCTCGGCCTGATGATGTCAGTACGCGGGATTAACATGGTGATGACCGACGGGCGTGCAATTTACTTTTCTAACTATCCGGAATTCAAACTGTTGGCCCAGGGCCGTCTGTTCGACGTTCTGCCGTACCCGGTTTTTTACCTTGTGATTGTGGCGCTGGTGGCCATGTGGATCCTGAAAAAAACCGTCATGGGCCGCTATATCTACGCCGTCGGCAGCAATGAAACGGCCGCCCATCTTTCCGGAATTAAAGTGCAGCGGGTAAAAATTTTCGTTTATGCCTTCTGCGGCCTGTTAACCGGGATTGCAGGGGTGATCCTCGCCTCGCGTCTCAACTCCGGTCAGCCGACCGTAGGTGTCGGCTACGAGCTGGAGGCCATTGCCGCGGTCGTGATAGGGGGCACCAGCCTGATGGGCGGCGTGGGCACCATTGGCGGCACCATCATTGGTGCGTTCATTATGAGCGTGCTCAAAAACGGCCTCAATTTAATGGGTGTCTCTCAGTTCTGGCAGATGGTAGCAATGGGCGTCGTGGTGGTTGCCGCCGTCTATCTGGACACGTTACGTAAAAGAATGCGTTAGGTTCTCAACACAAAAAAGCCCAACCCTACAACGGAGCAATATAATGAAAACCCGCTATATCCTGAGCGCTTTGTCGCTCGTCGCGATCGTGACCAGCAGTGCGCTGGCGAAAGATTTAATCCTGCCAGTGGTCAGTAAAGGCTATCAGCATGAATTCTGGCAAACGGTCAAAATGGGGACCGAAGCCGCCGCAAAAGAGCTGGGTGACAAAACCAGCTACGTTGGCCCGGCGGATGAAACGCAAATTGCCGAGCAGATCCAACTGGTGGAAAACACCATGGCGCAAAAACCGAACGGCCTGCTGCTGGCGGCGCTCGATGCCAATGCCCTGGCACCTCTGGTCGAAACCGCCAACAGCCGGGGGATCAAAGTGGTGACCTTCGACTCGGGCGTGAACTCCGATATCCCTGCCAGCTTTGTCGCCACCAATAACCGTAAAGCGGGCGCACAGGCGGCGGATGCGCTGGCGGAACAGATCGGACAGAAAGGGAAAGTGGGTATTATCGCCCACGTTGCCGGAACGACATCCGCCATCGAACGCTCCGAAGGGTTCAGCGAGGAGATGAAAGCCAGGTACCCGAACATTCAGGTTTTGCCCGTGCAGTACAGCGACGGTGACCCACAAAAAGCGATGGATAAAACCATCGACATGGTGCAAGCCAACCCGGATATCGTGGGCATTTATGCCACCAACGAGGGCTCAACCCTGGGCGTGGCGAACGCCATCGACAGCCAAAACCTGAAGGGCAAAGTCAAAGTCATTGGTTTTGACAGCACCGAAGCGATTATTAATTTCCTCCGGAACGGGGTGATACAGGGATTTGTAGTACAGGATGCGTATCAGATTGGCTATCAGGGCATCAAAGCCCTGAACGCGGTGATTTCCGGACAAACCGTGGCGAAAGAAATTGATATTCCAGTGAAATATGTCAATGCGCAGAATATAGACACCCCAGAAATTGATAAACTGCTGCATCCGTTTGGTAAGAAATAAGGGAGTTCAGGATGAGTGACGGCTATTTCCTCGGCGTGGATGTCGGTTCAGCCAGCGTGAGGGCGGGAATTTACTCCGCGCAAGGTGAACGACTGAGCTTTGCATCCCGTCCGATTGTGCAGTTTCACGCCAGTAACGCGCGTGTCGAACAATCTTCCACGGACATCTGGCAACAGGTTTGCACGGTGGTACGGGAAGCCGTCGACGCATCGGGAATCGCCCGCAAGGCCATCCGCTCTCTGGGATTCGACGCCACCTGCTCGCTGGTGGCGCTGGATGAGCACGGTCACGGCCTGAGCGTCTCGCCGGATAGCCCGGCGACGCAGGATATCATTATGTGGATGGATCATCGTGCGCATGCTGAAACCGTCAGCATCAATGCCACTCGTGACCCGGCGCTCTGTTATGTCGGTGGCGAAGTGAGCATTGAAATGGAACTGCCGAAGCTGCTCTGGCTCAAGCACAACCATCCTGAAACCTGGCACAAGGCCTGGCGTTTTTTCGATCTGGCCGATTTTCTGGTCTGGAAAGCCACTGGCCAGGATGTGGCAAGTCTTTGCACCCTCACCTGCAAATGGAACTATCTGGCGCATGAGGCACGCTTCAGCGACTCACTGCTGAAGGCCGTGGGGCTGGAAGCGTTGCTGACAAAAATTCCTTGCAACATCCTGAACGTGGCAGAGCGCGCCGGGAGGCTAAGCCCGCAAGCCGCGCAAGACCTGGGTTTAACGGAGGATGTGATCGTCGCCAGCGGCATGATTGACGCCCATGCGGGTGGCGTGGCGCTAACCGGTTCGCAGCCGGAAGGTACGCTGGCGCTCATCAGCGGAACCTCAAACTGCCATATGCTCGCCAGCCCAACAGAGATCCACACGCCCGGCGTCTGGGGTCCTTACTGGAGCGCCATGCTGCCGGGGTACTGGCTAACCGAAGGCGGTCAAAGTGCCGCCGGAGCGCTGGTCGACTGGACGCTGCGCGAGCACGGCGCCAGCGCGGAATTATTTGCAAAAGCGAAAGCGGTACAGCGCCATCCGGTCACCCTGATCAACGACTGGGTGGATGCCCTGGAAGAGCAAGAAAAATACCCCACCCGCCACCTGCATATTCTGGCCGATCACCACGGCAACCGTTCACCGCGTTCACGCCCGGACGCCCGGGGTAGCGTGGTCGGGTTAACGCTTGAAACGGGAGAGCCTGCCCTGGCGAGGCTCTATCTTGCCACGTTACAGGCTATCGCCTACGGCACGCGGCATATTATCGATACCCTGAAAAACCATGGTCACACGCTGTCGCGCATCGCAATTTGTGGCGGAGCCACCCATAACCGCCTCTGGTTACGGGAGTATGCCGATGCCACCGGCTGCGATATCCATCTTCTTTCCGAAGAGGATGCAGTCACGTTGGGGGCGGCAATGTGCGGTGCGGTGGCAAGCGGCGCATGGGCAACATTAACCGACGCCACACTGGCGATGGTGAAAACGGGCGACATTATTCCCTGTCGCCCTGAAACCGCAGCCTTCCACCAGCATAAATACGAGGCTTATATTGCGCTGTGGACGCAGCAGCAGGCGCTTAATCAACTGATGCAACAGGACATGTAATATGCTTTATCTGCAGTTTTTCACTCTGGAAAGGATTGAGGCGTAGCAATGGCCAAAACAGTTGAACAGATAGCAAAAGATCTCAATTTATCCGTCACCACCGTTCGGCTCGTCCTGGGCGGCAAAGCAGAGCAGTACCGGATTAGCGTTAAAACGCAGACCAGAATTAATGAGCACGTTGAGCGCTATGGCTACACCCTGAATCACTCCGCGCGTAGCCTGAAGCTGAATAAAACCGAGACGCTGGGGCTTATCGTACCCAATATCTCAAACGTGTTCTTCGCCACACTCGCCGAAAAACTCGAGCTGCGCTGCCGTCGCTCAGGCTATCAACTGATGATTAGCTGTACCTACAACGATGTGGACTATGAAAATAAACTTGTTAAAGCCCTGATCGCGCGTAACGTGGACGGCCTGTTTATCGTCCCGTCCACGCTGGAAAACCAGCAGCACCACCTGCGGCAAATCCAAAAGCCGCTGGTGCTGCTCGACCGCGATTTTGGCTTTACCGACAATGCGCTGGTGGAGAGCCATAACGAAGCTGGTGGCGATGAGTTGACCCGCAGCATGCTGGAAAGTCGCGACGCACCGCTCTGGTTTTTGGTTGGCGATATCGCACTTCCCAGTATCACTGACCGCCTGAACGGCTATCTGCATGCGCTGAAAAGAGCAGGGATTAACCACCGCGAGTGGGTCATTGAAGGACCAGACAACACCCCGCAGGGCGGCTACACCCTGATGAATACGCTTATCGACAGCGACGGTGTTCCGCGGGCGTTTATCGCCTCATCATTACCGGTACTGGAAGGGGCAATTGAAGCCCTGCGCGAACGTACCGGTTCGGTCCCGGGGGATATTAATATCGGCACATTCGATGAACACCCCATGCTGGGGTTCTTGCCTAACAGCGTCTGGTCTATGCAGCAGGATGAAGATACTTGGGCGGAAAAAGCGTTTGAACTGATGCAACGAGCCATCGACGGCGAAGCGGTCAACGAGACGGCAAAAGTCGATATGAAGCTGGTTAAACGTTCCCGCCAGTAAAAACAAAACTGTACCCGGAGAATAAAAATGGAACGAGCCCGATTAGCCAGAGACATTATCGACACCTGCCTTGAGATGACCCGATTAGGGCTAAATCAGGGCACCGCCGGCAACATCAGCGTGCGCTACCGCGACGGGATGCTGATCACCCCCACCGGTATTCCTTACGAATACCTCACTGAAGAGAGCATTGTTTACGTGGATGCCGGGGGGCACCACGAAGAGGGAAAACTGCCCTCAAGCGAGTGGCGCTTCCACCAGGTGGTGTATCAAACCCGCCCGGACGCCAATGCCGTCGTCCACAACCACGCGGTAAACTGCACGGCCGTCTCGATACTGAATCGTCCCATCCCGGCCATTCACTACATGATTGCGGCGGCAGGCGGTAACTCCATCCCCTGCGCGCCTTACGCCACGTTCGGGACGCGAGCCCTGTCAGAGCATGTCGCGGTGGCGTTACGCGACCGCAAAGCCACGCTGTTGCAGCACCACGGCCTGATTACCTGCGAAGAGAGCCTTGAGAAAGCGCTGTGGCTGGCGCAGGAAGTGGAGGTACTGGCAAAACTGTATCTGAAAACGCTGGCGATCGTGGATCCCGTTCCGGTACTCAGCAACGAGGAAATCGCCGTCGTGCTGGAGAAATTTAAAAGCTATGGGTTACGCGTCGAGGCGTAAATTCTTTATCCGAGGGTGCTTTTCTCACACCCTCGTAATATCTCTTAAACAAACACCTATTTACCGCACTTATCACCCCGCCTAAACTATGGCCTGCTTTTTGGTAGAGGTGGTAATGAACGATTACAAAATGACGCCAGGCGAACTGCGCGCGACCTGGGGTTTAGGGACTGTTTTCTCGCTACGGATGCTTGGCATGTTTATGGTCCTGCCTGTTCTGACCACGTACGGCATGGCGCTGCAGGGGGCCAGTGAAGCGTTGATTGGCCTGGCGATTGGTATCTACGGTCTGGCCCAGGCGATATTTCAAATTCCTTTTGGTCTGCTTTCGGACCGCGTTGGTCGTAAGCCACTGATTGTCGGTGGTCTGCTGGTCTTTGTGCTCGGCAGCGTGATAGCCGCCCTCTCCCACTCCATCTGGGGAATTATTCTCGGTCGCGCCCTTCAGGGTTCCGGCGCGATTGCCGCCGCGGTGATGGCGCTGCTGTCAGATCTCACCCGCGAGCAGAACCGCACCAAGGCAATGGCTTTTATCGGCGTCAGCTTTGGCGTGACGTTTGCGATTGCGATGGTGCTTGGCCCTATCATCACCCACACACTGGGGCTGCACGCCCTGTTCTGGATGATTGCCGTGCTGGCGACCATCGGGATCGCGCTTACGCTGTGGGTGGTGCCGGACAGCAAAAACCACGTTCTGAACCGTGAATCAGGAATGGTAAAAGGTTGCTTTAGCAAAGTGATTGTCGAGCCGCGCCTGCTCAAGCTGAATTTCGGTATTATGTGCCTGCACATTCTGCTTATGTCCACATTCGTCGCCCTGCCCGGCCAGCTTGCCGCTGCGGGCTTCCCCGCCGCCGAGCACTGGAAAATCTATCTGGTGACGATGCTGATCTCCTTTGTCTCCGTGGTGCCGTTTATCATCTACGCCGAAGTGAAGCGCAAGATGAAGCGCGTTTTCGTGGGCTGCGTGGCGCTGCTGTTGATTGCCGAGATCGTGCTCTGGGGCTCCGGCCCGCACTTCTGGGAACTGGTTGCTGGCGTACAGCTGTTCTTCCTGGCGTTTAACCTGATGGAAGCGCTGCTGCCGTCGCTTATCAGTAAAGAATCTCCGGCGGGCTATAAGGGTACGGCAATGGGCATTTACTCCACCAGCCAGTTCCTCGGGGTGGCCATTGGCGGCTCGCTCGGCGGCTGGGTGGACGGCCTGTTTGATTCGCAAACCGTGTTTCTCGCCGGTGCGCTGCTGGCGATGGTCTGGCTGCTGGTTGCCAGCACCATGAAAGAGCCACGCTACGTGAGCAGCCTGCGCGTGGAAATTCCGGAAGAGGTCGACGTCAGTGATGCGCTCAAACAGCGTCTGGAAGCAAAAGAAGGCGTGACTGAAGTGCTGATAGTGCCGGAGGAACGTAGCGCTTACGTTAAAATAGACAGCAAGGTGACCAACCGCTTCGAGGTGGAGCAGGCCCTGAAAGCTTAAAAAAAATGCCCGGTTAAACCGGGCATTTTTGTCTTAATCGCGGAAGTTTTTGAACTGGAACGGCTGTCCCAGATCGCCGCCGCGGATCAGCGCCATCACGCCCTGCAGGTCGTCGCGAGATTTCCCGGTCACACGAATCTCTTCGCCCTGGATTTGCGCCTGCACCTTCAGCTTGCTGTCTTTGATGAGCTTCACGATCTTCTTCTGCACCGCGCTCTCAATGCCCTGCTTCAGCTTCGCTTCCACGAACCAGGTTTTGCCGCTGTGGACAAACTCTTCCGGCACGTCCAGCGAGGTACCTTCAATGCCGCGCTTTAACAGCTTGGCGCGCAGAATGTCGAGCAACTGATTGACCTGGAAATCAGACTCGCTCAGCACCTTAATGGTCTTATTTGCGTCGTTCAGTTCAAACGTCGCCTCAACGCCACGGAAATCGAAACGTGACTCAACTTCACGGCTTGCGTTATCCACGCCGTTACGCACTTCCTGGATATCAACTTCGGAAACAATATCGAAAGATGGCATCTTTTCTTCTCCCTTCATTTTTGTTGCGTTGCATAATACCCGCAACAAGGCATAACTCAAAAGCATAGTCGACGGCGCTATAATTAGGCCGTAACACCTGGCGCAGTTGCAGGTGAGGAGGAACAATGAAAATTACAGTGCTCGGTTGCGGAGCCCTGGGTCAGCTATGGCTGACCGCGCTATGTAAGCACGGACATGAGGTGCAGGGCTGGCTGCGCGTGCCTCAGCCCTATTGCAGTGTAAATCTGATTGATGAAGACGGAAGTATCTTTAACGAATCCCTTACCGCCAATGATCCTGATTTCCTTGCGCAAAGCGACCTGCTGCTGGTGACGCTCAAGGCGTGGCAGGTTTCCGATGCGGTAAAAGCGCTGGCCGCGCAGCTCCCCCCCACAGCCCCCATTTTGCTGCTGCATAATGGCATGGGAACCATTGATGAACTCAAGAGCATCACGCAGCCGCTGCTAATGGCCACCACGACTCAGGCGGCGCGGCGCGATGGCAATATCATCGTGCATGTTGCGAGCGGCGTGACCCATATCGGTCCGGCCCGCGAGCAGGACGGCGACTACAGTTATCTGGCGGACGTGTTACAGAAAGTGCTGCCAGACGTCGCCTGGCACAACAACATCCGCCCTCAGCTGTGGCGCAAGCTGGCGGTGAACTGCGTGATCAACCCGCTGACGGCGCTGTGGGACTGTCCGAACGGTGAGCTGAAAAACCATCCTCAGGAGATTGCCGCGCTGTGTGAAGAAGTCGCCTCGGTGATTGAACGTGAAGGCCTGCATACCTCGGCGGATGATTTACGTTATTATGTCGAGCAGGTTATTGATAGTACGGCAGAAAATATCTCCTCGATGCTGCAGGACGTTCGGGCTTTACGCCACACGGAAATCGACTACATCACTGGCTATCTGTTAAAACGCGCCCGCGCGCACGGCATCGCGGTGCCGGAAAACGCCCGACTGTATGACCTTGTTAAACGTAAGGAGAGTGAATATGAGCGCGTCGGCACTGATTTGCCTCGCCCCTGGTAGCGAAGAGATGGAAGCCGTCACCACTATCGATTTGATGGTGCGTGGCGGCATTAAGGTCACCACCGCCAGCGTCGCCAGCGACGGTAATCTGGCAATCACCTGTTCACGCGGGGTGAAAATCCTGGCGGATGCACCGCTGGTACAGGTGGCTGACGGAGAGTACGACATCATCGTCCTGCCCGGCGGCCTGAAAGGCGCGGAATGTTTTCGCGACAGCCCACTGCTGGTTGAAACCGTGCGTCAGTTTCATTTATCCGGCCGCATCGTCGCGGCTATCTGTGCCGCAGCAGGAACGGTTCTGGTGCCGCACGATATCTTTCCCATCGGCAACATGACCGGCTTCCCGGGGCTTAAGGATACGATCCCGGAGGAGCATTGGGTGGATAAACGCGTGGTCTGGGATCCGCGCGTCAACCTGCTCACCAGCCAGGGGCCAGGCACCGCGATTGATTTTGCGCTGAAGATTATTGACCTGCTTGTCGGACGCGAGAAAGCGTACGAAGTGGCATCGTCGCTGGTGATGCCAGCGGGGATTTATAATTATTACGAATAGGTGTTCTCCCTCTCCCCGTGGGAGAGGGCCGGGGTGAGGGCAACAGGCCGCACTCCCCGGCAATAAACTACGGGCGATACACCTTCACATTGGCAAAGCCCTGCTCGCGCAGATACAGCGCCTGCAGGCGGCTCATCACCCCGCGCTCACACCACAGCAGATACGTTTTGCTCTGGTCAAGATCGCCAAACTTG
>Ga0209370_1002080_pt1 | contig 15316 bp, 14 predicted proteins | sample AgamicAtPrz_FD_187164 | JGI IMG/M metagenome (GOLD analysis project Ga0209370, IMG submission 187164) | Agave microbial communities from Guanajuato, Mexico - At.P.rz (SPAdes) (version 2) | ecosystem: Host-associated > Plants > Phyllosphere > Phylloplane/Leaf | place: Guanajuato, Mexico... | reverse complement strand
AGCTACGCCAGCAGTTCGAAGATGGCGATTTCGAAGTGCAGATCATCGGCTTCGCCAAGCAGATCGGCGACATCGCCGACGGCGCTTCGGCGGTGCTGGAGTTCTGCTTGCTGGCGCTGCTGCTGACCGCGGCGGCGGTGTATTGGTATTGCCATTCGCTGCGCTTCACCCTCCTGGCGCTGGTCTGTTCGCTAGCCTCGCTGGTCTGGCAATTTGGCAGCTTGCGCCTGCTCGGCTACGGGCTCGACCCGCTGGCGGTGCTGGTGCCGTTCCTGGTGTTCGCCATCGGGGTTTCCCATGGCGTGCAGCAGATCAACTTCATCGTTCGCGAGATCGCCATCGGCAAGAGTGCCGAAGCGGCGGCACGCTCGAGCTTCACCGGCTTGCTGATCCCAGGAACGCTGGCGTTGGTGACCGCCCTGGTGTCTTTCGTGACATTGCTGCTGATCCCGATCCCTATGGTGCGCGAATTGGCCATCACCGCATCGCTCGGGGTGGCCTACAAGATCATCACCAACCTGCTGATGCTGCCCTTGCTGGCGTCCATGCTGCGGATCGACGACAAGTATGCGGCGGCCCAGGAGGTTTCCCGGCAGCGCCGTAGCCGCTGGCTGCGGGGCCTGGCGCGGCTGGCCGAGTGGCGCAACGCGCAGTGGGTACTGGGCGTGGCGCTGGTGATCTTTCTGGTGGCGATCTGGCAAAGCCATGACCGTGTCGTCGGTTCGTTGCAGGCCGGGGCCCCGGAGTTGCGCGAGGATTCGCGCTTCAACCGCGACGCCGTGTCCATCGCCAACAACTATGACATCGGCCTGGACTGGCTCAGCGTGGTGTTCGAAGCCAAGCCGGGGGAGGCTGGCGAAGGCGTGCCGGCGGCGTGCGAGGATGTCGCCGCGGGCCAGTACCAGGACCGTTTCGTCTGGGCCATGCAGGGCGTGCCTGGCGTGCTGTCGGTAGCGTCGTTCTCCAGCAACCTGCGCCAGTTCAACGAGGGCTACAACGAAGGCAACCCGAAGATGGCCGTGGTGCCCATCGACCCGATGAACTACGCGGCGCTGGCTACCGAGGTGGCTCGCACCCCTGGACTGGTGCGTACCGATTGCAGCATGTCCGCCGTGCACCTGTACCTGGCCGATCACAAGGCCACGACGATCAACCGGGTGGTGGCGGCGGTCAAGGCGTTTCGCAGCGAGTATCCGCAACCGGGCCTGTCGATCCGCCTCGCTTCGGGTAACGCCGGTGTCCTGGCGGCGATCAACGAGGAGGTGGAGAAGAGCGAGACGCCCATGCTGCTGTATGTCTATGCCGCGATCGCGTTGCTGGTGTTTGCGGTCTACCGCGACCTGCGCGCGGTGCTGGTGTGCTGCCTGCCGTTGACCATCGGTACGTTCATTGGCTACTGGTTCATGAAGGAGCTGCAGATCGGCCTGACCATCGCCACCTTGCCGGTGATGGTGCTGGCCGTGGGTATCGGCGTCGACTACGCCTTCTACATCTACAACCGCCTGCAGTTGCACCTGGCCCATGGCCAGTCGATCACCAAGGCGGTCGAGCACGCGTTGCTCGAAGTGGGCGTGGCCACCATCTTCACCGCGATCACCCTGGCGGTGGGCGTCGCCACCTGGGCCTTTTCCGACCTGAAGTTCCAGGCGGACATGGGCAAGCTGCTGGCCTTCATGTTCATTGTCAACATGGTCATGGCCATGACCGTACTGCCGGCGTTCGCGGTCTGGCTGGAGCGGGTATTCCCGCGCAAGCGCCCCGTGCGCATGATCGGCGCGTTGCTGCACTGAGGAGAGAAACATGCGATTCAGGGCTTCATTGATCGCGGCGGTGCTCGCCGCGACATTGCCGTTGCTGTCTGCCCGGGCCGAGCTCTTGCAGGCAGTGCCTGCCGTGCAGGCGAGCAATGCCACGCAAGCGACCATGCTGGATGCCGTGTGGGCCGGCCAGCGGGTGGTCGCGGTGGGTGATCACGGCGTGGTGTTGTTGTCAGACGATCAGGGCAAGCGCTTTCGCCAGGCGCGTTCGGTACCGGTGTCGACCCAACTGACAGGTGTATCGTTCGTCGACGCCGAGCACGGTTGGGCGGTCGGCCATTGGGGGGCGATCCTGGCCACTACTGACGGTGGCGAGTCGTGGCAGATCCAGCGCTTGTCCAGCGACGAAGATCGGCCGCTGTTCGCCGTGCATTTTTTCAACGCCCAACAGGGCGTTGCGGTGGGGCTGTGGTCGTTGCTGCTGACCACCGAGGATGGTGGCAAGACCTGGACCGAGCAATCGTTGCCGCCGCCGCCGGGTGCTAGGAAGGCCGACCTCAACCTAATGGGGCTGTTTGCCGACAGCCACGGCACGCTGTACGCCACCGCCGAGCATGGGCAGCTGTTGCACTCCGAGGACCACGGCAAAAACTGGGGTTACCTGGATACCGGCTACACAGGCAGCTTGTGGTCCGGGGCCATCCTGAATGACGGCAGCCTGTTGCTCGGTGGCCAGCGAGGCACGTTGCTGCATGGCGCCAAGGACGCAAAGGACTTGCGCCGGTTACCCACCCACGGCAAAGGCTCCGTCACCGCCATGGCGGTAGCGGGTACCCGGGTGCTGGTGGTCGGGCTGGATGGGCTGATGATGCTGAGCGACGATGGCGGGCGCCATTTCCAGGAAAAGCAGTCGGCTGATGGCTTGTCGCTGACTGCGGTGCTGCTCGATGCCCACGGTTCGCCTGTGTTGTTCTCGCGCCGTGGCGTCGTGCCGTACCAGGAGTGAGGCGTTACCGGACGAACTGGCCATGGCTTGGGTCGCAAAACAACCCAGGCCGAACGCCAATCATCAACCCCTTAAGAGGGGGGGAGGACGCGGTCAACGCAGAGGACAGGGCATTACGGACCAAGCAGGGCATATCCGGGGGCAGGTGGCCTGCCCCCCGGATCGATTACACGCGTTACAGCTGCAGATGGTCCGCCAGGTCAGCGTAGTTATGCTGTCACAGGCCTGGGCTGCCCGCAGGATACTGCGAACGGAAGCCGATGATCTTCTGCACGCGCGCAGAAAGCGTCTTTACCACCTCCAGCGGCACGATCAACGGATAAGCCTCTTCCGGCGTGAGGATCGAAGCCTGCAGTGGAATGGTCAGGCCCAGGCGGAACTCACCGGCGGTCACGTTGGCGCCGTCACCATGGACGACCTTGCCGCCGAACAGTACCGCATCGCCTGCGTTCAACACGGCAGGGATGGTCATTTCCGGGGTGCCGACGTCTTCGTAATCATCCCAGTCCTGGCTCCCGGGGATGAGGCGCGTAGCGCCGTTTTCTTCGGTGAAATCGGTCAGGGCCAGCATGAGGTTGGTGATGGCGTTGTTCATGGGCACGACCGGTTGGTACTGCATCATGTCACGGTGCAGCATTTGCGCTTTGTTGCCTGGGCCGATTTCGATCAACTGGGCCGTGGTCAGCCACCAGTCACCGCACCCGGGGCGAAAGCACGCTCCCCAGTTCGTGGAAGAGGTCGTCATCGAGGATTTCCTCACGAAAGGTCTTGCTGTGGGTGACGAGGTTGGTGAGCTGTTTGGTCTGATGGCCATGGAACTCGGCAGTCAGCTCTTGCTCGTGCCTAGAGCCGGCATCGAGCGCGGCCAGCGGGGCGTCGAGTTCGTTGTTGATCCGTACGACTTGTTCTGGGGTCATGAAGTTCCGGATGATTACTGCACCTGCTTGGTCGCTCAGCAGCGCAATCTCTTGCGCGGAAGTCGAGCGGGTTACCACGGGTAGGCTTGGCGTGGAGGCGCGAGAGGCTGACATTAAGAACACTCCAGATTGAAAGGAACGGTTGCGCAGGCGGGTTGACGTTTGATCAACGGGCATCAGGAAACAGGCCTACTTGCCACTGCGTTAAACCCAAAAAAGGACATGGAGCGTCACGGTGCCTCCTTGTAGTTTTTGTTCAGGCAGTGAGTGCATGCTAGGTTTCCACTGGCCCTGCGCCAAGGTACGAACTGCACTATTTCCCAGCCGATTTTTGAGTGATTTGCACCGCCCATGACCAACACGCCATCACCCTGGCCACGCCCCTCGGAAACAGTTCGCGAGCTCATGCGCAAAGGCGCCGAACTCGCTCAGGCGCTGCCACCCGAGTGGGTCGAGCGCCTGAACCAGTCACTGCTCTCCTCGCCCGAAGATGCCAGGTTGCTGGAGGACCCGGTCATCCTGGCCGCGTGTCGGCGCGCCAATCGGGCAGAGTTGCTCCACTGGGCGAATGCCAACCTGCAGCGCCCTGGGGAGCCGGTGGAACCCTATGTGTCCGTTGACATGGTGGACACGGCCAGGGAGCTCGCCCGCAGGGGGGGGGCCGAACTGCTGATGAATGTTGCAAGGTCGACACAGAACGCAGCCTGGGACCTGTGGATGAAGATGGCCTTCAGCCTGACGCAGGATCCCGCGGTGCTCAAGGAATTCCTAGAGGTCTCGTCGCGGTCGATCTCGGAATTCATCGACAGTAACATGCGTGTGGTGACGCAGATCATCCTCGAAGAAAAAAGCGCCCAGGCCCATGACGACCCTATCGATAAACGCAGCCTGGTCAGCCGGCTGCTCGATGGCAGGGATGTGGACGCGGAGCAGTTCGGCAAGCGACTGGGTTACAGCCTGGCTCAGAGGCACCATGCCTGCCTCGTCTGGAGTGAAACCCCGGACGCCGAGATTCGCCCCTTGGAGGATATGGCGCGTGCTCTGGCGCAGCTCACGGGCACGGTAGCGCCTCTGATCGTATTCGCGGGCCATGCGACCCTGTGGGCCTGGAGCCATGCGGTTAAGCCGCTGGACCTGAACCTGCTGCAGGTCGTCGCCCGGCAATTTCCGAAGATGCGCGCGGCAATCGGTTCGGCGGGCGCGGGGATGAATGGCTTCCGGCGCTCGCACCTGGAAGCCTTGACCACCCAGCGGTTGATGGGCCGTTTGGCGGGCTCACCCGGCGTTGCCACGATCGATCAGGTGAGGATGGTGTCGCTGATGACCCAGGATGCCCGCGCGGCCAGGCAGTTCGTATTGAACACGCTGGGGCGCTTGGCGACCGAGCCCACGGTGCTTCAGCAATCGTTGCATGCCTTCCTGGCCAATGGCTGCAACATCACCCAGACCGCCGAGGTGCTGGGTACCCATCGCAATACCTTGCTGCGCCGGCTGGAGCGCGCCCAGGACTTGCTGCCTATTCCGTTTGGCGACCATCGCATCCAGATCGCTGCCGCACTCGAGCTGGTGATCTGGAATACCCCATTTGCAGGCGACGAGAAATAGTTGTCAATGCACGTCCAGAGTCAGGACTGCGGGCCAGGAACCAGAATTCGAGCAGTTATATACCTAGTGATTTGCCATCAGCTTGCACCCACGTTGTTTACTTTTTCTTCGAGCAATGTGCTGGTTCGACCGTTCGTGGCATAAGTTTATCGCCGCCTTCATTTTCTTTGTTAGTCAAGTGCAGCGTTTGAGGCAAGGTTCCGTTCGAACCTCTCGGCGGTCTCACCGACGGGCTGCCGCTCGATTTAAATGTCGAATGAGTTTCTATGTAGAGCGACCGGCTTGGTCGTCGATCAGGTGATGGCTGTAATTCTGCAAGCCAGCTGGGGTGTGCTGGCATGGACCTGTAGGCCTCAGTGACAAAGTGCAGCCGCCCAGGCATACCGAGCTCATTCCAGTCTCAGCTGACCTCATTTTACTTTCTGTTGGCGGATAACGAGGTTGTCACTAGAGTAAGGTTTTGTCACCATTCGTATGATAAAATACGTTAAACGTAAAAAAAATTAAGATCTATATTAATAGGGTCGGATAAGATTTAATTATCAGACCTAATGGGGCGGAGGGTAGGGCATGGCGGTAGGCGTACCAGAAACTGACGTTTTCGCGGCGGCGGACGCGGTGCTGGCCCGTGGTGAGCGGCCGACGGTGGAGCGCGTGCGCCTGGCGCTCGGCCGCGGCAGCCCGGCGCGGGTCGGCGCGCTGCTCGATCAGTGGTGGGAACAGCTGGCCGGGCGCCTGCGCGGCGAAACCCGGCTACCCGGATTGCCGGCGGAGGTGGCGCAGGCCTTCGTTGCTATTTGGCAGCAGGCGACCACCTTGGCCCAGGGCGCGGCGGAGCAGGCGTTGGCCGGCCAGCGTCAAGTGCTATTAGAAGAGCGCGAGGCGCTGGCCGAGCTGGAGGCTCGCGCGCGTCTGGAAGTCGCACAGGCCCGTCAGCAGACGGTGGAAGCTGTGGCAGCGAGGCAGGGCGCAGAAGTCCGTCTGGCTGACTTGGAACAGTTACTGACCCAACGCCAGGCCCAGATCGACGACCTGCGCAACCAGCGCGATGAACTGCAAGCGCAGCGTGACGAGGCGCGTACGCAATTGACCGAAGTCGACCATCTGTTGCAGGAAAGCCGTAAGCAGGCTGAGCAAGCGCGTAGCGAGCAGCAGCGCTACACCCGCGACGTCGAAGACCGCGCCTATCGCGAGATCGATCGAGCCCGGGAGGAGAGCAAAGCACTGGGCGCACAACTTAAGGACGCCCAAGGCCGGCTCAGCATTGCCCAGCGCGGCATGGAGGAGCATCAGCTTGTCCTAACAGACACCCGTGACCAGTTGCAGGCGGCACGTAGCCAGGGGCAATTGCTCGGCGCGCAGTTGACGCAGGTCCAGCAACGCGCTAGCGAGGCGGGTGAATACATCAGTCGCCTAGAGGCCGCCTTGCAGGCTGCCCGAGAGGATTTGGCCGAAGCTCGTGAACGTGCGGTGGCGGCCGAAGCCCGAATTGAGGTGCTGGCCAGTCGCCCGCGGCGTTCAACTAACAAGCGCAACTGAGCGTCGACGCTTTGTACTTGGACCGACGCGGCTACATCAGTAAGTACGGCGCTGAGGAGGCATGAAGGCCGCTTGATGGGTCGGAAAATGGTGCGTCCACGTAGGCGGATCCGGCGACCAAGAGGGGCTTTGCCCGGCGCCGGTTTGCGGGCATGCTGTAGTGTGAAACGTAGTGGGAGGAATGAGCCATGAATCAGGGGGCACCCCAAGCAGCGGCGCTATCGACCGCCGAGTTAATCGACTACCTTTGTACCGCGAACGGCGCACCCTACTCAGTTGAGCGCTACGTCGAGATTTTTGGCCTCAGACCTGTCGTGCTTGCTGACCAGGTCGCAGTCTATCGTCGCAGCCAACCAGATGCGGCTAGAACATCAGATGTCGAAGCGGCGCAGCGGTTTATCGCAGATGCCCTTCGGGTGGTCTTGGCGGTAGCCGAGAACGGGATTGCCATCCAGCCGGCGATCACTTGGTTTCGCTTCGAGCCATTACCAACCTTCGACCAGCAGACTGCGGAGCAGTTGGTCAGTCAGGGACAAGTCGATCAGGTGTTGCAGTTTCTGGCCTCTTGGCAGGCCGGGAGCCAGGGATGAGTAGCGATACCCAACGGCAGGTCAGTCCGCAATCGACTTTTTACGCATGCTATGACACCGTCCTGCGCGCCGTGGATGCACGTTATGACGTCCGCGGCTATGTGCTGACAGAGATGGTGAAGGCGTGCCTCGCGCACCGCGCTACGCTGCCTGCGGCGCAGCGGGTATATTTCGCGCAGTATGCTCCCAGGGAAGCGGCGGCCTACTTGGAAAGACTTACGGCCATGTTGCTGTTTGGTCCCAAGGGGCGTTTTTCGCCGCAAGAGTACCGCTACTGATGAGCAGCCGAATCAAGCTGCCGTCCGCGTTGCTCGATGGGCTGGGATGGGACGTTGGGGAGGAGTTGATCCTTGAGTACGTCGAGGGTGTTTTCTCCTTGAAGCGCAAGCTCTCGCCTAGTGAGTCAAGCGACAAGATTTGCCCATCGTGGACATTTTTGATGTGAACCACCTGACTGGCCTGTGGAAGCTGTTGACGGGCAACTGTCTCCTCTTGTGAAGACCCCAGATTAATACCGTGACCCCGTTTACCTGCAGACACCGGGATTGGGCAAGCAACGATCAAAGATACTGCTAGGGTGCGCTCATGAAATTCCGGTCGAGATGGCCAGCTCCGACTGCTGTTCAGCGTCGCCCCAAATCCGACTCAGCCGAGAACAATACGTTGATCACGAGCAGTTTCTCTAGGTCTCGCGTGGGATGCAGTGAATAGCGGACGTCGTTTTCCACTTTGAAGAGCAGGCCTGCTACACCAGCCTTGTCCTGCACTACGCACACCTCCAGCAACGGCTCCATCAGCCATTTGGAGTGTCCGTTGAGATGGGCAGGGGTTACGATTTGCACCTGTTCGACCCATGCGTGTTTCGACTGGTTTTCGATAATCCACGCCAAGTCATGTGCGTACTGGAGCAGCAGCGTGCTGGCTGTCACCTCACGCTTATCCCGCCGAGCAATTTGCACGTAGAACCACGGCCATTGAAGGTCCTGTTCGACAGCCGCCCACAACTGGGCCGGGTAGTAATCGAACCGCGGATCCAGGTGCATCTCAAGATGACGATAGGTAATGAACATGATTGAGCCTCGAAATGAATCCTATAGATTGTAGTCCTATAGTGTTCAAGCGGGCTTCATCGTTCCTTTTGCGGATTTGGCAAAATGGAACTGAATACGGCCTTTGGCCTTGCCCTCAAGCAGCTACGCAAGCATCGGGAACTGACCCAGGAGGACTTTTCGACGGTCAGTAGCCGCACCTACTTGAGTACGCTGGAAAGAGGGCAAAAAGGCCCGACGATTCAAAAGCTCGAGCAGTTAGCGGACGTATTGGAGGTTCATCCCGCCACAGTGCTGATTGCGGCCTACCTTTTTAAAGAGCCGCACCGCGATAGCCAAGCGCTTCTCGCTCGCTTGGAAGGCGAGTTACAAGCATTGGGATTTACTACCGAAACGGGTGAAACTCACCAGTAAGATATGGATTCTACCGCCACGCAGGCAATCGTTGCTTTAACCCGCGCTGGAAAAGGGCGGTCATGTGCGATGCGTGAAAGCATGGGCGCTATCAAGTGGGCATGGGCCAGTCTGCTCAGACCCACTTCGCAATGGATCTGGTGCGCAACAGCTTCCCATCATGCTCTGGGCGCGTGGTCGCCTGGACGTGCGGTAAGATCATTTTTTTGCTCTCCGCTCAGGGGTCAATCGCTGACTGCTGTGGCGATATCCACGCCCGCTTCGGCGCATACCAGTTGATCCTTAAACCTGCTAGATCCCCATCGTCTCGTGCACTGCGGTCGTGCTTCAAGACCTGTACGATCATGCCTTAGGCCATGAGCATGCCTGACGCGGTATGGTGACGTTAGGGCTTACTCGGGTTTTATTGAAAGGTGCCTTTATCCCAGAAGACTGCTTCGTCGTTGGTCGAAGTTTAGTCAAAGCACCACAATCTCATCAGCTTTCAACCAGCCAGCACTGATGACACTTGCCTTGGCAACCTCTGGCTGAGCGGTATAGACCACGATGGCCAGACTTTCCTCAGCGCGGCTGCACGTGACGTACAGAAGTCGCCGCGTTCGAGATAGGGCGTTGTCCTTGCCGGCCAGCTGGTTTTTCACGTCGGTAGAAGATGCAGGCACCACGCCTAACAGCTTTTCATAGCTGAACAGAAAACCGCCGGCTTCCTCGTCGTTCAACACCACCATAACTCGCGGGAACTCCAAACCCTTTACACCCTGATGGGTGTCAAACGGCGAAAGCCCATTTGCATAATCCGCGAATGCGGCCATCTCCGAATAAGGGCGTCCAAGGACGACCCGATACGCATGCACCTCAAGCGCATCCCGATCTGCAGTATCGGGTGCGTCATCTGCCGTTGCTCCCTGAGTCAAAGCCTCCATAAACCGTTCCGGCAGCTCAAGTAGGCCAGTCCGCTGAAGGACATGAGCGACCTCCTCAATCAGCGGGTCGTTGTTCCTTAACAATTCACATAGCCTTTGAGTCGCTTCGCCGACAGACTCAAGCAAGTCAAGCTGATTGGGTACCGACTGTAGGTGCTGAGGATCGAGCAGAGGAGATCGTAGTCGCACGGCCTCCATCAACGCGAATTCATCTGCTTTCGCTGCTTCAAGAATCGGGCCCACACGCTCGAAGAACAGTTTAAGTATGGGGAGCGTTCCGTCCAGAAGCCCCGTACTCAGGTGCTCGACTTCATACAGCGGCGAGAAAACGCCCTCAAACCCCATACGGCGCCCGGCCATCTTGTGCTCCAAGATGAGGGTCTTCCGGCCTTTTGCACCTGATGCCCATTGTGAGTCCCCAGTGACGTCAGCCATCTGCTTTGCGATCTGCTCTTCCAGATTAAAGTCCAGGCCTGCAACCTGCTGAGTGCAGAACATCCGCACGGTACCTTGAGTGGCGCCCGGCTTGGGTATCTGCTCATGATCATCTACGCTGGCGCGGATCACGTTGATCAGTTCAACGATTCGCGTCGGGCAACGACGGTTCACACGCTTTTCAGGCTTGGCCCAGTCTGACGGAATCGCTTCATCCAGCCCAACCTTCCCGTCGTTGTAGATCCGTTGCATCGTGTCGCCCAGCAATCCCAGGCAGAAACGCTTAGGAATTGCTGCTTGCGCTTCCAGAAAAGCATCCATGAGATCGCCATTCGTGTCTTGGCTTTCATCGATAAGCAGCACCGGGTGCCGATCCGCCATGACGTCAAGTAACGGCGGCTTAGGGATGAACGCCGCGGCCATCTGAATGACCTCGCTATGATTCAATGACTGCCTACTCCGGTTGTCACCGGTTGGGCTATAGGTGAAGACCGGTATGTCATCCAGGCTGGCCAGGCGCCCGGCCTTACTGTCGCGACTGGCCTGGTTCGCCAAAGAGGTTTTGTTAACACCCCGCGCACGGCTGATCCTGTCATCCAACGCTTCGATGTCTGCGGCGAGCTTGATGCGCAACCAATCACGTATGTCGTCGTTGAATCCTTTGATCATTCGCCAAGAGAACGCATGGATTGTAGAAACTTCAACCAAGGGGTCGTGCTCGAGTCGACGAGCAATTTCCTCACAAGCCGCATTGGTGTAGGTAATGATCGCGATCTGCCGCCCCTCAAAGGTCAGGCGTTCCCGCTCTCGTTCCTTCAGCGACCTCACGGCAACCACAAGCGAATGGGTTTTTCCAGAGCCAGCACCCGCGTACAGAAAGAAACTACGGGGGTACTCGAGGTTTAAGCACTCCTGAATAACATCGTCAGCAGTCGGCTTCGGATCATCAGGTATCTCGGTCGTGATGCTCATCCCTCTGTCACCTCGATGCTGGCTGTTGGGACAATCAACAGCTCTTTACTTTTCTTCTTGAGCTTGGTTTCCAACCAGAAGAGCCCTTCACGAATGTATTCTGGAACCGTCAGTTTCGCGAAATCCGGGTCACCTAACACCTGCAAGGCGAACTTCGCTTTGTCGCCATCCCTGAGCGCGTCGAACAAGGCTTTGCCGAGGTCATCTGCGGTCTGCGACTGTCGCAGGGCTGCCGCGAAAGCTTTGGTCAACCCTTGACCCTTCTTTTTTGCGAAGTGCTGAACATTGCTCAGTACCAGGCTGTCCTCAAAGGTATTGGGCAGCGCCTCAGCTTCGGTTTCGTTGCTGGGCAATCGAACGGCAATTGGAGTCTGGTACGCGATCCGGATCCCGAACAGGTCGTCTATCTGTTGGGACTTTGTCTCATCATCCAGATCCAACAACGTGTCGACGTCGTGCCCAATCTTCTGGGCCTTGGCCCAGTTGCGCAGGGTAGGGTTGTTGGTTTCCTGTTTTGCTTTGCGTTTAACCGGTACTGCTGATTTCTTGAGGCCGGCGTCAAGATCTGTGATCACCAATGTCACAATACCCAGCGCATCGACCAAAGGCCGCAGGCGATGCGCATGACTGCCTCCGATATCCAGGATGGTAATGTAGCAACGATCAAGGAAAGGGAAGTGGTTGCGCAGGAAATGCGGCAGCATCATTCTCTCCGCAGCACCTTCAACCAGGATGACGGCGTCGGCGAAGAATAGGTCAGCATGTTGAGCCCTGAGGTATCGGGTTACAAACTCCTTCGTCTGCCTATGCGGGTTCCGCTGACCGAACACCGTGCTCAGATTGGAGACAGTCGATACCGGCACCGGCACACCGGCCATCCCCGCTGGCAGCCGACGGAAGTAGCGTAAATTCGCATACTCCGTCTCATGGGCAACGTGACTCGAGTGAGAGCTGACGACCATCTGGGTTTTCAGCCTTGGATACCTCGTCAGTAGCGGGTCGTTACACAGGACATGATACGCATGCTTGATAAATGCCTGCTGCACCTGGACGTGAAGGTGAGCTTCAGGCTCTTCAATCAGCACCAGGTGGATTGGCTCAACCCCTACGTCAGTTTGCTCCTCGGTATTTTTGTACTTTTTCAGCCAGTCGTCCCGAAACGCCATCAACTGGAAAATCATCGAGATCAGGTTCTGGTAACCCAGTCCGTTTGAGGTTTCGGGCAAGCGCATGAGAGGTGCGCCTGGCGCGCCGGCGACTGAGTCCAACTCGAACAACACCGCTGCCTCATGGTTCATCCCGTCAGTAGGCGACAGCCGCGTCTCCACCCTAATGGCGGGGTCAGAGTGATTCGGGTACCCCAGGCCCGCGAGCTCAATGAGAGCAGGAGCAAAGCTTGAGGTGAGCCGGGAATCGAACGCAGACTGCGCAGCCTGAATAGCTGTCAGCGCCTCGAGGTCGGATAAATCAGGGCTGTCGCCCGGATCAAGGTGGCGGTTGTAGTAAGCGCGTAATTGTTCTGTCAGTCGTTTCCCAGAGCCACCTCTGCCTTCAGTGACAGATTCTTCCGCGCTATCTCCAAAGCCCCGCTGGGCGTTGATTTCGTGCACGCGTATCAGGTCAGTCAGCGGGTTGGCCTCCAGCGGCACCGCAGTCGCGGACAGTGGTTGCAGATTGGCATGGCGCGTTTTGGTATCTGGCGCATCGAGCTTCGATGGGTCTAGGCGATACCAACAAACTGTGAACATTGCTCCCAGGCGCCTGTTGAGGTAATCGTGAAGACTTTGCGGCCAAAGGGGCAGGGTAGGCGGAGTCTTTCCTTCCTCGGTCTGCTTCGCTATCTCCTGCTGCAGCATCTTCACGCGGGTTCGCTCCTTCCGGTAGTCGGTAAAGAGCTTGGCCATGTCCTTTGGCTCGAGTCGGAAGCGCATTCCCACATGACCGCCTTTCCAGGCGAAATTAGGGATAAGGTCACGGATGTAGTGCAATTCGCCTTGCGAAGCTTCCACCCAGAGATCGAGGGTGGGTAACCAGTGGGACCACTCATTAGCCGTGGGTGTCTCAAGGGTTTCATCCGAAGCCTCCCAATCGGCGCCAATGGCGTCAATAACTGCGAGGTGGGAAAGCGTCAGATCCTGGAGACGGAATACCGTCGCTTTTGAAAGCAGGAACTTGCGTAGCGCTAACATAGCGGATGACTTACCGCTGTTGTTAGCGCCGACCAGAAGGCTAGTGGTGCTTGCCAGGTTGATTCGAACAGACAGGAGCTTGCGGAAGTTCGCGATCTCCAGGTACTGGATCTGCATAGCCTCTTCCTTGTGGTGGCATAGGGCGGGTTGCCAGAGGCGGATGTTTGGACTCTAGCTGAGGGCCTGTAGGACTCCAAATTCGCGCAGTAGCAAGGAGAGGGTTTCGAATTTGCGCTTTTTTTGGAGAGACTGTTTCAAATTTAGACGAATTTTCCGGCTGGCCGTACGAGTTTCATGTGGAAAGTGCCGAATTCCCGCATTCGCAAGGCAGCTCGAGCGTGATCCGGCGGACGCAAACCACAGGTGATCGACTCAGGAGGTCACCTCCCATAATACGCAATTTAACATAATATACATTATGCGTATCTTGATATGAGGCTACTAGCCGTTTGGGTGGTCAGATTGCAAGTCAGGCTCAGCTCTCGATCACCGTGCTCCAGCTCGTATAGGCATCGCTTGGCGATACATCCCCCGCATGCTTGAATGCTGGCCTTTAGCAACGCTGTTGCTTCCTCTCGGTGCCGGAGAAACGGAATGTGGCTTTGTACAGACTGGAAAATTGACTGGGATGCAATCAGCGCCGTGGCAACTGCCGCTGCCGCAGTCATTGCTCTGTGCGTTTGGCTGTACGACAAGCATCAACGGAGGCTTGAACGCAAGGCTAGTGCTAGGCTTCTTGCTCAGATCATGACAACGCCAGTCGGAGCTGCACACGTTCAAATCTCCAAATTCAGAAGCGATCTCTTCCCAGCAGGCAGCGATCCACTGTTTGGAACCTTGCGTGAAGACAAAGCTGCCCGACAGCGACTCGCCGAAAAGGCATCGGCAATTACCATTGAACTGCCATCCCAGTTCTTGGATAAGGCTGACTTCTTTAGCGAAGCTGTGAGCAGCAGCCTGGCAAATGCTTTTTCCGAAGTAAACCGCTTAAAGCAGTTCGTTGGCCTGTTCGGTGATCTGTCAGATCAAGAACAACAAGAAGTGATTGACGTGCATTTAATGACGGTTCTCAACCAAATCAAAGAGGCCGAGACAGCTGCTGAGGCTGCCTTCCAGGCTCTTCTACTGGTTGGGCGGACCACCCGATAACAGCACCCCCACCCTCAGCCAAAAAGACCAAACCATGCCGGACTTAGAAAAACTCGCTGTGACAGCGAGCTATGACGCACGCACCGATTTAATCACCGTATTGCTGCTGACAGGCGCTGAGTTATCGTTCAAACCAGGAGTCACGGAAGAGCTGGTTGGGCTATCACCGGCAGGGCTAGCGACGATTCAAGTCAGCCAAGACGGCGAATTTATCGAGTTCCTCGACGGCCGAGTCGATGTGTACCTGCCCGTGGTGATCGAAGGAGCACGCGCAGGCCTTTCAAGCGTCAGAAGCAGACTGGTTGCAACGACAGCGCAAATGGATCTGTTGATTGGTAACGATCGGAAGCACCCACTCTGGCACTGCCTGCAAGAGCTGAAAAGCTGCTTAGGGTACGACTACTAGCTTGAAGAGAAATCGCCTCCAGTGGCTTATGTGGCCAAACATTACGCCGTAAGGACATATCTTGGCATCGCGCACGGCGCGATCAGAGAGCGAGGGTATGCGTAGATTCGTATTGAGCATCACGCCCAGAGGGAGGCCAGATCTCAGCCTCCATCAAAGCCCTGATGCCAATCCAGCTCACTGGAACGTCAGTTCTTCCGGTACCGCATACCGACCACCGTCATAGTCCAGATCGAAGGTCTTCGTCGTCGAACTGCTCTCGATTTCCTCACAGTCATCAACGCCTTTCACAACGCTCCGACTCCCGGTCGATGTCTCGGTCACCCGCAACCTGCTGAAACCATTCTTGCCAGGTTTGCCAATCG
>Ga0209370_1002074_pt1 | contig 15369 bp, 13 predicted proteins | sample AgamicAtPrz_FD_187164 | JGI IMG/M metagenome (GOLD analysis project Ga0209370, IMG submission 187164) | Agave microbial communities from Guanajuato, Mexico - At.P.rz (SPAdes) (version 2) | ecosystem: Host-associated > Plants > Phyllosphere > Phylloplane/Leaf | place: Guanajuato, Mexico... | reverse complement strand
CCAGCAATGCCTGGCGCGTCTGCTGCAGCAGAACCGCGAGGCAGCGGTCTGCTATGTCGACATCGACAGCTTCAAGCCCTTCAACGATCTGTACGGCTACGCCAAGGGCGACGAGGTGCTGCTGTGCCTGGCCCACTGCCTGAACGAGCGCATCGACCCCAGCCGGGATTTCGTCGGCCATATCGGCGGCGATGACTTTCTGCTGGTGTTCGGCTCCAAGGACTGGCGCAGCCGCCTCAACCAGTTGCTCGAAGATTTTCAGAGCCAGTGCCGACGCTTCTACCTGGAGGAACATCTAGACGCAGGCTGCTTCATCAGCCACAACCGCCAGGGCCAGCGCGAGGAGTTTCCGCTGCTGTCACTGTCGCTCGGCGTGGTGCACCTGCACCCCGAGCACTGCGCCCTGCTCGATGCCAGCGAACTGGCCGGCCTGGCCTCCGAAGCCAAACGCCAGGCAAAGGCGGTGCCGGGTTACAGCCTGCAGGTGATCGATACCCATACCCTGCAGAAGCGGCCTGCTCAAGCCTCGGTGGGATAATCGAACTCGAACACCCGGGCCACTTCCGAGGCGTGCCAGGAGGCGGCCGCGACGCCGTCGGGGGCGCCGTCGAAACGGCCCAGGCGGGTGACGCACTCGAAGAACCCGGTGCGTGGCAGGCGGCTGGCGCCCTGGCTGATCACCAGGGCGCTGCGCAGCGGACGGTCGCTGCGCGCATCAAGCGCGGCCAGGTGTTCCAGTGCGGCGGTGAGGGTTTGCATGGCCGGCGCCGGTAGCGCCAGGCGCTCGATCAGCGCGCGGTAGGTCAGCAGGTGGCGCTGCCGGCGCGCGTCGTCGAGGGCGGCGAGCAGCGCCTCCCAGTGCGCACGGCTGATGCGCACGCTCATGCCTGCCAACCGGAGATGCCGAGCACCCAGGCCAGCGCCCGCAGAATGGCAGCGTCGGGCTGACGCTCGCCGCTTTCGATCATGCCCAGATAATGCGGGCTGATGCCCACCGCGCGCGCCAGCTCGTCGCGGCTCAGGCCCTTGGCTTCGCGCAGTGTGGTCAGCTCGCTCAACGGCTTGGGCGCATCGACATCAGGCTGGCTCGCCACTGCGGCCGGGCTCTTGCCGGCCGCCTGGAGCAGCGCCTGATAATTGGCCCACGGCAGCACCGCGTATTCCGGCTCGCCGTCGCGTTCGATCACTTGTACGTTCATGTTCGGTTTCTCCGCAAAGCGCAGCATCCCTCTGCGTGCACCGGCTCAAGGCCTTCAGATAAGCCGAATACTACCAGCCCTGCTGCCCACCGTGCTCGCAACACTTCAGCGCCTGTTCAGGTCGACGCGCCCTGCATGAAGAACTGCAGTAGCGACGCCCCCATGCTGGCCCGCGCTACCCGCCCGCGCCGCTCGCCATCGACCAGGCCGAACAGCAGCGACGCGAACAGCTCGGTCAGCACCGGCGCACCGATGTCGATACGGAAAATCCCCTCCTGCTGGCCGCGCAGAAAGAACTGGTCCAGCGCATTGGTGTAGGGCAACCAGCGCGCCTCCTCGCCACACTGTTGCAGCGAGTCCGGGCGCCACTGAAACATCAGAAACACCAGCAGGTCGCGGTGCACCAAGTGCCCGTCCACCAGGCGTTGCAAGGCTTCGGGCACCGGCGCATGCTGCAGGTCGGCTTCGGCGATGACCTGGTTCATCACCTCGGAGCCGTAGTCGAAGAGCATCTCGATCAGGTTGTCGCGGGTCCCGCAAAAGCGGTTCAGGGTGGCCTTGCTTACGCCGGCTGCCTGGGCGATTTCCTTGAAGGTGCCGCGTGGCTGCTCGACCATGGCCACAGCCAGGGCCTTGAGGAGTTTTTCTTCGGCGACAGGTCGTTGTATCAAGGCGTTGCTCTCAGGTTTTTCATCACGGCGCGCCATTGTGCAGGAAAAGTCTCAAGAATCGAAAGGACTGCCAAATCTGGTCACACAAAATTCAAATGAGACAATATTGACTCAATTGTATTCATGACCGACTATCCGCGCCTTTCCAGAATAATTGCAACGGGCATCGTGCCCCAGGTGAAGCATGAGCAGGATTCGCGCAGGTCACGTCGTTTCGGCGATCACCCTTTCCATGGCCATCGTTCTGGCCGGCTGCGACAAGGGCGACAAGGGCTGGGGCGAAGCGCCACCGCGTGAGGTCGATGTGCTCACCATCAAGACCGAACCCTTCACCGTGGTAGCCGAACTGCCGGGCCGCATCGAGCCGGTACGTGTGGCCGAGGTGCGTGCGCGAGTCGCCGGAATCGTGCTCAAACGTACCTTCGAGGAAGGCGCCGACGTCAAGGCCGGCGACCTGCTGTTCCAGATCGACCCCGCCCCCTTCAAGGCGGCGCTGTCACGCGCCGAGGGCGAGCTGGCCCGCGCCGAGGCGCAGCTGTTCCAGGCCCAGGCCACGGTCGAGCGTTATCAGCCGCTGGTGAAGATCAACGCGGTCAGCCAGCAGGACTTCGACGTTGCCCGCGCCACCCTGCGCAGCGCCCAGGCCGACAAGCGTTCGGCCCAGGCCAACGTGGAAACCGCCAAGCTTGACCTGGGTTACGCCCAGGTGCGCGCGCCCATCGCCGGGCGCATCGGTCGTGCCCAGGTGACCGAAGGTGCGCTGGTCGGCCAGGGTGAAACCACCCTGCTCGCCCGCATTCAGCAGCTCGACCCGGTGTACGCGGACTTCAGCCAGCCGGCCGCCGACGCCCTGCGCCTGCGCGCCGCCATCGCCGATGGCAAGGTTTCCGGCGAGGGCGACAAGACACTGTCGTTGCGCGTCGATGGCACCGATATCCAGAGCCAGGGCACCCTGCTGTTCACCGACATTTCGGTCGATCGCAGTACCGGGCAGATCGCCCTGCGCGGGCGCTTCGACAACCCGCAAGGCGTGCTGCTGCCGGGTATGTACGTGCGCGTACGCACTCCGCAAGGGCTCGATCAGGAGGCCATTCTGGTACCGCAGCGCGCGGTGCAGCGTGCCGCCGACGGCAAGGCCAGCGTGATGCTGCTGGGCGAAGGCAACAGCGTCGAAGCGCGCCCGGTCACCACCGGCGCCATGCAGGGCGCCCGCTGGCAGATTACCGACGGCCTCAAGGCCGGCGACAAGGTCATCGTCAGTTCCCTGAGCGCGATTCAGCCAGGCGCCAAGGTGGTACCCCGTGAAGAAGGCGCCCCAGCGCCCGACGCGCCCGCCACCCCTTCACAGGCGCAATAAGCCGGAGCCCCTGACATGATGTCTCTGTTCTTTATCCGGCGCCCCAATTTCGCCTGGGTGGTCGCGCTGTTCATCACCATGGCGGGTTTGCTGGCCATCCCCTTCCTGCCAGTCGCCCAGTACCCCAACGTGGCCCCGCCGCAAATCACCGTGACGGCTACCTACCCGGGCGCCTCGGCCCAGGTGCTGACCGATTCGGTCACCAGCGTAATCGAGGAAGAGCTCAACGGCGCCAAGAATCTGCTGTACTTCGAGTCCACCAGCAACGCCAACGGCATCGCCGAGATCACCGTGACCTTCCAGCCGGGCACCGACCCGGAATTGGCCCAGGTCGACGTACAGAACCGCCTGAAGAAGGCCGAGGCGCGCATGCCCCAGGCCGTGCTGACCCTCGGTATCCAGACCGAACAGGCCACCGCCGGCTTTCTGCTGATCTACGCGCTGAGCTACAAGGATGGCGGCGCCAACGACGACACCACGGCGCTGGCCGACTATGCCGCGCGCAACATCAACAACGAGATCCGCCGCGTGCCCGGCGTCGGCAAGCTGCAGTTCTTCGCCTCCGAAGCGGCCATGCGCGTGTGGATCGACCCGCAGAAGCTGGTGGGTTACGGCCTGTCCATCGATGACGTCAACAATGCCATCCGCGCCCAGAACGTGCAGGTGCCGGCCGGTGCTTTCGGCAGCACACCGGGCAGCGCCGAGCAGGAGCTGACCGCGACCCTGGCGGTCAAGGGCACCCTGGACAACCCCGAGGAATTCGCCGCCATCGTGCTGCGCGCCAACCAGGATGGCTCGCGCCTGACCCTGGGTGATGTCGCGCGCATCGAGGTCGGCAGCCAGGATTACAACTTCGGCTCGCGCCAGGACGGCAAACCGGCGGTGGCCGCGGCCGTGCAGCTGGCCCCGGGCGCCAACGCCATCCAGACCGCCGAGGCGGTCAAGCAGCGCCTGACGGAGCTGTCCGCCGGTTTCCCGGAAAACGTGCAGTTCTCGGTGCCCTACGACACCTCGCGCTTCGTCGACGTGGCCATCGACAAGGTGATCATGACCCTGATCGAGGCCATGGTGCTGGTATTCCTGGTGATGTTCCTGTTCCTGCAGAACGTGCGCTACACGCTGATTCCGTCCATCGTGGTGCCGGTGTGCCTGCTCGGCACGCTGACCTTCATGTACCTCTTGGGCTTCTCGGTGAACATGATGACCATGTTCGGCATGGTGCTGGCCATCGGCATCCTGGTGGATGACGCCATCGTGGTGGTGGAGAACGTCGAGCGGATCATGGCCGAAGAAGGCCTGGCGCCGGTGCCGGCAACCATCAAGGCGATGGGCCAGGTGTCCGGGGCGATCCTCGGCATCACCCTGGTGCTGTCGGCAGTGTTCCTGCCGCTGGCATTCATGGCCGGTTCGGTAGGGGTGATCTACCAGCAATTCTCGCTGTCGCTGGCGGTGTCGATCCTGTTCTCGGGTTTCCTGGCGCTGACCTTCACTCCGGCGCTGTGCGCCACCATTCTCAAGCCGATCCCCCAGGGGCACCACGAGAAAACCGGTTTCTTCGGCTGGTTCAACCGCAAGTTCACCGGCCTGACCGGCCGTTACACCAAGCTCAACAGCAAGCTGGTACCGCGTGCCGGGCGCTTCATGTTCATCTATCTGGGCATCGTGGTGCTGATGGGTTTCTTCTACCTGCGCCTGCCGGAATCCTTCGTGCCGGTCGAGGATCAGGGCTACATGATCGTCGACATCCAGCTGCCGCCCGGCGCTACGCGCGAGCGCACTTCGGCGACCGGCAAACAGCTGGAGGAATTCCTCGCCTCCCGCGAAGCCGTGGCGACCTCGTTCCTGGTGCTGGGCTTCAGCTTCTCGGGCATGGGCGAGAACGCCGCCATCGCCTTCCCGCTGCTCAAGGACTGGTCCGAGCGAGACTCGGAGCAATCTGTCGAGGCCGAAACTACAGCGGTCAACGGCCGCTTCGCCAACCTCGATGACGGCGCCATGATGGCCGTTCCACCACCGCCGATCGAAGGCCTGGGCAACTCCGGCGGCTTCGCCCTGCGTCTTCAGGACCGCGGCGGCCTCGGCCGCGAAGCACTGTTGGCAGCCCGTGACCAGGTGCTCGGCAAGGTCAACGGCAACCCGCTGTTCCTCTACGGCATGATGGAAGGCCTGGCCGAAGCGCCGCAGCTGCGCCTGGTCATCGACCGCGAGCAGGCGCGCGCCCAGGGCGTCAGTTTCGAGTCGATCAGCAATGCGCTGTCCACTGCCTTCGGCTCCTCGGTGATCAACGACTTCGCCAACGCCGGGCGCCAGCAGCGCGTGGTGGTGCAGGCCGAACAGGCCGCGCGAATGACCCCGGAAAGCGTGCTCAAGCTGCACGTGCCCAACGACAGCGGCAATCTGGTGCCACTCAGCGCTTTCGTGACCACCCAATGGGAACAGGGCCCGGTGCAGGTGGCGCGCTACAACGGCTACCCGTCAATCCGCATCTCCGGCGACGCCGCCCCTGGCGTCAGCACCGGCGAAGCCATGGCCGAACTGGAACGCATCGCCGCCGAGCTGCCGGAAGGCATCGGCTACGAATGGACCGGCCTCTCCTACCAGGAGAAGGTCGCCAGCGGCCAGGCGGTGATGCTCTTCGCCCTGGCCATCGTGGTGGTGTTCCTGCTGCTGGTCGCGCTCTACGAGAGCTGGGCGATTCCGTTGGCGGTGATGCTCATCGTGCCGGTCGGCGCCCTCGGCGCGGTGCTCGCGGTGACCGCCATCGGTCTGCCCAACGACGTGTACTTCAAGGTCGGCCTGATCACCGTGATCGGCCTGGCGGCAAAGAACGCCATCCTGATCGTCGAGTTCGCCAAGGACCTGTGGGAAGACGGTTACTCGCTTCGCGATGCCGCCATAGAGGCCGCGCGCTTGCGCTTCCGGCCGATCATCATGACCTCCATGGCCTTCATGCTCGGCGTGGTGCCGCTGGTGATCGCCACCGGCGCCGGCGCCGCCAGCCAGCGCGCCATCGGCACCGGCGTGCTGGGCGGCATGTTCAGTGCGACGCTTTTGGGGGTGATTTTCGTGCCGATCTTCTTCGCCTGGGTGCTGTCGCTGCTGCGTACCAAACCGCAGCAAACCGACAACCATCCGCTGCATAAAACGGAGTGAGGCGATGGCCTTGGCGGCTATCGCCGATCAGTAAATACGCGACAGCGCAGCCTTGGCGACCTTGACGCCTTCGCTGCGCTCCAGCTCGCCCTTCAGCGCCCCTTCAGCCCTGACGAAGCGCACATCGGTGATGCCCAGGAACTTGAAGAAACTCTGCAGGTAAGGCTCCTGGAAATCCATCGGCGCCATGGGCCCGTGGGAATAGAAGCCGCCACACACCGACACCACGATCACGCACTTGCCGCCGGCCAGGCCGACGGTACCGTGCTCGGTGTAGTTGAAGGTGCGCCCCACCTGGGCGATACGGTCGAGCCAGGCCTTCAGCTGGCTGGCAATGGAGAAGTTGTACATCGGCGCGCCAATCACCAGGATGTTGCAGGCCAGAAACTCGTCGACCAGTTGCTCGGAAAGCCGATGCTCGCCTTGTAACGCCTCGTCGGTATTGGCCAGCTCACGTTCTTCGAAGCCGGCGAAGATCGGCCCGGTCAGGTGATTGATTGGGTTTTCGACCAGGTCCCGGTACAGCACCTCGGCATCCGGGTAGATGGTACGCAGGTTGGCGACTGCGATAGCAGACAACTCCTTGCTCAACGAGCTGTCGCCCGAGATGCTCGAGTCCACATGCAGGATTTTCATTGGTTTCCAATTCACTTCTGAAGCGGCGATAAGGCAAAAAAGCTGGCGCCGACCAACGCCTTCAGCGGCGGGTCGGCGCTGGTTGATGATCAGACCCGGAAAGCGGTGACCAGACCATTGAGGCTGACCGCCAGGCTGGCAAGCTCCTGGCTCGCGGCGCGGGTCTGATTGGCACCGGCCGAGGTCTGCTGCGACAGATCGCGGATGTTCACCAGGTTGCGATCGACCTCACGCGATACCTGTGCCTGCTGCTCAGCGGCGCTGGCGATTACCAGGTTGCGCTCGGTGATCGAGGCGATGGCCTGCACGATGTCATCCAGCGCGTCGCCGGCGGCCCGAGCCAGGGTCAGCGTGGTATCGGCGCGGGTGCTGCTGCTCTGCATGGCGGCCACCGCATGTTCGGTGCCGCGCTGAATGCTCTCGATCATCTGCTCGATTTCACCGGTCGACTGCTGCGTGCGGTGCGCCAGCGCCCGCACTTCGTCAGCCACCACGGCAAAGCCGCGGCCCTGCTCGCCTGCTCGCGCGGCTTCGATGGCCGCATTCAGGGCCAGCAGGTTGGTCTGCTCGGCGATCGAGCGGATCACCGTGACCACCTGGCTGATCTCGCGCACGTTGCCGGCCAGCTTGCCGATCTCTTCGGAGGTTTCGGTGACGTCACGGGCCAGCAGATGGATGGAGTCGACGGTCTTGCGCACCTGCTCCTGCCCGCCTTGCGCAGCCTGGTCGGACTGGCGCGACGCTTCGGAGGTGCTGACCGCGTTCTGCGCCACCTCCTCCACCGTGGCAGTCATCTGGTTCACCGCAGTGGCTGCCTGCTCGATCTCATCGTTCTGCTGATACAAGCCGCGGGTGGCATCCTCGGTCACCGCCTGCAGCTCTTCGGAGGACGAGGCCAGCAGGTTGGACGACTCGCCGATACGCTGCAACGTCGCGCGCAAGCTGCCCTGCATGGTGGCTAGGGCCTGCAGCAGCTGAGCGGGCTCGTCATGGCCCTGGTGCTCGAAATCGCGGGTCAGGTCACCCGAGGCGATGCTCTGGGCGACCTCGACGGCCTCACCAAGTGGCTTGACGATGCTGCGCGTCAGCACGATCGCCAGGGTGATGGTCAGCAGCGTGGCCACAAGCACCACCAGCGCCACGATGCGCGTGCTGTTCTCGAACACCTGATCGCTCACGGCGAAGTCGCGCATGGCGCCCTGGCGGTTGTATTCGGTAAGCGCCTTGAGCTGCTCGACCAGCTGGTCGCCCTCCTGGGCCATGGCGCCGGTCAGGACCTGCTCGGCACTGGCGCGCTCACCGCGCATCAGCTGTTCGACCACGTCGCCCTGGTGCTGCAGATAACTATCCTTGACGCCAAGCAGTTGTTGCAGCAGCGCGCGCTCGGTATCCGAGTCGACCAGCGTCGTGTAATGCGTCTGCGCACGGGCCAGATCAGCCTTGGCGCTGTCCATTGCGGGTAACGCTGCACGACGCGCCTCGTCACTGCCCAAGGCATAGAAACGCAGGGTCAGCGCCCTGACGCGCATAACCGACATGCCCAGATCATTCAGGGCCAGAGTGGACGGAAACCACTTCCCCTCGATGCCATCGCTCATGCTGTCCATGCGCTTCATCTGCTCGAAGGTCACCAAGCCCAACACCACCAGCAAGGTCGCCAGGGCAGCGAAACACGCACCGGCACGCACACCAATCTTCAATTTTCTAAGCGACATCACTGCTGCCTCAAGGTTACTAGGCGCCGATTCGGACGCCAGGGAGCGAGCTGCGCATGCCTCCCCTCACGCGCAGCACTAGGGTTTATCCGGTTTTCAATACGCACGGCCTGCTCAGGCCTTCGATGACTTTCTGCGGGCGGGCGAAGAGAAAGCCCTGCCCCCACTGCGCCTCGCAATCACGGCTGATCGCCAGGTCGTCGGCGGTTTCGATACCCTCGACCACCACATGGGCGGCCAGGGTGTTGCACAGGCCGACCAGGTGCCTGAGGGTTCTGGCATGCAGCGCAGAACGCCGCGCCCGCTGCACGTAGCCCTTGTCGATCTTGATGATGTCCGGCTGTGCGTCCTGAATGAACGCCAGCGTGGCGAAGCCTGCACCGAAGTCGTCGATGGCCACATGGCAGCCGGTACTGCGCAGCTGGTTAACGAACTCCACGGCCTGATCGTGGCCGCAAGGGGCCGAACTTTCGGTGATCTCGATGACCAGCCGCGCGGCAAGATCGGCGTCGGCCAGGCGCTGCAGCATCAACTCCCAGTGGTAATCAATTTGCGCGCTCTGGGCGGAGACATTGCAGCCCAACGTCAGCGCCGGATTTGCCTGCAGCAGGCCGATAACCGCATCGAGCACGAAGTGGTCGAGACGCCGCATGGCGTGGCGACGCTCCAGCAGCGCGAACGGGTTGAAGCCCAGCGGCTCGCCTTCACTGCGCAGCAGACCCTCGTGATAGAGCGAGCGCTGGGTATCGGCGACCGACCTGACGGGTTGGAAAGCAAGATGAAAACGACCACGCTGCAGCTGCTCGTAGAAATACCGCACGCGTGCTTCGTCGGCGGCCAGGTTACTGGCTGACATGGCGTCGAGGCCCATTATCGGGCGCTCTGCGAACATCGAAGGCATGAGTCGATTTCCAAAGTTGCGACGTACCGCTCGTCGCGCAAACGTTTGCGAATAGCGGCGCATAGCCACTATTGGATAAGATCGCTAAGCGGCTGATAGAGATATGCGTGATCGTTGCGCAGCACCGCATCGCGATGTCGACGCGGTGTAAAGTAGCTCGCGCAAGCGGCTGCCTATTCGTGGCACGGGACCTGTGGCTTGGCTTATGGCTAAGCCTCAGCCGCGTGCCGGGACGGCGCAGATAAGAGTGCCAATGTTCTCAGCGCGTACTCGCGACGGCCAGTGTTCCCAGGCACCCCTTTGTTGTCCGCACGTACAATTTAGTTACAACCCTTCAGCGGCTATCCAGGAGATGCGATGTACACAGTGACAAGCAACTGCTTCCAGGTGATGGCCAAGACCTTTCTCGAACAGGGTGTCGATCCGCGCAAGCTCGACCAGCAATTGCTGCTGGCCCTGCATAATGGCACGCCGATCACCCTGACCCAGGTGTACAGCCTGTTCAGCCAGGCCAGCGAACAGACCGGCAATCCCGATATCGGCCTGGGCGCTTACGTTCACGCCCACCCCAGCGCTCTGGGCGCAGAGTGCTACCCGATGATGTCCAGCCCGAACCTGGGCGCTGCGCTGAAGCTGATGGTGGATTACCACCCACTGATTACCAATGGCTCGCACTATCTGCTCGAGCAACGCCAGGACACCCTGAAGCTGATCGGCCTGGAAGTCGGCACCTCGCCCGTAGCGGCGCCTCGCGCCTATATCGATGCCGGCGCGGCGCTGACCCTCGGCATCATCCACTGGCTGACGCCGCATCAGCGCCCAAAACCGCTGGGCGCGGAATTCACCTACGCACAACCGGCGGACACCACCCGCCTGCGCGAGATGTTCGGTGACAACCTGCGCTTTTCGGCGCCGCACAACAGCATGATCTTCAGGGCACGTGATGCCGCCATCACGTTGCCGACTGCGGACGCGGCGCTGCATGTCATGCATCAGGAGTACGCACAGTCGCGCCTGGAGGATCTGGTCAAGGGCTCGGTGGCCGCCCGTGTCGAACGCCTACTGACCCGGCAACTCACGCTGGGCATCAACATGGATCTGAGCGAAGTCGCCAGCACCCTGATGCTCAGCAAGCGTGGCCTGCAGAAAGCACTGGAGCGTGAATCGGTGAGCTTCGTTCAGCTGCAGGAAGAGACACGCTTGAAACTGGCGCACAACCTGCTGCGCAACTCCACCCGCAGCCTCAAGTACATCTCGGCCACCCTGGGTTTTCGCGACCAGAGCAGCTTTCACAAGGCGAGCATGCGCTGGTTCGGCATGCCGCCTAGCCAGTACCGCAATCACGAAGACATGATGCTCCACTGAGCAGCATGCGCTCGGTCGGTCAGTGCTGAAAACAGAAATCGGCAGGGATGAAGCCAGCGCCGGGCATTGCGCCCTGGCGTAAGGCAGACTGCGAGAAAGCTCGCGCCCGCCACAACGTGCCTGACGCGTGGCAGGCGCCACGCGTCAGGCAGCCGATCAGCTGGCGCGCTCTTCGCTAGGCGCCTGCTTATGCCACAGGGTCGGGATCAGGAACACGATTGCCAGCAGGCACGCGCCGATCAGCAGCACGAAGCCGCCATCCCAGCCGAAATGGTCGACCGTATAGCCCATCGCCGCGCTCGCCGCGACCGAGCCGCCCAGGTAGCCGAACAGGCCGGTGAAGCCGGCAGCCGTACCAGCCGCCTTCTTCGGCGCCAGCTCCAGCGCGTGCAGACCGATCAGCATTACCGGGCCGTAGATCAGGAAGCCGATGGCGACCAGTGCAGCCATGTCGACCAGCGGGTTGCCCGGCGGGTTGAGCCAGTAGATCACGGTGGCCACGGTTACCAGGCCCATGAACACCACGCCGGTCAAGCCGCGGTTGCCACGGAACACCTTGTCCGACATCCAGCCGCACAGCAGCGTGCCGGGAATACCCGCCCACTCGTAGAAGAAGTAGGCCCAGGAGCTCTTGTCGACGGTGAAGTGCTTGACCTCTTTCAGATAGGTCGGTGCCCAGTCCAGTACGCCGTAGCGCAGCAGGTAGACGAACACGTTGGCCAGGGCGATGAACCACAGCATCTTGTTGCGCAGCACGTACTTGACGAAGATTTCCTTGGTGCTGAATTCCTTCTCGTGGCTTTCGTCGTAGCCTTCCGGGTAGTCGTTCTTGTACTTCTCAATCGGTGGCAGGCCGACCGACTGCGGCGTGTCACGCATGGTCGCGAAGGCGAATACGGCAACCAGCATCGCTACCGCAGCCGGTACGTAGAAGGCGGCATGCCACTCGTTGAACAGGCCCATGCCGAGCAGGAACAGCGGGCCGATCAGACCACCACCCACGTTGTGAGCGACGTTCCACACCGACACCACGCCGCCACGCTCCTTCTGTGACCACCAGTGCACCATGGTCCGGCCACTGGGCGGCCAGCCCATGCCCTGAGCCCAGCCATTGATGAACAGAAGGATGAACATGATGGTCACGCTCGAGGTTGCCCAAGGTGCGAAACCGAAAACGAACATCACCCCAGCCGATACCATCAGGCCGAAGGGCAGGAAGTAACGCGGGTTGGAGCGATCGGAAATCAGCCCCATGAGAAATTTCGACAAACCGTAGGAAATGGCGATGGCCGACATCGCCAGGCCCAGTTGCCCGCGGGTGTAACCCTCCTCTTCGATGAGGTACGGCATGGCCAGCGAGAAGTTCTTGCGCAGCAGGTAGTAGCCTGCGTAGCCGATGAAGATACCGGCGAAGATCTGCCAGCGAAGGCGGCGGTAGGTGCTGTCTACCTGATCATCAGGCAGTGGTTCCCGATGAGGGGCGGGGCGAAAGAAGGCGAACATCTAAAGGCTCCAGTTCTTGTTTTAGCTGCACGTGCGAATGTGACAGTTGTATGACATTTTCATTTGCGAAAATATCACTCACTAGTGAAACGGTAAAGATAACAATCTGTTGGAATCCGAAAGAAACGCAAGCATTCGGACCAGAGGCAGCAGTTGCTGACCGGATTCTGACTATCCGGGCCGCCAGCAAGTGCCAACGTTATGCGCCGCACACCCTGCTGGCCAGAGGGATGCTGTGGATGGATGTGGGAGGCAGAAACAAGAAAAGCGGCCCAAGGGCCGCTTTCAGGAAACCTGCTCGAGGCAGGTGAATATGGCGCAGCGGACGGGACTCGAACCCGCGACCCCCGGCGTGACAGGCCGGTATTCTAACCGACTGAACTACCGCTGCGTGTCGGTGGACTTGCGTCCGTAGAACTCATGCTTCGTCAGATGGGAGAACCTGGGTTTCCCATCACATCTCAGATCAGGATCTCAGATGGAAAATATGGCGCAGCGGACGGGACTCGAACCCGCGACCCCCGGCGTGACAGGCCGGTATTCTAACCGACTGAACTACCGCTGCGCGTCGGTGGACTTGCGTCCAATTCTCTCAAGGCAAGTGGTGGGTGATGACGGGATCGAACCGCCGACCCTCTGCTTGTAAGGCAGATGCTCTCCCGGCTGAGCTAATCACCCTTGGCCTTGCGAGGACGCGAAATTTACGCGGGCACCCGACCTAAGTCAAGGCCGGCGTTGAACTTTTTTCAAAAAAGACGCGCCGTGCTCAATCCACACTCAGCGATAGATCATCTTGCGCGTCATGCCGCCGTCGGTGACGAACTCCTGGCCGGTCACGAAGCCCGCCTCAGGCGACAGCAACCAGGCCACCAGCGCCGCCACGTCCTCGACCTGCCCTACCCGCCCGACCGGATGCTGAGCATGATCGTCATCGCTCAGGGGCTCACTGGCGCGCTGCGCCGCATCGCGGGAATCGATCCAGCCTGGGCTCACGGCATTAACCCGAATGTCCGGACCGAGGCTGATGGCCAGCGCATGGGTCAGAGCCACCAGCCCACCCTTGCTGGCCGCATAGGCTTCGCTTTCCGGTTCGGACTGACTGGCGCGGGTCGAGGCCATATTGACGATGGCACCGCCCGAAACACGCAAGTGCGCCGCGCAGTGCATGGCGAGCAGCATCGGCCCGCTAAGATTGATCGCCAGCACCTGATTCCAGTGCGCCAGAGACAGCTCTTCCAGCGCCCCGTTATGGGGGCTGGCCACCCCGGCGTTGCACACCAGGGCATCGAGCCTACCGAAGCGTGCCATGACCGCCGCTACGCCGTGCTCGACCTGACCCTCGTCAGCCACATCCATGGCCACGAACATCGCGTTGTCGCCAAGCGCTGCAGCGACCGCCGCGCCCTGGCTGTCCGCCAGGTCACAGAGCGCCACTCGCCAGCCATGGTCCAGCAGCCAGCGGGCAACGCCCTCGCCAATCCCACGGGCAGCACCGGTGACCAGCGCAACGCGACCCTCGCTCATGCTCACAGCGCTTTTAGACCGCGACCCAGATCAGCCTTGAGGTCGGCGATATCTTCCAGGCCCACGGCTACCCGAATCAGGCTGTCACGAATCCCGGCATTCTCGCGCTCCTGGGGCGACAGGCGACCATGGGAAGTGGTGGCCGGATGAGCGATGGTGGTCTTGGTATCGCCCAGGTTGGTGGTGATGGAAATCACCCGCGTGGCATCGATGAAGCGCCAGGCGCCCTCCTTGCCGCCTTTGACCTCGAAGCTGACCACCGCCCCGAATGCGCTCTGCTGACGCGCAGCCAGCTCGTGCTGCGGATGGCTGGTTAGCCCGGCGTAGTGCACCTTCTCGATACCGTCTTGCTGCTCCAGCCAGCGCGCCAGCTCCAGCGCCGTGCTGCAGTGCGCCTGCATGCGGATGCGCAGGGTTTCCAGGCCCTTGAGGAAGATCCAGGCATTGAACGGGCTGAGAGTCGGCCCGGCGGTACGCAGGAAGCCCACCACTTCGGTCATCAGCTTCGCGCTGCCAGCGACGACACCGCCCATGGCACGGCCCTGACCGTCGATGTACTTGGTGGCCGAGTGCATGACGATGTCCGCGCCGAGCTTCAGCGGCTGCTGCAGCGCCGGCGTGCAGAAGCAGTTGTCCACCGCCAGCAGCGCGCCGCGCTCGTGGGCGATGGCGGCCAGGGCCGCGATGTCGACCAGCTCGGCCAGGGGGTTGGAGGGAGATTCAACGAACAGCAGCTTGGTGTTCGACTTGAAGGCGGCGGCCCAGCCCTCGAGGTCGGCCAGCGGCACATAGTCGACCTGCACGCCAAAGCGCTTGAGGTACTTCTCGAACAGGCTGATGGTCGAGCCGAACACGCTGCGCGAGACCAGCACATGGTCCCCGGCGCTGCACAGGCTCATGACGATGGACAGGATCGCCGACATGCCCGAGGCCGTAGCGACCGCCTGCTCGGCGCCCTCCATGGCCGCGATGCGCTCTTCGAAGGCACGCACCGTCGGGTTGGTGTAACGCGAATAGACGTTGCCCGGCACTTCACCGGCGAAACGCGCCGCGGCGTCGCCTGCAGTACGGAACACGTAGCTGGAAGTCGGGAACAGCGCCTCGCTGTGCTCGCCTTCCGGCGTGCGGTGCTGGCCGGCACGTACCGCCAGGGTGTCGAAGCCTACGCCGTCGAGATCGCTGTCCAGCCGACCGGCTTGCCAATCCTGTGTCATATCCTTTCCTCATCCAGAAAACAGGCCGGGCCCAAAGGGCCCGGTTGTTGAATCATTTAACATCGATCAGTTGTTGTACAGATCGATGATCTCGCTGACCGCTTGTGACTTCGACTTGTTGCTATCGTTGC
>Ga0209370_1002073_pt1 | contig 15381 bp, 16 predicted proteins | sample AgamicAtPrz_FD_187164 | JGI IMG/M metagenome (GOLD analysis project Ga0209370, IMG submission 187164) | Agave microbial communities from Guanajuato, Mexico - At.P.rz (SPAdes) (version 2) | ecosystem: Host-associated > Plants > Phyllosphere > Phylloplane/Leaf | place: Guanajuato, Mexico... | reverse complement strand
TCACGATTCCAATCATTACGTAGAGTCATTGTCATATCCATGATGATGGCATTAATTCACTACACATAATCATACAGAATTCGTATTAAAGCTATAGGGCAAAAAACATCATTTTTTTAATTTGATGACTGAACTTGGCTGAGTTGTTGTTCAATTGCCCAATCAATATGCACATTGACAATTTCGTCATGTAAATTTTTGCCATTTTGTAGCTGATCTACAATTTCTTTTGAATAAGGTGCGTTGCCTAAACCGATGGCAATATTACGTTTAAATGATTGATAACCTGTTCGGCGAATAGGGCTACCTTCTGTATTGGCTAAAAAAGTGGCTTCATCCCACTGCCAGATATCAAGCAGACTAATATGATCTAATCCATGCCTAGGGTTAAAATCGGTAATTGAAGCTTTTTTTGCAAAGCTGTTCCATGGGCAGATTAACTGACAGTCATCACAACCAAAAATTCGGTTACCAATACCTGCACGTAATTCTTCAGCAATAATTCCTTTATATTCGATAGTTAAGTATGCAATACAACGTCTGGCATCTAGCATATAAGGCTCGACGATCGCTTGTGTCGGGCAAATATCGATACACGCGCTACAAGTACCACAATGTGCTGTTGCCGGTTCATCAAAAGGTAAGTCAAGGGATGTAAATAGCTCGCCTAATACAAAAAAAGACCCTGATTTTTTATGAATAAGTAAAGTATGTTTGCCTGTCCACCCCATTCCAGCACTTTCAGCGAGTGATTTTTCAAAAATAGGCGCTGAGTCTGCAAAAGGACGAGATTCAAAATCGCCGACTTTTTCACGAATCCTTGTAGCTAAGGTTTTCAATCTACCACGCATGACTTTATGGTAGTCACGGCCACGTGCATAACGGGCGATAATGGCCGAGTTTGGTTCGGAAGGTACATATCGGGGTTTTGGAGATTCCACAAGATAATTCATACGGACACAAATAATACTTTTTGTGCCAGGAACTAATAATGTTGGATCAGCTCGCTTTTCTAGATTTTCTTCTAAATAGGTCATGTCTGCATGATAACCACGTTCTAGATACTCCAAAAAACGTGGCATTTGCTCTTGAGCATCTGGTTTGGCAATGACACAATCAGCAAAACCTAATTCTAATGCTTGAGCTTTGATCCATGCTTTTAATTCATGCGGATCAAGTTGTTGCACTGCAATGCGTGATGTGTCGGAAGATGTCATAAACCAAAATGCAAGAGGATAATAATATGCAGGCGGTAGTTTACCATAGCGATGATATTCGAGCATGGGAGCAGCGTTGGTTTGCTGCACAAAACTCTTCATTAGGTTTAATGCAACAAGCAGCCTGGTCAATTGCTCAGCAGCTTATTGAACTTTTTAAAGATCAGACTATCAATAATATTGCTGTTTGGTGTGGACAGGGCAATAACGCGGGTGATGGTTACTTTATAGCAAGTTACCTTAAACAAGCTGGATTTCAGGTTGAAATATTTGCGGCTCAATTGGGCGAGTCAAATGATTTACATTGTGCAGCGCAATTCGCTAAAGAAATGAAAGTCCAAATTCATTCAAACTTTGATGTGGAAAGAACATTCGATTGCCATATTGATGCGTTATTTGGCATAGGGTTAAATCGCGAATTAAATAGTGAGTGGCAACAAGCGATTCAAACGTTTAATAAACAAGTAGGCCTAAAAATTTCGATTGATATACCGAGTGGTTTACAAGCAAATACAGGACAAGTCTTACCTTTCGCAGTGAGAGCTGATCATACCTTTACCGTTTTGGGGCTTAAAGCAGGATTATTCACAGGACTAGGTAAAGAATATGTTGGAAAAATTCATTTAATTAATCTAATTCCTATAGACCACGAGTTGAAACCTGTGGCTTATTTGGCTCCCACAAATATTAAACTTCCTCAGCGTATGGCATTCGGGCATAAGGGAAGTTACGGGCATATTTTAGTGATTGGTGGACATGAGCAAATGGGTGGAGCAGTCATTATGGCTGCTGAAGCTGCCTTTTATGCGGGTGCAGGAAAAGTGACGGTGGTTTGTCATCGTAATCATCATCAAGCTATTTTGTCGCGGGCGCCTAATATTATGCTTCGTGATATTAATAGTTTAAATGAAAACAATATTAAAGATATTTTATCTCAGGTCGATGCAGTATGTTTTGGAATGGGGTTAGGGCGTGATGAGTGGGCTAACCAAATCTATCAGCAATGGTTTAATTTGTTAAATCAAAGTACACACCTAGAAACTGTTTTAGATGCTGATGCTTTGTGGTTTCTAGCAAAACAACCTGAAAAATTGGGTGCGCATATTTATGCGACGCCTCATCCGGGAGAAGCTGCTACCTTACTTGGTTCTTCTACAGCGCAAATTGAAAATGACCGCATTGCTGCAATTTATGCATTACAACAAAAATATGCAGGCCAGTGGGTACTTAAAGGTACAGGTAGCCTAATTTTAGAGAATAACTTGTATATTTGTACACAAGGTAATGCTGGAATGGGAACGGGTGGAATGGGTGATGTGTTAGCAGGAATGATTGCAAGCCTAAAAGCCCAGTTCCACCAAGATATTGCGTTACATGAGATTGTTACCCTTCATGCCCAAGCAGGAGATCTTTTAGCTAAAAATGGTATGCGTGGCTTGCAGGCTTTTGAAATGAATCAGGCAATTACTCAAGTGGTAAACCAATAAATTTTTAACGTCTGCGACTGCTAGAGCGGCTTCGCCCACGTGCCATACCACCTAAGGCATTTAAAACAGACAGTTTACTCATACTTCCCGATGCATGAGCATGGCAAATAGCGGCAGCAAGAGCATCGGCTGCATCGGATTGAGGCTTAATCGTCAAATTAAGTAATCGCATGACCATCATTTGAACTTGCTCTTTATCGGCAGCGCCATAACCAACCACAGATTGTTTAATTTGACGGGCAGTATATTCTGCAACTTGTAAATCTAAATTAACTAATGCGGCTATGGCAGCACCACGAGCTTGCCCCAGTTTTAAGGCAGAGTCTGGGTTTTGAGCCATAAAGACTTGCTCAACCGCAGCTTCAGTAGGGCCATGAAATTTCACAATGCGCTCAACGCCAGCAAAAATACGTTTTAAGCGTTCTGGCATTTCTTGAGTTTCTGTTCGGATTGTACCGGCATCAACAAAACGCAGTTTGCTACCATCTTTTTCAATGATTCCATAACCTGTTAAGCGTGAACCTGGGTCAATTCCAATAATCAATGCCATGTGAAGACTTATATAAGTAATTTAGAGAGTATTGTTACATAGCCAAAACGGTTATGCATAAGTAATTTAAGGAAAGCCGTGATGAATGGTTATTTTTCGGTTTTTATCTTACCCATCTATATTGTTTAAAATCATTTGATGTAATTCTATTTTAATGGAATACTTATCTATAATTTTGGAATTTACGTCTATGGTAGATGGAAGATATAAATATACGCATTGCGCAGCAAGTACGTGAACTACGTCTAGCGCGTGGATATACGCTAGATGTTCTTGCTACCCGATGTCAGGTAAGCCGTTCTGCAATTTCACTCATTGAAAGAGGTGAGGCAAGTCCAACAGCGGTTGTCCTTGAAAAACTGGCAAATGGTTTAGAGGTTTCTTTAACTCAGCTATTCGCCACCTCACAAAATAATCAGTCACCACAACCTATAGTTCGACGTATTCAACAATCAGAATGGAAAGACCCTGAAACAGGATATATTCGCCGTCAAGTCTCTCCTCCAAATTGGAAGTCTCCATTTCAAATTGTTGAAATTGAATTTCCAGCTCATGCCCGAATTACTTATGAAATTAATGAAACCTATAATGTTGTACAGCAACAGCTTTGGGTAGTTGAAGGGCAAATTGATATTCAATTAGGTGAAGCTTGCTATGCTTTAAGTAAAGGGGATTGCTTAGCAATGCAACTCAACCAACCTGTTATATACACTAATAATTCAGCTCAAATCGCTCGCTATATCTTAGTCGTCTCTAGTCAACTCGTATCTGCCGTTAAGGAATCTTTATGATCTATTCCCTCAATTCTAATTTTCGTTTAATTGATTGTAATGAAGCAGAACATGCAGCGGCTATATTAGAGATTTTGAATGAAGCTATTATTAACTCTACAGCACTGTATGATTATGTACCGCGCTCAATTGATTCAATGAAAACATGGTTTTCAGTCAAAAGAGAACATGGTTTTCCAGTGATTGGTATTGTGGATGAGACAAGCAAGTTATTGGGTTTTGCGAGTTGGGGAACCTTTAGAGCTTTTCCTGCCTATAAATATACTGTTGAACATAGTATTTATATTCATCATGAACATCGTGGCAGCGGATTAAGCAAAATTCTAATGCAAGAATTGATTAAGCGCGCTCAAGAGGCCGATCTACATGTATTGATAGGTTGTATCGATGCAACCAACCAAGCGAGTATCGGTTTACATGAAAAAATGGGCTTTATCCATGCAGGTACTTTTAAGCAAGTAGGTTTTAAATTTGGCCAATGGTTAGATGCTGCTTTCTATCAGTTAAATTTAAATACACCACATACGCCAGTTGACGGATAAATAATAAGGTTTTCAAATTTCAAGTTTTAAAATAACCCAGCTTATAAGGATGAGTATAAGCTGGGCTATAAAGTTCAAATTATAAAATACCTAGCTGTTCTAATCCTTTATAAGCAATTTTTTTTCGAATAGAACTAGGTGTTCCTTTCTTCATTTCTAAATTGAGTGAGAACGCTACAATTTCTCCTTGTGGTTGAACGACCCAGCCTGTTAACCAGCCCACTTGAGGCTCCACATCCCATCCCCAACCGCTTTTAGCGTAAATTTTACGTCCGTTTTTTTCTTCTACGAACACCATAGATTGGACTTGTTCTTGTACATTTTTGCTAAAGGGAAGAGTTTTATGTGCTAATTCATCAGCAAACTGTGTTTCCTGTTGAGGCGTAATTTTGAGTGGACCTACAAGCCAAAAATCATCTACTTTTGAACCAATATCAGCATTACCGAAGCCAATACGCTTGACCTCTTTGGACATAAGATCAAGGCCAATTCGTCGAGCTAGTTCTTGATACACAGGAATAGCAGAAGCTTTCATGGCATCACCTAGAGTCATATCCTTTTCCCAATCAGGAAATAAACGCTTTTGTCCATCCCATTTAAACACTTCAGTTGTTGTTGCTTTATGATGTTCAAGACCAATTAAAGCATTTAGCATTTTAAAGGTAGATGCAGGGACATATTCGGTTGATGCCCTTTTTAGATCATTGCCATAAATTTCCTCTGTATTTCCGCGCTTAATAACCAAAACACCTGTGGTCTGTGCTTGATCAAACAGAGATTTTATTTCTTCTGAATTTTTATGAGTAGAAATAGCGTGTATTTGCTGCTGTTGTACTGTATTGAAAGAACATGCTGACAAAAATATGGTACTAATGGCAAAGAAAAGAGCTTGTTTAATCATAAGGCTATGTCGGTTTAAAAGTATTATTCTTTAATTTAACTTGAATAGCGGTGCTTTTAGATAGAGAAAGTGTAAGCTATTTGCGTGAGTCGTCACTTAAATATCATTTTTTAATCCTTTAAAAGCCATACATATTCAAAAAAACTAAGACTTTTTATTTGACTAAAAACTGCTTGTGAGAGAGCTATACTGTTTAAATAGAGTAAAAAAATTAAAATCTGATAAAAGTCGCACTTGATAAACCAGATAGAGCACTCATTAATAATAAAGCATGTTTGTTTTTATCGAGTTAAAATCAAATGTACTCTAGTATTGCAGACTCTGGCTGATTCGATAGGGTTGGGGCAAATAAAACTGCAATGAATTTTCTTTTTGAGATAGATAAAGTTTTACATGAATTTACTTCTTATTGTAGTTCTGGGCGCGATTGTTGAAATTGCCGTATGGATTGGCGTAGCACAGTTCATCAGTGGATGGTATGTGTTCTTTTGGTTCATTTTTGCTTTCTTTATTGGTTTGGGGCTTATTCGCAGAAGTACTGCTGGTATCATGCCTCAATTACAACAAATGCAGATGACAGGCCAGCTTGGTAATGATCCAGCAGTAACTAAAAAACTTGCTTATGCTTTTGCCGGTTTCTTATTAATGTTGCCAGGTCTTGTTTCTGATGTGTTAGCTGTTTTAATTCTGATCCCTGGTGTTCAAACTGCTTTCCGTAATATAGCAATGAAAACTCTTGCAAAGCGCCAACAAGCTATGATGGAAAAAATGATGGGTGGTATGGGCGGTAATATGGGCGGACAAAACCCATTTGCTGATTTAATGCGCCAAATGCAAGATATGCAGAATCAACAAGGTGGAAGTAGTCAAGGTCAATACCGTGATTCAAGCATTATTGATGGTGAAGCTAGAGAAGTTACTCCAGATCATAAGAAAATTGAACATAAAAATAAGGACTAATAGTTACCTTATTTAAAGGCCTAAACCTCCAGAGTTTAGGCCTTTTTTATTTTAAGTAGATATATATTATTTATTTAGAGACTCTTCAGTCCCGCTAAGATCTTTTTGAGCCAATTCAGTTTGGTCTTCTTGTGGTTTTGTTGGAGGTTGATATTTGTTGGAAGCTAAGGCAGTTTGCTTATTTTCTGATTGTTGATAACCTCGACTTCGGTTGGCTCTTTCGCGAAAGCCACCTTTATTAATGAGCTTTGTTTGTGACATGCATTTGCCTCAAATGTGAGATTATTCGCTTATTTTAACAAATTAGACAAAATATCAAAATAAGAAAAATAGTCCTATAAAAATAATATTTAACTTATGTTTTTGTTTTTAGGAAATATTTTTTAATTGACTCAATTGTTCATCTAGATTGAATTATCTTTTCATTTCACATAGGATAAATATAAAGGATGTATAAATTAAAAAATGTAGCAAACCTATTAAAACAACAACGGTTGAAATGAGGGAAGGAGGGTTACCTATGCTATATCAATACCATTGTGCGTGTTGCGACAAAGTTGTGGCATCAACAGATAAATCATGCCCATACTGTGGCTCACAACATATTCGAAGTCCTTATGGCTTATGGATGTTTTGTGTGATGGCTTGTCTAGCGGTTGTCGTTGTATTTAAAGTTGTCCATATCTATATCCAGAACCATCAAGATACTCCTACGCAGTCAACATTACTTGATGTGTTAAATCAGGATGATAAAACGACAAGACAATAGACTTTGATTACAGCTATAAATGATATGGCGTCAAGGATGATTGCTAGAAGACCAAACCCTACATACTATAGAGTTTAAAATATAAAAAAGCCCGCTCAATCGCGGGCTTTTTTATGACGGCATATTAGAGGCCAGCAGCATCTTTAAGGGCATCAACTTTATCAGTTTTTTCCCAAGTAAATGCAGAGTCTGAACCTTCACGACCAAAGTGGCCATAAGCCGCAGTTTGTTTGTACATTGGTTGAATAAGGTTCAACATACGAGTAATACCAAACGGTCTTAAATCGAAGTGGTCACGTACAAGTTGAATAATCAACTCATCAGAAACTTTTGCTGTACCAAAGGTATTAATTGAAATCGAAGTAGGTTCTGCTACACCAATGGCATAACTCACTTGAATCTCACATTTGTCAGCAAGACCGGCAGCTACAATATTTTTTGCAACATAACGACCTGCATAAGCAGCAGAACGGTCAACTTTAGATGGGTCTTTACCAGAGAAAGCACCACCGCCGTGACGAGCCATACCACCGTATGTATCAACAATAATTTTACGACCTGTTAAACCACAGTCACCTACAGGTCCGCCAATTACGAACATACCTGTTGGGTTAATATGGAATTTAGTTGCTGCATGGAACATTTCAGCAGGGATGATCGGTTTGATAATTTCTTCAATAACCGCTTCTTTAAGCTGGCTTTGAGTAATTTCAGGATCGTGTTGAGTAGATAAAACAACAGCATCTAGACGTACAGGCTTGCCATTTTCATATGCAAAAGTAACTTGGCTTTTTGCATCTGGACGTAACCATGGAAGTGCACCTGAACGGCGAAGTTCAGCTTGACGCTCCATTAAACGGTGAGCATAAGAAATCGGCGCTGGCATAAGCACGTCTGTTTCACGGCTTGCATAACCGAACATTAGTCCTTGGTCACCAGCACCTTGGTCTTCAGGTTTTTGACGGTCTACACCTTGAGCAATTTCAGGTGATTGTTTACCGATCATGTTGATTACAGCACACGTTGATCCATCAAAGCCAAGATCAGAGTGGTGGTAACCAATACCGTTAACAGTATTACGAACAACAGCTTCAACATCAATATTAGCAGTCGTTGTCACTTCACCTGCAAGTACAACAGCGCCTGTTTTTACCAGTGTTTCACAAGCAACACGTGCGTATGGGTCTTCTTTTAAGATTGCATCCAAAATAGCGTCGCTAATTTGGTCGGCCATTTTATCGGGATGACCTTCGCTTACAGATTCCGAGGTAAAAACAGCGTACTCGCGCATGAAAGTCCTATCTTGGTTATTTCAAAAGACATAATATGTTACATCGACTTGAGCTTGAGGACCAGTTCATACTGACTAAAAAGCATGAATTTATTTCATTTATAGTGTGTTTTAATTGATAAGTGTATTAGTAAAATTGATATAGAGAGTTATAATTTAAAGTATTTATATTTTAACAACTTGTTGCTAGTGTGTTTTTTAGACATGTAAATCAATAAAAAGATTCTATCTGAAAATTTGGACTTTAAAGAAAACTAATACGATCAGCTTATGCAAGATGAGGGGAATATTTTAACTATATATCAAAAACTAACAGGGGAAATGCTTTGAAATTTGAGCAGTCTGCAGAGAAATGAGTATTGTTTTATATAACTTAAAGATTCAAATGTTTTTTGTGTAACCAAGAAATGGTTAAAAATAAAGAAATATACCGTGTTGGGGTTTACCCTCAGCCTTTTTTTTAAGACAATATAGCGGCATTGAATGGTTATTCATCTTCTTCTTTTCATCAATCTATTAAAATTGGATTCTGATCTATGACGACCCCTTTAAACGAACGTCGTATTGCAAATGCAATTCGTGTATTGGCAATGGATGCTGTGCAACAGGCAAACTCAGGGCATCCAGGTGCTCCAATGGGGATGGCAGATATTGCTGACGTCGTCTGGCGTGAGTTTTTAAATCACAACCCAACAAATCCACAATGGGCAAACCGTGACCGTTTCGTTTTATCAAATGGCCATGGGTCAATGTTGCAATACGCTTTGCTTCATTTAACAGGTTATGATCTTTCAATTGAAGATTTAAAACAGTTCCGTCAATTGCATTCTAGAACTCCTGGTCACCCTGAATATGGCTATGCACCGGGTGTAGAGACGACAACTGGTCCTTTAGGTCAAGGTATTGCTAATGCTGTTGGTTTTGCTTTAGCAGAAAAAACATTGGCTGCTCAATTTAATAAAGATGATTTAAAAGTTGTTGACCATTTCACTTACTGTTTCTTAGGTGATGGCTGTTTAATGGAAGGTATTTCTCATGAAGTATGTTCTTTAGCTGGCACATTACAACTTGGTAAATTGATTGCTTATTATGATGATAATGGTATTTCAATTGATGGTGAAGTAGAAGGCTGGTTCAGTGATGATACAGAAGAGCGTTTCAAAGCCTATGGTTGGCAAGTTCTTCGTGTAGATGGTCATGACGCTGATGCGATTCGTCAAGCGACAATCGAAGCAAAAGCTGAAACTCAAAAACCAACAATCATTATGTGTAAAACCATTATTGGTTTAGGTTCACCAAATAAACAAGGTAAAGAAGACTGTCATGGTGCGCCATTAGGTAAAGATGAGATTACTTTAACTCGTGAAGCATTAGGCTGGAACGAAGAAGCATTTGTTATTCCTGCTGATGTATATGCTGCATGGGATGCGAAAGCAAAAGGTAGCGAGTCTGAAGCGGCTTGGAATGCGGTATTTGCACAATATCAAGCAAAATATCCAACTGAAGCAGCTGAGTTACTTCGTCGTATTAGTGGTGATTTACCAGCAGAATTTGCAGCGCAAGCAGATGCTTTCATTCGTGAAACAAATGCGAAAGGCGAGACAATCGCAACACGTAAAGCAAGCCAAAATACATTACAAGCATTTGGTCCTTTATTACCTGAATTGTTAGGTGGTTCGGCTGACTTAGCTGGTTCTAACCTAACACTTTGGAAAGGTTGCCAAGGTATTCAAGAAAACCCAGCGGGTAACTATGTATACTATGGCGTACGTGAATTTGGTATGACTGCAATCGCTAATGGCGTTGCATTACATGGTGGTTTCGTTCCTTACGTTGCAACATTCTTAATGTTTATGGAATATGCACGTAATGCAGTACGTATGTCTGCATTAATGAAACAACGTGTAATTCATGTTTATACACATGACTCAATTGGTCTAGGTGAAGATGGTCCAACTCACCAACCGATTGAACAAATTGCTTCATTACGTGGTACACCTAACTTAAATACATGGCGTCCTGCAGATACTGTAGAAACTGCAATTGCTTGGAAATCTGCTTTAGAACGCAAAGACGGTCCTACAGCACTTATTTTCTCTCGTCAAAACTTACCATTCCAAACACGTTCTGAAGAGCAAATTCAAAACGCTGCAAAAGGTGGTTATGTACTTGCTCAAGAAAAAGGTGAATTAAAGGCAATTATTATTGCAACTGGTTCTGAAATTTCTTTAGCAATGGAAGCTTATGCACAACTTGATGGTGTGCGTGTAGTTTCTATGCCATGTGCAGAAGAATTTATGAAGCAAGATGCTGCATATCGTGAAGCAGTATTACCAGCTCATATTCGTGCACGTGTGGCAGTTGAGGCAGCCCATGTTGACTACTGGTGGAAGTTTGTTGGTCTTGATGGCAAAGTAATTGGTATGACAACTTATGGTGAATCTGCACCAGCAAAAGATTTGTTCCAATTCTTTGGTATTACAACTGAAGCTGTTGTTGCAGCAGTAAAAGAATTAACTGCTTAAATATTAAAGTAGTGTAAAAAAGCGCTCCTAGTGGAGCGCTTTTTTATTTAAGATTTTAAATGCTAAGTTCTGTTTGGATATTAATCTGAGAGGTTAATAATTTATGAATAGGGCAGTTCTCGGCAACTTTTAATAAGCGCTTGTGTTGATCTTCAGTAAAATCACCTTTGAGTATGATTTTTCGTTCAATATTATTTTGGCCTGCTTGTGGGTCACCATTAGGGTTTAATGCTAAATCCACTTGAACATGATCTAGCTTAATACCTTTATGGTTTGCATACATTTCTAATGTAATGGTGGTACAAGCACCTAAAGCAGATAATAAAATCTGAACTGGGTTTGGAGCAGTATCTAGGCCACCTTTATCAGTTGGTTCATCTGCAAACCATTGATGACCTGAAGGATCGGTGAGAGTTACTCGATATGGGGTAGAAGTACTTTGTGCTTGAGCAGTATTAGCCATGTTTTACCTTATTATGAATCAATAAATTTGAAGTGAAAATGAAATTCTAGAATTCGAACACGGTATGACAGTACCGCTACTTTATAATATTAGTTTTAAATAATAACTGTAACGCTTTTATTGTTGCATGGATGAAACATATCGTTTTATAAAGAATAGTGAATTAAATTACTTGATGTATACACTAACGACTATATCAATAAAGGATACGAAAAATGCATCTTAAAACATTAAGCTTCGGTTTGGCAGTAGCATTAGCTAGTTCAGTTACTTTAGCTGCACCAGTAGACTACAAAATTGACCCAACACATACAGCTACTGTTTTCTCATGGAATCACTTTGGTTTCTCTACTCCAAGTGCTAACTTCTCGGATATTCAAGGTGTAATTAAAGTTGATAATGCAAAACCAGCAAATTCGTCTGTAAACGTAACTATTCCTTTAAGCAGCGTAAATACAAACGTGCCTGCTTTAGATAAAGAATTCCAAGAAGAAGCTTGGTTTAATGCGGCTAAATATCCAAATATTACTTTTAAAAGTACTAAAGTTGAAACCAAAGACAAAAAGCACTTTAAAATTACTGGTGACTTAACTGTTAAAGGTGTAACTAAGCCTGTTGTACTTGACGCTGTTTTAAACAAGCAAGGCGAACACCCAATGGCGAAAGTTCCAGCGATTGGCTTTAATGCTACAACTTCATTCAAGCGTTCGGACTTCGGTTTAGGTAATTACGTTCCAAATGTAGGCGATAAGATCACTGTAAATATTACCACTGAAGCAACTGCTGCTAGCGCAGCTAAAAAATAAGTTATAAGTTTTCTAAAAAAGCTCTCAAATATGAGGGCTTTTTTATTTAGGCTGATTCTTTTTTATCTGGATCTATAAATACTAAAGGCGCTGAAGGATCGATATTTCTTTTCTGAGATTTTTCTCTTAAAAATTGATAAGTAGGGACTTTCCTTTTTGCCTGATCACGTAATTTCTTTTTAATATAAAGCACTAGGGCAAAACACGTGGTGGCCACGGTCAGCATCATGCCATTCATATAACTCATGATTGAGCTTACATAACCAATGGTCGTTAAACGATGCATCATCCGTTCAACTTGGGTACTACTTTCAATGCCGGTAATTGCCCAGCTACATAGATGTTCACAGTTATTAATAATGAGATGGTAGTGATTTTCGTGCATACGCGAACGCATGCGGCGAACTACAATTTTTCCTTTATAACGTGGTCTGTCATATGAACGGACGTGTATTGTTTTGCCATGTGAGAATGCATCTATTGAGGTGATTTCAATTGGACGTTTTTTGATGAAATGAGCTAATCCGGAATAATGGATAACTCGACCTCTCCCTGCATATATACCATGATGGCTATAGCCGAGATGCTTTACGATGAGGTGAGCCCCTAAAGGGTAGCGTTTATTCGGTTGTTGCATGTTTACGCTGATCCAATAAAGTGTAAATGGCTTTTATTGAAAAGCTGCTAAACATTATAACCAATCTCAGCAATTTGGAGTGTATTGATTACGTCGAATGAATGAGTTTGATGCATATCCAATCTATTCATATTTCTTGTATATAATTTAGTTACTTAATATGAAGGAAAAATGTCATGTCAGGTGTTATTCAATGAAATGGGTAGTTGGGTACTTCGCTTTGTATGGGCTTTTATTTCAGGCCGCATATGCTATAGATTACCAGCAGATTCAAACTGTAGAAGGTGATCAATACGAGGTAGTTTCGATCAACGATTTTAAAGCATTGCGCTTATTTTTAAAAAATCCTCATAATCAACAATATTACAAAAGCTTTAACACTATTCAGGAACAATTAAAACAATGTGAGCAACTTAGCTTTGCAATGAATGCAGGGATGTTTCATTTAGGGTTTTCTCCAGTAGGGTTGTATGTTGAACAGAGTAAGGTGATTCAGCCCCTAAACAAGAATAAAGGATTTGGAAATTTCTTTTTACAGCCGAATGGTGTGTTGGCTTGGAATAAAAAGCAGGCCTTTGTTTTAACTACACAACAATATAGCCGAAAAAACTTGAAAGTTGATTATGCAACTCAATCAGGTCCGATGTTAATTATTGATGGAAAGATAAATTCCCTTTTTTTATCCGATTCCCAATCAAAGAAAATTCGTAACGGGGTTGGTATTCGAAATAATAAACTCTACTTTGTAATATCGAAGAATAGCGTGAATTTCTACAATTTTGCCGAGTTCTTCCAAAGAAACCTTAAAGTAGAGCAGGCTTTATATCTAGATGGCTCTATTTCTAGTTTATATGTGAGGAACAAACGGAATGATCAACAATTTGAATTGGGTCCAATGGTGGGCTGGGTAGATCAATCGAGTTGTAGGTTGAAGTGAAATGTAAAAAAGCCAGTACAAGACTGGCTTTTTAATTAATGAATAGATGGTTTTTGAGCGACTTCATTTAACTCTTTTCGGCTATAACCACGGGAAATAAGAACTCTTTTAATTCCCTTAATGACATCTTCATCTGTTGCTTGTGCTAGCGCACTTAGAAGTTGTTCATTAGTTTTACATGAGCAGTCATTTTCAACACAAGCAGTCTGGTTTTTATGCTCGTTATGCTGTTGATCTGCTAAGAACAGCTTTTGCCAAAAACTCATAGAGCCTTCATATACAACCTAACATAGCTCGAAATATAGCCAATTTAAAATAAAATACAAGACTCTATAAGTGATAAATCCACCAGTTGAACTCGAGAATTTTCGATAGGAATGCTTGAGTTAAACGAAATTATGACACACAGATGACTTGATATTTTTTGAAAATTTAAATACTTAAATAAAAAAACTTTAAAAAATAAGGAGGTATATAGCCTCCTTATTTAAAAATTTACAATGAAAGATTTTGTTTAAATCTTCTCAAGTAAAACACCAGATTCTACATGATGTGTATAAGGGAACTGATCAAATAAGGCAAATTTAGCCACTCGATGAGTTTGACTGAGTGTTTTTAAATTTTCATATAAAGTGTCGGGGTTACATGAAATGTAGATAATACGTTCAAAACCTTGTAAAAGTTTTAAAGTCTCATCATCAATTCCTGCGCGTGGAGGATCTACAAATACCGTATCAAAGTCATAACTTTGAATATCAATATTTGCTTCTTGTAGACGACGGAATTCTCGTTCACCTTGATAAGCCTGAGTAAACTCTTCAGCAGATAGACGTGCTACCTGAATATTATCAATCTGGTTCTGTTCGATATTCCATTGAGCCGCATAAACAGATGATTTTGCAAGTTCAGTAGCCAGTACTCGTTCAAATTTTAAAGAGAGTGGAAGGGTAAAATTACCATTACCACAATAGAGTTCTAATAAGTGTTTTTTCGATCCTTCAGCTGCATCACATGCCCATTGCAGCATTTTTTTGCCAACTTGAGCATTAGGCTGGGTAAAGCTACTTTCGATTTGTTTATATTTAAATGAACGATTTAAAAGTTCGAATTCTTCAACCACGAAATCATCGCCAATAATAATTTTCTGGCCACGACTACGGCCCATAATTTTAATATCTAATTTTTCAGCAAGCGCTTTAGCGATTTGTTCCCATTCCTGATCCAGTTTACGGTGATAGATTAAGGTAACTAACATTTCTCCGCTAAGAGTTGCGAGAAAATCAGATTCAAATAAACGATTAGAAAGCTTAGGTTCAGCTTTAAGTTCTTCCAAAAGTTTTGGCATTAAATTGTTGATGTTTTGATCTGCAATAGGAAATTCATCAATACGTACAACAGTTTTTTGCTTGTCGTCATCATTACGCTCAAACATGGCATAGAACATATCATTTTCTGTGTGCCAGATACGAAATTCAGCACGCATACGGAAATGTTGTTCAGGTGAT
>Ga0209370_1002072_pt1 | contig 15381 bp, 15 predicted proteins | sample AgamicAtPrz_FD_187164 | JGI IMG/M metagenome (GOLD analysis project Ga0209370, IMG submission 187164) | Agave microbial communities from Guanajuato, Mexico - At.P.rz (SPAdes) (version 2) | ecosystem: Host-associated > Plants > Phyllosphere > Phylloplane/Leaf | place: Guanajuato, Mexico... | reverse complement strand
CAACATGCAGGCCCGCATCACGGAAAACCTGAAGGCGTCGATCAACGGCGGTTTCAGCGGCGGTCAGAAGGTGATCGGCGCCGGCATGCTGTACCAGTGGAAGTAACGCGTCGCGCCGCCAGGCCGCCCGGCTCGCCAGCCGGACGGCCCGCGGCGGCCCCGACGGCCGGACGAGCCCGCCGCGCCACTCGTGGCGGGCTTCAGTCAACCCAAGCATTGAGGATGTAACCTTGAACAAACTCGCTCTTGCGCTCGCACTCTCCGCAACGGCCCTCGCCGCGTGCTCGACCGCATCCGGCCCGACCTTCAGCGCTTCCGAACTGCAGCCGCGCGACGGCGTGCGCACCTTCCAGGTGGACTGCCACGGCCTGCTGTCGGGCCCGCAAACCTGCATGAAGGCCGCCCGCAAGATTTGCGGCGAAGAGCCCGTGCGCGCCGTCGACTCGGCCCGCGCACTGCGCGACAAATCCGATCCCGCGACGCTCGTCTTCCAGTGCGGCGACGGGAATGCACAGGCATCTACCGTGGACACGGGTGCGCCGCCTCCGGCCGCCGTTGGTGCGCCGATACCGAAACGAGTGACGCTGTCAGGCGACGCGAACTTCGACTTCAACCAGGCGATACTGACGCCGGCGGCGATGCAGCAGCTCGACAAGGTGATCGCGAACGGGAAGGGCATGACTTTCGGAACCGTCGGCATCAGCGGCTATACCGATGGGGTCGGCACGGACACTTACAACCTTCGGTTAGCAGAGCAGCGTGCGCAGGCCGTGGCGAGCTATCTGCAAGCGCACGGGCTGAATGCGAGGCGATTTGAGATTCACGGATACGGGGCGGCACGCCCCGTCGCGTTGAACAACACGGCGCTAGGCCGTGCACAGAATCGTCGCGTCGAGATTGTCCTGCCCGAGATGTAACTTCTGGCCGTCCTCGGACCACCCCCGCGCCGGATGTATTCCTCGTGCGTTCCGGCGAGAGTCTGAGGTTGAGGATCCTGCCGTAGGTGCGATCCTCCTTTTTATGCAACACCACCGTGTCAACGACACCGGCTCAATTGCGAAGCTGGACGAGAGACTACGGTGGCGGTCGGTTTCTCCGCGCTCAGCAGTGCGCTAATGCAGTGTTCGCGGGTCACGATGGACGGACGGGGTGAAAGTTCTTGATGGAGAAGAGGCAAGACGTCCAGTGCGCGGGGGCTTTCCCGTCATCCCCGGAAAATCGAATATTGGGCAATGGGAGTCGACTTGACTGGATCGTAGGCGAAGCAGGATACGCCGTACGGCGAGCGACGATCCGGTCGCCTCACAACGCGGCGGATTGTCATGGAATATCGAAGCGTCGAATAGTTAGGAATCCGCTATCGTGGAAGAATGGGAGGTACCATGAGCCGCTATCAGAAGTTGCTCGAACAATACGAGCAGTTGACCCAGGAGATCGAGCGGGAGAGAGCGGTGGAAACTGAACGTCTCGTGAATCTCGTGATTGAACGCGTCCGGCAAGTCTTCGCGGAGTTTCACCTCGATATCGACGTTGCTCCGCGCGCAGTGCAGGAACCGCAAAAGAGAAAAAAGCTGACGCCAAAGTATTGGAATCCTGAAACAGGGCAAACATGGTGCGGGCGAGGCCGTACGCCGCTCTGGATGGCTGGTAAGGACCGGGAACGGTATCGGGTTCCGGTGAATGGCGCCAAACATGCTGACGACTGATGTCACTAAAAAGGCCGGATACGTTTCGGAGTTGGATTTGCCATTTTACATTCGATTTCTATTTTGAAAAAGATGATAAAAAATAAACTGTAAAGATGCTATGAGAATTGCCATTCTCGATGACGAGTTGATTCACGCGGAATTCGTAAGCCAAGCACTTAGGGAGGCCGGTCATACGTGCTATGTATTTACACGTGGAAAGGCATTAATGCGGTGCTTGCAGAGAGAGACGTTTGATTTACTGGTACTCGACTGGAACGTGCCCGACATGTCTGGGGAGGACGTGCTGAGGTGGGTCCGCACAAATCAGTCCAGTGTCAGATTGCCGATCATCTTCATGACTTGCCGGGGGGAGGAATCGGAGATTGCGCATATCCTGAACGCCGGCGGGGACGATTATGTTGTCAAGCCGGCGTCGAGCACAATCCTGTGCGCTCGCGTCGGTTCGCTGTTGCGACGCGCGTATTCGGTCGGCGTTGAGATCATCACGCATGAATTCGACCATTTCCGTTTCGATATGAAGCAAAAGCAGGCGTATGTCGACGGTAGGGCAGCGAATCTCACGCCGAAGGAGTTCGATCTTGCACTGCTGTTGTTCCAGTGCGTCGATAGCCCGCTGTCGAGGGCACACATTATCGATACCGTGTGGAACCAGGTGACCGATGTCTCTTCTCGAACGATCGACACACATATTTCGACGCTGCGCACGAAACTGGGCTTGCGGCCGGAAAGTGGTTACCGCCTCTCATCGATCTACGGATACGGTTATCGACTGGAGCGGATCGCGATTAGGACGTCGACGTGAAAGGCGCGGCCGCGTTGTTTACGAGGTCATGATGCGGAAATTGGAAGGGTAGTCGTGTGAAGACGGCGCGTCGGAAGATGACGGTCTCGTGGGATGACCTGTGCGATTCACAGACATCGTTTCATTTTAGTTGAACCGATGTCTATGAATCGCTCACATGAGTCGCGACGGCGGTAGGATCACGTCCTCAGAGCAGAGGCCGACGGCCGCTTCGATCGACACACACTCGCGGGTGTCCTCATCGATCACGCTCGCGCAATCGCGACACCGGTGCAACCGAAGCGGAGACGGTATCGCGAGCTCGCATTCCGGACTGGAGGTTACGACCGGAGGGGCGCCGGAGCAAATGATCAAGTGCGATAGAGGGGAGTCTAGTGCGATTTGACGCCGCTGGTCGATCGACGGCGGAACGGCATTGTCCGCATAAACGCTAACTATTGATGAGATGCGGCTCAAGTTTAGACCACCTCAGTCGATATACGAACTAAACGGTTAACGGCGTGAGGCCCCGCGTGGATTTGTCCGCGAAACTGCTGGCGCTTGTCGCTGTCGCTGGTGGCATGTCGCTGCACATACTGTACGACGCGATGATCGACAGTTGTCGCGAAGAGACTATTGATCTTCTGATGGAGGGCGAACAGCTTCCTTATTCGTGCCGCGCGTTGCAGACGATTGGTGTGCTCACTCAGGATCAGGCGCAGCAACAGGCAAAAGCTGCATTGTCAGCGCTCGACGCGGATATGAGAGGCTACTACTGGGTTGCCACTTCCGACGGCATCAATTTCATGCGTTCGAGCGTCAGGTTCATTGGAACCCGTGCCAAGGGAGGCCGCACCACCGACGGCCTGACCGATAGGGAGGTTTACCGCGCCGGGATGGCAAGGGCGCATGTCGTGCTCGTCGATGTAGTGATTATGCGCAGTCCGGACGCGGATGTGGAGCCGAAACTCCAGGATGCTGTCGCCATTCCAGGCTGGGCATGGTGGGTCGGTACAGGATTTCTTTACGACGACATGAATGCGGCTTTTTCTCAGCTCGCGTTGTTACCGGGCGCAATTGCGCTAGCCATAGCCGCAACACCGGTAGCAAGTCGTGGCACAAATGAACGCAGGTGTTCTGCAGACAGCCGCGCTCGTCGAACCGGCTGCCGCAACTGCTTCATCACTGGATAAACAGGCGGCACGGTCGAGGGTTCTAGTGTTGGTCGTCCCGCTGCGCGCGTGTTCTGCCGACTTTGGTGCGAATTGGCGCTGACCCTGTGCGACAAGGTCATATCGGCGATTGAACTGACCTCTTACGATACTTATCCGATTCGAAGTACGCTGGACGAGAAATACGCGTAGTCAGAGGAGGTTCGCATGTGTGGGTTGATTCAACTGATCAAACCTGTCTCAGATCGGGAAATGGGTTATGAAATGCGATCGAGGAAGCAGTTGAAAAATATTTCGAATCATAAGGAATCCTCTGATGTTTAACCGTATCAGATTGCCACGCCGGTTAGTTTTGATTTCGATTTTTGTTCTGCAACTGCTTACGCTCGGAGCCAGTTGCTGGATTCTGTCGCGTACCTGGGAAAACGTGGAATTTATGTCGAATGTGACGATTACCGAGGTTGACGCGATCATGCAAACGACCGAGCACCTGTCGGACGCACGCATTACGCTTTCACGAGCGGCTACCCGGTGGGCGTTATCCGGCACTGTGCCGTCTTCCTTCGTGCAGCACGCGCGTAACGAAATCGATGCAGCCGACCGCTCTTTCTTGATTTTCCTAAGTGCATTGCGCAAACACGGCTCAAATGACAGCGTGGAGGGCCGTGTACGGAGCCGGTCACTGATAGACGCATACTACCGATACAGTAGAGCGTTGACCCAGCTCGTTGAATACATTCAGTCGGGCGACCTGCATGGATTCCTCGAGCAGCCGACACAGGATGTGCAGGCTGCGTTCCTTAATGAAGAGCGTCAATTCCTGCAATACGGCAGGGTTGTCGGCGCGGTTTCGGTGTATGCAATGCACGAGCGTTTCCGCCTTCTTGGAATCGCCTCAACGGTCATGGCGATCCTGCTCGCCGCGACCGCGATTGCGTTCGTCGTCGCCAGACGAAGGGAGAAACTGAACCTGCTGTCCCTTGCATTGAATCACACCGATAGCGCCGCAGTCGTGACCACACCGGACGGCCGGGTCGTATACGCGAACGAGGGATTCACGCAGATGTTGGGGTACAAGATGTCGGAGATACTCGGCAAACGTCCGACCGACTTCGTGGTCGGGCCTTATTCGGACTTCGGCACGGTCAGTGATATTCGTGCGAAGGTGGGCGCTCACCTGAGCTTTAAGACCAAGATTCTCGTCTATAGCAAGAGCGGCCACCCGTTATGGATCCTGGCCACAGTCAATCCGGTGTTCGACGCAAGGGGCGTGTGCAAGAACGTCGTCGGAATCTGGACTGACATTACCAGTACGAAAATACACGAGGAGCTTCAGCGCAAGGTGCTGGGCGCGATGGCACGGGAAGAGCCTTTGGCCAATGTTACGACACTTGTGTGCCACGAAGCAGAGCGGATCGCGCCGGCCGTGACGGCATCGATCAGACGAATCGATGACGACGGTAAGCTATGGACGCTCGCGGCACCAAGCTTGCCGATGGAATATGCGAGGGCGATTGATGGGTTGCGTATCGCCCCCGACTTCGTAGAGCGGATCGCTGCGGGCCCGTTCGGCAGACACATTGTATTTCCCACCACATCGCCGGACGAAGCCTACGCATCGCACAGCGCGCTCGCAATCTCGTTTGGGTTCACTTCGTGCTGGTGGCATCCAATCCGGTCTACCGATGGGCGCACGCTCGGCACGCTCTCGTTCTACTATCGCGAGTCACACCAACCCAGTGCGCTTCATCAGGAGCTTGTGGACGCCAGTCTGAATTTGTGCGCGTTGGCATTGGAGCGAGAAGGAAGCAAGGAGCGCATTCGCCGTCTCGCCTTCTATGACGGCCTGACCGGATTACCTAATCGACAGCTGCTGATGAGTCAAGCGGAGTCGGTGCTTGCCGCCGCCGTCGCGAGTCAGCATTCGTTCGCGGTGATGTTTGTCGATCTCAACAGCTTCAAGCAGGTGAACGACACGCTGGGGCACGCGGCGGGAGACGGTTTGCTGAGCGAAGTTGCACAGCGCCTCAAGATTGACCTGCGCGATACGGATATTGTCGGTCGGCTGTCGGGCGATGAGTTCGTGATCGTTCTGTCACCGGCCGACATTGAACTGACGCTCGACTTTGCGGAACGAACGATGAACAGGTTGCGCCAGCCCGTCCAGATTAGTGACACGAACCTGAGGCCCGCGGCGAGCATGGGCATCGCGATCTTTCCGCAGCACGGCGAGAGCATTGGTGCGTTGATGCAGCATGCCGACATGGCCATGTATGAGGCGAAGTTCGCCGGACACCACGAGTATCGAGTCTTTGAGCCAGAACTGATGCGTGCGAGGGAGGCGCGCCGGAAGCTCGGGCTGGCACTGCGCGACAGCCTCGCCGCGGGGGAGTTGCAACTTCACTATCAGCCTCAGGTGCGTCTGGATGATGATAGTTTGTACGGAGTCGAAGCGCTTGCGCGCTGGTTTCATCGTGATTTTGGCAACGTGGCGCCGGACCATTTCATCCCGCTTGTCGAGGAGTGCGGACTGGTTGCGGAGTTCAATCGATGGGTATTGACCGAGGCGTGCCGGCAATTGGCGCAATGGTGCGAAGCCGGTCTAGATGTTCCCCGGATATCGGTCAACATTTCGCCCACGGCGTTTCGCGATCCTGCGTTCGCTTCCCTGGTAAGCAGTCTGCTGGGGACGTACAAACTTGCGCCTTCTCAGTTGACGCTTGAGGTCACCGAGGCCGTGTTGCTCGACGCGACGGATAGCGTAATGACAACTATTCAAGACGTTCATTCCCTCGGCGTCAATATGGCGATCGACGATTTCGGTACGGGGTACTCGAGCCTCAGCTATTTGCGGCGGTTGCCTGTGAACGAGGTGAAGCTGGACAAGAGCTTTATCAGCAACGTTGAAAACAGCGAGAATGCGAGATCGCTTGTCAACTCGGTCGCCGACATCTGTGCCAAGCTACATTTGACGATCGTTGCCGAAGGCGTGGAAACTGACGTTCAGCGACAGATACTTCAGGCACGGGGCTACCAAGTCGCTCAAGGGTATCTCTTTTCGCCGCCTATTGAGGCGGCCGAACTGCCAGTCTGGATCAATGTGACTTTGTCTGGACGCATATGAGGGTGGAGGTGGCCCTGTTGACAACATCCAATCTGAAGGTAGACCCCATGTTTGTCGTCTCTAGTCCGCTTGCCGCCTGGTCGATCGTTGTCGCTTCCGGTTTATTGGAAGTTGTCTTCTCCGTGACGATGAAGCTTTCTGACAGCTACTCAAAAGCACTGCCTGGCGGGATATCGATCGTGGCGGCCGTACTGAGCGTGTGGCTAATGAGTCTCACATTAAAAATTCTCCCACTGGGAGACGCTTACGCCGTATGGGCAGGAATTGGTGCAGCGGGAACGGCGTTGGTCGGCATCGTCTGGTTCCATGAGCCCGTCCTGCTCGGGCGGCTGTTCTGCATTGCCCTCGTTGTCGTGGGCATCGTGGGTTTGCAACTGCAGGAAGGCATCTAGCTCAGCGTATCGATGTAAGCGGAATAGGGTATCAACTCATTGCCGACACGCATGCTCGATGGATGGCCTGCTGTGAGCCCTCGATCATCCGATCCCCGACTGAGCGTGGTGGTGCAAGCGGCGCGTTCCCTCCATGATTGTGGGCTGCCTCGGCGACCCGATGCTCAGGCAATCACCGTACTCGTTGGGGGGGCTTCATGGTTTGAGTCACCCGAGCCCGATAGCCGATTCGCCCCGCGCGATCGGGCGGCCGCCGAGCGTGTTGGCCTGCGTCCAGGATGTCGTCGTCTTCCAGCCCGTACCCTGACCGGAGCTGTCGAGACCGAACTGGATGCCAAACGGCCGGATGTGCGGATTTTTTGACGCTTTACGTCGAAATTTACGGCTGTTGAGATTTTTTCGGTCGCTTCTCCGCGATATTATTTTCTCAGCCCCGAACATCTCAGCCAATCCACGAAGTGCGCCAGCATCCCTACGACGCGGCCCCTCAAGCACGAGAGAGTTGTATGCCGGACACGCCAATCGTCATCGTTGAACACGCCCGCAGGCGAACCGCTCAAGTCCGAGCCGGCGACGTTCCCACCGCCATGCGGGATGGTCCGAAGTGGGTATGCAGGATCGTCCCGGATCACGCACAGAGTTCCCGCGAAGGGCACCGGTCGATGGCACGCACGGCTGAAATGCTCGGCCGACTAAAACCTGCGAGCGTCGTGTTGACGGACGCCGCCCCGAGCGACGGTGGCTCGCTGGTGCGCTCTTCGACCGATGGGGCCGGCCGATGTCGCGCGTATGCGCATCTCTGCGCGGACCGGATCCTCGAGATGGTAGGCATGCCGGCAGTCGGCCCGTGGCTCGACGAGCACGATGCCTGGTGGCCCGGCGCGTACGAACTGCCGTTGCTCGAGCAGTTGTCCGCGAACGATTCGCCCCTGCACGACCTGTTTGGTGCGAGTGCCACCGTCCATTTGTTGATGAGCCTGACCGAAGTCGACGGCACTGCACTCGTGACCGAATCGGACGACGGCATCGAGCGTCCGTTCCGTATTCCTGCGGGCGTGGACACGATCCATTTCGCCCCCGTATGCGTCCGCGGCCCTGCGGCGCAGTGGCGCGAAACGCTCGTCACCGCGTTCGACCGTGTCCGGCATCTGGTCGGGCTCAGGTCGACTCGCCCTTTCTATCTTTGACGCAAGCCCCCGTTCTCCGGCAAGCCACGCCATGACCGATCCACTCGACACCTTCGACCGCAAGATCCTGAATATCGTCCAGCGCGATTGCACCGCCACTGCGGATGCCATCGCCGAACGGATCGGCCTGTCCACGTCCGCCGTGCAGAAGCGGCTGAAGCGCATGCGTACCGAAAAGATCATCTCGGCGGAAATCGCGGTGGTCGATCGCGCGGCCGTCGGCCGGCCGATGACGTTCATTGCGGCGATCGAGATCGAACGCGAAAACTACGAGACGGTCGCCCGGTTCCGCGAGTGGTCGAAGGCGCATGACGAAATCCAGCAGATCTACTACGTGACCGGCTCCGTCGACCTGATCGCGATCATCACTGCACGCGACGTCGAGGCGTACGACCGGCTGTCCGCGCGGATCATGCAAAGCAACCCGATGATTCGCCGGATCAATACGAATGTCGTGCTGAGCGCGGTCAAGGTCGGGCTGTTCGTGCCGGTCGACAAGGACGGCGACGACGCACCGTCCACTGCCTGACGAGCGCGGTTCGCGCGGCGACGGCCGATCCGTCCGTCCCGCGTGACAAACCGCAACGCGTGACTGCCCGAATCCGTCGAAACGCATAATTTGTCGATCAATTCGCATAACTAACATGTTTCCTGTAGTCAATGAACAGGAGATGATCAAGATGGAACTCAAACTGGCACTGGTCGGTTTCGGCGGAGTCAATCAGGGACTGGTCGAACTGCTCAAAAAGAAGCGCGCGATGCTGGGTGCGGCGGAACTCGACGTATCGGTGACGATGGTCGCCGATCTGCGACTCGGGATCGCGACGAATCCTCGCGGTATCTCGTTGGACGTCCTCGACGAAACCGCTCGGCGGGGCGTCGATGCCGAAGCGCTGCGCCGCGATCCCGGCACGCTGGTGTCGTCGGACGTCGGCCTCGGCGCCGTGCTGAAGGCCATTGCGTCGGACCACGTGGATGTCGTCATCGAGGCGACCTTCACCGATCCGAACACCGGCGAGCCCGCGCTGTCGCATTGCCGTACCGCACTCGAATGCGGCAAGCACGTGATCACGACGAACAAGGGGCCGATCGCGCTCGCGCAGCCGGCACTGGCGCGGATCGCCGCGCAATCGGGTGCTTGCGTGATGTACGAGGGCACGGTGATGAGCGGCACGCCGGTGCTGCGGCAGCTTGCGACCTCGCTGCGCGGTTGCGACATCAACGGCTTCGCCGGCATCCTGAACGGTACGTCGAACTAACTACGTGCTCGGCGAGGTCGAGGCCGGCGCGAGCTTCGATGCGGCGATCCGGGATGCGCAGCAGCGCGGCTATGCGGAGGCGAACCCCGCGGCCGACGTCAACGGGTCGGACGTGCAGCTGAAGGTCGTGATTCTGGCGAACGCGCTGTGGAACGCTGGCCTCACGCGTGGCGACGTGACGTGCCGCGGCATCGTGGAGCTGACCGAGCACGACGTGCGCGCGGCGGCGGCGGAGGGCATGTCCTGGCGGTTGATCGGCTCGGCCGTCCGCCATCCGGACGGCACCGTGACCGCGAGTGTCGAGCCGCGCAAGCTGCCGGCCGGCCATCCGTTGCGTGCCGCGAGCGGCGTGACGAATGCGATCACGTTCGACACCGACGTGCTCGGCGGCGTGACGATCAGCGGGCCCGGTGCGGGGCGCGAGGAAACGGCGTTCGCGATCCTGTCCGACCTGATCGAACTCGCCGACAGGATCGGCGCCGTGTCGCACGAGGTGGCCGCATGAGCGCGCGCGATGCGGTGATGACCGGCTGCACGGGGGCCGGCGTGGCAGATGTCCGGTCGCCGTATGACGGCGCGATCGTCGGCCAGGTTCGGCTGTTGCCCCTCGATGCGGCACCGGGCCTCGTCGAGCGCGCGCTCGAAGGGGCGCATGCGGCCGCGACCATGCCGCGCAACCGGCGGGCTGACATCCTGTTTCGCGCAGCAGCGATCGTCGAGGCGCGCACGGAGACGTTCGCACGCACGATCGCGCTCGAAGCGGGCAAGCCGTTGCGGCAGGCCCGCAAGGAGGTCGCGCGCTGCGTGAACACGCTGCGCCTGTCGGGCGAGGAAGCGAAACGGCTGACCGGCGAGACGATCCCGTTCGACGGCTATCCCGGCTCCGAGGATCGCAGCGGCTACTACACGCTGGAGCCGCTCGGCGTGATTCTCGCGATCACGCCGTTCAACGACCCGCTGAACCTCGTTGCACACAAGCTCGGGCCGGCGATTGCGACCGGTAATGCGCTGATCCTGAAGCCCTCGTTGCTTGCGCCGCTGTCCGCGCAGGCGCTCGTCGAGGTTCTGTGGGAAGCCGGTGCGCCGCGCGACGCGCTGCAGATCGTGCACGGCGGCGCGGAGATCGCGTCTGCGCTGGTGCGCGACCGGCGGATCCGGATGGTGACCTTTACCGGCGGTCCGGAGACTGGCGAGGCCATCACGCGCCAGGCGGGACTCAAGAAGATCGCGATGGACCTCGGCGGAAATGCGCCGGTGATCGTGATGGCCGACTCCGACCTGAAGGATGCCGCCGAAGCATGCGTGTCGGGCGCGTTCTGGGCGGCGGGACAGAACTGCATCGGCACGCAGCGGATCTTCGTCGCCGACGCCGCGTACGAGCCGTTCGTCCGCTACTTCGTCGAGCTGACCGGCAAGATGGTCGTGGGCGATCCACTGGACGATGCGACCGACATGGGGCCGATGATCGGCGAGGAACAGGCGGCCCGCGTCGAACGCTGGGTCGACGAAGCGGTGTCGCGCGGTGCGACGGTGCTGACCGGCCATCGGCGGCGCGGGGCGCTGTACGAACCGACGGTGTTGGCGGATGTGCCGCACGACGCGCGCGTATGGACCGACGAGGTGTTCGCCCCGGTCGTGACGATCGAGAAATTCACCGACCTGCAGCAGGCGCTCGACGCGGCCAACGCGTCGGAGAGCGCCCTGCATGCTGGCGTGTTCACCAGCCGGCTGGAGGTGGCGCTCGGCGCGGCCGAGCGACTCCAGGCGGGCGGCGTGATGATCAACGATTCGTCCGATTACCGCTTCGACGGCATGCCGTTCGGCGGATTCAAGCATGGGTCGCTGGGCCGCGAAGGCGTTCGGTTCGCGATGACGGAAATGACACAGCCGAAGGTGGTGTGCTTCAGGCGCAACCGGCGGCTGTCGAGCTGATGCGCAAGCGCCGGCGCCTGGCGGGCCGGCGCGAACCGGAGCGGTGTGGTGAGCAACGTATCGAAGAAGGAGTCGAGGATGCCAGCAGCAATTCCTGCATGCAAACCGGCGGCGGACGCGCTGGTGGTCGAGGATATTCACAAGTCGTTCGGCGGTGTCGAGGTGCTGAAGGGCATCTCGCTGACCGCGCGGAATCACGAGGTCGTGTCGATCCTCGGCAGCAGCGGGTCGGGCAAGAGTACGTTCCTCAGGTGCATCAACTTGCTGGAAATGCCCGACCGTGGCCGGATCTGCGTGAACGGCGAAACGCTCGCGCTGAAGCCGGCGGGCCGCGACGGCGCGCTGGTCGCCGCCGACGCGCAGCAGGTGATGCGCGTGCGCCGCAAGCTCGCGATGGTGTTCCAGCAGTTCAATCTCTGGGCGCACATGACCGTGCTGCAGAACGTGATGTTCGTGCCGGTGCGCGTGCTGGGCGTGTCGAAGCGCGATGCGCGCGACAAGGCGATCGCGATGCTGGATCGGGTCGGACTCGCCGGCAAGTGCGAGCACTATCCGAACCAGCTGTCGGGCGGCCAGCAGCAGCGCGTGGCGATCGCGCGCGCACTCGCGACCGATCCCGACGTGATGCTGTTCGACGAACCGACGTCGGCGCTCGATCCCGAGCTCGTCGGCGAAGTATTGAAAGTGATGCGCTCGCTGGCCGACGAGGGACGCACGATGCTCGTCGTCACGCACGAAATGGGGTTTGCACGCGAAGTCGCGAACCGCGTCGTCTTCGTTCACCAGGGACGAATCGAGGAAGACGGCAGTCCCGATGAGGTATTCGCGAGCCAGAAATCGCCGCGTTTCCAGAAGTTTCTGTCCAGCATCATCTGATGCGGATTCAATGCCAACCGGAGGGGAAACCATGAAGAAGCTGCTTCAGTCGCTGTGCGTGGGCGCGGCACTGCTCGGATCGGTCGCGCATGCCGAGCAGGTCGTGCGCGTCGGCACGCTCGCCGATTACGCGCCGTTCGAATACAAGGATGCATCGGGCAAGCTGCAGGGCATGGAGATCGACATCGGCAAGAAGATGTGCGACACGATGAAGGTCAAGTGCCAGTGGGTGACGATGGATTTCGACGCGCTGATTCCGGCGCTCAAGGCGAAGCAGATCGATGCGGTGCTCGCGCAGATGTCGAAGACGCCCGAGCGCGAGCAGTCGGTCGATTTCACGCGCATCTTCACGACGGCACCGGTGCAGTTCGTCGCGAAGCAGGGCTCGGGTATCACGGATGGCGCGGCCACGCTGCGCGGCAAGACGATCGGCGTTCAGACCGCGTCGACCCACGAATCCTATCTGCGCCGCCGCCTGCCGGCGGGCAAGTCGGGGATCAACGTGAAGGTCTATCAAACGCTCGACGAGGCCTGGCTCGACCTGGAGGCCGGACGTGTCGATGCCGTGCTTGCCGACAACACGGTCGCGTACGACTGGCTGACGAAGGCCGGCAGGAAGGAAGGTTTCGACTTCGTCGGCAAGCCGATCGCCGATGCGGAGATCTTCGGCGACGGTACGGCGATCGCGGTACGCAAGGGCGACGCGCCGCTGAAGGCGCTGTTCGACAAGGGGATCGCGCAGGTGCAGGCGGATGGCACGTTCGCCGCCGCCAACAAGCGCTATTTCCCGTTCAGCATCGCGCCGCAATAGCCGCGCATCGGGACCGCGCGGCCGCAGCACGGCGGCCTGCGCGATCCGGGCCTCACAAGGAGCGATATCACGATGGACATTCTGGTGAACTACGGCGCGCAGATCGCGGCGGGTGCGCTCGTCACGCTGGAACTCGCGCTCGCCGCGCTGTGCGTCGGCATGCTGCTCGGCATCGCCGGTGCATCGGCAAAACTGTCGGGCGTGGGCTGGCTTACGCATGCGACCTATGCGCTGACCAATTTCCTGCGCGGCATTCCCGAGTTCCTGATCCTGCTGATCTGCTACTTCGGGCTGTCGCATCTGCTCAACGCGCAATTCGATGGCGCCATCGTCATCAGCCCGTTTTCCGCCGGCGTGATCGCGCTCGCCGTGGTGTTCGGCGCCTACGCGTCGGAGATGTTCCGCGGCGCGTTCATCGCGGTGCCGGCCGGACAGATCGAGGCGGCGCGCGCGTATGGAATGTCACGCCTGCAGACACTGTGGCATGTGCGCCTGCCGCAGGCGTGGCGCCTCTGCCTGCCGAGCCTGAACAACATGTGGCAGAACCTGCTGAAGGACACCTCGCTGGTGTCGATCGTCGGGCTCGAGGACATGCTGCGCAAGGCCAACATCGCCGCGCAATTCACCAAGCAGCCATTCGTCTTCTACGTGACGGTCGGTATCGTCTACTTCGGCTTTCTCGCCGCTTCAAACCCCGTATTCGCGTGGCTCGAGCGCATCGCGGGCCGTGGTTACGCACAACGCACCTGACGAGGGCCATGCGATGAACGACTTCCTTTCCCTCATCGCGCAGTCCGGCCCGGACGTCGCGCGCGGTGTATGGATCACGCTGCAACTGCTGGTGCTGTCTTGCACGTTCGCGTTCGCACTCGCGGTGCCGCTTGCCGTCGCGCGTACGTCGGAGCGCCGGTGGCTGTCGGTACCGAGCCGCCTGTTCATGTCGGTGTTTCGCGGCACGCCGCTGCTGGTGCAGATTTTCGTGCTGTATTACGGGCTCGCGCAGTTCTCGATCGTGCGCGCGTCGCCGCTGTGGCTGCTGGTCGGCGGATCGTTCTCGTGCGCATTGTGCGCGCTGACGCTCAACCTCGCGGCCTATATGGCGGAAGACATTCGTGGCGGCATAGCCGGCGTGCCCGCCGGCGAGAAGGAAGCCGCGCTCGCGTTCGGGATGAGCCGCTTCATGCTGACCTGGTTCGTGGTCGTCCCGCGCGCGATCGGCATCGTCGCGCCGACGCTCGGCAACGAGATCGTGCTGCAGCTCAAGTCGACCGCGCTCGCCAGCACGATCACCGTGCTCGACCTGACCGGTGTCGCGCGGCGCATCTCCATCGAAACCTATACGACCGACGCGCTGATGCTGGCCGGCATCGTGTACGTCGGTATCACGGCAGTGCTGTCGACCGTGCTCAAACGCGTCGAAGGGCGGCTGAATCGCCATCTGGGTAGCGTGCCTGCTTGACGGGCACTGCATGAGCGCGACACAACGAACGATCCGAGGACGAAATGGGATACAAGCTTGAAACGCTGGCTCTGGCTGCGGACCGCGACGTGACCGACGAGAAGTCGGTCGCGCCGGCGATCCACTATTCGGCCGTGTTCAAGGCGGCCGGCAGCGAGGAATTCGCGGAGATGTCGAGCGTGCCGCAGCATCCGCGCAACTACACGCGCTACGGCAATCCGGTTCACGAGCGCGTGAAGGCGATCATGGCGGAGCTCGAGGGCACCGAGACCGCGCTCGTCACCGCGTCCGGCATGGGCGCGATCGCGACCGCGATCCTCAGTGTCGTGAAGGCCGGCGATCACGTGATCGGCCAGACGCGCCATTACATGAGCACGACGAAAATGCTCGACGATATGCTGCGCCGGTTCGGCGTCGAGGTGACATTCGTCGACCAGACCGACGCGGCCGCGTTCGATCGTGCGATCCGGCCGAACACGCGGCTGATCGTGCTGGAGTCGCCGGTCAATCCGCTGCTGCTGGTGACCGACATCGCCGCGGTGACCGAGGTCGCGAGGGCGCGCGGCATCCTGACACTCGCGGACAACACGTTCGCGTCGCCGGTCAACCAGCAGCCGCATCGGCTCGGTGTCGACATCGTCGTGCACAGCGCGACCAAGTATCTCGGCGGGCATCACGA
>Ga0209370_1002071_pt1 | contig 15386 bp, 12 predicted proteins | sample AgamicAtPrz_FD_187164 | JGI IMG/M metagenome (GOLD analysis project Ga0209370, IMG submission 187164) | Agave microbial communities from Guanajuato, Mexico - At.P.rz (SPAdes) (version 2) | ecosystem: Host-associated > Plants > Phyllosphere > Phylloplane/Leaf | place: Guanajuato, Mexico... | reverse complement strand
AGGACTGGCGCGGCCTGAACGTGGGCGACGCGCTGATGCGCGCGGTGATCGTCGAGGCGCAGAACCGCGACCTCAAGCAGCAGATGCTCAGCGCCCAGGTACACGCCACGCCGTTCTACGAGCGCCTGGGGTTCCGCGTGGTCAGCGAGGAGTTCCTCGAGGCCGGCATCCCGCACGTGGACATGGTTCGCGACTCGCGCGAGATGGCCTGAGCCCTCAAGTTGGCCTGCTCTTTGTAGGAGCGGCCTTGCCGAGGCGTCGGACCGGCCGGAAAGGGCTGCGTAGCAGCCCCGGGATTTCAGCGTTGACGCAAAGATCGCCGGGGCCGTTATGCGGCCCTTTCGCGACACAAGGCCGCTCCTACAGGGTTACGCCCTGCCCCTCAGGCAATCACGATCTGCCCATCCCCCACCCCCTGGGCCGAGATCCCCACCAGCGTCACGCTGTCCCCGCCGAACTTCAGCACCAGGTCATCGCCAACCTGGCTGGCATGGGCACGCCAGTCCGGCGCCGCCGCGCCGCCGTTCACGCCAATGAACACCAGCCGGTCCTGCCCGGTGAAGTCCAGCACCCGGTCCTGGCCGAAATGCTCGTTGAACAGGAAGGTGTCGCGCCCCGCGCCGCCAATGAGCACATCGTTGCCCGCGCCACCCACCAGCACGTCATTGCCAGCGCCGCCCTGCAGCCGATCGTCACCGCCCAGGCCGAACAGCCACTGGCCCTGGTTGCCCGCCACCAGCTGGTCGCCGGCCTGGGTGCCGTTGAGCGAGGACGCGTAGGGCGTGACCTTGCCGCTCTCGAACAGACCCTGCGCCGCGACCCCGTGGCTGACCTCCTTGCTGAAGATCAGCAGGCTCGACTCCTTGCTCACCAGGTTCTCGACATTGCGCACCAGGCTGATGCCGCCCTGGGCGTCACGCACGTACAACGTGCCCTCGCCGTCCCGGGCGATGCTCAGGTTGGCCAGGGCGTCCTGCAGCTTCAGGGTGTCCTGGCCGGTGCCGCCGTCGATCAGGTTGAAGCCGCCGTCATCGCGGAAGGTATCGTTGCCGGCCCGCCCCTCGAGGTAGTCGTTGCCGCGCCCGCCGTGGATCAGGTCGTCCTGCTCGGAGCCGATGATGAAGGTGCTGCCCTTGTGCGGCTCGGCATTGCGGTTGAGGTCCTCGACCCAGGTCGAGCCTCGGGTGACATCGGACAGGTTGCTGACCACGATGGTGGAGTCGCGGCTGGTCCATTGATAGAACGACGACCCCAGCACCCGGCCAAGGCCATCGGCATAGGCCGTCGGCAGGTGCGACAGCCAGGTGGCGATGTTGCCGATGGAGAACGGCAGCAGGTTCCAGGCGTCGGAGGCGTAGTGGTCGTTGAAGTTGACGATGTTGTTGGTGGCCGAGGCCTTGGCGCCGTCGTGCACGCCCAGGGTGCCCCAGGTCGCCGAGGTGCCGTCGAGCACGCGGAACACCGGGTCGTTCTCGTAGCCGATATTGAGCACCTTGCCGGCGTCGGCGGCCTGGGTCGGCGAGGCGAAGGCGACGTAGCGCGCATCCTGGTAGAAACCGCCCCAGCGCGAGCCGCTGAGGTCGGCCAGGCTGTTGACCGCCAGGCCGCCGAGGCTGTGACCACTGACGGTGACATCGGCGCCGCTCAGGCCGTTGGCCTTGGCGAAGGCCGCCACATCGGCGAGCAGTTGCCCGAATGCGTTACCGGCGTAGTCACGGGCATATCCGGCCGGGCCGATCGCCGCCAGCAGGTCGTTGATGGCATCGCCGATGGTGTCGCCCAGCAGGTTCTCGCGCGGGCCGCTGGTGCCGCGGAAGGCGATGCCGATGCCGCTGAGCTGGCCGGCGGCATCGTAGCGGCCAAGGATTTCCACCTGCGCCGAGGTGTAGCCCGGCGCTTCACCGTGGAAGGTGCCACGGCCGTCGGTCTTGCCCTGGTAGCCCAGCTGCGCCGCGCTGATCGGCGTCCAGCCGGCGGCCTTGACCTGGGCCAGGGCGCGGGCTTCGGAGTCGGGGTTCCAGGGGATGCCGGGGATCACGCCCTGGCTGTCGGTGCCGCCGATCAGCGCCTTGACCAGGGTGGCCGGCAGGCCCAGGCCGAAACCGTACTTCTGGTAGCCGGCGCTGAAGCCATCGTCGATGCCATGGTAGGCATAGGTGGCCAGGGCCATGGCATCTTTATAGAGCGAGGAGGAGGCAGTGCTGTCGAGCTGTCGGTAATCGAAAACGGGCATTGGTTTACATCCCTGTTGTTCTTGTAGGAAGGACACCCCAGCGACATCGTCCAGTGACACGACTGGCGGGCGAAAGGCAAAGCTGGCACGCATTTGCCGAATCGTCCAACCCCAAGGGGTGACTACCTTGCCAAACATGCGGGCGAAAAACCTGTACATGCATACAGATAACGCTTGCCTGCACGCCCTGGCTTGCGCATCCTAGTGTCCATCTTCCGTGATCAAGCGTTTCGGCCATGCGCCTCTTCCTCTGCGAAAAACCCTCCCAGGCAAAAGACATCGCCAAGGTCCTCGGCGCCCAGCGTCGTGGCGACGGCTGCTGGCAAGGCACAGATGTCTGCGTGACCTGGTGCATCGGCCACCTGCTCGAGACCGCCCCGCCGGACAGCTACGACGAGCGCTACAAGCGCTGGACCCTCGAGGACCTGCCGATCATCCCGGAAAAGTGGAAGATGACCGTCAAGCCCAAGACCGCCAGCCAGTACAAGGCGGTCAAGCGTTTGCTCGGCGAGGCCCGCGAGCTGGTGATCGCCACCGACGCCGACCGCGAGGGCGAGATGATCGCCCGGGAGCTGGTCGAGCATTGTCGCTACCGGGGGCCGATCCAGCGCCTGTGGCTGTCGGCGCTGGACGATGCCTCGATCCGCAAGGCGCTCGGCCGCCTGCTGCCGGGCCAGGAGACCTTCAGCCTGTACCATTCGGCCCTTGGCCGCTCGCGCGCCGACTGGCTGATCGGCATGAACATGAGCCGCCTGTTCACCCTGCTCGGCCGCCAGTCCGGCTACCAGGGCGTGCTGCCGGTGGGGCGGGTGCAGACACCGACGCTGCGCCTGGTGGTGGACCGCGACCGCAGCATCGCCGACTTCGTACCCGTGCCGTTCTGGGCCATCGACGTGCAGCTGGAAAGCGCAGGCGCCATGTTCAACGCCCAGTGGCGCGCCCCCGAGGACGCCTGTGACGATCAGGGCCGCTGCCTTAAGCAGGACCTGGCGCAACAAGCGGCGGCCGACATGCAGGCCGCCGGCAGCGCCCGGGTGCAGAAGATCGCCACCGAGCGGGTGCGCGAAGCCGCGCCGCTGCCCTTCGACCTCGGCACCCTGCAGGAACTGTGTTCGAAGAAGCTCGGCCTAGGCGCCCAGGAAACCCTGGACATCGCCCAGGCCCTGTACGAAACCCACAAGCTAATCACCTACCCGCGCAGCGACAGCGGTTACCTGCCTCTCAGCCAGCATGGCGAGGCCGCTGCCATCCTCGCCGCCTTGCATCGCGCCGACAGCAGCCTCGCGCCACTGCGGGACTATCTGGACCCTCAGCGCCGCTCGCGGGCGTGGAACGACCAGAAGGTCAGTGCCCACCACGGCATCATCCCCACCGCCGCCGCCAGCGACCCGTCGCGCCTACCGCCCAAGTACAAGGCGGTGTATACCCTGATTCGCGCCCGCTATCTGGCGCAGTTCCTGCCCAACCATGAATACGACCGCACCCAGGCCGAGTTCGATTGCGCCGGCCATGCGTTGCGGGCGGTGGGCAAGCAGATCGTCGAACCGGGCTGGCGCCGGGCATTGCCCGAGGCGCTGACCCCGGCCAAGGGTCGCGAGGCAGCGCCTGCCCAGGTGCTGCCCGCGTTGCGCGAAGCCCAGGACTGCCCAGTGCGGGACCTGCAACTGAAGGCCCTGTGGACCCAACCGCCCAAGCCCTTCACCGAAGGCGACCTGATCAAGGCGATGAAGAACGTCGCCAAGCTGGTGGACGACCCCAGGCTCAAGCAGAAGCTCAAGGAAACCACCGGCATCGGCACCGAGGCGACTCGCGCCAGCATCATCCAGGGCCTGCTCGACCGCGGCTACCTGGTCAAGAACGGCAAGGCCCTGTCGGCCACGCCTGCCGCCTTCAGCCTGATCGACGCCGTGCCCCGCGCCATTGCCGATCCCGGCACCACGGCGATCTGGGAGCAGGCGCTGGACATGGTGCAAAGCGGGGAAATGAGCCTGGAGGAGTTCGTCGCCCGGCAATCGGCGTGGATGGGCAAGCTGGTGCAACGTTGCAGCGGCATGCGCCTGACCATCAGCGGGCCGGCGGCGGGCAAGGCCGCAGCGCCTTGGAAGAAGAAGCGCAAGAGCGCTGGCAAGGGCAAGACAGCCGCCGGCAAGCCCCGACAGGCGCGGCGCAAGGCAGCGAGCTAGCACGATGGCGCCATCTACTGGCGCACTGAAAATCCTCTGCTATTTTTTCATGAAAATAATCAGAAAAAATTTCACGAGGCCCCGACATGTTCAAGCAATCCGCCCAGCACGTCGCCAGCTACTACGCCCGCACCTACCCCGCCACCATCCCCTTGCGCCCCAGCCTGCAAGGCGCCCACGACACCGACATCCTCATCGTCGGTGCCGGCTTCAGCGGCCTGCATACGGCCCTGCGCCTGACATTGGCCGGCCAGCGCGTGACCCTGCTGGAAGCCAGTCGGGTGGCCTGGGCCGCCTCGGGCCGCAACGGTGGCCAGGCACTGCTGGGCTGGTCGTGCGACATGCCCCCGCTGGAGCGAGCCCTGGGCCTGGAGCGCAGCCGGCGCCTGTGGGACAGCATGTGCTGGGCCGCCCGCGAGCTGCGCGAACTGCCCCAACGCCATGGCTTCGACGTTGACTATCGCCTGGGCAGTCTATGGACCGCCGTGTTGCCGCGCCGCGTAAAACTGCTGGAGGAAGCTCGGCGTGAAGCACAGGAGAAGTTCGACTACGACTGCCTGCGCCTGATCGGCCGCGAGGAGCTGCGCGAGTGGATCGACAGCCCCCGCTACCAGGCCGCGCTGTACGATCCCAATGGCGCCCACCTCAACCCGCTGAAGCTGGCCCAGGGCCTGGCCGGCGTGATCGAAGCGCACGGCGGGCGGATCTACGAGCAAAGCCAGGCGATCGATTACCAGGAACACGCCGACGGCTTCGTCGCCCGCACCGATCAGGGCGAGGTGCGCAGTCGTGTAATGGTGCTGGCCTGTAACGCCTACATCGACCGCCTCGATCGCGCGCTCTCGCGTCGCCTGCTGCCGGTGGGTTCCTACCAGGTGGCCACGGCGCCGCTGGAAGCCGACTTCGCTGCCTCGCTGCTGCCGCGCAACAGCTGCGTGATCGACAACCAGTTCGTCCCCGACTATTTCCGCCTGACACCCGACCACCGCTTGCTGTTCGGCGGTGGCTGCTCGTACCTCGGGGGCATCCCCAAGGACATTGCCGGCGCCACCCGGCCCTACCTGGAGCGGGTGTTTCCGCAGTTGCGCGGGGTCGCCATCGAACATGCCTGGGGCGGCCACATCGATTGCAGCATCCAGCGCACGCCGGATATCGGTCGCCAGGGCCAACGTTACTGGCTGCAGGGTTTTTCCGGCCACGGCGTACTGCCGACCCTGGCCGGCGCGCGTGCGGTCAGCGATGCAATCCTCGGCGACGACGAGCTGCTGAGGCTGTACCAGGGCATCGACAACGGCCGCTTCCCCGGCGGCGACCTGCTGGCCGCGCCGCTGGAAGCGGCGGCCAAGGCCTGGTACAGGATGCGCGACCATGTCTGACGATATCCATGCCCTCGCCCGCCAGGTGCGCGACCTGCGCAAGCACCGCGGCCTGACCCTCGACGAGCTGGCAACTCGGGTCAACCGCTCGCTGGGCTTCCTCTCCCAGGTCGAACGTGGCCTGTCGCGGCCCACGGTGGCCGACCTGACCGCCATCAGCGAAGCGCTGCGCGTACCCACGACCTATTTCTATCAGGCTGTACCGCCCCGCGAAATCGACTGGGTCACCCGTCCCGGCGAGCGGCGCACGCTGTACTACGCCGCCGGGGTCACCGACGTGCTGGTCTCGCCGACCCTCAATGGCCGCTTCGCCATGCTCGAAAGCCATCTGGCGCCGGGCGCCAGCAGTGGCGAGGGGCACCTGGACGACAGCTCGGAACAAGGCGGTTTCGTCCTCGAGGGCGAACTGACCCTGTGGCTCGAGGGCCGCGACGCCGCTGTCACCCTCAGCCCCAACGACAGCTTCCAGCTGCCACCCCACAGCCAGTTCCGCTACGCCAACCTGACCGCCCGAACGACCCGGGTTCTCTGGGTCTTCCGTTGAGAGCATGCCAATGACAAGTACAACAGGCTTCCCCGATCTGCTCAGTGAAGTGCGCGCCTTCCGCGCCCGACACCCCGAGGCGCGCTACGTCGACCTGATCAGCCTGGACATCCCCGGGCATTTCTACGGCAAACGCTATCCCATCGACATGCTGGAAAAAGTCGCCGCCGGCAGCCCGCTCAAATTACCGCAGAACTGCGTATTGCTTGGCGTGCAGGGCGGGCTGTTCCCCATCGGCGACTACTGCTTCAACGACGGCGACCCGGATGCCCCGCGCCGCCTGGTGCCCGGCACGCTGAAGCCGGTGACCTGGGAGCGCGAACCGCTGGGGCAGATGCTGATCACTTCGGACGGTACTGCGTCGCCCATCGAATTCGAGCCCCGCGAGGTGCTGGCCCGCGTCCTGCAGCGCCTCGAACGCCGGGGCATCCATCCGGTGGTGGCATTCGAACTGGAGTTCTACCTGTTCGACCGGGCGCTGAAGGACGGCCTGCCGCAGTTCCCCCGCGACCCGGCCAGTGGCGATGCCGACGACCAGCCGAACATGCATATCGAGCGTCTGTCGCGGTTTTCCGACGTGCTGCGCGAAATGGTCGAGACCGCCAACGCCCAGGGGGTGGACGCCAACGTCATTACCGCGGAACTGGGCCCCGGCCAGTTCGAGATCAATTTCGGCCATTGCGACGAAGGCCTGCGCGCCGCCGACTGGGCGGCGCTGTTCTGCCGCAGCACCCGAGGCGTGGCGCTCAAGCACGGGCTGCGCGCCTCGTTCATGAGCAAGCCTTACCTGCATGCGCCAGGCAGCGGCATGCATGTGCATGTAAGCCTGTACGACCCGGCGGGCAACAACCTGTTGTCCGCCGACAACCAGCGGCCGCTGCGCCACGCCGTGGCTGGTTGCCTGGCGCTGCTGCCGCATTGCATGCCGATTTTCGCCGCCAACCACAATGCGTTTCGCCGCTACGGGGCCATGGTCAACGCCGCCAGCCGTGCCAGCTGGGGTTTCGAGGATCGCGACGCCTGTATCCGCATCCCCGAGTCGGATGCGCGCAACCTGCGGATCGAGCACCGGCTGGCCGGGGCGGATGCCAATCCGTACCTGGTGTTGGCGGCGATCCTGTGCGGCATGGAGCACGGGCTGGATGCCGCGCAGGAGCCCATCGCGCCGCTTAACGAGGACCGTGGCAGCGGCATCGATTTTCCCAAGGACATGCTCGGCGCGGTGGCAGCGATGCGTGGGCATCCTGCAATCAACGAGGGACTGGGCGCGGAGTTCGTGATGGTCTATTGCGAGAACAAGCGCCAGGACCACCTGGCGTTTCTCCAGGAGGTCAGTGCGCGGGAGTATCGCTGGTTCCTGTAAGCCTCACCGGCCTCATCGTTGCCAAGCCCCCAGATGGACCGCGATCCCTGTGGGAGCCGGCTTGCCGGCGATGAGGCCAGAACTGGTAACACCGACCACGGGGTATTACCATGCACCACCTCTAGCGCGGCCTTTTGCCGCACCCTGCCGCCCAGCCTGCCCGTGCCCTCATGCCCTTCGAACTCACCGTAGAACCGCTCACCCTGCTGATCCTTGTCCTGGTCGCCTTCGTCGCCGGCTTCATCGATGCCATCGCCGGTGGCGGCGGCCTGCTGACCACCCCGGCGCTGCTCACCGCCGGCATGCCGCCGCACCTTGTGCTGGGCACCAACAAGCTCAGCTCGACCTTCGGCGCCGCCACGGCCAGTATCACCTACTACCGGCGCAAGCTGTTCCATCCGGTGCAATGGCGCCTGGCGATCGTCGGTACCCTGGCAGGCGCGTTGATCGGCGCGGTGGTGGCCCACTACATGCCGGCCGAGTGGCTGAACAAGATGTTGCCTGTGGTGGTCTTCGCTTGCGGCGTCTACCTGCTGTTCGGCGGCACGCCCAAGGCACCTTTGGACGCCGAGGCGCCGATAGAGAAGAAATGGCAGTTCCCGCAAGGTTTCACCCTGGGCTTCTATGACGGCGTCGCCGGGCCTGGCACCGGTGCCTTCTGGACCGTTAGTACGTTGCTGCTCTATCCCATCGACCTGGTTCGCGCCAGTGGTGTGGCGCGGAGCATGAACTTCGTCAGCAATATCGCGGCGCTGACGGTGTTCATCATTTCCGGGCAAGTGGATTACATCGTTGGGCTGTGCATGGGGGTGTCGGTGATGGTCGGGGCGTTCTTCGGGGCGCGTACGGCGATCAGTGGGGGGAGCAGGTTTATTCGGCCGGTGTTTATTGCTGTGGTGTTGGCGTTGACTGTGCGGTTGGCTTGGCAGCATTGGTTTGGGTAGGGTTTGGGCCTGGGGCGATTGTTTTGATTTTTGTATGCTCATTCGTAGCAGATAACGACATTTATTCACCTTTTCGCCTTTACGGCGACCTACTTTTCTCTAGGGAAAAGTAGGCAAAACCGTTCCGCTCCGTTCATCCGGCCCCTACGCTTCGCTCCGGGGTCCCCTCGCTCCGTTCTTGCTCCCGGGAGGACCGCGCTGAACGCCCCATCCTGGGGCGCAGCGCTTGACGGCCATCCATGGCCGTCACCTCCCTTCGCAAGAACTCCGCTCGGCCTCCTGAAGTCGCAATTGGTGTTGCCTGAACTATCGCGCGCTTAGAAGCAAGAGCAAGAGCAAGAGCAAGAGCAAGAGCAAGAAATGCGAAGTTATTTGTTTGACCATTAGTTATGTATTGGCTGTTCCGGCCCTTTCGCGGGGCAAGCCCGCTCCTACAGGGTTTTATATAACGGCGACTACTGCGTGGGAGCGGGCTTGCCCCGCGATGCGATCGAGAGGTTAATTAATCTCCAACTAGCGACAGCTGCGCCAGTCTAGGCGCCGCTCGTAACTTCGCGACTTCAGGAGGCCGAACGGAGGTCTTGCGGAGGGAGGTGACGGGCATGGATGCCCGTCAAGCGCTGGGGCCCAGGATGGGCCCTGCAGCGCGGTCCTCCCGGGAGCAAGGCCGGAGTGAGGGAACCCGGAGCGAAGCGGAGGGCCGGATGAATGGAGCGAGGCGGCTTTGGTTACTTTGGCCAAGACCAAAGTAACCCGCCGTAAGGGCGGAAAGGTGAATAAGCGTCGTCATCGCAAATGAATGCGCCTACAACTTCCAAAACCAACCAACCCAACTAAAACCAACTAAAACCAACTAAAACCAACTCAGGCAGGCAAAACCGGCTCAGACAACCCCAACCGCCGAGCAACATACAGATCAATCAGATACCGAGCAATCGACCGCCCCGCCGGCAAAGGCGGCAATTCATGCACATTGAACCACCGCGCATCCTCGATCTCATCCGCCTGCATGACAATCTCTCCTCCAGCGTACTCGGCATGAAACCCCAGCATCATCGAATGCGGAAACGGCCAGCACTGGCTGCCAACGTACTGGATGTTCCTGACCTCCACCGCCACCTCTTCACGCACCTCGCGCACCAGGCAATCCTCGGCCGACTCCCCAGGCTCCGCGAAACCGGCCAGGGTGCTGTAGACCCCGGTGACAAAGCGCGGCGAACGGGCCAAAAGCACCTCGTCGCCACGAGTAATCAACACGATCATGCTCGGTGAAATCCGCGGATAGCTGCGCAAATCGCAGGGCTGGCAATACATCGCCCGTTCCCAGCGAATCTGCGTCATGGCCTGCCCGCAACTGCCACAGAAACGGTGCTCGCGAGCCCAGGTACCGATCTGCGCAGCGTAACCGAGCACCTTGTAGGTATCAAAGTCGCCCTCGAGCATGAACCCGCGCAGCCCCTGCCAGTGACACCCCGGCACCTCGCCGGCCCCGCGCAGCTCCAGCAGGAACACCGGCTGGCCGTCGAAATGGCCGATACCATGCTCGCACAACACATCCAGGTCCTGGCGCTTGAGCCAGTCGCGGGGAAACAGCGCGCCGTTGGCGTCCACCAGGAACCCTTCCGGGCTGCGGGCGACAGCCAGCCCCCCAGTGATCTGCGGGTCGAGTACTGCGGTTGTCCAGCGTGCTGACATGGTTCGGGTCCCTTGATGGCGCCCGCCACTGTCCAGTCAGTCGGCGAACGTCGGTTGCTGTTTGCTCATGTGCGCGGCCATGGCCACGCGCAGGTCTTCAGACTGCAGCATGGCGGCGTTCCAGGTGGCGATGTACTCCAGGCCATCGTCGATGCGATGGTCGCGCATGTAGCTGATCATCTCCTTGGTGCCGACCACGGCGATCGGCGATTTTGCGGCAATCTCGCGGGCGATGGCAAAGACCCCGTCGAGCAGTGCCGCCTGGTCATCATAGACGCGGTTGACCAGGCCGATGCGCAGCGCCTCCTGGGCGTCGACCCGGCGGCCGGTGTAGGCCAGCTCACGCATGATGCCGTCGCCGATGATACGCGGCAAACGTTGCAAGGTGCCGACATCGGCGGCCATGCCCATGTCGATCTCCTTGATCGAAAACTGCGCGTCAGCGGCGCAGTAGCGCATGTCGCAGGCCGAGACCATATCGATGGCGCCGCCGATGCAGTAGCCCTGGATCGCCGCCAGCACCGGCTTGCGGCAGTTGTCCACGGCGTTGAACGAACCTTGCAGGCGCAGGATGGTGCGGCGCATCACCCGGGCGTTACGGCCCACGTCCTTGCCCAGTTGCTGCGCCAGAGTGGCCAGCATCGTCAGGTCGATGCCGGAGGAGAAGTGCTTGCCGGCGCCGCTGATGACCACCACGCGCACCGCGTCGGTGTCGTCGATCCACTGGAAGATCTCGACCAACTCTTCCCAGAAGGCGGCGTTCATCGCGTTGATCTTGTCCGGGCGGTTGATCTGCACGTGGGCGATGTTGTCGGTCAGTTCGACCTTGAACGCGGTGTATTCGGTCACGAGCGGCACTCCTGTGGGAAAAGGATTCACAACGCCGGATCTTAGCGCACCCGCAAGGCTGCACATGTGCCAAAAGCCGGACTGGATGACTTGCACCCCAAGGCGCGATGCGGCACCTTGCGCCACTGCTGAATCAAAAGGATACAAATTCATGTCCCGTTCCCTGACCGGCGCCCTCGCCCACGGCTTCCTGGGCCAGTCGCCGCGTTGGTACAAGGCCGTCATCTGCCTGTTCCTGGTCCTCAACCCGTTGCTGCTGGCAACCCTTGGTCAGGTGGTCACCGGCTGGGTGCTGGTGATCCAGTTCATCTTTACCCTGGGGATGGCGCTCAAGTGCTACCCGCTGATGCCCGGCGGCCTGCTGCTGGTCGAGGCACTGCTGCTGCGCATGACCACGCCCGAGGCCCTGTACGAAGAGCTGCAGCACAACTTCCCGGTGATCCTGCTGCTGATGTTCATGGTCGCCGGCATTCACTTCATGAAGGAGCTGCTGCTGTATCTGTTCTCGCGGATCCTGCTGGGGGTGCGCTCCAAGGCGATACTGAGCCTGTTGTTCTGCGTGCTCTCGGCGTTTCTCTCGGCGTTCCTCGACGCCCTGACCGTGACCGCGGTGATCATCAGCGCCGCGGTGGGCTTCTATGCGGTATACCACCGGGTCGCCTCGGGCACCAACCCACGGGAGGAGTCGGCGCTGGACAGCGACCACCAGGTCGAACAACTGCACCGCGACGACCTCGACCAGTTCCGCGCCTTCCTGCGCAGCCTGCTGATGCACGGCGCGGTGGGCACGGCGCTGGGCGGCGTGTGCACCCTGGTGGGCGAGCCGCAGAACCTGCTGATCGGCCATGAAATGGGTTGGCACTTCGCCGACTTCTTCCTCAAGGTCGCGCCGGTGTCGATGCCGGTGCTGGCGGCGGGCCTGGTGACCTGCGTGCTGCTGGAGAAGCTGCGCCTGTTCGGCTACGGCACGCTGATGCCCGAGCGCGTGCGCCAGGTGCTGGCCGCCTACGCCGCCGAGGACGACGCCGCACGCACTCCGGCCCAACGCGTCGCCCTGGTGGTGCAAGGCCTGGCCGCGTTGATCCTGATCGTCTGCCTGGGCCTGCATATCGCCGAGGTCGGCCTGATCGGCCTGATGGTCATCGTGCTGATCACCGCCTTCACCGGCATCACCGACGAGCACCGCCTGGGTCGCGCGTTCCAGGACGCCATGCCGTTCACCGCGCTGCTGGTGGTGTTCTTCGCCGTGGTCGCGGTGATCCACCAGCAGCAGCTGTTCAGCCCGCTGATCGCCTGGGTGCTGGCCCTGCCCAGCGAGCAGCAGCCGGGCATGCTGTACCTGGCCAACGGCCTGCTGTCGGCGATCAGCGACAACGTGTTCGTCGCCACCATCTACATCACCGAGGTCAAGCAGGCATTCGTCAATGGCGCGATGAGCCGCGAGCACTTCGAGACCCTGGCGGTGGCGATCAACACCGGCACCAACCTGCCCAGCGTGGCCACGCCCAATGGCCAGGCGGCGTTCCTGTTCCTGCTGACCTCGGCGATCGCGCCGCTGGTGCGACTGTCCTATGGACGCATGGTGTGGATGGCCTTGCCCTACACCGTGGTCATGGGTGGCCTGGGCTGGTGGGCGGTGACCTACTGGCTGTAGCCGAACCCTCTGCAGGAGCGGCTTTAGTCGTTCCTGCAGGTGACCGCGTTTCCCCGTTTTCCCTCCTCCCGTGCCCCCATCCGCCGAACCCTGACTATCGTTCAGCACTGCTGTCGATTCTCGCCAACCCCGTTCGACTACCCAGCACACCCACCCGAGGAGATTCATCCCATGCGCAAGCTCATCGTCGCCGCCTTCATCACCCTCGACGGCGTCATGCAGGCCCCCGGCGGTCCGCAGGAGGACACCAGCGGCGGCTTCACCCATGGCGGCTGGATCCCGCCGTTGGCCGACGAGGCCTTCGGCCAGGCCATGCAGGCCTTGTTCAGCCAGCCGTTCGAACTGCTGCTGGGGCGGCGCACCTATGACATCTTCGCCGGGTTCTGGCCAGAAGTCGGACCCGAGGCGCCGGATCGTCCATTGGCCGACCTGTTCAATGGCGTGGCCAAGCACGTTGCCACCCACCACCCCGAATCCATCGACTGGCAAAACAGCCACCCCTTGGACGCTGATGTGACGGGGGCGGTGCGCGCCCTCAAGCAACAGGACGGCCCGGCGCTGCTGACCCAAGGCAGCGGTGAACTGGTACGCCAACTGCTGGCGGCCGGGCTGGTGGACGAGCTGCGCCTGCTGATCCATCCCCTGCTGCTGGGGCGCGGCAAGCGCCTGTTCGGTGACGATGCACAGGCCGCAGCCTTCAAGCTGGTGGAATCGAACAGCACGCCCAAGGGGGTGCTGCTGGCCCATTACGTGCGCAGCGGCGAGGTGCAGACGGGGTCGTTCTGAACGTAGTCAGTCGAGCAGGCGGGCGATAGCGTTGGCGAAGCCTTGCGGGTCTTCGAGCATCATCAGGTGACCCACCCGCGGCAGCACAGTGAAACTGGCCGCCTGCTCCTCGGCCCAGTCCGGCACATCCCAGCCGGCCCGCGAATGTTCGCCGGCGACCAGGTGCACCGGTTTCGTGGCGAACAACGTGCGCAGCTCCGTCAGATAGCCGGGTACGCCGGTCACCGCGACCACCGAGCGCGCCATGGCCTGCAGCGTGCCCGCGCCCTGGTGGGCCAGCCACTGGTCCGCCAGGACCAGGCGCCCAGGGTCGGCCATGATGCCGGAGCGCGCCAGCCAGGCAGAGGCATCGTCACGATAACCTTGCAGCAATGCCTCGGCCTCGTTTGGGACCATACGCGCCACCGACGCCGACCAGAACGCATCCTTCAAGGTGAAATTGCCCTCGACACTGATCACGCTCGCCACGCTGGCCGGATAGCGCCGGGCAAACAGCATCGCCACCACCCCGCCCACGGAGTGGCCGAGCAGGTGCACATAGGGCAGGTTGCGCGCCAGCAGGATCCGCCGCAGGTGTTCGACCTGGGCGTCGATGTCGACCAGCGTCGACGGCGTGTCGTCCAGGCTGCCGTAGCCGAGCAGGTCCGGGGCAAACACCTTCCTGGGTCGCAGGGTACGCTGAAACGTCGGGTGATCCAGGCAGCCGATCAGGCCATTGACCATTACCACGGGCGTATCCATTGCCATTGCCTGCCTCGACACTGTGCTTGCGGGAAGCCCGCAGCATGCGACCTGCCATGGTGATTTAACAGCACAATCCCATTGCGTCGCGCCAATCAGTGTTTTCCCGGACGCCCTTGTTATCATCCGGGCTCAACCGGGAGGGAACCCATGCTCGAAATACGCCGCGCCAGCCGCCACGACGCGCTGGAAACCTACACCATCCGCCGCCAGGCGATCCTGCATCAGTGCGCCGGGGCCTACGGCGACGCGCTGGCCCAGGCCTGGGCCGACGTACCGTTCACCGAAGGCTACGCGGCACTGGTCGCCGACCATTTCCACCTCGCCTGCGTGGACGGCACGATTGCCGCCACCGGCATGCTCGACCTGCACAGCGGCGAGCTGGGCGCGCTGTTCGTGCTGCCGTCGTTCATGGGCCGGGGCATCGCCCGCAGGATGGTCGAACACCTCGAAGGCATCGCCCGGGCCGAGGGCCTGGAAACGGTCCACCTGGATGCCACCCTCAACGCCGCCGCGTTCTATCGCAACTGCGGCTACGTCGGCGACGCGTTATCGACCTACCAGTCGCCCTTTGGCCTCGAACTGTCCTGCATCCCCATGCGCAAGGCCATGGCCCGGGTATAAGATCAGAGCCCCCTGCCCCGGAGACCCGTCCCATGCTGCCCAACGCCTCCTCCCAGCACAGTGCCCGCCGCGTTCGCCTGCAGGCCTTGCGCGGGCGGGTCGGCCTGGGGCTGGTGGCCGGGCTGTCGGTGCTGGCCGGCATGACCGATGCCATCGGCCTGCTGGCGCTGGGCGACTTCGTCTCGTTCATGAGTGGTAACACCACGCGCCTGGCGGTGGCCATCAGCCAGGCGGACCTGGCGCTGATCCTGCGCCTGGCCCTGGCGATCCTCGGTTTCGTGCTGGGCAACACCCTGGGCGTCCTGCTGGCCCGGCGCCTGAACCGGCGCGCCGCGCCCTTGCTGCTGATCGTCGCCACCCTGCTGGCCTTCGCCGCGGCCTGGCCGGCATCGAT
>Ga0209370_1002070_pt1 | contig 15388 bp, 14 predicted proteins | sample AgamicAtPrz_FD_187164 | JGI IMG/M metagenome (GOLD analysis project Ga0209370, IMG submission 187164) | Agave microbial communities from Guanajuato, Mexico - At.P.rz (SPAdes) (version 2) | ecosystem: Host-associated > Plants > Phyllosphere > Phylloplane/Leaf | place: Guanajuato, Mexico... | reverse complement strand
CCCGCCACATACTGCAGCACACGCTTCGATATGTGACGGGCCGGCCAGTCACTCCACTTCGGCTTGGCCCAATGCCGACGCGCGTTGCGCCACCTTCATGATGTTCTGCTCGAGGTGCGGACGTTCGCGATCGAAACGCTCGAGTGGCGCGCCAATCGCCATCGCCGCGATCACGTTGCCGTTCGGCCCGAAGACCGGCGACGACACACCCGCCGAGTCCGGCAGCAGTTCGCCGCGGCTGACCGACAAACCGCTTGCAAGAATGCGGTCGAGTTCGTCACGCAGCGCCTTTTTCGTCACGATCGTCTGCGGTGTTCGACGCTCGAATTTGACCGTCTTCATGTAGTCGGCAACGAACGCGTCCGGTGCGTGAGCCAAGAGAACGCGACCGGCAGCGGTGCAATAAAGCGGGCGGCGCAAGCCGACGTGCATCGAGTAGCGCACGGATTGCTCGCTCTCGATCACGTCGACATAGGTAATTTCCTTGTGCTCGGCGTCGAGGACGCCGATGTACACGGTTTCATTGGTGCTCTTCGAGAGATCGATCAGGAACGGGCGCAGCATCTTCGAGAAATTCCATGCGGCCATCACACCCGCTGACAACCGGAAGATCGACGGCCCGAGCCGATAGCGGCCCGCGTCGTGCAACAAGAATCCTTCTGCGACCAAAGGTCTAAGCAGATTGAGCAGGCTGCTCTTCGGTGACTCCAGGGCGACATTCAGTTCTGCCAGCGACATCCCGTCCGGAGACTTCGCCAGTACATCGAACATTCCGAGGAGTCGGGTCAGCGAGCGCGGGCCGCTGACATCCCGGTCCGCCGGCGCCGAGGTCTCTTTCAGCATGATTTTCCCCATCAATTGACTATATGGATTATACGGAAAATTGTTCACATAGTTTTACAACGATCACGAGTCGGCACGCACTTGCGCCACACAAATTCGGGAATACGCTAGGGTACCCTCTGGCTCATGACGATATATAGTTGAACATCGTTCGTAAAATTGAAGAGATCGAGCGACGGTTTCCAAGCACTCACTCGGCACGCACGCGCGTCGAACAGCAGCGTCGACTCCACTTCCGGATCCCTCATGTATACGAAAAAACTAGCAGACAAGGTCGCCATCGTGACAGGAGGCGGGCAAGGCGTCGGACTCGGCATTGCCCGCTCGCTTGCCGCCGAGGGTGCGTGCCTGGTGTTGACGGGCCGCACGCAAAACAAACTTGCGCAGGCCGCCGAGGAATTGAGTGCCCTCGGTTCGAAAGTGCTCGTCGTGCCTGGCGATACGCGCGATCGTGCCAACGCCACGCGCACGGTCGAACGTGCGATCGAGCGATTCGGTCGCGTGGACGCGCTTGTCAACAACGCACAAAGCAGCAACCCGGGTGTTCCGCTCGAGTCGGTGAACGACGACGACTGGAACGACACGCTCGAGTCTGGCTTGTACGGAACGCTGTATTTCATGCAGGCCGTATTGCCGCGGATGAAGGCCCAGGGCCGCGGCACCATCGTCAATTTTGGCTCGCGCACTGGCATCGAAGGGCTCAAGGGATTCGGCGCCTACGCCGCAACCAAGGAAGGCATTCGAGGGCTTTCACGTGTTGCCGCGCGCGAATGGGGCGCATATGGCATTACCGTCAACGTCATTTGCCCGGCAGCGCTCACGCCAGCCGCTGAAGCGTACCTCGAAGCCAATCCCCAGGAACGCACGCGCTATCTCTCTGAGATCGCTCTTGGCCGCTTCGGGGATCCCGAGCGCGATATTGGTCGAACAGTTGCATTTCTGTGTAGTGACGATGCGAGTTTCATCACAGGGCAGACTATCAGTGTGGACGGCGGACAGTCAATGCTTTAGTACGTGTTCTTGAACACAGTGCAACTTCGGAAACGGAAAGTTGACATTCGCGCAGCCGCAAACAATTTAATTGAACCAATGGTTGCATTATTGGGCTGCCGCGGAGAGCGGGCTCGCACCACGCGCATCAGGAAGAACGAGCGTGATCCGGTATTTCTCCTCCTGCACACTTCGCGAGAGCGTGTGGAGTTGTGGCCTTGGCTTCGGGACACCGAGCCAAGGTTTTTTTTTGCAACTCCAGCGGGGATCGCAGGCCAATCCGCGTGCAAGCGCAACCCGAACGGTTGCGCTTCGCCACCACTACAGAACTTTCTTCGTGCGCAAGGTCTCGATGTCGGACGGCGACATGCCCAGCAGATCGCGAAGCACCACGTCCGTATGCTGTCCGAGCATCGGCGGCGCGTCGTAAGCAGCGATCGGCGTGCCCGACATCTTGACCGGATTGGCGACCATGCGGACCGCCTCATCGGTCAGCGGATGTGCGACTTCGACGCACATCTCGCGCGCCTGGACATGCGGATCGGCGAACACCTGCTCCAGGTTGTTGATCGGCCCAGCGGGCACGCCCGCCGCATCGAGGGCCGCCAGCAGTTCATCGCTCCGCCATTCGGCGATCAGCGGCTCGAACACCTCGCCAAGCGCACGACGATGCTTCACGCGCAGCGCGATCTCGCTGAATCGCGGGTCGCCGGCGAGTTCGGGATGACCGAGCACGTTGCACATCCGCGCGTATTGCTCGTTGTTTCCGGCGACGATCATGATGTCGCGATCGGCACAGCGGAACATGCGGGACGGCATGCCGCCGTTCCCCTCCGTACCGCGCCGGATCGGAATCTGGCCCGAAACGAGGTACTGGCTCGCGTAATGCGATGTCGCGGCGATCATCGCGTCGAGCAATGCGAGGTCGATGTACTGCCCCTCGCCACTGCCGCCTCGAGCCGCGTCGCGATGGTAGAGCGCCGCAATGATCGCGGAAGCCGCATATTGACCACAGAGGATATCGGCAAGGCTCGGGCCGGTTTTCATCGGCCCGCCGCCCGGCACGTCGTCGCTGTTGCCGGTAACGCTCATCAGGCCGCCCATCGCCTGGAAAATCGAGTCGTATCCGGGGCGCGGGCTGTACGGGCCGGTTTGTCCGAAGCCCGTTATCGAGCAATAGATCAGGCGCGGATTGACGCGCTTGAGGCTCTCGTAATCGAGCCCATAACGCCCGAGGTCGCCGACCTTGTAGTTCTCGAGCAGCACGTCGCAGTGCGCGACCAGCGAGCGTATCAGCGCCTGGCCGTCCGGCGTCGATATATCGCACGTGATCGATTTCTTGCCGCGGTTGGCGCTGATGAAGAACGTCGACTCGCGCGTGACCTTGCCCTCCCGATCCATGAGAAACGGAGGGCCGAACTGCCGCGAATCGTCCCCCTTGCCCGGACGCTCGACCTTGATGACCTCCGCACCGAGATCAGCCAGCATCTGTGCGCCCCAAGGCCCCGCGAGAATGCGGCTCAGGTCGAGTACGCGAACCCCTGCCAACGCGCCTTTTGTCATATCAGACTGTCCCCTTGATTCTTGCCGGCCGCACCGCAAAACCCGCATCAGCGTCCGACGAACTTCGCCGCACGTTTTTCGATGAAGGACTGAACGCCTTCCCGTGCGTCTTCCGTGTTGTAGAGAAATTGCTGGGTCGACTGAATCGTCGCGTAGGCATCCTGCCACCCTTGCCCCAGAGAGACTCTCGCATTCTGCATCGTGGCTTGCACGGCGAGCGGCGCCTGCGCCGCGATTCGCTCCGCGATGGCGAGCGCGCGTGCGAATTCCTCGCCTGCCGGCACAACGTCCTGCACGAAATTCATATTCCGTGCTTCCTCTGCGGTGAACTCGTCGCCGGTGAGCAGCACCTTCATCGCGTTGCCCCAGCCGGCACGCTGGACCATGCGGAATGTCGCACCACAACCTGCCATGATTCCCCGCTTCACTTCAAGCTGGGAGAAACGGCAATTATCGGCAGCCACGGCCACTTCCGATGCAAGCATCAGTTCGACCGCGACCGTGAAGCAGATTCCCTTGAGCGCGATGACGACGGGTTTGGTCCGTAACGGCGCGCGCAAGTTGAATGGATCGACCTCGCCCTCCGGAAGCAAGGGTTTGCCCTCGCGGCGCAGCGGTGCGATTTTTGGCATGTCGAGCCCCGCCGTAAAGTGATCGCCCTCGGCGTAGACGAGCCCGCAGAACAGATCGCTACTCGTCTCGAGTCGCGTGTAAGCCCTGGCCAGTTCCACGAACATCTTCGGCGTGAAGCCGTTGCGCTTTTCAGGCCGGTCGATCCCTATCAACAGCAGGTTGCCGCGCTGTTCGACGCGAATCTGTCCATCCTCGTGACGAGTCGTCATGCACTATCTCCTTGCGGGGTTTTCCGTTAGCCGATCTGACCATCGGCTCAATTGACAAAGCCATGCCACACATTCAGAATAATAAACGTCGTTCACAAAATTGGCAACGCGGAGCACAACCCCATGCCGCGAAGGCGGCGCGCCGCAGCCCCGGCGTCAGGCGATCGGATCCCAATGCTGGTTCAAGTGTTCACCCTGATTTCTGCGAGGAAAGACCATGGCCTACGAGACGATCATCGTCGAAATTCACGGCAAGACCGGCTTGATCAAACTGAACCGTCCGCAAGCCTATAACGCGCTGAACAACCAACTGACGGACGAGCTCACGGCCGCACTGGACGGCTTCGAGGCCGATCCCGCCATCGGCGCGATCGTGCTGACCGGCAGCGACAAGGCGTTCGCCGCCGGGGCCGACATCAAGATGATGAGCGAATGGACGTACATGGACGTCTACCAGAATCAGTTCATCACATCGAACTGGGAGCGCACGTCGCGTTGCCGCAAGCCGGTCGTTGCCGCTGTCGCGGGTCTTGCGCTCGGCGGTGGTTGTGAACTGGCCATGATGTGCGACTTCATCCTCGCCGCCGACAACGCCCGCTTCGCCCTGCCGGAGATCACGCTCGCGACCATTCCCGGCGCCGGCGGCACACAACGCCTCACGCGGGCGCTCGGCAAATCGAAGGCGATGGAAATGATCCTCACCGGCCGCAAGATGGACGCCGCCGAAGCCGAACGATGCGGGCTCGTAAGCCGCATCGTTCCCGTCGATACACTCGTCGACGAAGCGCTGAAAACAGCCGACGAAATCGCCCGCTACTCGCAACCGGTCGTCGCGATGGCAAAGGAATGCGTCAATCGCGCATACGAATCGAGCCTCGCCGAAGGCATCCTGTTCGAGCGGCGCATGGCGTATTCGACCTTTGCCACGGAAGACCGCAAGGAAGGCATGGCGGCCTTCGCCGAAAAACGCAAGCCGCAGTTTCGCGATTGTTGACGCGCCGGCAAAAGGCCACTTTCGCCATGGCGCGCCGAGCACACCAGACCGCGCACGTATAGCGCACCGCCTGGTACCCACATTCCCTACTCCGACTACAGGACAGACACGCGATGAAACCCTACGTCAATCGCATTATCGAATTGCTCGGGATTCGATACCCCATCGTTCAAGGCGGCATGCGCTGGGTGGCGCGGGCCGAACTGGCGGCGGCAGTGGGCAACGCGGGCGGACTCGGATTCATTTCCGCGCACACCCATGCAAGCGCCGATGCGCTCGCGCGCGAGATCGACAAGGTGCGCTCGCTCACGGACAAACCCTTCGGCGTCAACCTGACCGTTCTCGGCGCCAACGCCGGTCTCGATTACGACGGGTACGTGCGCACGATCGTGTCGCAGGGTGTTCAGGTCGTGGAAACAGCCGGCAGCAATCCAGCGAAATACATTGCCGAATTCAAGGCGCACGGCATCAAGGTCATTCACAAGTGCGTCGCGGTCCGGCACGCCGTGAAGGCCGAATCGCTCGGCGCGGACGCCGTCAGTATCGACGGTTTCGAGTGCGCGGGGCATCCCGGCGAAGACGATATCCCGGGACTGATCCTCATTCCCGCCGCGGCCGACAAGCTCAAGGTGCCGATTCTCGCCTCCGGCGGCTTTGCCGACGGGCGCGGCTTGATGGCGGCGCTGGCGCTCGGGGCGGATGGCATCAACATGGGTACACGCTTCATGCTCACGCAAGAGTCCCGGGTACACCCGGCGATCAAGCAACGTATGCTGGACGCAACCGAGCGCGATACGGTGCTGGTCGGTCGCTCGATCGGCGATTCGAGCCGCGTGATCAAGAACAGCGTGAGCCTGAGCGCGCTGGAACTGGAGCGCAGCGGGCACGTCGCGCACTCGGACCTTTACGCATTGACCGGCGCCAATCGCTGGATGGACGCGTTCGCCACGGGAGAAGTCGAGGGTGGCGCGTTCCCTGCCGGGATCGTGACAGGACTCATCCACGACATGCCGACCTGTGCGGAATTGATCGACCGCATCGTGAAGGAAGCGAGCGCGATCTCGCAACGCCAGCTCGGCTTCGGCGCCGCTCTCTCATGAAACTCGCCGGCCTCCGCGTGCTGGATCTGTCGCAGTTCATGCCGGGTCCGTTGCTCGCCGCCCATCTTGCGGATCACGGCGCGCAAGTGATCAAGATCGAACCGGTCACCGGCGATCCCACGCGCGGCGTGCCGGGGTCGGGCGACGCGTTCTTCGCCGCGCTAAACCGCGGCAAACACAGCATCGCGGTGGACTTGAAGCACCCGGACGGACGCGACGTAGCGCTCAAGCTGATGAATCAGGCAGATGTGGTCATCGAATCGTCGCGACCAGGCGTCGCCGCGCGCCTCGGCATCGACTACGAAACGGTGAGTCGCACGAACCCGCGACTCGTCTATTGCGCGCTGACTGCATTTGGGCAGCACGGCCCCCTCTCTCGACTGCCCGCGCACGATCCGGTGATTCAATCGTTCGCGGGAACGCTGCCCCGCGACAGCCGTGGGGCGCCAATCACGACAGGCACATCGCTCGCCGCGCTGGCCGGTTCGTTGACGGCATTGTCCGCTGTGTTGATGGCCCTCCTTCGCGCGCGAGAAACGGGACGCGGCGACTACGTCGACATCTCGCTGTTCGACGCGGCGCTGACGGCGCAGCCACACCTGAGCGGACGCCTGCTCAACGCGCCGTACGATCGATCGGCAGACGCAATTGAAGGCAACAGCGGCATCGCGCTGCTCAATGCCTATGAGACCGCCGATTCGAAGTGGCTCTGCCTCGGCGGACGGGAGTACACCTTCGCGACCAACCTGCTCACACCACTGGGCCGCCCGGATCTGATCAGCGATGCGATCGGCCCGGCCGGTGAAGGCCAGACGCGCGTGCGGGAATTCCTCGAGCAAACCTTCCGGACCCGCACGCGCGATGACTGGCTGAACTGGTTCGAAGGACGCAACATCAGCGTCGCACCGGTACTCTCGCTCGCGGAAGCGATCAACCACCCGCATACGCGCGAGCGCGCAATGATTCAACGCGATCCATCGGGATGCAATCACCTTGCGAACCCGATTCATTTCCGCATGGAGCCTGCCTCGCCATCGCTCGCCGTTCCACACGTCGGCGAACACACCGAACGCGTGCTGCGCGATCTCGGCTACAGCGACGACCGGATCGCGGAACTCGTCTCGTCCGGTGCCGTGCGTGGGCCGTGCGGCGCGACCCCGGCCGTTGCGCAACCTATCCACTGACGCGAACCACACCATGCCCGTCCTGCTCGAGTCGAACTCGGTCGACTTCGCATCCATCGTTCGACCCGGTGATACCGTCACCTGGGGCCAGGCGAACGCAGAGCCCCTTCCGCTCACACAAAAACTCCTCGAGCAACGGCACGGCATCGGTGCATTTCGAGTGTTTCTAGGCGCGAGCAGTTTCGATACGTGCCGTCCCGAGCACGCCGACCGCATCGAGTTCGTTTCGTACTGCGGCACCGGCGCGAACCGCGCGTTGGCCAAGGCTGGCGCGCTCGATATTCTTCCGTGCCACTACTCGCAGTTTCCGCAGATGATGGAATCGGGCCGGTTTCCGATCGACGTCCTGTTGCTGCAATTGGCGCCGCCCGATTCACAGGGCCGCTACAGCCTGTCCATCGCGCACGAGTATTTGATTCCGGCACTCGAGCACGCCCGGATCGTCGTGGCGGAGGTGAACGAGCAGGCGCCGTGGACATATGGCGAGCGATACCTTCGTGACGACGAGATCGACTTCATCCTGCCGACATCGCGCGCGTTACCCGAAACCTCTCATGGCGCGGCGAGCGCGGCGGAACTGGCCATTGCACAGCACACGGCAGCGCTGATCGAAGACGGCGCGACGATTCAGCTCGGCCTCGGCGCGCTCCCTGAAGCCATCCTTGGTCGCCTCACCGATCGTCGAAACCTCGGCATTCATTCCGGCACGATCGGGGACAAAGTCGCCGATCTCATGCAATGCGGCGTGATCACCAACGCGCACAAGACCATCGACACGGGCAAGACCGTTGCGGGCGTGATCATGGGCGGTCGTCGCATTCACGCGTTCGCGCACCGCAACGATGCCATCGAGTTTCGTTCGACCCGCTACACGCACGACCCGGACGTACTCGCAGGCATCGATCGCTTCGTCGCCATCAACTCGGCGGTCGAAGTCGATCTGAGCGGTCAGATCAATGCCGAAATTGCAGGAGGCATCTACGTCGGCGCGGTGGGCGGCGCACTGGATTTCCTTCGCGGCGCGCGGCGCTCCCGTGGCGGCGTTCCCGTCATCGCACTGCCCTCGATAGCCGGCAAGGGCGGCAGCCGAATCGTCGCGTCGTTGAATGGCCCGGTCAGCACACCACGCAGCGACGCCGGCATCGTCGTGACGGAATATGGCGTAGCCGACCTGCGCGGACTGACGTTGCGCCAACGGCGCGAGCGCATGCTGGCGATCGCGCATCCGGACCATCGCGGCGCGCTCGATCAGATGGCGGGCGTGCCGTCATCCAGTCGCGCCTGAACTGCGATGCTCGCCACCTGAATCAGCACCTCGAAACCACGCAAGGAAATTTCCATGAAACGCGCAGCCATTGTCTCCCCTGTACGAACGCCCGTCGGCGCCTTTGGCGGAAGCCTGCGCGGCGTATCCGTCGAAGCACTCGGAGCACTCGTTGCGAACGAAACCATCCGGCGAGCGGGACTCGATCCCGCCCGCATCGACGACGTCGTTTTCGCACAATCGTATGCGAACAGCGAAACGCCCTGCGTGGGCCGCTGGATCGCGTTGCAGGCAGGCCTTCCCGTGGAAGTGCCGGGCATGCAACTCGACCGGCGCTGTGGCGGCGGCCTGCAGGCACTGGCCACCGCCGCAATGATGGTCCAGACGGGCGCCGCCGACGTGGTTCTGGCGGGCGGCGTGGAAAGCATGAGCAATATCGAGTACTACAGTACGGACATGCGCTGGGGTGCCCGTTCGGGCTCCGTGCAGTTTCACGACCGCCTGGCACGCGGCCGCGAGCGCTCGCAGCCCGAATCGCGTTTCGGCTACATCTCGGGCATGATCGAAACGGCGGAAAATCTCGCCACCGACTACGGCATCAGCCGCGAAGCCGCAGACGAATTCGCACTGCACAGCCATCGGCGCGCGGCGGCAGCATGGGAGTCGGGCCGTATGGCCGACGAGGTCGTGTCCGTCACCGTTCCGCAGAAGAAAGGCGAGCCCCTCCTCTTCTCCAGAGATGACGGATTCCGCGCCGACGCCAGCATGGAAAGCCTCGGCAAGCTTCGCGCGTTGATGCCGGGCGGCACCGTCACCGCGGGCAACTCCAGCCAGCAGAACGACGCCGCGGCTGCGTGCCTCGTCGTCTCGGAAGATCGCCTCGAAGCGCTAGGGCTCGAACCCATGGCGTGGTTCACCGGCTGGGCTGCCGCCGGCTGCGAGCCATCGCGCATGGGCATCGGACCCGTGCCTGCGGTCCAGAAGCTCATGGCACGCACCGGCCTGTCGCTCGACCAGATGGATCTCGTCGAAGTAAACGAAGCGTTCGCATGCCAGGTGCTGGCCGTTCTCAAAGGCTGGAACTGGCACGACACCGACCGGCTGAACGTGAACGGCTCCGGCATCTCGCTCGGCCACCCCATCGGCGCCACGGGCGTGCGCATCATGACGACGCTCCTGCACGAACTGACGCGTCGAAAGGGGCGTTATGCACTCGAGACCATGTGCATCGGCGGCGGCCAAGGTATTGCCGCCGTATTCGAGCGCGCCTGATTCCATGTGCCGCGGCGCACGGCATGACGCCGTGCGCGTGCCGGCATCCTCAGACCTCCACCTCGACCATCACGAAGTCGGCCTTCGTCGCGCCGCACTCGGGACACGCCCAGTCATCCGGTATGTCTTCCCAGCGAGTGCCGGGCGCAATGCCCTCCGCAGGAAGCCCCGCTGCCTCGTCGTAATAAAAACCGCAAAACATACATTGCCACTTTTTCATGATTGCTCCATGAATCGTTGAGATGGGGTTGGTTCAAGGCGCGACGTCCCAGGCGAGCGGCAGATAGAGCATGCCATTGACCGAGCCCGAGCCGCAGCGTGGCTTGTCGCCCTCGCGAATGTGAAAATCCGGAATGCGTTTGAGCCATTCCTGCAGGAACACCTTGATCTCCGTGCGCGCGAGAAACGAACCCGGGCAACGATGCGGCCCGTTTCCAAAAGCCGCATGGATCACCGGCTTGCGCGTGAGATCGACGGCAAGCGGGTTGCTGAACTTGCGGTCATCGAGGCCGTGCAAGGCGTTCGGCAACTGGATCTGGTCGCCCTTCCTGAACCGGATGCCCTTGTATTCCATGTCCTGCGTGATGAGCCGCGCCGTGTTCGCCACGCCAAAGCGACGGATCAATTCGTCGACCGACGAAACCATCAGTTCGGGATTTTCGATAAGTTGCCGCCGGTGTGCCGGATTTTCGGCGAGGAACCGCGCGATGAAGCCCATCATCGAAGCAACGGTATCCAGTCCACCGAACAGCACGACGATGAACATGCCGAACATGCGTTCCTGGCTGATCAGCTTGCCTTCGATCTGCGCGTTGGCGATGAGACTGACGAGATCGCCACCCGCATCCGCCTTTCGCTTTTCCACCCACGTGGAGATATAGCCGACGAGCGCGCGCTGAGAGTCGTTGCGTCGCTCGAAATCGCCGCGCACGGCCCATTCCGCCCACTCCAGCAACTGCTCGCGGTCGCTCACCGGAAGTTCGGCCAGACGCAGAAAAATAACGATCGGAAGAATCTTCGCGAACTCCGCGACAAACTCGCATTCGCCTCGTGGAGCAATCTTGTCGAGCAGTTCGACGGCCAGGCTACGCACGTCATTCTCCAGTGACGCGATAGCTTGCGGCAGGAAGGCCGGGGTGATCAGGTTGCGGTACGCGGTATGCTCGGGCGGATCGAGCTCGAGCGGCACGATTTGCATTTCGTTGTTCGGAGGGATGTTGACGTTGCGATGCGAGAAGCGGGTATGGTCCTTTTGCATCGCCTCGATGTCCTCGCCGCGCGTGGCGATCCAGTGGCCACCATAGTACGGCGACCAGACGATGTCGGGCCCGGCGTGCAGCGACTTCCATGCCAGATGAACATCGTCCTGTGCGCCGGGGGGGGCCATATAGTCAAAATCGACCACGAGTTCTCGCGGGACATGGTCCGGCACGGTCCAGTCTTTCGCACGATTCATCTTTGTGTCTCCTTCCATATCGACGACTTCGAGGGAATGAATCGTCACGCTCGGCGTCACCGAGCTGACGTTCATATTATGCAACATCGTTCAGTTTTGCTATTATACCGAGGTGAGCTTCTCATACATCAACGCCTGTATCGAACGGAGACAAAAGTGAGCGATTTCGTCAAGGACAAGGTGGTAGTGGTAACGGGTGCGGGTGCCGGCATCGGTCGCGATTTCGCGCTGCAATTCGCGGCGAACGGCGCCAAGGTCGTCGTCAACGACCTCGGGCGCAATGCCGAAACCGGCGAATTCGCCGCGAAGCGCGTCGTCGGGGAAATCAAGGAGGCCGGTGGGCAAGCCGTTGCCTCGACGGACAGCGTCGCCGAGTGGGATTCGGCGCAGAAGATCGTCCAGGCCGCGCTGGACACCTTCGGCCGCATCGACTGCGTGGTGAACAACGCCGGCATCGTGCGGGACCGCATGTTCTTCAATATGAGCCTCGACGAGTGGAAGGCCGTGGTCGACGTCCATCTGAATGGGTCGTTCTTTGTCGCACGTGCGGCAGCGCCGCATTTCAAGGCGCAGAGCGGCGGCAGCTTCGTGCATATGACTTCCACGTCGGGGCTGATCGGCAATCTCGGGCAGGCCAACTACTCGGCCGCCAAGATGGGTGTCGTCGGCTTGTCGAAGTCGATCGCGCTCGACATGGCGAAATTCAATGTACGCTCCAACTGCATCGCGCCGTGGGCCTGGACCGCGATGACGGCGTCGATCCCGTCGGAAACGCCCGAACAGAAAGCGCGTGTCGAGATCCTCAAGCGCATGGAATCGCGCAAGATTGCGCCGCTCGCGGTCTATCTCGCGTCCGATCAGGCCGCCAAGGTGTCGGGCCAGATTTTCGGCGTGCGCGCCAACGAGATCTACTTCTTCAACCAGATCCGCATGATCCGCTCGCTGCATCGCGACGGCGGCTGGACACCCGAAGCGATCGCGGAGCAGGTCATGCCGGCGTTCGAATCGAGCTTCTTTCCGAACGTGCCTTCCATGGCGCTCACCCCGTGGGACCCGGTGTAAGCTCAGTCGGACCCTGCCCGCGTCGCCGTGTTCAGCGGTGGCGCAGGCGGTGCGGCGGCCGCTCGTCGCACCGCTTATCCCTCGGCCGAGCCGTGCGTGCCTTCGGTCAAACCGACAATACGTCTTGCCTTGAGCAGGACCGGCAAGTCCACCATCCGCCCGTCCACGGACACTGCCCCGCCTGCTGCACGTTCGTATGCGTCTACAATGCGTCGAGCCTTGGCAACTTCATCGGCGCTCGGGCTGAATGCCGCGTTGACCGCGGCAACCTGGCGCGGATGAATGCACAGCTTGCCGCCAAAACCCAGCGACCGTGCCTTCGAAGAGTCCATTGCAAGCTGCTGTTCGTCGTCGATCGCAACCGTCACGCCATCCACCGGGGATTGAATTCCCGCCACGCGCGAGGCCAGTACGATGCACGAACGCGCGTGCAGCAACGCGTCCCATGACCCGTCGCAGTCCAGATCGAGCTCGAAATCCACGGAGCCGAAAATGAGGCGCTCGACACCGGGCATACGCGCCACCTCCCGCGCGTTCCAGACGCCGGCCGCGGATTCGATGATCGGCCATGCGGGTTTCGCCGTCGCGGCCGCAACGGCTGCCAACGCAGCCGTATTCTCCGCCTTGGGCAACACGACGCCATCGATACCTTCCGACGCCGCAAGGGAGAGGTCATCATCGAACCACGGTGTTCCGGCGCCATTGATGCGCAACAGCACACGAACCGGTGACGCCAGGAACGTTCGCGCCGCATCGGCGACATGAGCGCGCGCGGTTGCTTTCTCCGCGTCCGCCACGGCGTCTTCGAGGTCCACGATCACCGCATCGGCCCCCGCCGCGACCGCCTTGGCGAATCGCTCGGGCCTGTTTCCCGGCACAAAAAGAAACGAACGCATAAATCTCCAGTTCAAAGGCCGGTCCACCCGCGATCAGACGCCTTGGCGGACCGGATTCGACCCATCACACGAGCATGGCCGCTGCTTGCATGCGCAACGATCCGTCGCTGCCTGCAATCCACAGGCTCACCTTGCCCGGCTCCGATTCGTCCCGCTTCCCGCAGACATAAAAGGGTGATGTGTCCAGCACGGGCTTGATCGCGCGGAACGAGAATGATCCGACCCGTGCACTCGGAATTTCGGCGCTCAGTGAATCCATCAGGAGCGTGGCGAGCAGCGGCCCGTGCACGACGAGCCCGTCATACCCCTCTTCTCCGATCGCGTACGGCCGATCGTAGTGAATGCGATGACCGTTCAGAGTAAGCGCGGAATATCGGAACAGCAGCACCGGATCAGGGATGACCTCGCGCGCCCATTGGGCATTTGCAGGCGCTGCCTGTGACGCCGCCGGCTTTTCGCCTGAGGCGGGATGATCGCGATACACGATATCCTGGCGTTCGACGACCGCGACGCCGGCCGCATCGCTGACCTCGTGCTTGACGTTGACGAACACGAGATCGCCGGTGCGTCCCTGCTTATGCTCGACGCGCTCGATGCGCGAAAGCCGCGTGATCGCGCTGCCTGCCTTCAGCGGCCGTAGAAACTCGAGTTGGCTACCCGCCCACATGCGGCGGGGTAAGTCGACCGGCGGGAGAAAGCCTCCACGCTTCGGATGGCCGTCCAGCCCGATCATCGACTGACGAGGCACGGGCAGGAAATAAAGCCAGTGCCACAACGGCGGCAGGTCGTCGCCGGGCGCAGCGGGTGGGTCATCGCGATCGAGCAAGGCGCCGAGCGCATTCATCGGCACAACGGTGACCTGGTCGTGCACTTGCTCCGTGCGTCCGGTCCATTGCTGCAAATGCGCGATATCGATGACCATGATGGCGCTCACTCCAGGTCCAGCGCTTCGCGAATTGCAATCGCAATCGGCAGCAGCGGGTCTTCTTCCGGTGTGGTCGGGTTGAACAGCTTGTTATGGCAAATCGCCACCGCGAGCCCCGTATCCGGGTCTGCCCAGCCGATCGAATTTCCCTGTCCTGGATGGCACAACGCGCGCGGCGAACGAACCGTTGTCACCGGTGGATGGTTGCCGCCGAACCAGAAGCCGCCGATCGTGATCGGTATCGGGAAGCCGAACATCACGGGGTCGGGCTCGTCGCTGTTCGCACGCGGCGTATTGAGCGTGGCCACGAGCTCCCTGGAGAGTATCCTCACACCGTCCAGCTCGCCGCCGCACGCAAGCATTGCCCAGAAGCGCGCTTCACTGCGCGCATTGAAGATCCCGCCGACGCCGGCCACTTCCGCACGCTGCACGTCAGGACGCTCGAACACCTGCGGGGTCAATGCGACCTGTTTCGGCATCGAGCGCAGGAACAGGGGCGGCAGGTATTCCGCAGGTACGGGCACCATTGCATCGGTCAGTCGTGCGATGCGTGATTCGACTTCATCGGGAATGCCGATCCACAAGTCAGCGATACCGAGCGGCTTCGCGATTTCCTCCTGGACGAAGCGGCCCAGCGAGCGTTTCTCCGGATCCGCGCGACTCACCAGCTCGCCAACGATCCAGCCGAACGTCATCGACAGGTAGAGCGTCTTCGTGCCAGGCTCGGCGAGGGGCTCCAGGTTCGCGATGGCGCGCGTCATCCATTGCCAGTCGCACATCAGTTCCGGCGTCACGCCTTCCGGCATCTGCGGAATGCACGCGCGGTGAGTCAGAACGTCACGTACCGTCGTTTTGTCCTTCCCGTGTGCGCCGTACTCGGGCCAATAGCGCGTCACCGGCGCATCGTATTCGATGAGCCCGCGATCCACTAGAATGTGCAGCGCCGTGGCGGCAACGGCCTTCGTCACCGAATAGACGTTGAAGAGCGTGTCGCCGT
>Ga0209370_1002068_pt1 | contig 15392 bp, 10 predicted proteins | sample AgamicAtPrz_FD_187164 | JGI IMG/M metagenome (GOLD analysis project Ga0209370, IMG submission 187164) | Agave microbial communities from Guanajuato, Mexico - At.P.rz (SPAdes) (version 2) | ecosystem: Host-associated > Plants > Phyllosphere > Phylloplane/Leaf | place: Guanajuato, Mexico... | reverse complement strand
TGAAGGAGGCCGGGCGCAGCCCAAGCCTGCCCCTGACCATCACCCTCGCCGATGCGGCGGGCAGCGCCGACCTGCAACTGCTCAGCCTGCTGCGTGTGCTGCCGGGCCAGCGCTATGTCGGCGCCGGTATCTGGCGTGGCACCAAGGTCCTGGCCAAGTTGCTGGTCGGTGGCAATGCCGCCCGCCACTTCCAGCGCGAACGCGATGGCGCCCGACTGATGGCAGACCAGGGCCTGACCACACCACGGCTGCTGGTCGATGGCCTCAAGGAAGGCGAAGGTGGCTGGCTACTGTTCGAATACCTCGATCACGCCGAAAGCCTGGGTGACGCCTGGGCCAAGGTGGAATCGTTACCGATGCTCGCCGACGAGCAGCACCTGGTGCTTGGCGAGGCGTTGAGCGCCATCGCACACCTGCACGCCAAAGGCTTGTGGCAGGAAGACCTGCACCTGGACAACCTGCTGCGCCAGGACGGTCAGCTGTACCTGATCGACGGCGCCGGCATCAAGGCCGAAACCCCTGGACAGCAGTTGTCGCGCCAGCGTGTGCTGGAAAACCTCGGGGTGTTCTTCGCCCAGTTGCCCAAGCGCCTGGAACCGTACATCGAAGAGGCGCTGGTGCATTACATCCTGGCCAACGCTGAGCATGCGCTGCCGCTGGAGGCGTTGCAAAAGCAGGTGGACAAAGTGCGCAACTGGCGCCTGAAAGACTACCTGGAAAAGGCCGGGCGCGAATGCTCGCTGTTCAGCGTCGAACGTAGCCTGTCGGGCCTGCGCGCCATTCGCCGCGGCGAGGTCGAGGCGCTGCTGCCGGTGCTCGAGCAGGCCGATGCGCTGATCGACCAGGGCCACCTGTACAAGACCGGTGGCGCGGCCAGCGTGGCGCGCATCCAGGTGGCCGGCCGCACGCTGGTGCTCAAGCGCTACAACATCAAGAACACTGCGCACTGGTTCAAGCGCTTCTGGCGCCCGAGCCGGGCCTGGCATTCCTGGATCGAGGGGCACCGCCTTGAGTTTCTCGACATTGCCACGCCACGTCCATTAGCGGTACTGGAAGAGCGTACCCTGGGCCTGCGCAGCCGCGCTTATCTGGTCACCGAGTACGCCGATGGGCCGGATCTGACCGCGTGCTTCGCGCCCTATGTGGAAAGCGGCGAGGCGCCTGACGAGCAGGTCGAGGCACTGGTGCGGGTGATGCAACAGCTGATCCGCGAGCGCATCAGCCATGGCGACTTCAAGGGCCACAACCTGTTCTGGCAACACGGCCAGTGGTCGCTGATCGACCTCGACGCCATGTGCCAGCACGCCACCCAGGTCAGCTTCGCCCCGGCGTTTGCCCGTGATCGGGCGCGGTTGCTGCGCAACTGGCCGAGCGGCAGCGCCTTGCATCAGCGACTGGATGCCGTGCTGCCGCGGCTGACCGAGTAAGCCTGCGGTAGCGCCAGCCAGGCGCTGCTGCGCCCGGCCTGGCGTACCTGGATGCGCCACTGGCGGTCCTGCCAGCGCAACACTGCCCAGGGTTTCACACCGGCACTGCGGGCAGCCGGGATCGGCAGGTGGTAGCGGCCCGGGAGCAGATGGCGGCGAAGTGCCAGTTGGCCGCCAAGGGTTTGCAGGTACAGCTGTTCATGGGCCTGGCGAAGCCCGTCGATGTCGCCGACTGCTGTCCCGTCGAGCTCGGCGAGCAGGCGACAGTCATTGAACAGCTGCTCCAGGTCCGGAAGGCCGTCATACCAGAGCAGCGGTGAATCGATCACCCAACGGCCATCGGCCAGGCGCTTGAGCGGCTGTAGCTGGTAGGCATCCGGTTGGGCGGGGTCGATCACGCGCCAGCGCTGGCCATCGAAGGCTACCCGGTAGTGGCGCTGCTGGGCATCCTGGATGAAGTAGTGGCTCAGGCCTTCGAACTCCGAAGCCTTCTCATAGACACCCTCGCCATAGATGCCATCGATCCGATAACGCAGGTGCTCGGCCGGGGTCGCGACACTGTAGTAGCTGGGCAACGGCAGCGGCGGCTGCGCTGGCATGCCGCGGAGCAGGCGGCGCATGAGTCCGGTGGTGGCAAGGCTGGTGGTGGCGTCGTTGAGGTAGCCCAGCGCACTGTACGCATGCTGCAGCACGCCGTTGAGGTCTTCGCCGCGGTAGGCGTCCACGCTGGTCCATATCTCGACCGCCATGCGTCCCAGCGACAGGGGTATCAGCAACCGCGACGGCAGCACCAGGCTGATCAGGTCGAGCACGCCCCAGGTCACGGCAACGGCTTGTTGCACGTCCGCTTCAGCCGTGGTGCGGCTGTTGGCATCGGCGATCGCCAGCAAGCCGCGGACTTCGGCCATGTAGTAGGCGAAGAACAGATCGTCGGCGATCGAGGGCGTGCTCAGCATCGGGCCCAGGCGACCCTTGGCCAGCAAGCGTTCAGTATCGGCCCTGGGGCGTTGCGCCAAGCGGTTGGCCACGTAGTCACGCAAGGCGGGTTTGCGTCTGAGCAGCCGCAGCAGTTCACGGGTCGTGGTGAACGCGCGCCAGGCCCTGCGGTCTGGCGCGTCGGGGGTGTACAGCACGAGCAGGCCGACCCGGGGCGTGCTGCAGTTGATCAGCAATACGCCCTGCAAAGTATGACCACCGATCAACAGTTGCCGCACCGTGATTCGGTCGCCGTCTACCAGGGGGCGCAGGGCGTTGTGAGGGTAGTCCAGCACCTGCCGTACCCATGCATAGCCACGCTCGCCGCCGCCATCGGCAAGATGCCCGGCATAGCGTGCCTTGGCTGCCTCGGCGCGCATCCGCGCCCGGTTCATCCGGCAATGGGCATGCAGACGCCAGGCGCCCACGGGCGAATCGATCAGTTGTGCCCTCAGGTACTGGGCATAGCTGCCCCCGACGCTCAGATGCCGCACCATGCGCTTGATATAGCCTGGCGACAGCTTGGCCGGCAAATGCTTGCCAAGGCGATGGGTGACTCGGGCGGTAAGCCAGTAGTCGTAATCGAACCAAGCCACGTTGCGCAGCGCCAGTTGGTCGAGCGTATGGCTTTCGCGGATCTTTTCGACAAGCTGGCCGCCGACCTTTTCCAGCCCGCGCCAGGTGATGTAGCTCGACGGGTGGAATGGGTTCAGGTGTGGGCCGACCTGGCGGGTATGGGTGACATGCACCACGATATCCGTAGGCGCAATGGTCAGACCCAGTTCATTGCGCAGGTGTCGTTCCACGCGTTGGCGGGCCCAGCCCACGAGGCTGCTCCGCTCCTGGAACTGACGCAGGGTGAGAATCCCGGGCGCGGCGACCTGCTCACCGGTAGCCACGAGCATTTGCAGGGTCTGCATGATATGCGCGAGGGCTTGCGGGCTTGCTTGGCGCAGCCAGTTGGGCAGGTGTTTTTCCAGCAGCAGGGCATAGCGGGTGTCGAGCAGCGGGCGCTTGCCACATTCGTCGCCCAGGCTCACGGCCTTGCCGATGTCGCCCGCCGCCCAGGCAGTGTTGATGCGCCGCCGCTGCGCCTCGATCAGGCTGTCCACCTGGGCTTCCAAGGGGTCGTCCGCATACCATTGGTAGCGCAGGCGGTCAGCTTGGCGGGCGCTGGCGATCCGTTCGGGTTCGACCAGCAGTTGCAGAAGTGGCGTGCCCTGGATCGGGTCGTCGAGCCGCTCGCACAGCTCCTGATGCAGGTCGGCCAGTGATGAGTATGCCTCGATGCCCTGGGCCAGGCCGAAGAGACACGCCGGCCCGGGGGTCTGCGCCGGAACGAGGCTTGCGCCTTCAGCTGTGCCGGCCATGAGCACGAAGGTGCCAGGCAGCGCGGCGCGCCATTGGGGACGGTCGCGGCTCAGGACCGGGCGGTACACCTGTACGCGTTGCGCCAGGGGCTGGCGGTGGCGCTGCCAGGCGCTGGGCAGATCGAGGCAGGTACTGATGAGCTGCGCCTGCTGCTCGCTCAGCGTCTGGTCGTGGACACGCAAGCCGAGCTCGGCCTGCATCAATGCCCTGCGCAGGTCCACCAGCCGCAGGCGGCGTGAGCGTCCCTGGGTGTCGGTCGCCGCCCAGAAGCTGGCGACCTCATTGTGCAGCCGGGTCCGCGCCTGCGCGTGCCGGCCGGGCATAGGCATCGCGGCGAGCAGCGTGAGAATCTGTTGGTCGATGAATTCGATACGTTCCAGGGGTCGCATGGGCGCTCCTTGCTGAGGGGAGCGTCCACGCTATTCGGCCCGAGCGGACGGCCTGTGGTAGCCGGCTAACGACCGCGCAGGCTACACAGGCCGCGCACCCCGAGCACGGCGGGCACGCCCAGGCCCAGCCAGGCCAGCGCGTCCCAGGCGCCATCACCCAGCAGGGCGGCGAACAGCCCGGCGGCGCCCAGCAAGCCGATAAGCAGGGGCCAGGCGAAAATCCGCAGGGTTGGCTGTGACTTGTGGCTCATGCCTGCGCCTCCCTGGCTTTGCGTTGCCCGCCCCACCACAGGTACAGGCCGCTGCCGAGCACGACGATGGTCAGCACGTCCAGCAGCGCCCAGAGAATCTGCATGGGGCGGCCACCGTAGTCACCAAAATGCAGGGGCTGGGACAGACCCATGGCGTCCATGTACCAGGGCCGGTCGCCGACCGCGGTCACTTCGAGGGTGCGGGCGTCGATCAGTACCGGGGTGAACAGGTGCGAGGTCAGGTGCGTGGCGCCGTTCATGAACACTGCATAGTGGTGCTCGCTGGAGAAGCGCGTGCCAGGGAAGGCGATAAAGTCCGGACGCATGCCGGGTGCAGCCTGTTCAGCGATCTTCAGCAGTTGGCTGGCAGGGGCGCGTTCAGTGAGCGGCGGGGCATTTCGGTAAGGGGCGACCATGGCCGCCAGGCTGTCGTTGCGCCAGGCTGCGATCACCAGATCGGACAGGGCGCTGATCACTCCGGTAACGCCGACCATCAGGGCCCAGGTCAGGGTGACCACGCCGATCAGGTTGTGCAGGTCGAGCCAGCGCAGGCGCCGCGACTTGTCCTGGCGCACCGTGGCGAAGCGCAGACGACGCATGAACGGCGCGTAGAGCACGGTGCCGGAGACGATGGCGACAATGAACAGCACCCCCATGAACGCCAACAGCAGTTTGCCGGGCAACCCGGCGAACATGTCGACGTGCAGGCGCAGCATCAGCATCATGAAACCGCCATTGGCCGCCGGCATGGCTACGGCCTCGCCGGTGCGCGCATCGAGCATGAAAGTGTGCGATTGGTCCGGGTGGGTGCCGGCGGTGGCGGCCATGATCGCCACCACGCCGTTGGGTTCGTCCTCTTCGTAGCCGAAGTACTGCATGACTTCGCCAGGGCGGTGTTGCTCGGCCTTGAGCACCAGTTGCTGGAGGTCCAGGTGCGGGGTGCCGGCGGGCATCTCGCGCAGTTCGGGGGCATCGCCCAGCAGGTGTTCCAGCTCGTGGTGGAAGATCAGCGGCAGGCCGGTCAGGGCCAGCAGCAGCAAGAACAGCGTGCACACCAGGCTGCTCCAGGTGTGGATCGCTGACCAGCGGCGGATGGTTTGGCTTTTCATCACGGCTCCTTACGCATCGCGGGGCAAGCCCGCTCCCACCGGCCGTGGGAGCGGGCTTGCCCCGCGATGGCTTCGGTCACTCAGAACTTGTAGGTGGCGCTGGCGACAACACTGCGCTGGTCGCCGTAGTAGCAGTAGTAGCCGTCGCAGGTCGAGAGGTAGTCCTTGTTCAGCAGGTTGCTGGCGTTGACCGCCACCGAGGCCCCCTCGAGGCTGCTGTCCAGGCGGCCCAGGTCGTAGTGCACCGCAGCGTCGAACACAGTGTAGGCCTTGCTCTTGCCGAGCCAGGTGTTGGCTTCGTCACCGTAGCGGTTGCCGGTGTAGCGTGCGCCAAGGCCAATGCCGAAGCCGTCAAGCATACCGGTATGCCAGGTGTAGTCGGCCCACAGGGAGGCCTGCTGGTTGGGCATCTGTTGCAGACGGTTGCCTTTGTATGGCCCCTTCTGGACTTCGGACTTGGCCAGGGTATAGGCGGCGATCACCTTCAGGTTGTCGGTGACGTCGGAGACGGCTTCGAGCTCCAGGCCGTGGACTTTCACTTCGCCAGTCTGGCTGGTGACCGGTGTGCCACCGATGTTGTTGGTGACCTGGACGTTCTTCTGGGTCAGGTCGTACACCGCGGCAGAGAGCAGGGTGTTGGAGCCCGGAGGCTGGTACTTGATACCCAGTTCCCATTGCTCGCCCTCGGTCGGCTTGAACGTTTTCTGCGGGTCCGCATCCGCGCTGCTGGCCGGCTGGAAGGATTCTGCATAGGACAGGTAGGGCACCAGGCCGGAGTCGAAGACGTAGCTGATCGCCGCGTTGCCGCTGAACTTGCTATCGCGCTGGGTGTTGGTGGCATCATCCTTGTTGAAGAACTTGGTACCGGTGTGAACCCAATCCTGCCGCCCGCCCAAGGTGAGCCGCCAGTTGTCGAGGGCCATCTGGTCCTGGATATACAAGCCGGTCTGCACGGTCTTCTGGTTGTAATCGTAATAGGCCGAGGAACGATCGGGGCGGGTAATCGGCAGGCCATGGGCCGGGTTGTTGACGTCGATCGGCGGCACGTCGAAACCATAGATCGCCAGGTAGTCGTGATTGGTGCGCTGGTGGTCCAGTCCAATCAACACGGTATGGCTCACGGCGCCAGTGGAGAAGTCGGCCTGGAAGTTGTTGTCGACCGCGAACTGGCCGATGTTTTCCTCGGTGTTGGTGGACATGCGGTTGGCAATGCCGTCATCGGTGACCGGGAGGTAGTCTTTGTTGTAGCTGCTGACCGTAATGGTCTGGAACGAAAGCTCCGACTTGGTGTAACGCAGGTTCTGGCGGAACTGCCAGACATCGTTGAAACGATGCTCGAAGGCATAACCCAGCGCGTAGTAGGTGCGGTCGTAGTATTCGTAGTCCGGATCACCCAGGTTCTTGTGGCGGGAGACCTTGCCGAACGGCATGTCGATCTTGGTGCCTTGGATCGGATAGAACTGGCTGGTGGCACCGGTATCGTCGCGAGTGAACTGGCTGAGGAAGGTCAGCGAGGTGTCTTCGTCGATGTTCCAGGTCAGGCTTGGGGCGATGTTGTAGCGCTTGTTGTCGATGTGGTCGATCTGCGTGCCGCTGTCGCGGACCACGCCGCTGACGCCATAGAGGAACTGGCCCTGCTCATCGAGCTTGCCGGTGCTGGCGAAGTTGATCTGGCGGTGGTTGTCGCTGCCGTACTGCAGCTGGATCTCGTGGCTGCTTTCGGCCTGGGGGCGGCGGCTGACCATGTCCAGCAGGCCGCCGGGCGGGGTCTGGCCATACACCGACGAGGCCGGGCCACGCAGCAGCGCGAGGCGGTCGAGGTTCCAGGTTTCGGCTTTCGGGTTGGCGTACACACCGCGGGGCAGGGGCAGGCCGTCGAGGAACTGGGTCGGCTCGAAGCCGCGCACGCGCATCCAGTCATAGCGGGTGTCGCTGCCGAAGCTGGCCGAGACGATACCCGGCATGTACTTCACCGCGTCATCCAGGCTTTGCACGCCGCGGTCGCTCATCTGCTGGCGGGTGGCGACGGAAATGGAGCGTGGGACTTCGACCAGCGCGGTGTCGGTCTTGGTGCCGGCGGCGGTGCGCTTGGCGGTGTAGCCTTCCACCGGGCCCCAGGCACTCTCGAAGCTGCTGTTGGCGTCGATGTTGGTCTCCGGCAGCGCCAGGCTGCCCTCTGCCACCAGGCTGTAGCTGCCGGCGGCGCTTTGCTGCAACTGCAGGCCGGTACCGCGCAGGGCCGCCTGCAGCGCGCCGATACCGCTGTACTGGCCGCTGACCGGCGCCGAATTGCGCCCACTGACCAACGCCGGGTCCAGGGCCAGGGCGATACCGGCCTGGCTGGCGATCTGGTTCAGGGTACTGGCCAGCGGTGCGCTGGGCAGGTTGTAGGCACGCATGGCGGACTGTTCGGCGGCGAACAGGGCGGTGCTGGCCAACGGGGCGGCCAGGCCGATGGCCAGGGCCATCAGGCTGGGGCGAAGCAAAGCATCAACGGCACGGGACATTCAGCGGCTCCTCGACGAAATAGTGCTGACTGCTTCCTTGCCGAGCGAGAGTGGGAAAGTGACAGGGGAGGGTGAAAAAAAATACGACTTATTTGCAAAATCATTCGGGAGGCGGCGAGCCGGCTCCCGAATGGCGGTCTGGCTGGGGCTATTTGGCGGTAACGGTGACCCACCACGGCGTATGCCGTTCGATCTTCACCGGCAGCACCGGCTGCAGCGAGGCCAGGGCCAGGTCGGTGTCGGTCAGCGGGAAACTGCCGCTCACGCGCAGCTCGGCCACTGCGTCGCTGACCCCCAGGTGGCCGCTGCGGTACTGGCCGAGGGTGGCCACCAGGTCGGCCAGGCGCACGTTGTCCACCACCAGCATGCCGCGGGTCCAGGCGTCGCTGCCGACCGCCACGGGACTGACACTGCCCAGGCCGTCGACGCTCATCAGCACCTGCTGGCCTTCGCGCAGCACCTGCTCGTCACCGCTGTGCCGGGGTTTGGCGGCCACCGATGCCTGCAGCACCTCCAGGCGTGTGCCGGCCTCCTCGCGCTTGACCAGGAAGCGGGTGCCCAGCGGGCGCAGTCGACCTTCCCCGGTGCGTACCAGCAACGGGCGGCTGTCCTTGTGGCCGGTTTCCACCGAGATCTCGCCCTGATGCAGGACGATCAGCCGTTGCTCGCCCTGGAAGTCGATGTCCACCGCGGTCTGGCTGTTGAGGCTGAGCAGGGTGCCGTCTTCCAGGCGCAGGGTGCGCAGCTCGCCGGTGCTGGTGCGTTGGTCGGCCAGCCAGTAGGTGGGCGACAGTGACGGTGCGCCGGCCCAGGCCAGCAGGCCGCCGAGCAGCAGCATGCCGGCCAGGCCGCCCAGGCGCTGGCGCAACCCGGCCCGCGATTGCAGCAGGGTGTGGCGTACCGGCCCGACGGCAGCGTTGACGCGCTGGTCGAGCATGCCCAGTTGCAGCCAGGCGCGGGCGTGCTCCTCGTGGGCGGCGTGCCAGCGTGTGAACTCGCTGCGTTCGTCCGGGGTACCGCTACCTTCGTCAAGGCACAGCTTCCAGGCGATGGCCGCTTCCAGCACCTTGCTGGAAACCGGGGCATGCTTCATGTCGGTTCCCCGTAAAGGGCGACATAGCACTGGCGCAGGCCTTGGGCGATGTACTGGCGCACGCGCGAGACCGACACCCCAAGGCGCTCGGCGATCTCGGCGTGCCCCAGGCCGTCCAGGCGGTTGTACAGGAAGGCTGCCCGGGCCTTGCTCGAGAGCTTGCCCAGCAAGCGGTCGATGGCCTTGAGGTCCTCGAGGATCAGGTGTTGCTGTTCCGGTGACGGGTGCTCGGCTTCGGGCAGCAGCGCCAGTTCCGCGAGGTAGGCCTGCTCGAGGGCGGCGCGGCGGAAGTGGTCGAACAACAGGCCCTTGGCCACGGCGACCAGAAAGGCGCGGGGTTCGCGGGGGGCGTCCAGGCGCTCGCGGCCGAGCAGGCGCACGAAAGTGTCCTGGCTCAGGTCCTCGGCACGCTGGCGGCAGGCGGTGCTGCGCTGCAGCCAGGCCAGCAGCCAGGTGCGATGGTCGCGGTACAGCGCTCCGACCAGTTCGGCATGTGGACTGTGCGCAGACGTCAAGAAGCGTTCCCCGGTAAAGAATGCGTTAACTAACGATAATTATTCGCGATTGTGGCAGAGGCTGGGGGGAGGGCGCAATTGACGCTTATCGGATTGCCAGCATGACCGGGGGAGTGCGATTAAAAGTCAGAGGCCGTGGTGCTGCGCCTTGCGTCGCCGCCAGTGGCGTACCCGCTGCTCCAGCTGCAGCGGGCTGTCCAGTTGCTGGCGGCGCGCCTGGCTGAACAGGATCAATGCCAGCTCCGCGGTCACCTGGGCATCGGCGCTGGCATGGTGGCGAGCCTGGACTTCGAGGCCGAAACGGGCGATCCAGTCGTCCAGCCCGGCCTCGCGCAGCACGGTCTCGGGGTTGAGCATCGGTGCCAGTTCGGCCACGTCGAAGAACCGATGCTGCAGGCGCACGCCCAGGCTGTCCTTCAACGCCCGGGCCAGCATGCGCTGGTCGAACGGGGCATGGAACGCCAATACTGGGCTGTCGCCGATGAAGGTCATCAGGTCGAGCAGCGCTTCGGCCGGTTCGCAGCCGGCGGCCAGGGCGCTGGGGCCCAGGCCGTGGATCAGCACGCTGGCATTGGTTTTCTGTTCGGGACGGCGCAGGGTCCGCTCGAATGGCCGGCCGAGGTCGATGGCACCGTCCTCGATGGCCACCGCGCCGATCGACAGCACCTGATCGCGATTGAGATTCAGGCCGCTGGTCTCGAGGTCCAGCACCACCCAGCGCTGTTCACGCAGGGAGCACACGCCGAGGGGCGCAGGGCCGGGCAGCGCGGCCAGGCGCCGCTGCAGCGCCGCATCGAGTTCGGGGGCTGCGGGGCGCAACCAGGCGAACAGGTTCACAACTGGTACCGCAAGGCCAGGCTGCTCTGCAGGCGCTGGGCCTGGCGCAGGGACTCGCGCAGGATGCGCCGGTCCAGGTGGTTGAGGCTGTCGGGGTCGAGCCGGTTGGAATAAGGCATGTTCTCGCGGCTCTGGCGCTGGTGCTGCTGCATGCGGGTCTGCTGGATGAAGTGGTAGGCCTCCTCATAGGCGGCGCCGTCGAGCGGGTCGATGATGCCCTTGGCGATCAGCTGGCGCAGCCGCTCCAGGGTATTGCAGGCCGTGATGCCGTTGGCCAGGGCCAGCAGCCTGGCGCCATCGACGAACGGGGTCAGGCCCTGCACCTTGAGGTCGAGGGTGGCGGCCTTGTCGTCACCCTGGCGGGTCAGCACGAACTCACGCAGGCGCCCGACCGGCGGACGCTGGCGCAGGGCGTTGTCGGCCAGCATGCGCTGGAAGATACGGTTGTCCGCGACCTGCTCCAGCAACCCCTGGCGCAGTTGCTCGCAGCCCTGCTCGTCGCCCCACACCACGCGCAGGTCGAAAAAAATGCTAGAGCCCAGCAGGCTCTCGGGGCTGGCTTCGCGCACGAAGCCGGCGAAGCGCCGCGCCCATTCGCCGCGTGACAGGCACAGTTCGGGGTTGCCGGCCATCACGTTGCCCTTGCACAGGGTGAAGCCGCACTGGGCCAGGTTGTGGTTGATCTGCTGGGCCAACGGCAGCAAGCGTGCGCGGATCGCCTCGGCTTCTGCACCGTCACAGGCCTCGAACAGAATGCCGTTGTCCTGGTCGGTGTGCAGGGTCTGCTCGCGGCGGCCCTCGCTGCCGAAGCACAACCAGCTGAACGGCACGCCCGGGTCGCCGCGCTCGGCGATGGCCAGCTCGATCACCCGGCATACGGTGTGGTCGTTGAGCAGGGTGATGATCTGGGTGATCTGCGTCGAGGATGCGCCGTGGGCGAGCATGCGTTCGACCAGTTGGCCGATCTCGCCGCGCAGCGACACCAGGCTGTCCAGCCGCGGTGCATGGCGAATGGTGCGGGCCAGGTGCACGAGGTCGACACGTTGCAGGGAGAACAGGTCGCGCTCGGAAATCACCCCGCACAGGCGCTGGTTGTCCACCAGGCAGACATGGGCGATGTGGCGCTCGGTCATCGCCATCGCGGCGTCGAACGCACTGGCTTGCGGGCTCAGGTAGAACGGCCTGGCGGTCATGTAGCGCTCGATGGGCGCGGTCAGTTCGGCGCTTGCGTCGGCTACCACCTGGCGCAGGTCGCGCAGGGTGAAGATGCCGATGGGGTGGCGCTGTTCATCGATGATCACGATGCTGCCGACCTGTTGCTCGTGCATCAGCCGCACGGCTTCGCGCAGTGGCGTGTCTGGTGTGCACACCACCGGATGGCGCAGCGCCAGCTCGCCCAGCGGCGTGTTCAGCGAGTACTGGGTGCCCAGGGTTTCCACGGCGCGCTGGCGCACTTGCTGGTTGACCTGGTCGAGCAGGCTGCTGACGCCGCGCAGGGCGAAGTCGCGGAACACCTCGGACATGGAGAACACACGGATGAACGCGGCCTTGTCCAGTTGCAGGCAGAAGGTGTCCTCGCCGGCCAGGTGCTCGGTGCGCGTGGCCCGCTCGCCGAGCAGTGCCGCCAGCGGGAAGCATTCACCGCTGGTGATCTCGAAGGTGGTTTCGGTGCCTGGCTTGGTGACATGGTGACGTTCGCCGACCACGCGCCCCTGTTTGACGATATAGAAGTGCTCGACCGGGCCCTCGGCCGGCGTGATGATGCTTTCGCCGCCCGCGTAGAAGCGCAGCTGGCACTGTTCCACGAGGTAGGCCAGGTGGCTGTGTTCCATTTGGTTGAACGGCGGGAAACGCTGCAGGAACTGCAGGGTGCCCTGGATGTTTTGCAGTACCGCTGTCCTGCCGGCCTGGGTATAGGCGTCCTTTTTGCTCATGAAGCTGACCGTATCGCTACGCCGAACTATATATATCTATCTATAGGGGTCGGCTTTGTTGTTCTCGGCCCCCATGGTCGGCTGGCCGTACTGTGGTGCCCATTGGACGTAAGTCTAGAGCGGGGCTGTCAAGGACCCGACGAAAGGCAAACCGGGCTATGTAAATTTCGCGGTCCTAAGCTGTGAACGAGATTTTTTTGACGAGATGGGCCATGGCCGAGCATGACGACATACTGAGTGACGCCGAGCGCGAGGCACTGGCCGGGGTGAGTGCGCCTGTCGCGGCTCGTCCCGTGGTGCTGGTGGTGGACGACAACCCGGTGAACAGCGAGGCGCTGAGCCTGTACCTGAAGAGCCGAGGCATCGCCTGCATGACGGCTGACGGCGCGCAGGAAGCGATGTTGAAGCTGCATTACGAACCGCGGATCGCGCTGATGATCACCGACCTGCGCATGGAGCCCAAGGATGGCCTCGAGCTGATTCGCCAGGTTCGCGAGTCCGAGCGGGCGGCGCTGTCGATCATCGTGGTGTCGGGCGACACCGATGTAAAGGAGGCGGTGGACGTGATGCACCTGGGGGTGGTGGACTTTTTGCTCAAGCCGGTGGACCTGGGCAAGTTGCTGGAGCTGGTGCGTCGCGAACTGAGGATGGATCAGGGCTGAAAACGATCGCGGGGCAAGTCGCATCAATGCTCCGATGCGACTTGCCCCGCGATGTTTTTCTGGCGGCTTACAGCCCGTTGCGCGCCTTGAACTCGCGGCGACGACGGTGCAGCACCGGCTCGGTGTAGCCGTTCGGTTGCTTGGCACCCTCGATCACCAGCTCGAGCGCCGCCTGGAACGCGATGTTGTCATCGAAGTTAGGCGCCATCGGGCGGTACAGGGCGTCACCGGCGTTCTGCTTGTCCACCACCGCGGCCATGCGCTGGAGGCTTTCCAGCACCTGCTCCCGGGTGACCACGCCATGGCGCAGCCAGTTGGCCAGCAGTTGGGCCGAGATCCGCAGGGTGGCACGGTCTTCCATCAGGCCGACATCGTTGATGTCCGGCACTTTCGAACAGCCCACGCCCTGGTCGATCCAGCGCACAACGTAGCCGAGGATGCCCTGGGCGTTGTTGTCCAGCTCGTTGCGGATCTCGTCGGCCGACCAGTTGGTGTCGGCGGCCAGCGGGATGGTCAGGATGTCGTCCACCGAGGCCGGGGCACGCTGGGCCAGCTCGCGCTGACGGGCCTGCACGTCGACCTTGTGATAGTGCAGGGCGTGCAGGGTGGCGGCGGTCGGCGACGGTACCCAGGCGGTGTTGGCGCCGGCCAGTGGATGAGCGATCTTCTGCTCGAGCATGGCGGCCATCAGGTCGGGCATGGCCCACATGCCCTTGCCGATCTGCGCGCGGCCCTGCAGGCCGGTGGCCAGGCCGACGTCGACGTTGTTGTTTTCGTAGGCGCCGATCCACTTCTCATTCTTCATGGCGCCCTTGCGCACCACGGCGCCGGCCTCCATGGAGGTGTGGATCTCGTCACCGGTGCGGTCGAGGAAGCCGGTGTTGATGAACACCACGCGCTCGGCTGCAGCCTTGATGCAGGCCTTGAGGTTGACCGTGGTACGGCGCTCTTCGTCCATGATGCCGACCTTGACGGTATTGCGCTTCATGCCCAGCAGGTCTTCGACGCGGCTGAAGATCTCGGCGGCGAACGCCACCTCTTCAGGGCCATGCATCTTCGGCTTGACGATGTAGACGCTGCCGGTACGGGTGTTCTTGCGGCTGGTGTTGCCGTTGAGGTTGTGCAGGGCGATCAGGTTGGTGAACAGGCCGTCCTGGATGCCTTCGGGGATTTCGTTGCCCTGGGCGTCGAGGATCGCCGGGTTGGTCATCAGGTGCCCGACGTTGCGCACGAACAGCAGCGAGCGGCCGTGCAGGGTCACGCTGCCGCCATTGGGCGCGGTGTATTCGCGATCCGGGTTCATGGTGCGGGTGAAGGTCTTGCCGCCTTTGTTCACGCTTTCGGCCAGGTCGCCTTTCATCAGGCCCAGCCAGTTGCGGTAGACGATCACTTTGTCGTCGGCGTCGACGGCGGCGACCGAGTCTTCGCAGTCCATGATGGTGGTCAGTGCCGATTCCATCAGGATGTCTTTCAGGCCGGCGGCGTCGGTGCTGCCGACCGGGGTGCTGGCGTCGACCTGGATCTCGAAGTGCAGGCCGTTGTGCTTGAGCAGCACCGCGGTCGGAGCGGCGGCATCGCCGTGGAAACCGATCAGCTGGGCATCGTCACGCAGGCCGCTGTTGCTGCCGCCCTTGAGCGCGACTACCAGCTTGCCGCCTTCGATGCGGTAGGCGGTGGAGTCGACATGGGAGCCGGCGGCCAGTGGCGAGGCCTGGTCGAGGAAGGCGCGGCCGAAAGCGATCACCTTGTCGCCACGGACCTTGTTGTAGCCCTGGCCTTTTTCAGCGCCGCCTTCATCGCTGATGGCATCGGTGCCGTAGAGCGCGTCATACAGCGAGCCCCAACGGGCGTTGGCGGCGTTCAGGGCGAAGCGGGCGTTCATCACCGGCACCACCAGCTGCGGGCCGGCCATGACCGCGATCTCTTCATCGACGTTCTGGGTGGTAGCCTGGAAGTCCTCGACGGCTGGCAGCAGGTAGCCGATTTCCTCGAGGAACGCCTTGTAGGCCACGGCGTCGTGGGCCTGGCCTTTGCGGGCCTGGTGCCAGGCGTCGATCCTGGCTTGCAGCTCGTCGCGCTTGGCGAGCAGGGCTTTGTTCTTCGGAGCGAGGTCTTTAATGATCTCTGCCGCCCCGGCCCAGAACGCATCGGCCTTGATGCCGGTTCCAGGGATCGCTTCGTCGTTGACGAAGTCGTACAGGGCCTTGGCGACCTGAAGGCCACCGACTTGAACGTATCCAGTCATTGCTTGCCTCACCTCTGCTCAGCTATTTCGCTTTCGCTCTTCTGTATTAAGCCTGTAGCGCTTCTCTAAACACGGCA
>Ga0209370_1002065_pt1 | contig 15429 bp, 16 predicted proteins | sample AgamicAtPrz_FD_187164 | JGI IMG/M metagenome (GOLD analysis project Ga0209370, IMG submission 187164) | Agave microbial communities from Guanajuato, Mexico - At.P.rz (SPAdes) (version 2) | ecosystem: Host-associated > Plants > Phyllosphere > Phylloplane/Leaf | place: Guanajuato, Mexico... | reverse complement strand
TTTGGCGCGATAGCAAAGCGGTTATGCAGCGGCCTGCAAAGCCGTTTAGGCCGGTTCGACTCCGGCTCGCGCCTCCAGGTAGAACGAGATAAAGCCCTGATTCGTCAGGGCTTTTCTTTTTTCTGCGTCGCTTTCATTCTCGTAAGGAAATGGCCCGGAGTGGTCCAGGGTCGCCTCGAACCACTCAAGCGGCACACGTAACTACGCCCGCAAGCGCAGCATTGGCAGGGGCATGGTCAGGAACGCACCGTTCCTCAACGCACCGGGTTGACTTGGCGACGCCGGTCGTAGAACGTTGGGTAGCGATACCAGCCGCGAGTGTGTCGGGAGATCTCTGCGCCATCCACCGCGATGTTCAGGAGGCCGGGCAGGTACGCAGCCGGCGACGTGATTCGCATACTCGGTTGGTACGCTGTAGCGATTGCGTTGGAAGTGGGCCAGTACATCCGCCTCAACGACCATCGGTCGCTTTACCAGAGCCGACGTCGTTGAACGTCGCGGACGACCGCGATGCGAGCGGCGTCGCTCCGCACGCGGTTTTCATGCCCTCGATGGCGGTTTCTCGGCCGTCAAACGTGCGAGAGCAATGCCGCCCCGTGGCCGGCAGGATCGGAAAGACGCCTTCGGACTGCGGGGAAAAGTACTAGTGGCCAACGCCGGTCATGGGCTTTCCATCAATGGTCGCGATCGTGCTGCCCTCCAACGTTCGGCGCATGTGCACGAGTTCCAGCGCGAAGCGCTGTTCGAGCGTCATTTCCTGAAGGTGGTTGTGCTCCAGGCGTCGAGCAACTCGTCCTATCCCAGCGTTGGCGGAATTTGGGCAGCGTGTCTAGAAGGTCTGCCTATGGCATGACCAGACCGTGCGACCATAATATCGAAGGACACTAAAAAACTCCCTGCCACAACGAGGGAAGTGGCAGGGGCTGCGCACGCACCGTTCAGGCACGAGGTGAACGTGCGTCACAACTATGAAAACAGTTGTCGTGATGTTAAATAATTATGCGCCTCTTCCTGCTATTGCCTCGCGTGGCGGGGAGGTATCGATAGAAAATCTCCGGAAAACGAGGCGGTTCACAAGAAGCTTCCACGTACCGACCGGCTCCGCCCAGCAAAAATGCGGCACCGTCGAAACTCGCGCAGTCAGTTCCGAGTTCGATCCTCAATGCCGGGCCCCATCAATCGTTCACGTTTTCGCAGCTCTTCGGGCCGTCGCCCCAGCTCTTTCCTCCTCCGTTCGTGCATTGTCGCTTGGTGTATTGCTCGGGCAACTGACCTTTCGGCAGTTTTCCGTCGGCAGGACAATTGTGATGGTAATAGCAGAAGGATTTTTCGGCGGCGCTGGCTTCACCGTTGAAAACAAGGCAGGCCATCAAGGTCGGAAAGAGAATCTTGGCAATGGTGCGCATATCGATATCCTGGTCGAAAAATAATGGGTAGCAAGATAGGCGCCGTTACGGCACCTATCTCTCACATAACAATGGCGCGCAGCCGTTTAGTTATCGTATTCGAGCAAAATCCCGGATCGCACCGGTTGCGCGGCAATGATTCGTTCCGCCACATTATTTTCGACAGCCACTTGCTGGCCATATGTGACGTTGAGCTTGATCGTGTTGCCGTCCATGTATGCGTTGACAGTCGCGAGATTCTGCCCGCTGGGATAGGACAGCTGCAGCGGGCCCACGACGACATTGCTTGAAATCACTTCGCCGAGGACGAGTGAATTGAACAAGCCGACCCAATAAGTCGGTGTCACCTGGAACTGAGCCGATGCGCCGCTGACCACGCCCTTCTTGAACACCGATCCCTGACCGCTCATGCCGATGCCAAGGTTCGCGAGATTGGTCGACTTGTTATTGATCAGGACGGAATCTCCCGGTACGGAACCGGATCCCGGCACCAATTGCTGCACGTTATCTTTGAAAATGCAGTCCCATGACGTTCCCAATTCCGTCTTCAACGTCTGACTGGCTTTGTAGACTCCGATACCACCGATCTGCTGGTAATTGGCAATGGCGACGTTGTAGAAAATATCCCACGTTACACCGCTGGCGCCACTTTGAGGGACGGTCGTTTGCTTCCACGACACGCTCTCCAGTCCAATGGAACTCGGCAGGGTCTGATATACAGCCATAGTCCAGGTCTGCTTGGTATCGTTGTTGAAATCGACATAATAAGAAGTCATTTTCGGTCTCCGCGATGGAAGATGAGTTTTGTGTCTCGCCGCACTCGCTTCATGGATGGCTTGATCATTTACATAATCGCCTCCGTAATTTGGAATTGAAGATCCGATACTCTTTGGCAGACAAAATTCACGGCGCCCCGGGATTCGGGCCGTATGTTTTCAGCAAGTATCCAGCGCTTGTGCTCGGAATGTCGTTCGTCGGCAATAGGTCTTCCTGCCCCCGTTGGCGGCTGCCGGAGGCTTTGGTGAGATTTTTCAATAATTTTTTAAAAAAGAAGTGCCGTAATGATTTTTCGATCGCAGGAAATGATCCAATCTGTACATCCCCGTCAGATCATCTTAGGAAATCTCCTTAAATAAAGTGCGGTAAATACTTTATCGTTTACCCTAGGCGGAAATTTCTGATTTCATATTTAATTAAATTGAATGTTTCTCTCCTGGAAATGGAGGATGTTTTTGTCAGCGCTGAGCGTTGTAGTTTCGATTTCGGGTTAGTGTACCGATCGCGATATCTGCATCAGACGTACCGACGTAAATGATGGCTGTTGCGCATTTAGAGGTGGTTGCTGCAGTAAATGCTAACCATGGAATCTTGCCTCGATTATATTTCCACGCAAAATGAGGTGGAGATCGCGATAAATATTCGGTAAATGAAATTACCGCTGCCGTTGCCGCTCTGCTGCAAATTGCCCGTTCCGCTCGTGCGGGGTGTTGTTACATCGCGCGTCGGGAGACTGGCAAGGGGAGAGCGTGCCCCGCGGCAAAGAGGTGCGGATTGAATTGACTCATGGGCACGCATCTGATGCTTGGGGAGCAAAGTTCCTGGTTGCCGCGCAAAGACGGTTTGAGGAGCATGGCGTTGAGTTCGTTGCAGGCAATCTACCCGGAGGGCTATTGAAGGGGCGCCGCCGAAGTGTATCTGCGATGCGCTCACCGATTGCTTCGAAGGTCCGTGTCAGAGTGTTGCGAGAGACCGCAGTGGGCCGGTAACGGCTCGTCCCCGAAAAGGCGGGCGTAGGTCTTGGCGTCGCTTTATGCGCCGAACCTTGTCGGACAGGGCGCAGGCACCGTTGCACCATCGGGGTGATGATTGCAGGTGCCGCGGTAGGGACGCCCGCGGCGCATGAGACGGTCGCGAACGATCACCCATCCACCGGCTGCACCGGCGTCTCGAGCTTCAACTGATAGAACGCCGCATCGAGCCAGCGGCCGAACTTGAATCCGGCCTCCGCGATCGTGCCCGCGTGCACGAATCCCAGTTTCTTATGCAGTGCGATGCTGCCGGCATTGGTCGCATCGATGCAGCCGACGACCACGTGCACCTGCGCGTCGCGCGCCCGCCGGACCACTTCGCGCAGCAGCAACTCGCCGAGCCCGCGGCCGCGCTGGTCGTGGCGCACGTAGACGCTGTGTTCGACCGTGTACTTGAACGCCGGGAACGCGCGGAACGTACCCCAGCTCGCGAAGCCGAGCAGCGTGCCCGCTGCGTCGACGGCGCCGAAGACCGGGAAGCCGCCCGCGCGCTTCGTCGCGAACCACGCGACCATCGCTTCCGGCGGGCGCGGCCGGTAGTCGTACAGCGCGGTCGAGTTCACGATCGCGTCGTTCAGGATCTCGAGGATGGCCGCTGCGTGTTCGGCCTCGCTGCAATCGATCAGGCGCACGTCGTCGCGCTGGGTCGGGGAATTCATACGGGTTCCTTCCTGTTTGGCTAAACCGGTTGCGCACGCGACGCGCGCATCACGCGCTCCGCACGCCGGCGGCGGATGCATCGCAGATCGCGACGACATAGCGCGCGGCATGCGATGACGGATTGCTGAAGATCAGCGGCTGATCGAGCCGCATGGCCAGGCAGTCGCCTTCGCGAAGCTCGTGAAGCGCATCGCCGAACGTGACGTCGATGCGGCCGCTGATGATCCACACTTGCTGATGCAGCGCGCTTTCACGCCCGCCGCTGTCGTACGCGACGCGCGCGCCGGGCGGGAAATCGACCTCGACGAGCTGGATCGGCGACGGCCAGCCGGCCGGCGACAGGTTGCGCCGCACATAGCCGGACGCCGGATCGCGCCATTCGGCCTGCTGCGCGCGCCGTGCGAGCGGCTGGGCGGGCGCGTCGTCCCGGTCGCCGCCGAACAGCGCGGCCAGCGACACGCCGAGGCCGGCCGCGAGCTTGTCGAGCACGACGGCCGTCGGGCTGGCCGACGCGCGTTCGATGAGCGAGATCATCGAACGGCTGACGCCGGAACGCGCGGCCAGCGCGTCGAGCGTGTAGCCTCGGACGGTGCGCAGGTCGCGCACGCGCCGGGCAATGCGCTCGTTGATGCCGGTGTCGGTGTCGTCGGCCGCGGTGATCGCTGATTCTTTCATGATGGATGGATTTTCCAGCAAACTGGAATTCGATGTCAACGGCGTTTCCCGCGGCGGGTTGGAGGGAAGGCGGGACGCGAACGGCTTGCCCGGGCGTCGTGTGCGGCGTAATATACGAAACAGCTACGTTTCGTTTAATTGGGGATATATGGGCATCATCAAGATTTCCGAGCACATGCATGAACGGCTGCGCTCGACCAGCACGGCGCTGAGCCGGTCGATCAACGCGCAGGCCGAACACTGGCTGCGGGTCGGGATGCTGGCGGAACTCAATCCGGCGCTGTCCTACGGCGACATCTGCAAGATGTTGATCGAGGCCGAGGCGCGGGGCGGCGACGTGGGGCCGGCCGAGACGGTCGCGCAAGGCATCGAGCAGGTGGCGTAATGGCGAAACGAGAAATCCCGATCCGTGGTGCGGCGGAAATCGCCAAGTCGCGCGAAGCCGCGAAGCTTGCGTCGCAGGTGCTGACGATGATCACCGAGCACGTGAAGCCGGGCGTCACCACCGACGAGCTGGATGCACGCTGCCGCGAATACATCGTCGACGAGTTGGGCGCGATTCCCGCGAACATCGGTTACCACGGCTATCCGAAGACGCTGTGCACGTCGGTCAACCACGTGGTCTGTCACGGCATTCCGACGTCGCGGCCGATGCGCGACGGCGACATCGTGAATCTCGACATCGCGGTGATCAAGGACGGCTGGTTCGGCGATACGAGCCGCATGTATTTCGTCGGCGAACCGAACGAACTCGCGCGGCGGCTCGTCGCGGCGACCTACGAGGCGATGCATGCCGGCATCCGCGCGGTGCGTCCCGGCGCGACGCTCGGCGACGTCGGCTATGCGATCCAGCAGGTCGCCCATCGCGAAGGGTTCAGCGTGGTGCGCGAGTATTGCGGGCATGGCATCGGCGACGTCTATCACGACGAGCCGCAGGTGCTGCATTACGGTCGCCCGGGCACCGGCCTGCCGCTGCGGCCGGGGATGATCTTCACGATCGAGCCGATGCTGAACGCGGGCAAGCGCGACACGCGCGTGCTGGCCGACGGCTGGACGGTCGTCACGGCGGACCATTCGCTGTCCGCGCAATGGGAGCACATGGTCGTGGTGACGGAAACGGGCTTCGAGGTGCTGACCGAGGACGCGAAGCCGCAGGCGTTCGCGGCGCTTTCGGGCACGCACGCGGCCTGACGCAGGCTGCGCGCCGCAGACGGCGGCGCGGCGTCGCAATGAAACGGGCCCCTTCGCGGGGCCCGTGTCGTTCGTGGCGGCCGGCGCCGCGACGGCGCGGCGCTTATCCGCGCGCCTTCTGCCACGCGTGTTCGACGAACACGCGGCACAGCGCTTCCATCCCTTTGCGATCTTCGTCGTCGAAGCGCGCGGCGATCGGGCTGTCGACGTCCCACACACCGATCAGCGTGCCGTCGCCGGCCACCAGCGGCACGACGATTTCCGATTCCGACGCCGCATCGCATGCGATATGGCCGGGGAAGTCGTGCACGTCGCGCACGACCTGCGTCTCGCGCGTCTGCGCGGCCGTGCCGCACACGCCCTTGCCGAGCGCGATCCGCACGCACGCGGGCTTGCCCTGGAACGGGCCGACCACGAGTTCGGCGCCGTCGAAGAAGTAGAAGCCGGCCCAGTTCAGGCGATCGAGCGAGTGATAGACGAGCGCGGAGAAATTCGCCGCGTTCGCGGTCAGGTCGCGTTCGGATTCGACCAGCGCGCGCGCCTGCTCGACGAGCGTCGCGTATTGATCGGCCTTGGAGGCGGTGGGGTCGTTGGACAGCGTGAACATGGCGGGAAAGCGATAGGGGTTGTCAAAAGGCGCACTGCGCGTACCGCAGTCTACGGCACGCGCGCGCGGTCTGCAGCGCAGGGTTGTGCGTGATGCGGCGCGCTCAGTCGGGCTCGAGCTCGGCGAACCGCTCGGCCAGGAAATCGAGCAACGCCCGGACCGCGGGCAGCAGCCCGCGGCGTGACGCGAACACCGCGTGCACGATTTCGCGTCGCGGCGCCCAGTCGGGCAGCACCGTGACCAGTTCACCGCGCGAAACTTCGTCGCGCACCATCATCGTCGGCAACTGCACGACGCCGACGCCTGCGACGGCTGCCGCGCGCAGCGCGAGCATGCCGCCCGTCACGAAGCGCGGCTGGTGATGGATTTCCGCGTGCGCGCCGTCGGGCCCGCGCAGCCGCCATACGTGCGTGGACTGTGGCACACCGTGATCGAGGCTTGGCAGGCGCGCGAGATCGGCGGGAACGGCCGGTACGCCTTGCTCGCGCAGCAGCGCGGGGCTCGCGACGAGGCACTGGCCGCGCTCGGCGAGCACGCGCAGCGCGAGATCGCTGTCTTCGAGCGGTGGCGGACGCACGCGAATCGCGACGTCGATCCCTTCGCCGACCACGTCGACGCGCCGGTTCGTCGCTTCCAGATGGATCTCGACGCGCGGGCACGCGGCCATGAATGCGGCGATCATCGTGCCGACCAGCGAATCGAGCAGCACGATCGGGCAACTGACGCGCACGATGCCGCGCGGCTCCTCATGGAGCAGCGCGATCGCCTCGTCGGCGGCGTCGGCCTCGACGAGCATCGCGCGGCAATGCGCGTAATAGGTCTGGCCGACGTCGGTGACCGTGAAGCGGCGCGTCGAACGCTGGATCAGCCGCATGCCGAGCCGCGCCTCGAGCAGCGCGATGCGGCGGCTCAGCTTCGATTTCGGCATGTCCAGCGCGCGCCCGGCCGGCGCGAAGCCGCCGTGTTCGACGACCTGCACGAAGTAGTAGAGATCGTTCAGATCCCGGGCTTTATCGTTCATGAAATGGAACGCTGCGTGCGATTTCGGCAGTCTACCGGATCGATCGTTCCATCTCTATATTGTCACTCATGGATGCGAAACACGGGTTTCGCCGCAATATGGAGAAGGGCAATGAAGAAGATCCAGGGTGTGTACAGTGCGCCGCGCGGCCATTGGGTCGGCGACGGTTTCCCGGTGCGTTCGATGTTCAGCTACCAGTCTCATGGCACGCACCTGAGCCCGTTCCTGCTGCTCGATTACGCCGGCCCGGCGACGTTCGAACCGGCGACCGCGCCGCGCGGTGTCGGCCAGCACCCGCACCGCGGCTTCGAAACGGTGACGATCGTCTACGACGGCGAAGTCGCGCACCGCGACTCGACCGGCGCGGGCGGTACGATCGGCCCGGGCGACGTGCAATGGATGACGGCCGCGAGCGGGATCCTGCACGAGGAATTCCACTCGGAGGCGTTCACGAAGCGGGGCGGCCCGCTCGAGATGGTGCAGCTGTGGGTGAACCTGCCGGCTGCGGACAAGATGGGCGCGCCCGGCTACCAGACGCTGCTGAACGCCGATATCCCGGTGGTCGAGCTGCCGGACGGCGCGGGGCGGGCCCGGATCATCGCCGGTGAACTCGACGGGCGGCGCGGCCCGGCCCGCACGCACACGCCGATCGACGTGTGGGACGTGCGGCTCGTGGCAGGCGGCCATGCGCGGTTCCCGGTCGCCGAAGGGCGGACGCTGGCGGTGGTCGTGCTGGGCGGCACCGTGCTGGTAAACGGCGAGACGGTGGCGCGCGAAGCGCAGTTCGTGCAACTCGGCCGCGACGGCAGCGACGTCGAGATCGAAGCGAACGGCGACGCGAAGCTGCTGATCCTGAGCGGCGAGCCGATCGATGAGCCCGTCGTCGGTTACGGCCCGTTCGTGATGAACTCGCAAGAGGAAATCCGGACCGCGATCGACGATTTCAACAGTGGCCGCTTCGGCAAGATGCCGGCATGACGGCTTGATGAGCAGGCCCCGCGCGACGCGGGGCTTTTTTTTCGCGCGCGGGCTGGCGGTCGCGCGCGATATGCGCTTCGAGGCATAATCGACGGTTGCCGCGCGCCGGTCGGCGCGCCCGAATCAGGACCGCACATGAACGCCTCCGCACCCGCCGCATCCCCGAGCGCCGCCGATCTCGACTGGCGCTGGAAACCCTTCGACGCGCTGACGGCGCGCGAAGTCTATTCGATCCTCGAAGCGCGCAGCGCCGTATTCGTCGTCGAACAGAACTGCGTGTATCGCGACATCGACGATGCGGACCAGGCCGCGTGGCACCTGGCCGCCTTCGATCCGGCCGGCCGCCTGGCCGGCTATCTGCGCGTGCTGCTGCCTGACGCGCAGCACACCGACGTGCGCATCGGCCGCGTGCTGACGACCGCCGCGTTTCGCGGCGCGGGCCTCGGCAACGGGCTGCTGTCGCGCGCGCTCGAGCATATCCGCGCGCAATGGCCGGATACGCCGGTGAGCCTGCATGCGCAGGCCCACTTGCAGCGTTTCTACGGGGCATTCGGCTTCACGCCGAGTTCGGACGTGCATGACGAGGACGGCATCCCGCACGTATGGATGAGCAGCGCGCGCGCATGACGCGCGCCGCGCTGCGCGGCGGTCAGTGCGCGGCGCGCGCGACCGTCGGTTTGTCCGCGCGCTGCGCGACCCGTTCGCCGATCAGGCGCCCGCGCGCGGACAGCCGCAGCCAGTGCCGCAGCGCGATCAGCGCGCCGATCACGCTCATCATCGAGCCGGGGATCCACAGCAGCAGGCCGCCGATCTGCTGGTCGCGCAGCGGGCTCAGCCACGTGAACGCGCGGCCGCAGATCGAGTAGATCGGATACAGCTCGTGCGGCGTGAAGAAGATCAGCGCGCCGAGCGCGATCTGCGGCGGGATCGCCGCGACGACGATCAGGATCCGACGGCCCGGCGACAGCCGCGCGGGCGGCGCGGGCCGCGGATCGACGACGAGCCACCAGAACAGCAGCCCGTCGATCACCATGCTCCAGTTCATCACGCGATAGAGGCGCCAGTCGAGCATCGCGATGAAGTGGATCGGCGACAGCAGCCAGAAATAGATCAGCCCGACGAACAGCACGACCGCGACGACCGGATGGAACACCACGTCGAGCGTCGCGCGCACCGGCGCCCACGCGAGCGCGGGGCGCACGAAGCGCTGCCGCCAGCGGAACGGAATGCCCGCGCGGATCGCCGCGCCCGGATAGGACAGCGCGATGAAGAACGGCCCGAGGTGGTGCAGCACGAGGTGCTGCGCGCGATGCAGGAAGAATTCGTGCTCGAAGAAGTAGTCGAGCCGCGTGTGCAGCGCGATGTAGAGCGCCGTCAGCCCGAACCAGAACGAGAACTGCCGCAGCGGCGACACCTTCGCCTTCTTCACGCCGCGCGCGAACAGCACGGCGGCCGTCAGCACCGCGATGACCACGGTCGGCGACGGTTCCCACGGATCGAGCCAGTACAGGACGTTCATCGCGCGCGCATCACTTCGTCTTGGCCGGCGATTTCACGGCGAACGGCGCATCGACCGTTTCGCCGTCGGAGAATTTCAGGCGCAGGTGCACGGTGTCGCCCGGCTTGATCGCGTGCTTCGGCTCCTCGAGCATGAAGTGATAGCCGCCCGGCGCGATGTCGACCTTGCCGCGCGCGGGGATCGTCAGCTTGTCGACCATTTCCATCTTCTGCGTCGAGCCGTTCGAGACCGTCTGGTGCAGCATCGTCATCCCGTAATCGGGGCTGTCGACGTCGACGAGGTCGACCGGCTTCTCGCCGGTGTTCACGAGCGTCACGTAGCCGCCCGCGGGCAGCTTGTTCGGCAGCCAGCGCACCCAGGCGTTCTGTGCGCTGATCGCGCCGGCGGCATAGGCGTGGGCGCCGGCGCACAGCGCGGCGACGAGGGCGAACGTCTTGAGGGGCGTTTTCGTGTTCATGGCGGAATTCAGGTCGTGGAGGCAGGGTCGATGATCCGGCGCACATCGGCGGCGATGGCGTCGGGCGAATCGCGATCGGTCGCGAGCAGGCGCGCGCGGCCGGTCGCGTCGAAGATGTAGACGGCCGAGCTGTGCGTCACTTCGTAGCCGCCGGACGGATCGCGTTTTTCCATCTGGTACGCGACGCGATAGCGCTTCGCGAGCGATTCGATCTGGCCATCGGTGCCGGTCAGGCCGCGCGCATGCGCGGCGTCGAACGCGGCGACATAGGACTGCATCGCCTGCGGCGTATCGCGTGCGGGGTCGACCGAGACGAACAGGATGCGCACGTTGTCCGCCTGCGGGCCGAGCTTCGCCAGCACTTCCATCAGCCGCGCCAAGGTTTCGGGGCAGACATCGGGGCAGTGCGTGTAGCCGAAGTAGACGAGCGCGATGCGGCCGCGGAACGCATCGGCGTCGACGGGATGGCCGTCGCCGCCCGTCAGCTTGAACGACAGGTCGGGCAGGTGGCCGGTGACGTTGGTCAGGTTCCAGCGCGGCTCGTCGTGCGTGCACGCGGCGAGCGCCATGGCGGCGGCGAGGGCCGCGGCCGTGCGGATGAGGCGGGAGAGGCGAGACGGCATCCTGGGGCTCGATCGGGCGAAAGGGGTGACCGGCCGGCGCGATGCCATGCGTCGCGCGGCAGGCGGTTGCGACTGTAGCGCAATTCGCGCGCCTGCGTCCTTTTGAAACCGGTACGGTGCCGGCCAGCGGGGCAATATGTCGCAGTTGACGCGGCGGCTGGCGCGAGCTCCGCGCTGCCCCGTTTCGCCCATCTGGGGGCGCAGGCGCGGTAAGATGCGCACAACTCCATTCGCGCAGCGGCGGCCGGCATGTGCCGGCCGCCCTCAGACTATCGAATCGATGCAATCCGTTCCGGCTTCCCTGTCGCTGACCGATACAGCGTTCTTCTTCGACTTCGACGGCACGCTCGTCGAGCTGGCGCCGACCCCCGACAGCATTCACGTTCCGCCGTCGCTGCTGACGCTGCTCGACGAATTGTCGCGCCGCTCGCACGGCGCGGTCGCGATCGTGTCCGGGCGCGGGATCGACAACCTCGACACGTTCCTGAAGATGCCCGGGCTGCCGATCGCCGGCCTGCACGGCGCGGAGCGCCGCGACGCGAACGGCGACACGCAGCGCATCGGCTTCAACGACGAACGCCTGCTGCGCATCGAGCGCGAGCTCGCGGGCGTGGTGGACCGCCATCCGGGCATGCTGCTCGAAATCAAGGGCGCGGCCGTCGCGCTGCACTTCCGCAATGCGCCCGAGCGCGAGGCGGTGGCGCGCGAAGCGGCCGAGCGCCTCGTTGCCGACTATGCGGATGCGTACGTGCTGCAACCCGGCAAGATGGTGTTCGAGATCAAGCCGAAGGGCGTCGACAAGGGCCGCGCGCTGGCCGCGTTCCTCGACGAGCCGCCGTTTGCGGGCCGCGTGCCGCTATTCGCGGGCGACGACCTGACCGACGAGAAGGGCTTCGCGGTGGTCAACGCGCGCGGCGGCCTGTCGATCAAGGTCGGCGCGGGCGAGACGTCCGCGCGGATGCGGCTCGATTCCGTCGACGCACTGCATGAACAGATCGCGGGCTGGCTCGGCGCGGGGCAACCGCACGCATGAGCCGGCTCATCATCGTTTCAAACCGCGTCGCACCGATTTCGGAAGGCGAACCGGCGGCGGGTGGCCTCGCGATCGGCGTCTATGACGCACTGAAGGAAACCGGCGGCATGTGGTTCGGCTGGAGCGGGGAAGTGGTCGCGTCCGGCGCGCCGCAGCCGCAGATCCGCATCGAGGAGCGCGGGCCCGTGACGTTCGCGACCGTCGGGCTGTCGCGCCGCGATTACGACCAGTATTACCGTGGGTTCTCGAACGCGACGCTGTGGCCCGCGTTCCATTACCGCGCGGACCTGATCCAGTACGATCGCCACGAATTCGACGGCTACCGCCGCGTCAACGTGTGGCTCGCGCAGCAGCTCGTGCCGCTGCTGCAGGACGACGACGTGATCTGGGTGCACGACTATCACCTGATTCCGTTCGCGCGCGCGCTGCGCGACGCCGGCGTGAAGAACCGTATCGGCTTCTTCCTGCACATCCCGTTTCCGGCCGCGCAGGTGCTCGTCAACGTGCCGCCGCACCGCGAACTCGTCGAGTCGCTGTGCGCGTTCGATCTGCTCGGCTTCCAGACCGAGCCCGACCTGCGCGCATTCTGCGACTACGTCGAATTCGAGGCGGACGGCGAGGTCGAGCACGACGGGCACACGGCGCGCGTACGGGCGTTCGGTCAGACGTTGCGCGCGGCCGCCTATCCGATCGGTGTGTATCCGGACGAGATCGCGTCGCTCGCGCAGGCGGGTGAAAACGGCAAGGCAGTGCGCACGCTCGCGACGTCGCTGCGCGGGCGGCAACTGATCATGAGCGTCGACCGGCTCGATTATTCGAAGGGGCTCGTCGAGCGCTTCCGGGCCTTCGAGAAGCTGCTCGAGCACCAGGCGTCGATCCGCAACCGCGTGTCGTTCCTGCAGATCGCGCCGTCGACGCGTGCGGACCTGCGCGCGTACCAGGACATCCGCCTGCAGCTCGAAGCGGAGTCGGGGCGCATCAACGGGCGCTACGCGGAGCTCGACTGGGCGCCGATCCTCTACATTCACCGGCAGTACGACCGGCAGGTGCTGGCCGCGCTGTACCGGCTCGCGCGCGTGGGCTTCGTGACGCCGCTGCGCGACGGCATGAACCTCGTCGCGAAGGAGTACGTGTCCGCGCAGAACCCGGACGATCCGGGCGTGCTGGTGCTGTCGCGCTTCGCGGGCGCCGCGCGCGAGCTGACGGGCGCGCTGATCGTCAATCCGATCGATATCGACGGGATGGCCGATGCGCTGTCGCAGGCGCTGACGATGCCGCTCGCCGAACGGCGCGCGCGCTACGCGGACATGATCGCGCAACTGCGCGAGAACAACGTGTCGGTGTGGCGGGACAATTTCCTGCGAGATCTGCAGCAGGTCTGATCCATTGCTGCCGGTGCAATTGAAAAAGCCGCCGTACGCAAGTACGGCGGCTTTTTCGTCGGCGGGATGCCGGCGCGTCAGGCCACGCGTTCGCCGGTCGGCGTGTTGCCGTCCGGGGCCGTGTGATGGCGGCCGTGCTGTTTGGCGAGCAGGTCGCGGTACAGGCCGGGGCGGCTGCGCAGCACGTCGGGCGGGCCGTCGTCGATCACCTTGCCGTTGTTCATCACGATGATGCGATCGAAGTTGCGCAGCGTCGACAGGCGGTGCGCGATCGCGATCACCGTGCGGCCGACCATCAGCCGGTCGAGCGCGCTCTGGATCGCTTCCTCGGATGCGCTGTCGAGCGCCGACGTCGCTTCGTCGAGCAGCAGGATCGGCGCATCCTTCAGGATCGCGCGCGCGATCGCGATGCGCTGGCGCTGGCCGCCCGACAGCTTGACGCCGCGGTCGCCGACGATCGTGTCATAGCCTTCCGGCATCGCCTCGATGAACTCCGCGCAGCGCGCGTCGCGCGCGGCGGCGAGCACTTCGTCGCGGGTCGCGTCGGGGCGGCCGTATGCGATGTTGTCGTAGATCGTCCGGTGCAGCAGCGAGATGTCCTGCGGCACCAGCGCGATCGCGTGGCGCAGGCTGTCCTGCGTGGTGCCCTTCACGTCCTGGCCGTCGATCTTCACGACGCCATCCTGCGTGTCGTAGAAGCGCTGCAGCAGCGCGAGCACGGTCGACTTGCCGGCGCCCGACTTGCCGATCAGGCCGACGCGCTGGCCCGGCTCGATATGGAGGTCGAAATGGTCGAGGATCGCGCGGCGGTGCGGGTACGCGAACGTCACGCGCTCGAAGTCGACGCGGCCGCCCTTGGCCGATAGCGGCTGCGCGTCCGAGCGGTCCGGCATCCCGTGCGGTTCGAGCAGCGTCTTCACCGCTTCGGACAGGCGGGCGACGTGCTGCGTGACGTCGACGAGCGCGACCGCGAGGTCGCGCGTGCCGTGCAGGATCGTGAAGCCGAGCGAGCTGACGAGCACGATGTCGCCCGACGTCGCGCGGCCCTGGTCCCACAGCCACAGCGCCCAGCCGAGCAGGCCCGCGGACAGCATCGCGGTGATCACCGCGTGCAGCAGGCGCAGCTTTTCGAGATAGAGCAGGCTCTGCTGGCGCGCATCCATCTCGGCCTTGACCGTCGCGCTGAAGCGCTTCTGTTCGCGCAGCGTCATCCCGAACGCGCGCACGAGGCCCATGTTGCCGATCACGTCGACGAGCTCGCCGTCGACCGCCGCGGCCTTCGCCGCGAACGCGTGGTGACGGGCGGAGCCGCGGCCGGCGAGCTTGAACAGGATGACGGACAGCACGGCCGAACAGCCGAGCAGGCCGGCCGCCATCAGCGGATTGACGACGATGATCATCAGGATCGCACCCATCACCGCGATGCACGGCGGCAGCACGTTCCACGCCATCGTGTTCTCCGACGTGTAGACCGCGTTCGACGTGGCCGTGATGCGGCTGGCGAGGGTGCCCGGCGGCTTCTCCGAGTAATACGTCGGCGAGTGGCCGATCAGGTACTGGAACAGGTCGCGCCGCAGGTCGCCGGTGACGGCGACGAACGTGTGCGCGGCGACCCAGCCGCCGACGCGCCACAGCAGGTTGTCGGCCGCGATCAACCCGACGAGCAGCGCGAACGCGCTCCACAGCGGGCCCGGGTGATGGCGTCCGGTCGCCAGCACGTCGATCAGGTGCTTGATCGCATATTGCGAGCCGAGCGCGCAGCCGACGGCGGCCAGCACGCTGCAGAGCACGATCAGGTGCGCGACGGGGTGGAGGCGGATGTAGCGGAACAGGAACGCGATCGGCCGGTGCGCGTAGCTCGATAGCTTCGCGTTGTGGGCGTTGCGCTGGGCAGGGGTGAGAGATTCCAAAATATGCGTGCGGTGATTCGGTGATTGAGCGTGGCGGCTGGGTCGCAGGCCGGCGTTCGCCCGGACTGAATAATCCGGCATTGTAAACAACGCCGCGCGTCGCGCTGCGCGAATCTTGCCTTGGCCAGGGGCTCGCGCTCGATTTTGAGATAAAATCCG
>Ga0209370_1002062_pt1 | contig 15439 bp, 9 predicted proteins | sample AgamicAtPrz_FD_187164 | JGI IMG/M metagenome (GOLD analysis project Ga0209370, IMG submission 187164) | Agave microbial communities from Guanajuato, Mexico - At.P.rz (SPAdes) (version 2) | ecosystem: Host-associated > Plants > Phyllosphere > Phylloplane/Leaf | place: Guanajuato, Mexico... | reverse complement strand
CAGCGAAGACGGCCTGACCTACACCTTCCACCTGCGCGAAGGGGTCAAGTTCCACACCACCGACTACTTCAAGCCGAGCCGCGAATTCAACGCCGACGACGTGCTGTTCACCTTCAACCGCATGCTCAACAAGGACGACCCGTTCCGCAAGGCGTACCCCACCGAGTTCCCGTACTTCACCGATATGGGCCTGGACAAGAACATCGCCAAGATCGAGAAGACCGATGACCACACCGTGGTCTTCACCCTCAAGGAAGTGGACGCCGCGTTCGTGCAGAACCTGGCGATGAACTTCGCCGGCATCCATTCCGCTGAGTACGCCGACCAGCTGCTCAAGGCCGGCAAGGCCGCGGAAATCAACCAGAAGCCCATCGGCACCGGTCCGTTCGTGTTCAGCCGCTATCAGAAGGACGCGGCGATTCGCTACAAGGGCAACAAGGAATACTGGAACCCGGATGACGTGAAGATCGACAACCTGATCTTCTCGATCAACACCGACGCCTCGGTCCGTGCCCAGAAGCTGCGCGCCGGCGAATGCCAGATCACTCTCAACCCGCGCCCGGCCGACCTCAAGGGCCTGCAGGCGGACAAGAACCTCAATGTGCCGACAGCTCCGGGCTACAACCTGGGCTACATCGCCTACAACGTGACCCGCGCGCCGTTCGACAAGCTCGAGGTGCGCCAGGCGCTGGACATGGCGGTGAACAAGAAAGCCATCATCGACGCTGTGTACCAGGGCGCCGGCCAGCTGGCTGTCAACGGCATGCCGCCGACCCAGTGGTCCTATGACGAATCGATCAAGGACGCCCCCTACAACCCGGAAAAGGCCAAGGAACTGCTCAAGGCCGCCGGCGTGAAGGAAGGCACCGAAATCACCCTGTGGGCCATGCCTGTGCAGCGTCCGTACAACCCCAACGCGCGCCTGATGGCCGAGATGCTGCAGGCCGACTGGGCCAAGGTCGGCGTCAAGGCACGCATCGTCAGCTACGAGTGGGGCGAGTACATCAAGCGCGCCCACGCCGGCGAGCACGACGCCATGCTGATCGGCTGGACCGGCGACAATGGTGACCCCGACAACTGGCTCGGCACCCTGTACGGCTGCGCTTCGGTGGACGGCAACAACTTCTCCAAGTGGTGCGATGCCGAGTACGACAAGCTGGTGGTGGCCGCCAAGCGCGTGACCGATCAGAACGAGCGCAGCGAGCTGTACAAGCAGGCTCAGGTAGTGCTCAAGCGTGAAGTGCCGATCACCCCGATCGCCCACTCCACCGTCTACCAGCCAATGCGCACCAGCGTGAAGGGCTTCCAGATCAGCCCGTTCGGGCGTAATAGCTTCATCGGTGTCAGCAACGACTGATTGGCGCAATGGCCGCCTCGAGGGCAACCGCGAGGCGACCAGCCAACCGACAAGCCCGAGTAGCCAGCGCGTTGAGCGCTCAGGCCTCGGGCTTGACCACTGGCTAAGCATGCCGCAAGACCGATGATGCACATCTCTGAACAACGGCTTACGGCCTGCCCCTTGCAGGCCGTACGTCTATGCTGAGCTCAACCGCGGGGAACATCCGATGAAGACACTACCGCTACGCGCTGCCCTGGCCGCCCTGGTTCTCGGCGCCGCCGGCAATCTGGCCGCCAAACCGCTGGTGGTATGTACCGAGGCGAGCCCCGAGGGTTTCGACATCGTGCAGTACACCACTGCCGTGACCGCCGATGCCTCGGCCGAGACGGTATTCAACCGCCTGGTCGACTTCAAGCCCGGCACCACGGACATTCAGCCGGCGCTGGCCGAAAGCTGGGACATCAGCGACAACGGCTTGACCTACACCTTTCACCTGCGCAAAGGGGTGAAATTCCACACCACCGATTACTTCACGCCAAGCCGCGAATTCAACGCCGACGACGTGCTGTGGAGCCTCAATCGCCAGCTCGACCCCAAGCACCCGTGGCACGCCAAGGCCAGCGTGGGCTACCCCTATTTCGAGAGCATGGCGTTCCGCGACCTGCTCAAGTCGGTGACCAAGACCGACGACCACACCGTGGTCATCACCCTGAACCGCCCCGAGGCGCCATTCCTGCGTGACATGGCCATGGCCTTCACCTCGATCTACTCCGCCGAGTACGGCGACCAGTTGCTCAAGGCCGGCAAGACCGCCGAGCTCAACAGCAAGCCGATCGGCACCGGGCCGTTCATCTTCCAGCGCTACAACAAGGACGCTCAGGTTCGCTTCAAGGCCAACCCCGACTACTTCCGCGGCAAGCCGCCGGCCGACCCGCTGATCTTCGCCATCGCCACCGACAACAACACTCGTCTGCAGAAGCTGCGCGCCAACGAGTGTCAGGTGGCGCTGTATCCCAAGCCTGACGACGTGCCGTCGATCAAGGCCGATGCCAACCTCAAGGTCGACGAGATCGAGGCCATCGTCACCGGCTATATCGCCATGAACACCGAGCACAAATACCTGAGCGACGTGCGCGTGCGTCAGGCGATCAACCTCGCCTTCGACCGCCAGCGCCACGTCGAGCAGCTGTTCGGCAAGGGCAACGCGCTGGTAGCGGTCAACCCGTACCCGCCGACCCTGATCGGCTACAACGACGACAATCGCAACCCGCCCCGCGACCTCGACAAGGCCCGCGCCCTGCTCAAGGAAGCCGGCGTGCCGGAAGGCACCGTGATCACCCTGTTCACCCGCAGCGGCGGCGGCCAGACCAACCCCAACCCGCGCCTGTCGGCAGAGATGCTTCAGGCCGACCTTGCCGAGATCGGCCTGAAGCTCGATATCCGCGTGATGGAATGGGGCGAGATGCTGCGCCGTGCCAAGAAGGGCGAAGGCGATCTGGTCTCCTCCGGCTGGGCCGGCGACAACGGCGACCCGGACAATTTCCTGACCCCGCTGCTCAGCTGCGATGCAGCGAAAAACGGCGAGAACTATGCGCGTTGGTGCAACCCTAAGTTCCAGGACCTGATCACCCAGGCCCGCGGCGTGACCGACAACGATCAACGTGCCGGCCTTTACCGCCAGGCTCTGGAGATCTACGCCGAGGATCAACCCTGGATCAACGTGGCCCACCCGAAACTGTTCACTGCCATGCGCAAGAACGTCGAGGGCTATTACATCAGCCCACTGACCAATAACAACTTCGCCACCACCCAGGTGAAGTAGATAAAAACACACCGCCGGCGGTACACACGCCGGCGGGCTGCCTGACCGGCCAATGAGGTACCTCCCACGATGTTGAGTTTTATTGCCCGGCGCCTGGGCCTGCTGATCCCCACGTTCTTCGGGGTTACGCTGCTGACCTTCGCGCTCATCCGCATGATCCCCGGTGACCCCGTGGAAGTGATGATGGGCGAGCGGCGCGTCGACCCGCAGATGCACGCCGAAGCCATGGAGCGTCTGGGTCTGAACAAGCCCCTGTACGCCCAGTATTTCGATTACATCGGCCAGCTGGCCCAGGGCGACCTGGGTGAATCGCTGCGTACCCGCACCCCGGTGTGGACCGAGTTCACCACCCTGTTCCCTGCCACCCTGGAGCTGACCCTGGCCGCGCTGCTGTTTTCCGGCACGCTGGGGCTGATCGCCGGGGTGATCGCCGCACTCAAGCGGGGCTCGCTGTTCGATCACGGGGTGATGGGTATTTCCCTGACCGGCTACTCGATGCCGATCTTCTGGTGGGGCCTGCTGCTGATCATGTTCTTCTCGGTGTGGCTCGGCTGGACGCCGGTATCGGGGCGCATCGACCTGCTCTACGACATCCAGCCGGTGACCGGCTTCATGCTGATCGACACCCTGCTGTCCGATGAGGAAGGCGCGTTCGTCAACGCCCTGCGCCACCTGATCCTGCCGGCCATCGTGCTCGGCACCATCCCGCTGGCGGTGATCGCCCGCATGACCCGCTCGGCGATGCTCGAAGTGCTGCGTGAAGACTACGTGCGCACCGCCCGCGCCAAGGGCCTGTCGCCGGCCCGCGTGGTGTTCGTGCACGGCCTGCGCAACGCGCTGATTCCGGTGCTCACGGTGTTCGGCCTGCAGGTCGGCACCCTGCTCGCCGGCGCGGTACTGACCGAGACGATTTTCTCCTGGCCGGGCATCGGCAAGTGGCTGATCGAGTCGATCGGCGCCCGCGACTACCCGGTGGTGCAGAACGGCATCCTGCTGATCGCCTGCCTGGTGATCCTGGTCAACTTCGTGGTGGACATCCTGTATGGATTGGTCAACCCACGCATTCGCCACCAGCGCTGAGACCCGGCCATGACCTGCTGCGCGTCGGCGATGCCGCGTCAAAATCCATCTCGAGATGCTCATCGGCTACAGCCAACTGCGCTCTCTCGACGAACTTTTCCTTGCCTCGCGCTAGCTCGCGAGGCCATGAACCGATTCTCCGGAGTCATGAATGGCAACTGATACCAACACAACCGTAGGGTGGATGACGCTCTTCTCATCCGCCATGAACACACTGCGGTGGACGGATGAAGCGTCGTCCACCCTACCAACGATCAACGCGCAGTCCGTAGCCCAATCCAATATTCATGAGGTGCGAGCATGACCTCGACCACTACCACAGCAATGGACCAGGCCCTGGTCTACCCCTCGCCGCTGAAAGAATTCTGGCGCGCGTTCAGCCACAACAAGGGTGCCGTCGCCGGCCTCGGCTTCATGCTGCTGATCGTGTTCTGCGCGCTGTTCGCACCGTGGATCGCGCCCTACTCGCCCAGCGAGCAGTTCCGTGATGCCCTGCTGACGCCGCCGGTATGGCTCGAAGGCGGGCAATGGCAGTTCATTCTCGGCACCGACGAAGTCGGCCGTGACCTGCTCTCGCGCCTGATCCACGGCGCGCGCCTGTCGCTGCTGATCGGCCTGGCCTCGGTGGTCATCTCGTTGATCCCAGGTCTGCTGCTGGGCCTGGTGGCGGGCTTCTTCCCGCGCCTGATAGGCCCCTCGATCATGCGCCTGATGGACATCATGCTGGCCCTGCCCTCGCTGCTGCTGGCCGTGGCCATCGTCGCGATCCTCGGCCCAGGCCTGATCAACACCGTGATCGCCATCGCCATCGTCTCGCTGCCTTCCTACGTGCGCCTGACCCGCGCCGCGGTGATGGGCGAGCTGAACCGCGACTACGTCACCGCCGCCCGCCTGGCCGGTGCCAGCCTGCCGCGGCTGATGTTCATCACCGTGCTGCCCAACTGCATGGCGCCGCTGATCGTGCAGGCGACACTGAGCTTCTCCTCGGCGATTCTCGATGCCGCCGCCCTGGGCTTCCTCGGCCTGGGCGTGCAACCGCCTACGCCTGAGTGGGGCACCATGTTGGCCTCGGCGCGCGACTACATCGAGCGCGCCTGGTGGGTGGTGACCTTGCCCGGTCTCGCCATCCTGCTCAGCGTGCTGGCGATCAACCTGATGGGCGACGGCCTGCGCGATGCGCTGGACCCGAAACTCAAGAATGCGATCTGAGGAGGCCGCCATGAACCTGTTCTGCAACACGGCCGCCCCCTGCAATTCGATGGAGGCCACCCGATGAGCCTGCTGGAAATCAACAAACTGAGCGTGCGCTTCGGCGACGCCAACGCCGTGCCGGTGGTCGATGGCCTCGACCTGAAAGTCGACAAGGGTGAAGTGCTGGCCATCGTCGGTGAGTCCGGCTCCGGCAAGTCTGTGACCATGATGGCGCTGATGGGCCTGATCGACGCGCCCGGCATCGTGCGAGCCGACCGCCTGACCTTCGACGGCACCGACATGCTGACCCTCAAGGGCCGCCAGCGTCGGCATATCGTCGGCAAGGACCTGTCGATGATCTTCCAGGATCCGATGACAGCCCTGAACCCCAGCTTCACCGTCGGTTTCCAGATCGAGGAAGTGCTGCGTCAGCACCTCGGTCTCAAGGGCAAGGCTGCGCGCCAGCGTGCCCTGCAGCTGCTCGAACGCGTGGAAATCCCTGGTGCCGCCAGCCGCCTCGAGGCCTTCCCGCACCAGCTCTCCGGTGGCATGAGCCAGCGCGTGGCGATCGCCATGGCGATTGCCGCCGAGCCCAAGCTGCTGATCGCCGACGAGCCGACCACCGCCCTGGACGTGACCATCCAGGCGCAGATCATGGAGCTGCTGCTCGACCTGCAGCGCGAGCAGAACATGGGCCTGGTACTGATCACCCACGACCTGGCCGTGGTCGCCGAAACCGCCAACCGGGTCTGCGTGATGTACGCAGGCCAGGCGGTGGAGCTGGGCCAGGTGCCGGCGCTGTTCGACGCACCGACGCACCCCTACACCGAAGCGCTGATTAAGGCGATTCCCGAGCACAGCCTGGGCGCCACGCGCCTGTCGACCCTGCCCGGCATCGTTCCCGGTCGCTACGACCGGCCCCACGGCTGCCTGCTGTCGCCGCGCTGCCCCTACGTGCAGGCCAAGTGCCGCGAGCAGCGCCCGGCCCTGGAACCCCACGAGCGCGGCGCGGTGCGCTGCTATTTCCCGCTCAATCTGAATGCTGAGGTGGCGTGATGACGACCGTTCTGACCGCACGCCAACTGACGCGCCATTACTCCGTGTCCCAGGGGCTTTTCAAGCCCGCCGCCACGGTGCAGGCGCTCAATGGTGTGTCCTTCGAATTGCAGGCTGGCAAGACCCTGGCCGTGGTCGGCGAATCCGGCTGCGGCAAATCCACCCTGGCCCGCGCCCTGACCCTGATCGAGGAACCCACCTCGGGCTCGCTGCAGATCGCCGGCCAGGAAGTCAACGGCGCCAGCGCCCAGACCCGCAAGCAATTGCGCCGCGACGTGCAGATGGTGTTCCAGAACCCCTACGCTTCGCTCAACCCGCGCCAGAAGATCGGTGACCAGCTGGCCGAACCGCTGCTGATCAACACCGGCCTGTCGCGCGCCGAGCGCCGCGAAAAGGTGCAGGCGATGATGAACCAGGTCGGCCTGCGCCCCGAGCACTACCAGCGCTACCCCCACATGTTCTCCGGCGGCCAGCGCCAGCGCATCGCCCTGGCCCGCGCCATGATGCTCAACCCCAAGGTGCTGGTGGCCGACGAGCCGACCTCGGCGCTGGACGTGTCGATCCAGGCCCAGGTGCTCAACCTGTTCATGGACCTGCAGCAGGAATTCCAGACCGGCTACGTGTTCATCTCCCACAACCTCTCGGTGGTGCGCCACGTCGCCGACGACGTGCTGGTGATGTACCTCGGCCGCCCGGCGGAAATCGGCCCCAGCGAAAAGCTCTACGAGCGCCCGCTGCACCCATACACCAAGGCGCTGCTGTCGGCTACGCCGACCATCCACCCGGACCCGAGCAAACCGAAGATCAAGATCGTCGGCGAGCTACCCAACCCGCTCAACCCGCCACCCGGCTGCCCCTTCCACAAGCGCTGCCCGTACGCCACCGAGCGCTGCCAGACCGAGCTGCCGTTGCTGCGCCCGCTCGATGGCCGTGAAGTGGCCTGCCATCACGCCGAGCAGTTTCTCTGATCGCACGCCGGGCGCAGCTCCGGCGGCGCCCGGCGGGACAAGAGTCTGTTCACGATCGTTCTGCAGGGCTCTATCTATTTGACGGCGACGTGATTTTTCGCGGCATGGCTCGCTCTCGCAATGGATCAGGACGTAGGGTAGATCGGGCGCGCATCTGACGCTTTTTTCCATCCACCATTGCGATCCCGAGGTGGTGGACGGAGCTGGCCGAGTAGGTAAAGCGTCGTCCAACCTAGGAACTGTGGGAGCGGGCCATGCCCGCGATTAGCGCGCATCGCGCGCCAACCTTGGATCCATAGCAACCGCTACCGGGCAGTGAGCTACCTGTTTTTAAATCAATACACATCCCGCCGATACCGCCCCTGCTCCACCAGCTCCTCGACAACGGTGTCACCCAGTACTTCGCGCAATGCCTGATCTACACCGGCCGCCATGCCCTGCAAGCTGCCGCACACATAAACCGCAGCACCCTCTGCAATCCACGCCCGCAGTTCATCCGCCGCCTCGCGCAGGCGATCCTGCACATAAATGCGCTGCGCCTGGTCACGGGAAAAGGCCAGGTCCAGCCGCTGCAACTGACCATCCTGCAACCAGCCCTGCAGCTCGTTGCGGCAATAGAAATCGTGCGCGGCATTGCGCTCGCCGAACAGCAGCCAGTTGCGCATATGCCCGGCAGCGATGCGCGCCTTGAGCAGGCTGCGCAGGCCGGCCAGCCCCGTGCCGTTGCCGATCAGGATCACTGGTCGGTCATCCCCCGGGGCATGGAAGCCACTGTTGCGTCGTACCCGCGCCAGCAACTGCTCGCCAACTGGCAGGTGCGCAGTCAGCCAGCCCGAGCCGGCACCCAGCTCGCCATTGGCCAGCTGCTGCTGACGCACGATCAGCTCCAGCACGCCGTCTTTGGGCAGCGAGGCAATCGAGTATTCGCGGCTCGGCAGCGGCACCAGAGCATCGAGCAGCGCCTGGGCGTGCAGGCCGACCAGATGACTGGCGCTGTACGGTAACTGGCGAGCAGCCAGCGCCTCGCCGAGCGTATGGCCGAGTGGCTCGATGACGAAGGCTTCCAGCGCCTGCAAGCCATGCTCATACAGCCAGCGCTGTACCTGTGCTTCGCCATTGCGCGGGAGGATTTCCAGAATGTCGCCGGCCTGCCACTGCGCATCGGCCGGCGGCTGCAGGCCGATCAGCCAGGTGCCCGCGCCCTGGCTACCCGGGTTAAGGCAACGACGCTCACGCAGCACCCAGCCGTCTAACGGCACCTGCTGCACGGCCAGGGGCTGCACGCCAGTCAACTCGGCCAGCTGGCGCTGCCAGTTGTGCAGCGCTTGCTGATCATCACCATCGACCTCGATACGTTCGCCCAGGCGCTGCGCACCACGACTGGTCAACCAGTCATCGAGGCGCCGGGCGAAGCCGCAGAATTGCGTGTACTGACGATCGCCCAAAGCCAGAACCGCGTAGCGCAATCCGGGTAGATCCAGCGCCGACGTCAGCCACTGGCGCTCGACGCCACGGGCACTATCCGGCGCTTCACCGTCGCCAAAGGTGCTGAGCACCAGCAGCGCGCGAGGCGTGGCACTGAGCCTGGCCGCGTCGATTCGCGCCAACGGCTGCACCTCCACGGCCATGCCGGCAGCCTGCAACTGCCCGGCGGTCTGCCAGGCCAATTGCTCGGCAAAGCCACTCTGGCTGGCGAAACCGACCAGCCAGGATTCGCCGTCTTCGCTCCCGGCAAGCGCCTGACGGGCAGCCAATGCCGCTCGCTTCTTGCGGCGCCTGTCCAGGTACAGCAGCAGGCCGGTGACGAAGAACAGCGGCATCAGCAGGCTGGCGACCATCATCAGGATGCGTCCGGTCATGCCGAAGTATTCGCCGGTGTGCAGGGCGTAGACGCTGGCCAGCAACCGCGCCTTGAAGGATTTGTCGGCGTAGCGCTCGACCTGTTTCGCCTCGCCGGTCATCGGATCGAGCTGCATCTGGTCGAAGGCACGGGTGTGCTCAGCGTCGCGCAGCATGAAGAACACCCGCGCCGACTGCCCGGCCGTACTCGGAAGCTGCAGGCTGTAGACGCCCAGCTTATCGCCCGCAGTGCGCTGGATGCCCTGCCAGAGTTTGGCGTAATCCACCGGCGGCATGGCCTGGCCCTGGGGCGGCGGGCCACGGCGACCGCGCTCTTCACCGGCGGCACGCGGCTTGTCGCTGAGCAGGCCTTCCAGCCCGCTGCGGTACCAGTCGTAGGACCAATAAAGGCCGGTCAGCGCCGCGCACAGGTACAGCGGCAGGCACCAGGTGCCGACCACCGAATGCAGGTCCCAATTGAACGCGCGGCCCTTCTTGGCCCAGTCGAATGTCAGCCAGGCGCGCCAGCTCCAGACCCGGCGCGGCCAGCGCAGGTACAGGCCGGACAGGCAGAAGAACACCAAGGCGATGGTGCAGGCGCCGGTGATCTGCCGACCGCTCTGACCCATGGCCAGAAAACGGTGCAGCTGCAGCATCAGGCCGAAGAACTGCAGACCCCGCGGCTCGCCCAGGGACTCGGCGGTGTAAGGGTCGACGAAGCGAATGCCACCGCGCCGCTCACCGGGCGCCGGGGTCAGGAAAACCCGCGTCGGCTGGCCGCCCTCGGTATCCACATACAGCCCGGAAACGCTCAGGCCTTGCGCCTGCAGGCGCTCGACCAATTCGCCGGGAGCGAGTACCGGCCCCGGCTGACTGACCACCATCTGTGGGTTGATCGCCAGCAGGATCTCTTCCTGAAAGCTGTACAGCGCGCCGGTCACGCCCATCAGGGCCAGCACCAGTCCGGCGGTAATGCCGAAAAACCAGTGCAGTTGGAACAAGATTTTCTTGAACACCACAATCGACTCTAGATGCCGCGAACGAGGGAACCGGCCAGAGGTTGGCGCCCGTCTCGAGCCTGACCAACAGGCATACGAAACCCCGCAGGCCTGAAAATGGCGAGCGGGGTTTAGCGGAAAAGAGACAGGCGCAGGACGACCGAGCCGGTGGGCCGCGAGTCTATTCGATAACGATTGTCATGCACTAGTTGTTCGCATCTTTACCGATTCAAAAATGCGATAGCAAGGTAAGGAGCCGCGCTCAGCGCAACCGCCACACCTCGAACGGCCGGGCCAGCACGAACAGATCGCGAGCGACGCTTTCCGGGTATTGGTCGAGGGCTGGGGCATCGGGCAAATAGAGCGCGGCGGCGTGCAGAGTCGAAAGCGAGAACTCCAGCTCCACGCCGGCAGCCTGGAACAGCCCGATCACCGCCTCGACTTCCGCCGCACAGCTGCAATTGACCCGGCGCCCGGCGTAGAAGGCGTTGAGCTGCTCACAGACCTTTTCCGCAGCCAGGCCGGTGGCCTCGGCTTCGAGCAGCGACAGGCCGAGGTCTTCCTCGCAGGCCGCATCCAGGGTGATAGGGCTGGTCACCGGTTTGACGATGGCGGAGATGCTCGCCCCCGGCACCGCCGCGCCGATTTCGATAGGGAACGGCCCCTGCACGCTCGGGTAGAAGCGAACGGCCATGGCGCCTTCGAGCATTCCTGGAATCTGTTTCATGACACCACTCTCAACACTGACTCAACGAACGCGGCGCCATCCTGCGCCGCAACGGGACAGCATTGTCGGCGCCTGATGTTTAAGCGATGTGACAGTGGCAGCGCAGCCGGATTGCCCGGCTGCGCGTGCGGGCGTCAGACCACGCCCTGGGCCAGCATGGCGTCGGCAACCTTGACGAAGCCGGCGATGTTGGCGCCCTTGACGTAGTTGATGCCGCCATTCTCCTCGCCGTGACGCACGCAAGCGTTGTGGATGGACTGCATGATGCCGTGCAGCTTCTCGTCCACCTCGCCTTCGCTCCAGTGCAGGCGCATGGCGTTCTGCGACATTTCCAGGCCGCTGACCGCCACGCCACCGGCGTTGGAGGCCTTGCCCGGGGCGAACAGGGTGCCGTGCTCGATGAACAGGTCCACCGCATCCAGGGTGGTCGGCATGTTGGCGCCCTCGGCCACGCACACGCAGCCATTGCCGAGCAGCGCGCGGGCGTCGTCGAGGTTCAGCTCGTTCTGGGTCGCGCAGGGCAGTGCGATGTCGCACGCCAAGCCCCAGGGGCGTTGGCCGGCCTGGAAGCGCAATGCGCCGCCGTCCAGTTCGCTCAGGCGGCCACGCTTCTGGTTCTTCAGCGCCATCACGTCCTGCCAATGCTGCTCGCTGAAGCCCTCCTCGACATACAGCGTGCCTTCGGAGTCGGAGAAGGAAATCACCTTGCCGCCCAGGTCCATGACCTTGCGCGCGGCGTACTGCGCCACGTTGCCAGAGCCGGAGATGGCCACGCGCTGACCGTCGAAGTTGCGACCGCGGGTCTTGAGCATTTCTTCGGCGAAGTACACACAGCCGTAGCCGGTGGCTTCGGGGCGGATCAGGCTGCCGCCGTAGGTCAGGCCCTTGCCGGTCAGCACCGAGGTGAACTCATTGGCCAGGCGCTTGTACTGGCCGAACAGGTAACCGATCTCGCGGCCACCGACGCCGATGTCACCGGCCGGCACATCCAGGTTGGAGCCGATGTGACGGTACAGCTCGGTCATGAACGACTGGCAGAAACGCATCACCTCGGCGTCGCTCTTGCCCTTGGGATCGAAGTCCGCACCGCCCTTGCCGCCGCCCATGGGCAGCGAGGTCAGGGAGTTCTTCAGGGTCTGCTCGAAGGCCAGGAACTTGAGCACGCTCAGGTTCACCGAGGGGTGAAAGCGCAGGCCGCCCTTGTACGGGCCGATGGCGCTGTTCATCTGGATACGGAAGCCACGGTTGACCTGCACGCGGCCGGCATCGTCGACCCACGGCACGCGGAACAGCACGGCACGCTCCGGCTCGACCAGACGCTCGACGATGCCCGCCTCCAGATAACGCGGATTGGCCTGCAGGAACGGCCACAGGCTACGCAACACTTCCTCCACCGCCTGGTGGAACTCGGGCTGGTGAGGATCGCGTTGTTTCAGGCGTTCGAGGAAATGGTCGACGGACATGCTCATGCAGGCTCCCTGGCGTTTTGCTGCGCCGCGCAATGAAAAGTGGCGGGACTCTAGCAAGAACGCCACGCCCTTAAAAAGGGCAAAATGACGCCTTTATGAAACTTTTTGGTGCTTTACTGTAAATAGCTCCTCAAAAACAGGGCTTTAAACAGTCCTTTTAACGCACCAGATCAGCCCCATCGCGCACCAGAAAATCACTCCTCGCGAATGGACTGCCAGCTCAAACCGAAGCGCGCCAGGTACTTGCGCAGGCGATCCGCATCATTGGGCTGGGCCTTGGCCTGGCGACTGATGTCGAACAAACGCCTGCCGGCCTCGGACAGGCTACCCGCCTGCCGACAGATATCGATCACCGCCTGCAGCTGCAGGCGGTCGAACAGGTCGATATCACCTGCGGCCTCGCCCAGCAGAGTCGACAGGTCATCCTCCGCCCCCGAAACGCCCCAGGCACGCCGCAGCCGCTCGATCTCCTCCTGTACCTGGGCCTCGTCGATGCGCCCGCTGTCGGCCAGGGTCGCCATGCGCGTGATCGAGGCCGACAGCTCGCGAAAGTTGCCCTGCCAGGCGGCTTCGCCGGAGCTGGCGAAGGCCAGGTAACGGCGCCGCGCCTCCAGGTTGAAGCGCACCATTCGCCCTTGTTCGCGCGCATGGCGCTCGAGCTCGAAATCGATGTTCGGCTCGATGTCTTCACGGCGCCCGGCCAGCCCCGGTAGCTCGAAAGTCCACAGGTTGATGCGCGCATAGAGGTCTTCACGAAACAGCCCTTCGGCGACCCGTGCGCGCAAGTCGCGATGGGTGCCGGCGATCAGCAGGAAATCGCTGCTCACCTCCTTGTCCGCGCCCATGGGAAAGAAGCGTTTTTCCTCGACGGCCTTGAGCAGCATGGCCTGCTCGTCCAGGCCCAGTTCGCCGATCTCGTCGAGAAACAACATGCCGCCATCGGCGGCGCGCAGCAGGCCATCGCGGGCGTTCTGCGCACCGGTGAAGGCGCCCTTGATATGACCGAACAACGCCGACATGGCGCCGTCGCCGCGCAAGGTCGCGCAATTGACCTCGACGAAGCGGCCATCGACCAGATGACGGCTGCGCTTGAGCTCGTAGACGCGCCGGGCCAGGAACGACTTGCCGGCACCGGTCGGGCCGATCAGCAGCATCGGCGCCGAGGAGCGCACGGCGACCCGCTCGATCTGCTCGATGGAGCGGTTGAATGCCGCGTTGCGCGTGGCGATGCCCGACTTGAGAAACGCCAGCCCCTCCAATCGCTCATGCTGGAAGCGTGTAGCGATACGGTCGTACCGCGACAGGTCGAGGTCGATCAGCGCATGGGTACCGGTGACCTGCGCCTGTTCATCACGCTTGCGCGCCGGCGAGGTCTGCACCAACCGCGCCGGCAGGTAGCGCGCCTCGGTGAGCAGGAACCAGCAGATCTGCGCCACGTGGGTCCCGGTGGTGATGTGTACCAGGTAGTCCTCACGCTCGGTATCGAAGGCATAGCCGCTGGTGAAGTCATGCAGCGCGCCATATACCTCCTCGAAATCCCAGGGGTTGCGCAGGTGCATCGGCTGCAGGCGCACCTCGGTTTCCGGGGAGATCTGCTCGATATCGGCACGGACGCGCTCGGCCAGGCTGATGTCGCGCGCATCCACGCCGTGAATCAGCTCCAGGCGGTCGATCAGCAGATCCGGCTGCTGGCACAGGCCGATACTCGGCCGCCATTTGTTCCAGCGATTGGCGCCCTTGCCGACCCGATCCAAGGTGGCGCCGAGGAAGCCGATGGCGACGGTTTTCTTTGCCTTCATAACTTATCCAAAAAGATAAATCCTGATAACAGAATATCCAAAATCCCAGACAAGACTAGCCCTCGATCACTCTACGAGAATCTTTTCAAAGATAAAAATATATAAATATCAATAGTTTAAAAAACAAATAACCGTCTCTTAAAAAACTGGCACGTCTATCGCTATATCCATCCTGAGCTAGTCGCTGATACCCCCAGGCTCGCAAAAGCTGAATCAGCAATAAAGGAGCGCTCGGCCAGGCCTGGAAAGAACCCGCGCAGCGCAGGAGAGGACGCCGTGAAAAGCAGCAAACAACGCCGCTGGGAAATCCGCGAGGCACGCGCAAAACGCAAGCTGCGCCAGGCCGTATCGGCCAACTGGCCTGCATGCCAGACGCAGCCTTGCGGTCTGCCGGCCCAACCTAGCGACTTACAACAGCTACGACGAACCGCTTTTCGTCCAGCGCGGTTGGTACCAGGACCTGCCGTTCACCTGCCGCGATTGCGGCGCTGAACAGATCTGGACGGCAGCTCAGCAGCACTGGTGGTACGAAGTGTGTAAAGGGCAGGTATTTTCCACGGCAGTACGCTGCCGGGCCTGCCGGTTGAACAAAAGGATTCGCGATGGCCGGGAACGCCCGACGCCGACCGGGCCATAACGCAAACAGGAGCATGACGATATGAACGAGAAAACCTACAACCTGCTGGAAGTGGCCAACGGCAAGCCGATCAAACTGTGGACGCAAGGCGTTCCGGTCGAGGAAGACGCCAAGCAGCAGTTGATGAACACCGCGAAGATGCCCTTCATCTTCAAGCACCTGGCCGTGATGCCGGACGTGCACCTGGGTAAGGGTTCGACCATCGGCAGCGTGATTCCCACGGTCGGTGCGATCATCCCGGCAGCGGTCGGGGTGGACATCGGTTGCGGGATGATCGCCGCGCGCACCTCGCTGACCGCCTCCGACCTGCCGGATAACCTGGCCGGTCTGCGCGCCGCCATCGAGAAGGCCGTGCCCCACGGGCGAAGCAATACCCGTGGAGGCCGCGACCGGGGCGCCTGGGAAAACGTGCCGGAGATGGCCGACCATGCCTGGTCGGCGCTGAGCGAGCGCTTCAAGGCGATCACCGACAAGTACCCGCGGCTGGAGAAGACCAACAACCGCAAGCACCTGG
>Ga0209370_1002061_pt1 | contig 15446 bp, 11 predicted proteins | sample AgamicAtPrz_FD_187164 | JGI IMG/M metagenome (GOLD analysis project Ga0209370, IMG submission 187164) | Agave microbial communities from Guanajuato, Mexico - At.P.rz (SPAdes) (version 2) | ecosystem: Host-associated > Plants > Phyllosphere > Phylloplane/Leaf | place: Guanajuato, Mexico... | reverse complement strand
GAGAACCAGATCGCCCTGCTGGTCACTGATCTCGATGCCGGCCTTGGTCGCCTGCAGCACGCTGTTGTGGGCGATCAGCCCGCTGCTCGCGCCGCGTACACGTATGCCGCTCTGGTTGCGGACCTGACTGATGCGGTTGTGTACCAGATTCAGACGGGTGTCCTGCAGATCGATGCCGTATTGCTGCAGGTCGCTGAACTGGCTGCGCTCGATGGATGCGTGGGCGTACTGCAGCTCGACGCTGGACAGCGAATCGAAGCGGCTATTGCGAATCAGCACCTGAGCTGGCGGTGCAGACGTCTGCGCGGCGCTGCGCGCGCTGGTCAGGCCGCGTGACAGGTGAGCGTTGTAACCGAGCTTGCTGAGCAGCGAGTCGCTGACTTCGGTGCTGCTTCCGGCCCAGGCGGTGATGAATGAACGGAAGGGGCGGTCGGTATCGGCGCTGTCGCCTTCGCTGACGCTTTGCACCGTGGCGTTGCGAATGCTCAGCATGCCCTGATTGATCAGCGCGGTGCCGCTCGGCGTGTACAGATAGAGCTTGGTGTCGTGCACCAGCAGAGCACCGCCAGGGGCGATCATCAGCGGATAGCTGAGCAGGTAGCCATCCTTGTAAGGCTTGATGATGCTCGCGTCGGCCAGGCGCTGGCGTAATTGCTCCAGGGTGATCGCCCCAGCGCTGATGGTGATCGCCTGCGGGTGGCTGGGCTGATAACTGGCGATTGCCCGGAACAGTCCGTTGTTGACGAAGGGCTCGAACGGCCAGCTCCCGGCCTGCGCCGAGAACATGGGTTGCAGAGCGACCTGCGCGTTACCACGTGGGGCGGCGAGGCTCAGGCGTGGCAGCTGCTGTTCGATGCGCTGACGCAGCTGATCGGCCAGCGCGCGCTGTTCGGTTTCCGTGGCCCATTGCCAATCGGCGGCGATCGCCTGGTTGCCGAGGCCGGCCAGCAGGGCCAGCGAGAGGGCGGTTTGGCGCAGAATCTGTTTGGTTAGCATTGGCATCTTCCCCTGAGTCATTTGAAGCCGCTGTAGAGCGGCTTCAGTCGCCCGCCAATCTGGCTGTAATTGTCGACCTCGCCGTCCTGGTCGTCGTAGAGCGCACGAGCCCAGGTGTGGTCGGGATAGCGGTTGAGGAAAGGGATCAGCCAGCTCATCTTGTGGCTGCTGACCTTCTTCTGCTTCCTGCCATCGAGTTCCGGCAAGGCCTTGGGCTCGAGCACGACACGGGCTGTGAAGTTGGCCAGTTGCTCAAGCGTTTGCCGCTCCTGAGCGCTCAGTGCACGGCCGTTGTGCTCGGCGGTCTCGACCAGCAGGGTCAGGGGCACCATGGCGTAATTGCTGTAGTCCGCCCCCAGTTGCGCGCGCGCGACCTCCAACGGCAGGTAGCGCGCGTCAGCGCTGGCAGATGGTGTTGCCTGGCTCAGCCCGCGGCGCAGGTTGATGTCGGCCCAGGCCAGGAAATCGTCGCGCCCAAGCAGCATGCCGGTGGCCGCCACGGCCCAGCCTGCCCAGTAATCATGATTGTTGAAGTAGGCGAAGTCCGGGCGTTGGCGCGGCGTATGTTCGGCAATAACTTGCTCGCCAAGCCCTTGCAGCCAGGCGCGCTGCGCAGCGTTGAGCTCGAACGCGCCGCCACTGAGTGCCTGGACTTTCAGCAGGGTGGAGGCAATGGCAGCAAGCGCCCATTTGCGTGACGCGATGCCGGTGCCGCTCGCATCCGGGTTGCGCAGGGCGTCGCCCTTGGCCCAGGCATCCAGCCACTGGTCGATACAGGCCAGATCGAGGCGTGCCTGCTCGGCGTCCTTGGCACGTTCGAACTGGTTCGAGGCGGTAACCAGGGCGCCAATGTAGCCCTTGATCAGCTCGGCAATCCGCGCGGTTTCCTTGGACTGCTCGACCAGGGTCGATTTGCTGCTGTCACTCTGGTCGTACTTGCTCTGCAGCTGCAGCGGGCCGGTATAGGGCGCGGGCGGTTTGCGCGGGCAGGTAAGCGACTGGTAGTCGGCCGGGCTGCTGACCAGTGCATTGCTCCGGGTAGCCCATATCGATTCGGTGGCCTGAACAGGCAACTGAACGAGCATCAGCAAGGCAGCGAATGCCAGGGGGCGCTTCAACGACATAGCTTGGCTTCCAGTGACGTGGGGCTGTTCAGCGGCGCGGTGGTTTCCAGAAACACCGAGAGCAGATTGGCGTCCTTGTAATCCGCCGAAGGGCTGAGCTCCAGATAGTACTGGCCACCGGTCACCGCCGCCTGCCGGCGCATCCACACTTTGTCGCGGGCACCGTTGTCGTAATAAGTGATCAGGTAGAAGTCCTTGACGCTCTTGTCGCTGATCTTCAAGTCGATGAAGGCTTTGGCGTTGCGCAGATCCTGGCGTTTATCCCCGGCGTTGCTGAGCAGTTCGACGCGGTCGTTCACCTTCAGCGACGGTTGCTGCTGGGTGTTGCTCATCAGTGCTTCGGCCTTGCTGCAACCACCGTTGATGGCCGGAATCAGCTGGCGATACAGGTAGGGGCTGTCGAGGCTGTAGTTGGCCGGCAGTTCCCAGAGCAGCAGCTTCGGCGGCTTGTCGGGCGAGTAGCTGCTCGAGAGCAGGTATTCCAGCAGGGCGCCGTCCTGGCCGGCGCCTGGCAGCGCGAAGTTGAGGATATCGATGCTCAGGTACTGCTTGAGGTAGCCATCGAAGTTGTACTGGCGGGTTTCGTCTTCGCGGGCGGCCGAGTTACTGGTGCCGACCAGCACTGCCTCGGGGTCGGGCGCATCTTCGAACAGGCCACTGGCGTCCGAGGAGTCCGGCACGGTGCGATAGTTCTTCACGAACTGATAGCCGTAGGTGTTGTGGCAGATCCGCTCCAGCGCCATGTCGAGAATGCCATTCTTGGGAATGGTCACCCCCGGCTCGGTGCGGTAGGCCTTTTTGTTCAGCGTTTCGTAGAACGGCTGCCGCATGATCTCATCGGCCAGCGCGCGGGCGGTGACCTGAGCCCCTGTTGGCGTCCAGTGCGAGTCGCGGCGGAAGAAGTAGTCGTTCTTGGGCGGGTTCTTCACCACCTGCAGCATATCCGGCACGATCGCTCCGCCGGCTCTGAGTTGCTGCTGGAACTTGCCCAGGCTGCTGCTGGCCTTGATGTAGTCGAAACCATAGGCGCGGTCAGGGCGCACCTTGTCGTGGTGCATCAGGCCGCGAGTCGGTTGCACGGCAATCGCCACATGGGTGCCCTTGGCCGCGAAGGTCTTCATCAGGCGGGCAAACTCGGGTTGCATGGCCGGCGGGATGCCGAACTCGTTGACCAGGTCCACCGAGGAGCGGAACAGCCAGCGATCTTCGCCCGGGGTGATGAAACTCATCAGCTTCATGCCGCGGCCCTGGTACTGGGCAGGGTCGGTGACGGCCGAGCAAATCAGGCACTCGAGGCCGTCACAATCAGCTTTGCGAGTATCAGCTTTCTGGGTATCGGCGACGCTGGGCAGGCTGCAGAGAGCGAGTGTCGTGGCCAGTATGTATTGCAGTGTCTTGTTCATAGGCGCGCTTCAGTCGGGGTGGCCTGGCACCGGCCAGTGGCCGGGCGGTGTGTGCATCCTTCACTCAGCCGGATCGATGGCATTGGCTTGGCTGATGGCGCGATAGCCGCTGCCTTCCGGCAGCAGTACATAGCTGTAGGAACGACCCTTTTTCAGGAACATCTCGTCGAAGCTGGCTACCTTCCTGTCACCCGCATAGGCGGCGAAGGCAATCTTGAACTCGTTGACCATGCGTCCACCGGTCTGTGCCTTGCCAATGGCGGCAACCACTTCGTGCTTGCCGTCGGCGGTCTTCAGAGCCGTTGGCGTATCGGTGAGGTTGTAGAACGCCAGCTGGGCTTTCTTGGGCTCATTGACGTAGATGTCCTTGAGCTCGGTGAGGGTGCCGTTCATGTACAGCAATGTGCTGGCGCTGTTGGCTTTCAGATCGGTCTCCAGGCGCGCGCCGCCAACGGTCAGCAGCGTTTTGCCCGGGGGCGTGAAGCGGTAGGCGCCGAGTTGCTCCGGGCCGATTTTCTGGGCTGTTTTCTTACTGCTCAGGCTGGCGTCGACGACGCCGTTGCTGAGGTTGAGCACCCGCACGAACGCCGAGTTCGCCGGGGCGACCGCGTCGTACAGGTCAGCGTTGACTTCCTGGGCCTGCACGCCCTGCAGTGCAGGCCCGAGCAGGCCCAGCACCAGCAGCAGTCGTGAAACGATGGTCGGCATGATATGTCCTCGACGTCAGAAGGATTGGTGCTGGGCGCTTTGCCAGCTTTTCGTACCGTCGCGCTGGGCGAGAACGGTGCGCAATGGGAATTCCCAGATCACGGTCTGGATGTGCGGGTTGTTCAGCAGGTCGCTGCGAGTGAAATCGTCCATCGCCTGGAACGGCCCGCGGGCCTCCACGGCCATGCTGACCAGATCGTTCTGCAGCGCTTCCTTGAGAAAGCCGACGAAGTTCCAGTCATCGATCTTGCTGTAGCTCGAACCCACCAGCGCGATCGACTGCTGCTGCTCACCGAACAGGCTGTCTTCATCGACGCTCTGCGTGTCGTTGGTGGTTTCGTAGAGCGCGACAGTGACGGGCTTGAACAGCTGAGGGGCGAGATCGGGCGTGAACTGAACGTAGTTGAGCAGATCGCCCTTGAGCGCTTTCTCGCCAGCCTGCCTGCTGGCATAGGGCTGCTCGCCGCGCAGCTGCGGGTACTGCCTGGCCAGTTCCTGGGCTGCCAGGCGGGCGCCTGCCGGGCTCCAGTGCGTGTCCGTCCTGACGAACAGCTCGCTATCGCCGCGCTGGCGCCGAAAAGCCTGCTGCACCGCTGCCGTGTCGATCTGGCGCTGGCCCAGTTCGCTGACGAATCGCTCGTAAAGGCCCAGCGCGCGAGGGTCGACAGGCGCGCTGGCGTGCTCGGCATAGATATCCAGCTTCATCGGCACCGGCAGCAGCACCAGCTGCTTGCCGTGTTCCTGCAGCAGCTTCTGAACCTTGGCGATTCTGGCCAGTTGACTGTTCAGGTTGGCGTCCAGGTCGTTGGGAATCAGGTATTCCTGATTGGTGTAAAGCCAGCCGTCCTTGCCCAGCACCACGCCGGGGCGGCCTTCGCCAAACACCTGGTACTGGATATTGGCCCACAGCCTGACCGAGGGATCGCGCAGGAAAATGTCCTTGTCGTAGCGCTGCTCGAATTTGCGCAGCAGCTTGCCGTCCATGAACAGCGAGAACGCATCGGTCTGCGACTTGCTGAAACTGACCACCGCCGGCAGCGAGTAGAGCAGCATGCCGGCGAGCATCAGGCAGAACAGATAACCGTTGAGCTTGTGGGCCGAACTCATCACCGGAAACATGACGTTCTCCTAGAACTGGAAGTAGAGAAACGGTGAGAAGGAGTTCGCGGTCAGGCTGCTCAGCGAGAGCAGAAAACCGAACCACAGCAGCAGGCTCTGCACGCCGCCAACGTGGCGCATGAAGTAGCCGGTCTTGTTGCCCGCGTAAAAACGCACGTTGATGATGCCGGCCAGCACCAGCCAGACAACGGCGAGCGCTACGAAGGCGATGGCCATTTTCGAGGCGCCCAGGGTGTAGAGGTCCAGCGAGCCGATGCCATTGAAGCCGAACATGCCGGCGTAGATGTCCAGGCTGTGCGCCATGTTGCTGGTGAAGAACAGCGGCATGCTCATGCCGATCAACAGGAAGGTGCGCATATTGCGCAGGAAGTTGTAAGGCGTGTTGATCTTGGTGGCGATGCCCAGTTTGCGTTCGACCACCATGGCGACGCCGAAGAACAAACCCCAGCAAACGAAAGCGAAGCTCGCGCCATGCCAGACGCCCGACAGCAGCATGGTGTAGACCAGCGCCACCATCGGCCCGGCGATGCGTTTGCGCACCAGGGGCATGTAAACGTAATCACGCAGGAAGTGGGCGAGCGTCATGTGCCAGCGTTGCCAGAACTCGGTGACGCTTTGCGATACCCAGGGCTGATTGAAGTTTTCCGCGAACCGGAAACCCATCATCAGCGCCAGGCCGATGGCCATGTTGCTGTAGCCGGCGAAGTCGAAATACAGCTGCAGCGTGGAGATGAACAGGCCGAACCAGGCATCGGTGAGCTGCAACTGTGGCTCGCGGATGAACAGGCTGTTCATCGGCGCGAGGGAGTCGGCGATCAGCACCTTCATGATGAAGCCCACCATGAAACGGCTGACGCCCAGCGAGAACAGCTCCATGGAGTGCGTGCGTTGCCGCAATTGCGGCGCCAGCAGGCTGTAACGCAGGATGGGCCCGGCTACCAGGTGCGGAAACAGTGCCACGAAGGCAGCGAAGTCGACCAGATTGTTGGTGGGCTCGGCGTCCTTGCGATAGATGTCGACGATGTAGCTGAGAGCGTGGAACACATAGAACGAGATGCCCAGCGGCAGGATGATGTGCTCCAGGGTGAAGGTATTGATGCCCAGCGGCTGCAGTGCCGCGGCGATCACCTCGACACCGAAGTTGGCGTACTTGAAATACCCCAGCGTCGACAGGTTGCCGATGATGCCCAGCCACAGCAGCCGGAAGGCGCGCGGTTTGTTGCCCTGGTCGAGCTGGCTCTTGATGCGCAGCCCGAACCAGTAGTTCCAGTAGGTGATGGCCAAGAACAGCAACAGGAAGTCCGGGCGCCACCAGGCGTAGAACAGGTAGCTGCCCAGCACGATCACGCCTGAGCGCCACGCAGGGCGTGCCAGGTAGTAGCAGATCAGAAAGATGGGCAGAAACAGGAACAGGAAGGTGTTGGAAGAGAAGACCATGATCCATGCACCTCAATAGCGAATCACGATGCCCAGCGTCAGCTGGTAGTCATCGCCGCTTTGCACCGCTTCACCTGCGCGCAGGTAGCTGGCGCTGACCAGGGTGTTGAGGTTCAGGTGTTTGCCTTCGTACGCGATCGGGAACATGCGCCAGTAGTAATTCACATCCACGACCTGGCCGATGGAGCGGCCGCTGTTGTTACCCAGGGTGATCTGCTGATTGCGGGCACGGCGCTGGTCGCTGTCGATGCGGATGGGCAGCTCACCGTTCTCGTTGCGCAGGTACAGATCGCTGACCTTGAAATCCAGTGACGTGCGGGGGGTCGGCTGGGTTTCCAGGGCGAAGCCGTAGTACTGCAGGTTGCGCACGTTGACGTTGATGAACGAGCTGATCAGGCGCGAGCTGTAGCGCTCCGGATCGACGACACGGTCGGACTGGATGCGGTTGAGGTAAAAGCCATCGTTGGCATCATCCGGTTTGTCGGTGATGCCGGCCCGCAGGGCGAAGCGTGGCGTCCAGGGCAGATCCTGAAAGCGCTTACCCACCTCGCCGAGCAGAGCCCAGCCGCGCGTGGTGTCGCTGCTCTGCACGCCATTGCCATCGGTGCTGTCGATGTTGCCGCGCAGGGTGGCGAGCTCCAGGTGATAATCGCTGAGCGCAGCCAGATCGAGGTTTTGCCCCTCGAGGAACAGGCCGGCGCGCAGGCCTTGGAAGTCCTGGCGATCATTGACGTTGCTGTCGGAGTAATCGTTTTCATACAGCATGCGTACGCCTGCGGTATGCCCCTGCCTCCAGCGCCAGGCGTATTCGCCCAGGCCGTAGAAGATGTCCTTGTCGGTCTCGTCGAGGGTGTTGATGTCGGTGTTGTAGTAATAGAACTTCTTGCCGGCAGCGAGGAAACCGCTGCTGTTGGCGTCCTGATAGTTGAAGCGTACCGATTCGAAGGTGTCGTCCCACCAGATGCCGTAACGATCGGAATAGCTCTGCCGACCCAGGGTCAGCGAGTAGCGCGGATCATCGCCAAGCAGGTTGCGTCGCACGTAGAACTCGCGCAGCTCGGAGTAGAAGTACTCGGGCCGTTCACGTGCTTCACGATTGCTGTTGTTGTCTTCCTGCAGGCCCGTAGAGGTCTGGCTGGTGTTGTAGTTGACCCAGGCACGCCCGAAAACCTGCCACTTGGCCCAGCGTTTTTCGGGCGAGTACCAGCTGAAGGAGGGCTCGTAGCGGTAACTCTGGAACACCTTGCGGCCATTGCCGACGGTCGAATCCTGCGGGCCGTAGCCGGTCTGCAGGGTCAGCTTCTGGAAAAACTCCGAAGTCACCACCGGTTCGGCGAATGGCTGAACGGGCGCAGGCTCGTCTTCAGCCCAGGCGTGTGAATGGAGCAGGGCGAGCGTCAGCGCGCTCAAACCGTAACGCGTAATGGGGTTCATTGCGGCGCATCCTTGAGCAGAGTGGCGTGCAGGAGTTGGGCCTTGTCGAGCTCGCTCGGGGTGAGCGTGCGCTGCAGTTCGAGCACCAGGCTGCGGGCGCGGCTGTCGCCGTAGTCGACGGCCACGCGCGCATAGGCATAGGCCTTGACCGGCTCGTAGCAGATCGCCCGGGCGCTGGCATACACCGAGGCCATACGGTAATAGGCGGTGGACGAGCCACCGGCCGCGATACGCTGGTAGATCGCCAGGGCTTTGTACTGGTCGGGTTCGTCGAGGCCGCCGTGGCTGTACAGGTCGCCCTGCAACAGCTCGGCGTCGCGGTAACGGCTGGTGGCCAGTTCGTTGATCAGCGCCTGGGCTTTGTAAGGATCGAGGGTGGTCCAGCTGGTCACCAGGTACAGCGAGACGCGCAGCGCCTTGGCGCGGGTCGGTTCGGTTTGTGCGATGCGGTCGATCAGTGCGGCCGTGTCTTCGGCGCTGTTCTCGGTCGGTGACGAGGTCATGAAATTGACCTTGGCCACCATGGCTGGCACCCAGCCACGGTTGACCGCATTGTCGAGCCACAGCAGTGCATCGCCGCGCAGCGTCTTGGCTTCGTTCTCGATCTGCGTGCGCACCTGGTCGATCTGTTCGCGGCGAGCGGTACGTTGCGCTTCGGGCAGGCGATCGAGTTCCGCCTGGCTGGGTGGCAACGGATAGCGCAGGCCCACCGACCGCTCGGCGCTGATGCTGTCGAGCTGGGTGCCGATGCGATGCACCACTTCGACCGGCATGCGATTGGCTTCGCCTATCCGGCTGCGGGCAAACGCCGCGAACAGCGGATCGCGCTGCTCGCCCAGCAGCTGGTAGTAGCGATCGACCGCGCGGACGTCGGTCATTATCGCGCGCTCGTACCAGGTCCTGGCTTCGTCCGGATGCTGCTGCCGCTCGGCCAGTACCGCGCGGTAAAGATCGCTGCTGCACTGCAACAGGCAGGAGCGATCGTACAGCGCGATCAGGTCGTTCACCTGGGCGATGCTGAACAGCTCGGGGTAGGTGACGAAGACTTCCAGGCTGGCGTTGAGGCTGCGCACGTCACGGTCGTAGGGGAAACGTTGCAGGGCGTCGCGCATGTAATCGGCCAGTTCGAGACGCAAACGTGGCGTGCGGTCCAGCAGGCGGGCTAGCGAGGCGAGTGCGGCGATATCGCCGCGGCCGTCATCGAACGCCGCCTGGTAGACCTGTGCGGCTTCGCGGATTCTAGCCGGGTCGCTGGCGAGCACATTGCCCAGCAAGTGCTGAGCCGTGCGGTCGCGCTCGGCCAGCAACCGCAGGTCAGCCTCTACCGGGGCAGCCGGATCCTTGAACAGTGCATAGCGGATCTGCTCCAGGCTCTGCCCGGCGACTGCAGTCGCGCTGAAGCTGATGCCTAGCAGCGCGGTACCGAGCAAAGTGGCGTAAGGCGGTAGCAGCTTCATGGCCAATCCTTAGAGCTGCGCGATCATGGGCAGGCCGAGGAACAGGTCCACGGACACCGGCTTCTGATAAGCGTCGCGAGGCAGCTCGCGCTCCGGCTTGATGGTCAGGATCAGGGTCTGATTCTGTTCATCGACGCTGCTGGAAACGACGCTGCCGTTGATGGGCTCATCGATGCCCAGCACCTGCATGCGTACCGAGTCGACACGCGACATCTTTTCCAGTTGGTCGAATGGAATCGTCGCCTTGACGAACAGCGCCTCGTTGCGCGGCAGCAGGTGCATCAGCGGTGCGTATTTGTAGGCGTAACCGTCCAGCTTCTGGCCCGGGAAGAACACCTCGCAATCACAAGGGCTGGCGATCACGGTTTCGATCAGTGCACGGCCCATCAGCAACTGCAGGTCGGTCTGCGACAGGTTGGCCAGGGCCTGGATGTCGGATGGCGTGGTGAACGTCGCCGCCAGTTGGCTGGAGACGCTGGCGACCGGTTCGCCAACTTTGACCTCGGCCTGGTTGGGTGCCAGCAGGTATTTCACGTAGCCGTTGTCCGGCATCGCCACTACATAAGCGTTGGCGCTGACGATGGCCTGAGCCGCTTGCACGCGGAAGAACAGCAGGTAGCTCTTGTAGGCGATCAGGCCAAGCGCGGCCAGGCCGAGGCCCAGGAACAGCAGGGTGCCGATTACCGCCTTGAGACGGTCGCCGGCTGTGCGCGAGCTGCTGTGCTTCTGCTTGCGCTCCTTGATGTAGTTCTCGCGCTGCATCACGTTGAAAAGGCCGTTGATGTCGGCGATTTCGCCGGACATGTAGGCACTGATGATGTAGCGCAGAATGTCGCGCTTCTGGCGGTCGAGTTCGACGAACTCGGCGCCCACCTCGTGGCCGCGCTGGGAAACGATCTTCACCTTGGCGTCGATGTTCAGGTCGATCTTGTTCAGCTTGAGCTGGATCGAGGCATTGAACAGGCTGCCCAGGGTCAGGGGCTGGTCATAGATCAGGCACAGGCCGCCCAGCGAGATATCCTGGATTTCACATTCCAGCTGTTTGATGCCATTGCCGTTGAGCAGCACCTTGGCCGGAATCTTGGTGCGCACGTACTGACGCTCGTCGATGGCTTCATGTACGACATTGGTGGGTGAGGCTGAAGAGTTCATAGCGGTCGCCTACTTAAGGTTTCGTGAAATCGAGCAGAACCGAAATGACCCCGAAGAAGATGGCGAGCGAAGACAGCAGCATCGCTTTCGAGGTCCAGCGGTTGAGGGCCGCGTCAAAGTTGACGCTGCCGTTGCTGAGTGTGGTTTTCTGGCGGGTCCAGCTCTGCAGGTCCATGTGGAACATGGTGTAAACCTTCATGACCGAGCCCACGATCTGGTTGTAATAAAGAACGAACGGATAAATCGGCGACACCGGATGCCTGGCGAAGGTGAACAGCAAGGTCACCAGCGTGCGCGACAGCAGCACCCAGAACAGGTAGAGCAGCAGGTACTGGATGCCGAACAGCAGGCCGGCGACCACCGATGCGGACAAGCCCATCAGGCAGGTCCACATGGACACGCGCTGGTCGTACAGCACGTACATGGTGAATAGCCCGAGTCGGTCCATACCCAGCAGCGTGGTGGCGCGGAAGTTCTGGCGCAGCGAGTTGCCGTACCAGCGATACATCAGCTGGCGGGTGGCGCGCAGGAAGCTGTTATCTGGTGGATGCTCCACCGTGAGGGTGTGGCTGTCGGGAACGTAGAAGGTGTCCCAGCCGGCGCGCATCAGGCTGAACCAGGACGACTTGTCATCGCCGGTCAGGAACTGGAAGCGGCCCAGGCGCCAGTGATCGAGGAAGTCGGCTTCGACGTCCTTGATGAACTCGGGATTGGTCATCACGCTGGCGCGGAAGAACGACAGGCGCCCGGTCAGGGTCAGCACCCGCTTGGAGAGTGCCATCGAACACATGTTGATGTGGCGCTGCACGAAGCGCATGGTGTGCCACTGCTTGATCAGCGAGCTGCCTTCCACCTCGCAGAACTCGTTGGTGGTGATGCCGCCGACGCTCGGCAGGTAGGCGAACAGGCTCACGGCACGCTCGACGCAGCCGGGTAGCATCATGGTGTCGCCGTCGACTACACCCACCACGGCATTTTCCAGAGGCATCTGCCGCGACAGCGAACGAAACGCGTGGGCCAGGCCGTCGCGTTTGCCGGTACCGCGAGCGCGCACGATGATCAGCTTGATGTCATCACGGCCCTGAATTTCCCGGCGCATGATGTCCTTGATGAAGTTCTCGTCACCTTTCTCGACGATCGACGCGATGATCGTGCAGGGAACGGGCAGGCGCTGGACCTCCTGGAGAACCGACTGATACACCTTGAAGGTCGTGTGGGTCGGAATGCGGAAGCTCGTCACGATCATGAACATGTGATCGGGCAACGCCGCCGGGCCCATGCGTTGCACGGCATTGCGCATTCTGGGAAAGCGCCAGTGCAGAAAGTACATGCCACGCAGGTAATGGGTGATCGCATTGCCATAGCGCCACATGCCAAGCGCGCCGATGATGAAGATGAACTTCTGGTGCGACGGGTCGAGATATTCGGGCGCGACCAGCTCGGACGCCAGGGCTATGAGGGCGAACAGGCACGCCCAGCCACAGAACTTGCCGAAAATTGCCGATGTCTCGATCCAATCCAGAGCACCGGAAAGATACCTGCGCATGTCATGTATTCCCTTTGTTGAAGCCGCTCTTTACCGCCATCCGGCGTTAGGCCGATGGTGTGTAAGTGGGGGTAATCAGTTGAGCGTGGCGTCCGTTCGCCCGTATACGTCGTCGAAGCGCTCGATATCGTCTTCACCCAGATAACTGCCCGATTGCACCTCGATGATTTCCAGCGGAATCTTCCCGGGGTTGGCGAGGCGGTGTACCGATGCGATGGGGATATAGGTGGACTGGTTTTCCGAGAGCAGGAATGTCTTGTCGTCACAGGTGACTTTCGCGGTGCCGGTGACCACGATCCAGTGTTCTGCCCGGTGGTGATGCTTTTGCAGCGACAGGCTCGCCCCCGGCTTGACCATGATGCGTTTGACCTGGAAGCGGTGGCCGTTGTCGATGGAGTCGTAGCTGCCCCAGGGGCGATAGACCTCGCAGTGGTTCTCCGCTTCGGGCCTGCCTTGCGATGACAGGGCGTTCACCAGGTGCTTGACGTCCTGCACACGATCCTTGTGGGCAACCATCACCGCGTCCTTGGTTTCCACCACCACCACGTTGTCCAGGCCGACCAGGGTGACCAGCTTGTGGTCGCTGTGAACCAGGCAGTTGCGGCTGTCATGCACGATCACGTCGCCGGTGTGGCTATTGCCATTGACGTCCTTTGCCTGCACATCCCAGATCGCCGACCAGGAGCCAACGTCATTCCATCCTGCAGACAGGGGGACGACGCAGGTGCGATCGGCCTTTTCCATTACCGCGTAGTCGATGGAGTTGTTCGGACAGCATTCGAATGCCTTGGGGTCGATACGAATGAACTGCAGGTCGACTTCACTCTGGCTGAGGGCCAACTGGCAGGTGTCATAGATGTCGGGGTCGTGACGCTTGAGTTCTTCCAGGTAGCGGCTGCAGCGGAACAGGAACATCCCGCTGTTCCAGAAGTAGTCGCCGCTGGCGACGAACTCGCTCGCGGTGGGCAGATCAGGCTTTTCAACGAAGCGCTCGACGTCCAGCACACCTGCGGGCAGCTGCTTGCTGCTGGCACCAGCCTTGATGTAGCCGTAACCGGTTTCCGGGCGCTCGGCGGGCACACCGAACAGAACCAGCTCGCCTCGCTCGGCGGCCTCGCGTGCAGCGCCCAGCGCGTGATGAAAGATGCCTACCTCTTCGATGACATGATCGGCCGGCAGCACCAGCAATAATTCATCGCGCCCCTCGGCGAGCAGGTGCATGGCGGCAATCGCCACTGCGGGCGCCGTGTTGCGGCCAAAGGGCTCGAGCAAAATCGTCTGGGCCGTGCAATCGATGGCGGCCAGCTGCTCGCTCACGATGAAACGATGCGTTTCGTTGCAAACGATCATGGGTTTTCCCATGCCTTCATGCGCCAGGCGCTGGAGGGTTTGCTGGAACATGGTTTCGCTGCTGGTCAGTGCCAGGAACTGCTTGGGGTACAGCTTGCGAGACAGCGGCCAGAGCCGTGAGCCGCTACCGCCGGACAGAATCAGGGGAATCATGGTGCATCTCCTCAGAGCAACTGCTCATGCAAGGCAGCTGTTAACGATGAAGTCCGCTGGCGCTCCTGAAGAGCGCCCGTGCTCAGCTGCTTACCAGCAGATGCCTTCTTTGGTGGAGTTGCTGGTGTGTGTCATGAACCCGAAGAGGTCGATGAACTGCTTGTCGTCACCCGCGTTGCTCATCACTTCGGCAAAGCGCTTGTCACCGTTGCCGATGATCAGCACATCGGATTCGCCTACCACTTCATCGAGCTCCTGACAGAGCAGGGAGGAAACATGGGGAATCTTCGATTCGATGTATTCCTTGTTGGCGCCGAAGACCCTGGCGTATTCCACGTTGCTGTCGAAGATGCGCAGGTCATAGCCTTTGCCGATAAGCATCTCCGCCAGCTCTACCAGAGGGCTTTCACGCAGGTCGTCGGTGCCGGCCTTGAAGCTCAGGCCGAGCAGGCCGACCTTGCGTTTGCCGTGGTGGGAAATCATGTCGTAGGCGCGTTTAACCTGAACGCGGTTGCTCGGCATGATCGCGGCCAGCAATGGGTGTTCGACGTCCATTTGCCCTGCGCGATAGGTCAGCGCACGCACGTCCTTGGGTAGGCAGGAGCCGCCGAAGGCGAACCCTGGGCGCAGGTAGTAACGCGACAGATTGAGCTTGTGATCCTGGCAGACCACGTCCATGACTTCACGACCATCGACGCCGCACGCTTTGGCGATGTTGCCGATTTCATTGGCGAAACTGACTTTGGTGGCGTGCCAGACGTTGCAGGTGTACTTGATCATCTCGGCGACCTCGATCGACTTGCGGATGATCGGGGCGTCCAGTTCGCTGTAAAGCGCTTGCAGCAGTTCGCCGGACTGCTCATCCAGTTCGCCGATGACCGTCATGGCCGGAAAGTCGTAGTCCTTGATCGCGGTGCTTTCACGCAGGAACTCGGGGTTGGTGGCTACACCGAAGTCGACGCCGGCTTTTTTGCCCGATGCCGTTTCCAGCAAAGGAATGACCACGTTTTTCACCGTGCCGGGCAGTACCGTGCTGCGGATGACGACCGTGTGGCGATCCGCTTTGTCGCGCAGCGCTACGCCGATCTGCATGCACACCGATTCCATGTAGGCGAGGTCGAGATCACCATTGCGTTTGCTGGGAGTGCCGACGGCGATGAACGAGAGTTCGCTGTCCGCTACCGCTTCACTGACGTTGGTCGTGCCTCTGAGCAGGCCATTGCCCACGCCCTGATCCAGAAGCGCTGCCAGGCCAGGTTCGACGATCGGCGATTTGCCCTGATTGATCATGTCGATCTTGTCTTGCGACACATCGACACCAATCACCTGGTGGCCGCGTGCCGATAAACAACCGGCACAGACTGCGCCTACGTAACCCAGACCAAAAATGCTGATTCTCATAGATATATTCCTGACTAAGTCTTGGCGGCTGTAGCGGTTCTTTTATGCACACCCACGGACGCGCGCTGCGCAAAGTAAGTGCGCGGCGAGTGTTGGTTGGTTTGCAAGTTAGTGGTCTGGGTGGAACTGGCGGCGATCTTATGAGGGATTTTTTTTAGCTTCAAGA
>Ga0209370_1002056_pt1 | contig 15480 bp, 16 predicted proteins | sample AgamicAtPrz_FD_187164 | JGI IMG/M metagenome (GOLD analysis project Ga0209370, IMG submission 187164) | Agave microbial communities from Guanajuato, Mexico - At.P.rz (SPAdes) (version 2) | ecosystem: Host-associated > Plants > Phyllosphere > Phylloplane/Leaf | place: Guanajuato, Mexico... | reverse complement strand
GAATTCTTCTTCGCTCAGCTCACCGGCCAGGTAGCGGCGGGTCTGATCACGGAACTGCTTGACGCGGTCCTCGATGATCCGCTGATCGTACTCGTCGTATACGTACATATAAGTCCTGTCTCAGGCTAGCATGCAGCTAATCGCGCGCACGGCCGCGCACTCCGGGTCGGAGCCGAGGCACGATAGCAGAGTGGGTTTATGCGCTAAAGTGATGTTTTTGCATATGAAAAGAACCATTTGGACTAAGTGAGACTGACTGGCATTTGTCCGCGCCGGTACATCGCGGCGCTATAATCCGGGGTTTGCTCCGCAGGGAAGTAACAGCATGCTCAAGGCCTTGTGCCAGAGCCTGTGCCTGAGCCTGCCACTGGCAGCGAGCGCACAGGCCGCGTCCGTGGTGTTCCTCAACCCGGGCTATTCCAACGAGACGTTCTGGGTCGATTACTCGCGCTTCATGCAGGCCGCCGCCAACGACCTGGGCATGGCCTTGCGCGTGCGGTACAGCGAGCGCCGCGCCGACCTCGCGCTGACCCAGGCCCGCGAGGTGCTGCAAGGACCGCAGCGCCCGGACTACCTGGTGCTGGTCAACGAGCAGTATGTCGCGCCGGAGATCATCCGCCTGTCACGGGGTACCGGGGTCAAGCTGTTCCTGGTCAACAACGGCCTTACCGACAGCCAGGCGCACAGCATCCAGACGCAGCCGGACAAGTATCCCGAAGTGCTCGGGACCTTGGTCAGCAACGACGAGGAGGCCGGTTACCAGATGCTCAAGGCGATGGCGACACAGCTGCCGGCTGACGCGGGGCCGGTTGACCTGCTGGCCTTCGCCGGGGTCAAGACCACCCCGGCCTCGCAGTTGCGCGTGCAGGGCATGCGCCGGGCGCTGGCGGAGTTTCCCCAGGTGCGCCTGCGCCAGGTGGTGTATGGGGGCTGGAGCCGCCAGCGTGCTTTCGAGCAGGCGCAGATGCTGCTGGAGCGCTATCCCGACACGCGCCTGGTGTGGTCGGCCAACGACCAGATGGCGTTCGGCGCCATGCAGGCGTTCGAGGCGCTGGGCAAGGTGCCGGGGCGCGATGCCCTGTTCAGTGCGGTCAACAGCTCGCCCGAGGCCCTGAGGGCGCGGATCGACGGGCGCCTGAGCGTGCTGATGGGCGGGCATTTCACCCTCGGCGGCTGGGCCATGGTCATGCTGCACGATGACGCCCAGGGGCTGGCGGTGGATCGCGACGGCCAGCGGGAACATAGCGTGCCGGCCTTGCAGTTGATCGACGCGGACAAGGCTCGACGCTGGCTCAAGCTGCTGGAACAGGACAACCACGGCATCGACTTCCACCGTTTCAGTGCCGAGGGCAGGCCGACGGATTTTCGTTACCCCTTTCTCACGTCACCCGTCGACTACTGAAAGCCCCTGCTTGAGGGAAGGGCATTGCTGGACTTAACTGCTGCTTGTGAAGTGCATTCCCATAACCACTACAAGAGGCAATGCAATGGGAAACTCTACCAAGGTCCGCAAAGCTGACAGCAGTGTCGATGCCTGGGCGATCCTGTGTCTGATCGTGCTGGTGGTGGTCACTGCGGTGTACTGGGTCAGCCATCAGTAGCGGAAAACTGCTCGAGACCGTGAGTAACACCTGAACCGCCCGCGGAAGGGATATCCGCGGGCGGATTGCGTTTGGGGCGGCTAATGCGTACCCCCTGTAGGAGCGGCCTTGTGCCGCGAAAGGGCTGCGCAGCGGCCCCGATTCCGAGCCACCATCAAAATGGCTGGGGCTGCTGCGCAGCCCTTTCGCGACGCAAGGCCGCTCCCACAGAGATAACAGTTCCCTGCGCGACAGCGCAGCCCGACGGGCTGGGCGATCTCCTACAGGGATTTGTGCAGGGCCTGGCCCTCGCGCGGCTATCGCGCCGTCAGGTGCATCGCCAGCTGCACCAACCCAATCAGCACGAAGATGAAGATCAGCGTGAACAGCGTCCCCATCACGATGAAATGGCTGGCCTTGCCGTAGGTGAAGTCGCGGGCGCGGTTCTTGCCGCTCTGCACGCCGAAGGCGGCGGCGAGGATGCTCTGCAGCATCTGCCAGAAGGTCGGAGGCTTGCCGTGTTGGTGATCGTCCATGAGTGGCTCCCTGATTCAGAGGCAATCATCCACAGTGTAGGCGACTCAGGCCGAGGCCATGGCCGGATCCGCCTGTTCCTGCTCATCCTGGGCCACCACCCGTTCGCACAGCTCGATGATCTGCTCGCGCATCCAGCGGTTGGCCGGGTCCTGGTCGGTGCTTTCGTGCCAGTACAGGTGGGTCTCCAGCGCCGGCACCTCCACCGGCAGCGGCTGGTGGCGCAACTGGTGGCGACGGGCGAAACGCTCGGGCACGGTCATGACCATGTCGGTCTGCTGCAGCACCTGCGAGGCCATCAGGTAGTGCTGCGAGCGCAGCGCGACACGGCGCTGCACGCCCATCTTGCCCAGGGCCAGGTCCACATAACCCAGGCCGTTGCGGCGGCTGGAGATATGGATGTGGGTCATGGCCAGGTAGCTGTCCAGGGTCAGCTTGCCGTCGGCCTGCGGGTGGCCGGGGCGCATGGCGCAGACGTAGCGGTCCTGCATCAGCTTGACGTGGCGCACCTGCGGGTCGGTGTTCAGCGGCGCGTCGACGGCGAAGTCCAGGCGCCCGGCGGCCAGTTCCTTGGTGGTCTCGCGGCGCTTGCACAGGAAGCTTTCGATCACCAATGCCGGGGCCAGCCGGCGCAGGCGCTGGAACAGTGGCGGCAATATCACCGCCTCGGTGAGGTCGGTCATGCTGATGCGGAAGGTCTTGCTGGCCTGCAGCGGGGTGAAGATGCGGCTCTCCTGCACCGAGGTGCGCAGCAGCGACAACGCGTTGCGCACCGGGCCGATGATGTTCTGCGCCATGGGCGTGGGCACCATGCCCTGGGCGGTGCGCACGAACAGCGGGTCGTTGAAGGTCTCGCGCAGGCGCGACAGGGCGTTGGACACCGCTGGCTGGGTAATGCCGACGATCTGCCCGGCGCGGGTCAGGTTGGCTTCGGTGTAGATGGCGTCGAAGACGATGAACAGGTTGAGATCGACCTTGCTGAGGTTCATGGCGCCGCTCTTTGTTGGAGTTATCGGGTGATCATATATTGGTTATGAATGTTTATACACGTAGAAAATAGGCTAGGTGGATGAAGGGTGGCTGTTCTAGGCTCAGGTCCATGTTCTTCATTGACTGAAGGTAGCCCCGATGGATTTCGCCTATTCGCCCAAGGTCCAGGCACTGCGCGAGCGCGTCAGCGCATTCATGGATGCATACGTCTACCCGGCCGAGCCGGTGTTCGAGCGCCAGGTCGCCGAGGGCGACCGCTGGCAGCCCACCGCGATCGTCGAGGAACTCAAGGCCAAGGCCCGCGCCGAGGGGCTGTGGAACCTGTTCCTGCCGGAATCGGAGTACGGCGCGGGGCTGACCAACCTCGAGTACGCGCCACTGGCCGAGATCATGGGGCGCTCGCTGCTGGGGCCCGAGCCGTTCAACTGCTCGGCGCCGGACACCGGCAACATGGAAGTGCTGGTGCGCTATGGCAGCGAGGCGCAGAAGCGCCAGTGGCTCGAGCCACTGCTGCGCGGCGAGATCCGTTCGGCGTTCGCCATGACCGAGCCGGACGTGGCCTCCTCGGACGCCACCAACATGGCCGCCACCGCTGTGCGCGACGGTGACGAATGGGTGATCAACGGCCGCAAGTGGTGGACCTCCGGCGCCTGCGACCCGCGCTGCAAGGTGATGATCTTCATGGGCTTGTCCAACCCGGACGGCCAGCGCCACCAGCAGCACTCGATGATCCTGGTGCCCACCGACGCACCTGGGGTGAAGATCGTCCGCCCGCTGCCGGTGTTCGGCTACGACGACGCGCCCCACGGTCACGCCGAGGTGCTGTTCGAGAACGTCCGCGTGCCCTATGAGAACGTGCTCCTCGGCGAGGGCCGCGGCTTCGAGATCGCCCAGGGCCGCCTCGGCCCGGGCCGCATCCACCACTGCATGCGCTCGATCGGCATGGCCGAACGCGCCCTGGAGCTGATGTGCAAACGCTCGGTCGAGCGCACTGCCTTCGGCCGGCCCCTGGCACGGTTGGGCGGCAACGTCGACAAGATCGCCGACTCGCGGATGGAGATCGACATGGCCCGCCTGCTGACCCTCAAGGCCGCCTACATGATGGACACCGTCGGCAACAAGGTGGCGCGCAGCGAGATTGCCCAGATCAAGGTGGTGGCGCCGAACGTTGCGCTCAAGGTGATCGACCGGGCCATCCAGATCCATGGCGGGGCCGGGGTGAGCGGTGATTTCCCGCTGGCGTACATGTATGCGATGCAGCGCACCCTGCGCCTGGCCGACGGGCCGGATGAAGTGCACCGGGCGGCGATCGGCAAATATGAGATAGGCAAGTATGTGCCGAAGGAGATGTTGCGTAGCGGGCACTGAAGAGCATCGTGACCAGCCTGCTCAGGTTCGGCTGCACGCCTGAACAGGCTGGTTACAGGTTTGGTTTTAAGACTTTTCTCTAGGCAGAGTAGGAAAGTTCTCTTTCACTTTTTCTCGGGTAACAGGGCGAACTTCATTTGTTAGGTTCTTGAGCTTTCAGCGCAAAAGGAACCTGCACATGTATCGCGTCAGTCTTGATGGGAAAGGCCAGGCAGTAGATGGTGATGTCACCACCACGGGTGCAATCTGCATTGCCAGCGGTGAGGGTTACATCTGTGATGGGCGAAAGGTCCTGCGGGTCGGGGACTCGACTACCGAATGTCCGCTCTGCTGCCAACCTGGCGTTGTTGTAGAGGGCTACCTCGGGTGGATTTCCGATGGTCAGCCACTGGCGATGGATGGTTCCCTGGTTGCCTGTGGCTGCCCGAATGGCAGTAACAGGGTGGTTGCTCCTTTGGGTGGAATGGCGCCGTCCAGTCATCCCATGCATGGCAGGCAGACGAACGCGGCGACGGCCCCCGGCGCCCGCACTCTCCATGCCCCAGCCAACGCGCAGATGCCCGGCGCCATCGCGTCTGCGCAAGTCGGGTTGGAACCCGGTTTTCATATCGTTCCCCGCAGCATGTCCGGCCCCCAGGTACTGGCGCAATTGTTGGCGCAGGACAGCACACTGCCTATTGCACGCATCCAGCGCCTGAACCCTACCTTCGACCAAGGTTTCAAGGCGGGTGAAATCTTCGTCATCGGTGATCCCGACAACCACCACGCCTGTACCCGCGAGGAGGCCGACCTGATGGCTGCGGCGCAGCGGGCGCGGGAGGCACTGGCTGTGCTCGACGAGCAGGAAGCCAACTTCATGATGCAGCACATTGGCGAGGTTGCCGGAGTGCTCAATGGCGCGAGTCAATCCATGGGCGTGGGCAAGGACATGCTGTCGCGCGGGCTGGGGCAGGTTGGGGATACGCTCAAGGGGCTCGAGCGCCTGCATCAGCGCGAGTTCACTTTGCATGGTCATCTCAATAGCCCGCAATTCTTCGAATCACGTCGAGCGCTCTATCAGCAACTGGATGCACAGCTGCGTAGTGCGTTTCTAGGCAAGTACCTGAACCTCGGTGGGCATGAAAGCCTGCGCAAGAGCTTGAATATCTCCACCAAAAGCCTCGTGCATCACTGGTCAAAGGCAGGTGCGCCGGGGGCGATACCGGGGTATGCGACGCATTTGGATGAAGTGGCGAGGATGACGAAGTATTTGAAGTATGGGGGGCATGTGGCGGTGGGCTTGGGGGCGACATCTTCTTACATGAAGATTTACGAAGCTTGCCGTGCAGGGGAGACCGAAGAGTGTAAAAAGGTCAGACTCACTGAGACAGGCAGCTTTGTCGGAGGGCTAGCAGGAGGTACCGCAGGTGCCTGGGTCGGGGGCGCAGCAGCCAGGTATGTTTGCTATTTTGGTCCGTGGGGAAAGGCGGTGTGTGGTATCGCGATGGTTGGTAGTGGTTCTTACACAGGTGCCGCATTAATAAGCAAGGGAGGAGAAATATCTGGAGAGGTGATCTATGAGCACGTATATGATCGATCTGAGTGACTGGCCGGCAGGACTGAAAGTTGCTTCATTGCTGATACCTTTCTTCATCATGCTATTAGGTATGGCGATCCATGTGCACATCGCTCTCTCACGGCACTTCGATGTTATGTGTGCAGCCCTTCAGAGAAGTAAATGTCTGCTAGAGGAGCTTAAGCGAGGTGGGGGTTTTACTTTAAAATTTAGAACCTTGACGGTTAGTGCAATAACAGGTGTTCTGATGTGGCCGGTGCTATCTATGCGGCAAGGTGATCTGGATCCGCAAGACTATCGCGAGTTTCCGATCTATCTCAAAAGACGTATGAGGGTAGCAATGTGTTGTATGGCGATTGGTATGGGGTGGATGTCACTTATTGTGATCTTTGTGGAGTTTAGACGTGCATGATTCATGGGCGTGGGTAAGGACATGCTGTCGCGCGGGTTGAGGCAGGTGGGAGATACGCTCAAAGGGCTGGAAACCCTGCATCAATGCGAGTTCACCTTGCATGGGCATCTCAATAATCGGCAATTCTTCGAATCACGTCGAGCGCTCTATCAGCAGCTGGATGCACAGCTGCGTAGTGCGTTTCTAGGCAAGTACCTGAACCTCGGTGGGCATGACAGCCTGCGCAAGAGCTTGAATGTCTCTACTAAAAGCCTCGTGCATCACTGGTCAAAGGCAGGTGCACCGGGGGCGATACCGGGGTATGCGACGCATTTGGATGAAGTGGCAAGGATGACGAAGTATTTGAAGTATGGGGGGCATGTGGCGGTGGGCTTGGGGGCGACATCTTCTTACATGAAGATTTACGAAGCTTGCCGCGCCGGGGAGACTGAAGAATGTAAACGTGTCCGGTATACCGAAACCGGTAGCTTTTCAGGGGGGATCGCGGGAGGTATGGCCGGTGGCGGTGTCGGAAAACTCGCCATTAAAGCAGTCTGTGGTTTTGGACCATGGGGACGGGCCACCTGCGGGATCGCAGTAATCGGCGCATCTTCCCTCGGTGTGGGGAAGCTCGGTGAGTTCTTAGGGGAAGGGGCAGGCGAGTTACTGTATGAGGTTGTTTATGATTGATTTGAGCTGGTGGCCTGTGGAGTTGAGGATAGTGTTGCTACTCGCTCCTTTCGTTATTGTGCTGACCGGGCTTGCAATTCAGTTGCATATCGCAGGTTCGCGCCATTTCCAGGTGATGTGCGACGCGTTGCAGCGCAGTGAAGGTCTTCGCGAAGAGCTGAGAAACGGTGGTGCGCTGACGCTAAAGTTTCGACTCATGACAGTCAGTGCTATGACGGCTGGGATGTTTTGGCCTGGGTTAGGTATTCGTCAGGGGTGGCTGAACCCGGAAGATAGCCGTGATTTTCCGGTCTACCTGAAAAAGCGCATGAAGCTAGGTATGTATTGCATCCTCACCGCTGTTGTCTGGATGGCTTTCGTTGTTCTCCTGGTGCAGGTCAAGCGTGTCTGATGCCTCCTTGTACATAGCCGGGTTGTACGAACGTTGCTCATCGCAGATGTTCATGTCGGTCCGACAAGCGAGCCCCGCATTGGTAGAGTTCAGGTACCCATGCGGGGCGTGTTTACTCAAGGCGTCTTGAGGTCAATCACCAGATCCTTCGCCGCCTTGGTCGCGAGCACACTCATCAGTTTGCTCATCTCGTCCTGGCGACCAAGCCCCGCGTCGGAGCCTCCCATCATCACGCTGGGCACCGGCGCCTGGGCTGCTGCGTTGGCCCAGGCGCGGTTGATCTGCACCAGGGCGTCGAGCTTGGTCTGCAGGGCGCCGTCGGCCTTGAGCGAGGCCTCGCGTGCATAGGCTTCCGCATCGGCCGTGATCTTGGTGGCCTCGGCGTTGACCTTGGCCTTGTCACGGAGCAGCTCGGCGGTTTGCTTGTCGATCTCGGCCCGGCGCTTTTCCCGTTCGGCATTGATCAGTGTGAGCTGCTTCTCGGTCTCGGCTTCCGTGGTCCGTTCGATTTGCTGGCGCAGGCTTTCCTGGCGCTTGGCCTCGACGTCCTTGGCGCCGCGGGCGGAGACCAGCTCTTTTTCTTCTTCTTCCTTGAGCCGGTTCTGCCGGGCCACGGCCAGCTCGGCCAGGGCCTGCTGCACCCTCACCATGCGTTCCTGGTACTGGGGGTTGGGGTCGATGTGCGTCACCCGGGCATCGACGACCTCGACGCCGAACAGGCGGAACTGCTGTTGCTTGCGCAGCTCCTGGCCGTCCTTGTCGAGCTTCTTCTCGATGACGAAGCGGGTCGCGGAGTTGTCGCCGAAACTGCCCTGGTCGGTGCCCGACTGGAGTATCGCGGTCTGTGCCGGCAGGTTGTCGCGCTGCACGCGAATCTCCTTGCGGCTGGTCAGGTACAGGCCGTTGCGCAGCTGGTTCTCGAACTCGGCGCCGAAGTGGCTGCGGTTGCCGGCGTAGTAGTCATCGGCGCTCATCAGCGAAGCGGTGGCCTGCAGGGTTTCCTTGACGGCGGGCAGCAGGGCGCGCTGCAGGAAGTTGTCGGGGGTGCGGTACTCCTGGGCAATCTTCAGGAAGACATCGCCCGAGGGCAGGCGGAACTGGGTGCTGAATTCGGCCTTGGCATCGACGTTGCCGAGGAACACGATCGGCAGGTTTTCCAGGATCACCGAGGGTTGTCCGCTGCGATTGTCCTCCTGGTTGTCCACCCGCAGGGCGGACTGGACGCCGATGGTGCGTCGCCAGACCGTGCTGCGGCCAAACCACTTGGTCGCGTAGCCGACATCCTCGACCACCTTCTCCTCGCCGAAGATCGTGCGCACGTGGGTCATCTGGCCCGCTTCGTTGTAGAAGAACACTTCGTTGAACACGGCGGCGATGACGCCGAGGGCGAGCACCGGCAGGGTGATGGCGGCAATCAACTTGCGTTTCTTGCGCAGGATCGTGAAGTCGGGGGCTGGCAATTTTTGCATGGGACACTCCTTGTGCGGGAAGTGCGTATGCTCGCCAAGGTGTTTTGCCTGGAGTAGTCAGCTGGGTCCGCTTGCGATGTAGGATGTTTCTTGATGAGTTGTGAGTATGACTGGCAATGGCAGAAGACCCGCCGTGGCGGGTCTTCCTGTCGATCATCAGCCCGGCGGATTCAGACCCCCGCCGCCAGCTTTGCACTCACCTGGCGACGGCGATACGCGCTGTCGCGACTGGCCAGCCACCAGTACAGCGGCGAGGTGATCGCCAGCCCCACCAGCCACGACAGGTCGGCGCCATTGATGTGTGCGGACACCGGCCCGACATACAGCGGCGTGTTCATGAACGGGATCTGCACCGCGATGCCCACCGCGTAGGCGATCAGCGCCTGGGGGTTGTAGCGGCCGTAGATGCCGCCGTCGACCTTGAAGATCGAGTCGATGTCGTAGTCGCCCTTGTGGATGACATAGAAGTCGATCAGGTTGATCGCCGTCCATGGCACCAGCACCACCAGCAGTACCAGCACCATGTCGACGAAGTGGCCGATGAAGTCCGCCGAGGCGAACACCGCCACCACGCAGCAGGCGGCCAGGACGATCAGCGACAGCACGGCGCGGCTCTTGGCGGTGGGGATCCAGCGGTAGGCGAAGGTCTGCACCAGGGTGATGATCGACAGCACCGCGCCGTACAGGTTGAGGGCGTTGTGGCTGATCACGCTGAGCAGGAACAACACCAGCATCAGCGGGCCGAGGGTGCCGGTGGCGAGCTTGACCGCGTCCATGGTGTCCATGCCGGCCGGGATCGCCAGCACCGCGACCGCGCCGAAGATGAACGACAGGCTTGAGCCGAGGGCCGAGCCCAGGTAGGTGGTCCAGAAGGTCGAGGACACCTTCACGTCGGCCGGCAGGTAGCGCGAGTAGTCCGACACGTAGGGGGCGAAGGCGATCTGCCACAGCGCCGCCAGCGACACGGTGGCCAGCCAGCCGGCCAGGTTGAAGCCGCCGCGGGTGAGGAAGTCGTCGCTCTGCACATGGCTGAAGATGTAGCCGAAGCCGACCACGATGCCGATGCCCAGCACCCAGGTGCCGATGCGGTTGAGCACGTGGATGAAGCGGTAGCCGATGATGCCGATGATGCCCGAGCCCAGGGCGCCGATGACGATGCCCACCGGCACCGGCACGCTGTCGACCACGCCGTGCAGCGACTTGCCGGCCAGGACGATGTTGGAGGCGAAGAAACCGATGTACATGACCCCGGCGATCACCACCACCAGCAGGGCGCCGAGCGAGCCGAACTGGGCGCGGCTCTGGATCATCTGCGGGATGCCCATCTGCGGGCCCTGGGCCGAGTGCAGGGCCATGAGCACGCCGCCGACCAGGTGGCCGACGAGGATGGCGACGATGCCCCAGACCAGGTTGAGGTGGAACAGCTGCACGCCCAGCGCGCCGGTGACGATGGGCAACGGCGCGATGTTGCCGCCGAACCACAATGTGAACAGATCCCTTACCTTTCCATGGCGGTCTTGCGGCGGCACGTAGCCGATCGTGTGTTTCTCGATGAGGGGTGCCGAATTGGCTGCACTGGTCATGACTGACTCCAAGGCAAGGTGGGGCATCGGGGGAGGCCCGGGTGCGTGCCGGCAAGGGGCGACGCGTTCTTGTTGGAGCGATGATGCGGGGCGGGCGGGCATCGAGAAATTAGTAAATTTGTGCTCATGAACCTTAAAAAACCTAAGGCTGGCAAAAGGTTAAGCGGGGGACGGGAGCAAGGACGGTGCCAAGTGGCGGGAGGCCCTGACGGGCGGGGACTGGGCGTTGTGCGAGGGTAGTGCGGGGCCCTGTCGTGGTGCGTGATGCACGATTGCCGGGCATGCCGGTGGCGGGCAATTGCAGTGATGGCGGGGCAAGCCCGCTCCCACGCTGGTGATGCTTGCAGCATTGTTCCCTGCGCGATAGCGCGGTCCAACGGACTGGGCGATCTGCTACATCGGCAACAACCGGTCCTGGATCACCTCCTTCATCACCAGCGTCGAACTCAGGCGTTTGACATTGGGAATGCTGGTCAGCTGTTCGTCGTACAGCTTCTGGAACGCCGGCAGGTCCCTGGCCACCACGTGCAGCAGGTAGTCCGGATCGCCGAACAGGCGCTGGGCCTCGACGATCTGTGGAATGTCCCCGAGCGCTGCCTCGAAGTCCGCCACCGGCTGGCGGGTCACTTCGCGCAGGGTCACGAACACCAGCGCGGCGAAGTTCAGGCCCAGGGCCGCCGGGGCCAGCCGGGCGTGGTAGCCGAGGATGGCACCGGATTCCTCCAGGGCCTTGAGGCGGCGGTGGCAGGGCGACAGGCTCAGGCCCACGCGGTCGGCCAATTCGGTGACCGACAGGCGCCCATCTTTTTGCAGTTCAGCAAGGATCTTTCGATCGGTTCGATCCATGGAGAAGAATCTTCCAGTATTTGGCTTGGTAGAGGGAATATACGAAAGAAAATCCCCGGGCGATATCCGTAGTCTTTCTTTCACCGAAACCTGTGTGAAAGGAAGGGTCGACATGACCATGAGTGTGTTGGCGGCGTTCTGGGCCGTTTCCCTGCTGTTCGTGATCACCCCTGGTGCCGACTGGGCCTATGCCATCTCGGCCGGCATGCGTGGGCGCTGGGTGGTGCCGGCGGTGGCCGGCATGCTGTCCGGGCATTTTCTCGTCACCCTGGTGGTGGCGGCCGGGGTCGGCAGCCTGCTCGCCGGGCATCCGCTGGCGCTGACCCTGCTCACCCTGGCCGGCTGCCTCTACCTGCTGTGGCTGGGCGGCAACCTGCTGTTGAGCCCGGCGGTGCCCGAGGCGGGCGAGGGCGGCGAGCGCGACTCGGGGTCGCGCTGGGCGTTCAAGGGCCTGTGCGTCAGCGGGCTCAACCCCAAGGTCTTCCTGCTGTTCCTGGCGTTGCTGCCGCAGTTCACCGACCCACAGTCGAGCTGGCCGCTGCCGTTGCAGATCCTGCTGCTGGGGTTGGTGCACCTGGGCAGCTCGCTGGTGATCTACCTGATGGTCGGCTATGGCGCCAAGGCCGTGCTGCGCACCCGGCCCGCGGCGGCGCGGGTGGTGGGGCGGTTGTCCGGCGGCGTGATGATCCTGATCGCCGTGGGGCTGATTGCCGGGCAACTGCGCTGAACCTGTCAACGGCGGCGGCTTGGGCTATGCTGACGGCCCTCATGAATCGGAATCGCCAACCATGAAATACGCCGCCGCACTCCTGCTCAGCCTGCTTCCGTTGCTGGCCCACGCCGTGCAGACCGGGGAGACCCTCACGCCCTGGACCCTGCTCGACCAGTACGACCAACCCTACAGCCTGGGCAGCGACGCTCGCATCCTGCTGGTCACCCGCGACATGGACGGCGCCAAGCTGGTGAAGGCGGCCCTGGCCGACCAGCCCAAGGGCTACTTGGAGGCACGCAATGCGGTGTTCGTCGCGGATATCCAGCGCATGCCGGCGCTGATCAGCAAGCTGTTCGCCATCCCGGCCATGCGCGACTACAGCTACCGGGTGCTGCTGGACCGTGAAGGTCAGGTCGCCGCTCGTTATGCCGGGGAGGAGGGCAAGGTGCTGTGGCTCTCGCTGGACAAGGGCGTACTGGTCGGGCAGAAAACCTATAGCGCTGCCGATGATCTGAAAGCGGCGCTGGAGCAGGCCAGCCACTGAATCGATGGCCCTGTGCAGGCGTGCCGCGTGGGAGCGGGCTTGCCCCGCGAAAGGGCCGTCAGCGACAGCGCGGCAGGTTCAGGTAAACGCCTGGCGCATCAACTCAGGCAACACTTCGCCCGCCTTGCCGGCCAACGCGAACTCCCGCGGATGCCCCTCGCTCGCAGGCTGTGGGTTGACATGCACCACCGTCGCCCCCGCCGCCAGCGCCAGCCGTGGAATCGAGGCCGCCGGCTGCACCACGCCGGACGTTCCCACCGACAACAGCAGGTCGCACTGCCGCGCGGCGTCGAATGCCCGCTCCAGTGTCTGCTCTGGCAACATCTCGCCGAACCACACCACCCCGGGCCGCAGCGGCCCGGCGCAATGGCTGCAGTGCGGTGGCTCGATGCGCCGGCCTTGCAGGGCGTCCTCGGGCAGGGCCACAGGCCCGTCCGCCGGACGTGCGCAGTCCAGGCAGCGGAAGGCGTCCAGCCGCCCATGCAAATGCAGCACATCGTGGCTGCCGGCGCGCTCGTGCAGGTCGTCGACGTTCTGCGTCACCAGGGTCAGCTTCGGCACCCGCGCCGCCAGCGCGGCGATGGCCAGGTGGGCGGAGTTGGGCGTGGCCTGGGCGATTCCGGCGCGGCGCATCTGGTACCAGCCCCAGACCAGCGCCGGGTCAGCGCGAAAGCCTTCGGTGCTGGCCAGCTGCGCCGGGTCGAAGCGCTCCCACAACCCGGTCAGCTTGTCGCGGAAGGTGGCGATGCCGCTTTCCGCGGATACCCCTGCGCCGGTGAACACCACCACGTGGCGGGCTTGGGCGAGCGAGGTTGGATCGAACGGCATGCGGGCTCCAAGACGACGGTGCGAGGGCGTCACTGTGCCAGTGGGGTGCGAAGGCGACAAGCACTGGGGGGCTTGACCTCAACTTAACCTGAGGTTTGATACTCGGCCGCTCATTCCATCGACGGAGCGATACCATGACCCAGCCAGCCGCCTTCGCCCTGAGCAACCCCGAAGGCCTCTACGATCCCAGTGGCAATGCCTATTCCCATGTCGCCGAAGTGCGTGCCGGCAGCCGCCTGCTGTACATCGCCGGGCAGGGCGGTGAGGACCAGCAGGGCAACCTGTCGGCGCGTTTCGACGAGCAGGCGCGCCAGGCCCTGGTGAACCTGAAGATCGCCCTGGCCTCCCGCGGGGCCACCCTCGAGCACGTGTTCAAGCTCACCTTGCTGGTGGTCGATCATTCCGAGGCGCGCCTGAGCCAGTGGGTAGCCGAGGCCGAGCGCGCCTGGGGTGGCAGGATGACGCCGACCTGCACGCTGATTCCGGTCCCGCGCCTGGCGCTGGACGGGATGTTGGTGGAAGTGGACGCGGTGGCGGCGTTACCCGAGGCGTGAGCGATCGGCCCTGCACAATCCCTGTAGGAGCGGCCTTGTGCCGCGAAGGGGCGCGTAGCGGCCCCAGATTTCCAATGTAAAGCAGAAATCGCCGGGGCCGCTTTGCGGCCCTTCGCGGCACAAGGCCGCTCCTACAGGGGGACGTGCAGGACTTTGGTCCACGATGGGCTGGTAGACTCACGATTTGAATCGAGCCTGCACCATGAGCGTCCCTGTCGAACTGCACCAGACCGGCCCCGAGCACGCCGAACTGGTGCGCAACCTCTACCAGTTCTACGCCTACGAGTCCTCCGACTGGGAGCAGGAGGACGTCGAGGTGGACGGGCGCTTCTACATCCACGAGCCGCACTTCGCCCGCTACTGGCAATCCCCCGGCTGGAGCGCCAGCCTGATCCTGGTGGACGGCTTCGTCGCCGGCTTCATGCTTGTCGAGCGCAGCGAACTGCCCGGCATCGAGGCCTGCGAGCTGGCCGACCTGTTCATCCTCAAGAAGTACCGCCGGCAGGGCGTGGGCCTGGCAGTGGCGCACCAGACACTGTGCCAAGGCGATAGCGACTGGCTTGTGCGCTGCTATCCCGAGGATGCCCCGGCCCTGGCGTTCTGCCTGGCAGTGCTGGCGGACCTGCCGCGCCCTGTGCGGGAGATCAAGCTGGATGACGAGCCGCAGCTGCGCAACTTCCTGGTGACCCGGCAGCGGCACTGACATTCCCGCAGAATTTTTGTGACGCATTTCACAAAAGCCCTGCGTCGAGCGGCATAATGCCAGCACTTCGTTATTTCGGACTGTTCCGACGTACGGTCCGGAGGTTTCCTATTCCTGTAGTGAAGGATTCAGGTCATTCCCATGCCGCTCGCCGCCAATCCAGACATGATGTACCGGTTGTTGATCCAGAGCGTGGCGGACTACGCCATCTACCAGCTCACCCCCGAGGGCATCGTCGCTAACTGGAACCCGGGCGCGCAGCGGGCCAAGGGCTACCAGGCCGAGGAGATCATCGGCCAGCACTTCTCGGTGTTCTACACCGACGAGGACCGCCATGCCGGCCTGCCGGCGCTCAGCCTGGACACCGCGCGCAACGAAGGACGCTTCCAGGCCGAAGGGCTGCGCCAACGCAAGGACGGTTCGCACTTCTGGACCAGCGTGGTGATCGAGCCGATCAAGGACGAACACAGCGGCCAGCTGATCGGCTATGCCAAGATCACCCGCGACATCTCCGAGCGCCGCCAGCATGAGCTGGAGCTGCTCGAGGCCAAGGAGCTGGCCGAACAGTACAGCCAGGAGATGACCACCCTGTCGCAGTTCCTCGACTCGGTGATTGCCAACATCCCCGCCAGCGTCATCGTCCAGGACCTGCACAGCCAGCAGATCCTCCTGGCCAACCAGCAGGCCGAGCGCCTGTTCGGCCGCCAGGGCACGCGCATGGTCGGCCAGCTGCCGGGCCAGT
>Ga0209370_1002055_pt1 | contig 15485 bp, 13 predicted proteins | sample AgamicAtPrz_FD_187164 | JGI IMG/M metagenome (GOLD analysis project Ga0209370, IMG submission 187164) | Agave microbial communities from Guanajuato, Mexico - At.P.rz (SPAdes) (version 2) | ecosystem: Host-associated > Plants > Phyllosphere > Phylloplane/Leaf | place: Guanajuato, Mexico... | reverse complement strand
CGGTGGAAAGACTTAGCTGGGTATTCATCTCCAGGTCGTAGAAGGCATGGACATACGGCCATAAGGACTGGATTGGCAAGATTGCATCGACGCATAGTCGAAGCTCCGATTCCCAACTGTCTCGAATACCTTTTGCTTTGGCCTCCAGGTGTCGAGCCGCGTCTAAAAGACGACGCCCATCTTCCACAACAGCACGACCCGCTTCCGTGAGTCTCGCCCGTCTGCCGCTGCGATCGAACAGCTCGACATCCAGGTCCCTTTCCAGCTTTTGCACAAGGTAAGTGAGCGTCGACGGAACTCTATGCAACAACTCGGCCGCCTCGGCGAATGTACCGGTCCGGTCAATTGCATCCAAAACTTCGAGAATTTCAAATGACAGCTTGGTCGTCATACAGCAGATACTTCTATCGTTCACAGGATTCACCGCGACGGCCGAGCGGCTTTGCCGCAGCAACGTGTCCATGCGGTTGCCCAACCTTTCGGGACTCGCTCGGATGCTGATCAGATGGACAAAGGCGATGTCGTCCCTGAACCGGATGCATCTCCCGGATGCTCTCGTCGACGAAGCCTCCGGCCACTCAATGGTCATTGCGGCAAGAGTCTAAGGTACACGCTGCTGTTTGTCTGCTCGTGGCGTGACGCACAGTTATCCAGGCGCATGATTCTGCTCGCGTCAATTCAGTTGTCGCCCCGCCAGTGCAGCCACGGGCTGTTTATCGGTAGCGGCGAGCGGCGACCGAGTCGCATTCCGGGTCAAGCGCCACGGCATCGATCGGTGTCCGGTGCGCGTGTTCGAAGACGATCGGACGCGCCCACATTCGCGCCTTCGCGTACAGGGCGTGGCGTGCCGCGACGGATACGATTGGCACGCGAGTGTCCCTTGGCAAGCAATTGCGGTCATCGATCATTCGACGGCGATAGAACACCTTCGTCGGCGATATCGCCTGACGGAAATGCTGCTCGCTCATGCCTCGATTATTCCGGGGCGACCGAGTTCGATACAGGTCGAAAACGCTCCAGCAGCCATCTGCCAGCCGGTCCCGGTAGGCGGTCGGATGGATAGACGGCCTGAAAAGGCATCATGCCCGCCGATGGCCCTTCCAGCTCGATGCGCGTCAAACGTCCCTCCGCCATGTCTTGCTCGATGAGCCATCGCGGCATGTGACCCCAGCCCAGGCCCGCGCGCAAAAAAGCGTGCTTCGCGCCGAGGTCGGCCAGCCGCCAGATATTCTTTCCCTGCACTCCGTAATCCACGCCGCTCGTCAGCGACGAGCGATCGGTGAGAACCAATTGCGTGGTTTCCTGCAAGTCACGCAGCGCAACCGGCCTGGGCGCTGAAGCCAGAGGCGACGCCGGCGCGACTACAGTCACGACTTCCTCGCTGAATAATCGTTCGGCTGCAAGCCCCGGAGGCAGAAAGGGCAGCGTGCCCGTCACGCCCAGGCTGCAATCACCGTCGAGTACGAGTTGCGCAACGCGACCCAACGCTTCGACATGAAGCCTCAACGACGTGGATGGGAATTGCGCCTTGAAACTTCCAAGGGCATCGGTGAGGCATGACTGCGGAAACATGACGTCAATCACGATCGACAACTCAGGTTCGAGGCCAGCCGACAGATTGCGGGCCTTGGCTTTCAATGCATTGGCGCTCATGACCACGTGACGGGCATCGTCCAGCAGATTCTTTCCCTGCGCGGTCAGTTGCGGATAACGCCCGACTCTTTCGAACAAGGCGACGCCGAGTTGCGCTTCGAGATTCGCGATGGTCTGACTCACCACGGACTGCGCACGCCCAATTGCGCGGCCGGCCGCTGAGAAGCTTCCTGCGTCGGCTGCAGCGACGAAGGTGCGCAAATGATCGAGCGAGACGCCGTCGAGCATGTATCTGTTCCGCAGATGGGTGTCATCGAATGATATAGGCTTCTCAGAGATATCGCTCGCCCGTATCTTGAACGGAACAAAGGAGCCGTTGATGATCAAGAGCGTGTTTATTGTGGGTGCATCGGGGTTTGTGGGCAGCGCGTTGGCGCGGCGCTTTCTCGCGGAAGGACGGTCGGTATTCGGTCTCGCGCGATCCGACCGTACGGAGGCCGCGCTGACTGCCGCGGGTGTCCATCCCGTGCGCGGCGACCTCGATGCCGACATCGCATCCGTGTTGGCGGCGGCACGTTCGGCCGACGCGACCGTCTATGCCGCCCGGATTGCCGTCGAACGCGAACCTGCCGTCGTCCGGGCGCTCCGTGGGTGCCTGGCGCGCAGCGGGAAGACGCTTATCTTTCTGTCCGGCACCGGCGTCTTCATGCAGCGCACCGGCGGTGCCTGGAGCGCCGACAGCTTTGCTGAAGACGATCCGTTCACGCCGGAGCCATTGGCTCAGCCGAGGATCGAAGCGGAAGCCATCGTGCGAGCGTCGGCCGACGATGGCTTGCACGCCATGGTGATCCGGCCGCCCGCGATCTGGGGACCAGGCGACGACGGTCCCGTCGCAAGCGTCTATCGTTCCGTCGCGCAGACGGGCGCCGCCTGCTATATCGGCTCGGGACTCGCCGCTTATTCAAACGTCCATTCCGACGATCTGGCGCGCCTGTTTTCGCTCGCACTCGAACGAGGAACATCGGGCGCGCTCTACCACGCATCCGTTGGCGAGATTCCATATCGCTGGATGGCCGATGCCGTCGCCCGCGACCTGAACGTGCAAACACGCAGTCTGACGATGGACGAAGCATCTGAAGTTTTCGGACCCTTCGGCGCACTCATTCAATCCGCATGCAGCCGCTCGCGCGATCCTCGAACCCGGTCCGAACTCGGCTGGAAGCCCATCCATCTCGATCTGTTGTCTCAAGTCGGCGAGCCGCGTTTGCGCGCGCTTGCCCATCCTCAATTTAATCAGGGAGTCACGCATGAACATGAACACGCATGAAGGCAAAATCGCAATCATCACGGGCGGAAAGCAAGGCATTGGTCGAGGTATCGCGCAACTGCTGGCCAAGAGAGGCGCGACGGTGGTGATCGTCAATCGCGAGCATGCCGGGGACGCGGCGCGGGAGATCGGCAACGGCGCCATCGCCATTGCAGCCGATATCACACGCGAGGCCGACTGGGACGAGGTCGCGCGTCAAGTCGCGCAACGGTTCGGGCGCGCCGACATTCTCGTGCATGCGGCGGGCGTTTATCCGCTTGCATCGCTCGATCAAATGACGCCGGAAGCATGGCGACACGTGCTGGCGGTGAACCTCGACGCCCATGTACTCGGCGCCCGCGCGATCGCCCCGCTGATGCGCCGTGCCGGAGCCGGTGCGATCGTGGCGATCGGCTCGGATGCAGTGAGTATGGTGACGCCGCCTGGCATGGGGTTCTCGCACTACGTGGCGTCGAAGATGGGCGCGATCGGTCTCGTTCGCGCACTCGCTAATGAGCTTGCTGCGGACAATATCATCGTCAACGCGGTGCATCCGGGAATCACGGATACTGAAGGCGCGAGCGGCATGCCGAACGAACAGAAGGCTCAGGTGTACATGATGCAGGCGATCAAGCGGCTCGGCACGCCCGCTGACATTGCGGGTCCGGTTGCCTTTCTGACGAGCGACGATGCGCGCTTCGTCACCGGGCAAACGCTCGTGGTCGATGGTGGTCTGATGCGTCTCTGACAACAGAGGAAGCGCGACATGAAACGCACGGGAAATACGATGCTGGTCACTGGCGGCGGCACGGGCATCGGGTGGGCGCTGGCGTATCGATGGCATGACATGGGAAACGACGTCGTCATCACCGGACGTCGGCAGTAGATTCTGGAGGAAGCGATTGCTGGCCGATGAAAAAGCGGTGTCCGTTCGATAGCCCGATGGAGACATTGGTGTCTCGTCGTTGACGAACTACTGAATGTCGCTTACTGGCCGATAGTAGCCGTCAGCTTCTGATGGACGCGGAGCATCGGCGACGATCATCGGCACCCGCATACCGGCTTCGTTCTGGCCGTTCGCAGAAATCGGGCCCGAAGCCGGGGCCGGACGGTCTATCCACCGTTTTTTCGTCAGGAAAACCCTGAACGACTCGGCCGGTCCGTCGGTTCCAGCCAGTTTTCCTTGCCGAGACCAGCCGCGCCGCACCCTCCGACCAAGCGATATGCCGTACCCGCGCGACCGCGCTCCAGCAAGCCTCCCAGCCAGCCTATCCAACCAATACAGGTATGACGCACCGCAATATTTCGCGAGTCCGGTGCGATTTCAATACCCATCAGGTATCAAAAACCCCGCCCAAAAGTATTGGACGCCCCATTTCCCCGCCGCGTATAAATCCGTTCCATGAACAGCCCCCACGCAGCGCACCCCATGTCCTCCCCGACCATCGAACGCATCGAAACCCGCCTCGTCGACTTGCCGACGATCCGCCCGCACAAGCTGTCGGTGGCCACGATGCACGGTCAGACGCTGATGCTGGTGAAGGTGTTCTGCAGCGACGGCGTGACCGGTATCGGTGAAGGCACGACGATCGCCGGAATGGCCTACGGCCCGGAAAGCCCGGAAGCGATGAAGCTCGCGATCGACGCGTACCTCGCACCGGCGATCGTCGGCCGTGACGCGACGCGCGTCCAGGCGCTGATGGCGCATGTCGGCAAGCTCGCGAAGGTCAACCACTTCGCGAAGAGCGCGCTCGAAACCGCGCTGCTCGACGCGCACGGCAAGCGTCTCGGCGTGCCGATCAGCGAACTGCTCGGCGGCCGCCGCCGCGACCGCCTGCCGGTTGCATGGACGCTCGCGTCGGGCGACACGGCCACCGATATCGCCGAAGCCGAACGCATGCTCGACCTGCGCCGTCACAACGTATTCAAGCTGAAGATCGGCGCGAAAGCGCCGGAAACGGATATCCGCCACGTGGCCGAGATCAAGCAGGCGCTCGGCGATCGCGCCTCGGTGCGCGTCGACGTGAACATGGCATGGAGCGAAACACAGGCCGCCCGCGCGATTCCGGCGCTCGCCGATGCGGGCTGCGAACTGGTCGAGCAGCCGGTGGCTTCCGCCGCGGCGCTGGCGCGCCTGATGCGCCGCTTCCCGGTCGCGCTGATGGCCGATGAAATCCTGCAGGGCCCCGACAGCGCATTCGAGATCGCGAAGCATCACGGTGCCGACGTGTTCGCGATCAAGATCGAACAGAGTGGTGGCCTGTTCGCCGCGCAACGCGTCGCGGCGATCGCGGATGCGGCCGGCATCGAGCTGTACGGCGGCACGATGCTCGAAGGCGCGTTCAGCACGGTGGCGTCCGCGCACCTGTTCGCGAGCGTCGCGAACCTGCAGTGGGGCACCGAACTGTTCGGGCCGCTGTTGATCACCGAAGAAATCCTGACGCAGCCGCTGGATTACAGCGACTTCGAACTGACCGTGCCGGACGGCCCCGGTCTCGGCATCGCGCTCGACGAGGACAAGGTCAGGCGCTTCACCCGCGACGGGCTGACGAAAGTCGTGCGGTAATCGCGTCAGGCAAAGACCGTCATCCCCCAAATACACATGGAGACAGCATCATGAGCGTCAAGGTTTTCGACACGAAGGAAGTGCAGGACCTGCTGAAGGCCGCATCGAACGCGGGCGGGAGCGGCGGAAATGGCACGAAGGGCGACGCACGTGCGCAGCAGATCGTGCGGCGCCTGCTCGGCGACCTGTTCAAGGCGATCGACGATCTCGACATCACGCCCGACGAAGTGTGGGCCGGCGTGAACTACCTGAACAAGCTCGGTCAGGACGGCGAAGCGGCGCTGCTCGCGGCCGGCCTCGGTCTCGAAAAATATCTCGACATCCGGATGGATGCCGAGGATAAGGCGATCGATCTCGACGGCGGCACGCCACGCACGATCGAGGGGCCGCTGTACGTGGCGGGCGCCCCGGTGCGCGACGGTGTCGCGAAGATCGACCTCGACGTGGACGAAGGCGCGGGCCCGCTCGTGATCCACGGCACGGTGAAGGATCTCGACGGCAAGCCGGTGGCCGGCGCGCTGGTCGAATGCTGGCACGCGAATTCGCACGGCTTCTATTCGCACTTCGACCCGACCGGCAAGCAGAGCGACTTCAACCTGCGCGGCGCGGTGAAAACGGGCGCCGACGGCAAGTACGAATTTCGCACGTTGATGCCGGTCGGCTACGGCTGCCCGCCGCAGGGCGCGACGCAGCAATTGCTGAGCCGCCTTGGCCGCCACGGCAACCGCCCCGCGCACGTGCACTTCTTCGTGACGAGCGACGACCACCGCAAGCTCACGACGCAGTTCAACATCGATGGCGATCCGCTGATCTGGGATGACTTCGCGTATGCGACGCGCGAGGAATTGATCCCGCCCGTCACGCAGAAGACGGGCGGCGCCGCGCTCGGGCTGAAGGCCGACGCGTACCAGGACATCAAGTTCGACTTCGTGCTGACGTCGCGCGTCGACGGCAAGGACAACCAGATCGTCGAACGCCTGCGCGCGTCCGCTACCGCGTAACCGCCGGCGGCCCGGCGGCGCGACACGCGTCGCCGCGGCCGGCCGGTCCCCCGAGATTCAACCGATACCGATGCGAGCGTGCTTGCAGGCGCACTCACGCGCGCAGGAGGAACCACCATGTCCACCACGATCGACCCCACCACCGAACTGGATCACCTGCTCGAAACCGCCGTGCAGGATGACAAGGAGGCCGGCATCTTCCGCTGCCGCCGCGACATTTTCACGAACGCGGAACTGTACGAACTTGAGATGAAGCACATCTTCGAGGGCAACTGGGTGTACCTGGCGCACGAAAGCCAGATTCCCGACAACAACGATTACTACACGACGTGGATCGGCCGCCAGCCGATCGTCATCACGCGCGACAAGACCGGCGAGCTGCATGCGGTGATCAATGCGTGTGCGCACAAGGGCGCGATGCTGTGCCGCCGCAAGCACGGCAACAAGGGCAGCTTCACGTGCCCGTTCCACGGCTGGACCTTCTCGAACACCGGCAAGCTGCTGAAGGTGAAGGACGAGAAGACGACCGAGTATCCGGTGCAGTTCAACACGCACGGCTCGCACGACCTGAAGAAGGTCGCGCGCTTCGCGAATTATCGCGGCTTCCTGTTCGGCAGCCTCAACGCCGACGTGCTGCCGCTCGAGGACTACCTCGGCGAAGCGCGCGTGATCATCGACCAGATCGTCGACCAGGCGCCGAACGGGCTCGAAGTGCTGCGCGGCAACTCGTCCTACATCTACGAAGGCAACTGGAAAATGCAGATGGAGAACGGCTGCGACGGCTATCACGTCAGCACCGTGCACTGGAACTATGCGGCGACGATGGGCCGTCGCAAGGAAGACGGCACCAAGGCGGTCGACGCGAACAGCTGGAGCAAGTCGGTCGCGGGCGTGTACGGCTTCGACAACGGCCACATCCTGCTGTGGACGAAGACGATGAACCCGGAAGTGCGGCCCGTGTACCGGCATCGTGACGAGATCAAGGCGCGCGTGGGCGACGTGCAGGCTGATTTCATCGTGAACCAGACGCGCAACCTGTGCGTGTACCCGAACGTGTTCCTGATGGACCAGTTCAGCACGCAGATCCGCGTGGTGCGGCCGCTCGGCGTCGACCGGACCGAAGTCACGATCTTCTGCTTCGCGCCGAAGGGCGAGAGCGAAGCCGATCGAACGACGCGGATTCGCCAGTACGAGGATTTCTTCAACGTGACCGGCATGGGCACGGCCGACGACCTCGAGGAGTTTCGCGCTTGCCAGGCCGGCTATGCGGGCATCACGGCGATGTGGAACGACCTGTCGCGCGGCGCGCCGCTGTGGATCGACGGGCCGGACGAGAACGCGCGGAAGATGGGGCTGAACCCGCGCATGTCCGGCGAGCGCAGCGAGGACGAAGGGTTGTTCGTGTGCCAGCACGAACACTGGGTGCACGTGATGCGCGATGCGCTGAAGAAGGAACGCGGGGAGGTGGCGGCATGAGCTTCGATTACCGGACGATTTGCGCGGCGCTGTATCGCGAAGCGCGGCTGCTCGACGATCGCGAGTGGGACGCGTGGCTGACCTGCTACGCGGAGGACGTCACGTACTGGATGCCCGCGTGGGACGACGACGATCGGCCGACCGACGATCCGCAGCGCCAGATTTCGCTGATGTACTACGCGGACCGCGGCGGCCTCGAGGATCGCGTGTTCCGGATCAAGACCGAGCGCAGCGGCGCGTCGACGCCCGAGCCGCGCACCAGCCACAACGTGACCAACGTCGAGGTGCTGGCCGAACGCGACGACGAGGTCGACGTGCGATACAACTTTCATACACTGAACCACCGTTACCGCGTGACCGATCACTTCTTCGGCACGATGTTCGTCACGTTGCGCCGTGCGGGCGACGCGCTGCTGATTTCACACAAGAAGATCGTGCTGAAGAACGACTACATCCGGCAGGTGCTCGACGTCTATCACGTCTGACGCCGTTGGTTTGCCATGAAAGGAAGTGGAGGTGACGCGATGTCCAGCTACAAGATTGCATTGAATTTCGAGGACGGGGTGACCCGCTTCATCGACTGCACGGCCGGCGAGAAGGTGCTCGACGCAGCCTTCCGCGCGAAGATCAACCTGCCGATGGATTGCTCCGACGGCGTGTGCGGCACCTGCAAGTGCCGCGCGGAAAGCGGCCGCTACGACCTCGGCGACGACTACATCGACGATGCGCTGACCGAGGACGAAAAAGACGGTGGCCTCGTGCTGACCTGCCAGATGGTGCCGCAAAGCGATTGCGTGATCGCGGTGCCGACGTCGTCGGTCGCGTGCAAGACCGGGCAGAGCGGTTTTACCGCGACGGTCACGAAGGTCGAGCAGCACAACGATGCAGCCGTCGTGCTCGAGCTCGACGTTGGCGCGAGCGCACCGGCGTTCCTGCCGGGCCAGTACGTGAACATCGGCGTGCCGGGCAGCGGCCAGCATCGCTCGTATTCGTTTTCGTCGGCGCCGGGCGACGCGAAGGTTGGCTTCCTGATCAAGAAGATTCCGGGCGGCGTAATGAGCACGTGGCTCGCATCCGCGAAGCCCGGCGACACGCTCGAACTGCACGGGCCGCTCGGCAGCTTCTACCTGCGCGACGTGCAGCGGCCGCTGCTGTTCCTCGCCGGCGGCACAGGCCTCGCACCGTTCCTGTCGATGCTCGAGGTGCTCGCGCGCAGCGGGTCGCAACAGAAGGTGCACCTGATCTACGGCGTCACGCGCGATCTCGATCTCGTGCTGGTCGACGCGATCGAAGCGCTCGCGGCGAAGCTGCCGAACTTCAGCTTCGCGACGGTCGTTGCGGACGCCGCGTCGAACCATCCGCGCAAGGGCTGGGTCACGCAACACATCCCGGCCGACGCGCTGAACGACGGCGACGTCGACGTGTATCTGTGCGGCCCGCCGCCGATGGTCGATGCGGTGCGCCAGTACTTCGACGACGCGGGCGTGAAGCCGAACAGCTTCCACTACGAGAAGTTCACCCCCAACGTCACGGCAAAGGCGGCATGACCATGCAACGATTCTCCGGCAAGGTCGTCGTCGTCACCGGCGCGGCGCAGGGTATCGGCCGCGGTGTCGCGCTGCGCGCGGCGGCCGAGGGCGGCAGAGTCCTGTTCGTCGATCGCGCGGATTTCGTGGCCGAGGTCGCGGCGGAAGCGGGCGGTGGCGACACAGCCGGCTTCGTCGCGGATCTCGAGACGTACGAAGGCGCGCATGCGGCGATGGCGTGCGCGGTGCAGACGTTCGGCGGTATCGACATCCTGATCAACGGCGTCGGCGGCGCGATTCGCATGCGGCCGTTCGCCGAGTTCGAGCCGGCGCAGATCGATGCGGAAATCCGCCGCTCGCTGATGCCGACGCTCTATACCTGTCATGCCGTGCTGCCGCACCTGATCGCGCGCGGCGGCGGCACGATCGTCAACATCTCGTCGAACGCGACGCGCGGCATTCGCCGCGTGCCGTATTCGGCCGCGAAGGGCGGTGTGAACGCGCTGACGTCGGCGCTCGCGATGGAATATGCGGAACACAACATCCGCGTCGTCGCCACCGCGCCGGGCGGCACCAGCGCGCCGCCGCGCCGCGTGCCGCGCAATGCGGCCGGCGACACCGAGCAGGAACAGGCGTGGATGGGCGAGGCCGTGCGGCAGGTGACCGAATCGACGTACTTCAAGCGCTACGGCAGCCTCGACGAACAGATCGCGCCGATCCTGTTCCTCGCGTCGGACGAGGCGAGCTATATCACCGGGACGGTGCTGCCGGTCGCGGGTGGCGATACGGGTTGAAGGGCGCGCGTGCCGATTGCTTGCTTCACAGTGCACGCGCCGCAGCCGGGCGCACGACCACCATCACATAACCGGCCGGCGCTGCGAGTCCGGCCACGGAGACACTCATGAGCAAACGCGAAGCGATCATCCCGGGCGGCATGGAAGCCGTGTACGAAAAAATCGGCTACGCGCCGGCGATCAAGGTTGGCGATACGCTTTACGTATCCGGCCAGATCGGCCGCGATACGGCGATGCAGCTGGTCGAGGATCGCGAAGCGCAGATCGTGCAGGCGTTCGAGAACCTGAAGCGCGTGCTCGACGCGGGCGGGGCGTCGCTCGACGACGTGGTCGACCTGACCACGTTTCACACCGACATGCGCGACCTGCCGCTGTTCATGCAGGTGCGCGACCGCTATTTCCACGCGCATCCGCGGCCGGCGTGGACGGCCGTCGGTGCGCACATGCTCGGCGGCGCGCCCGGCTATATCGTCGAGATCAAGGCGGTGGCGGTGCTGCGGCGGTGATCGACGGGGCGTTGCGCGGGAGCCGCCGTCGCCACCGATAGGGCGGTTGCGGCGATCGTCCCGTCACCCGAGCCGGAATTTCTTGCGCAGGCTCGAGTCGACCGGGCCGGCCGGCATGAAGCGTCTCAATTTGCTCAGGAGAGACGCCTCTCCGGAAGGCGCGCGTCGCATGCGCCACGCGCCGAGCGCGGCCTCGACAATGGTGCTCGCCACACCGTCGGGCTCGGGCGCAGCTTTCACGTTGTCGGCGACGGCGCGTGACGCAAGCGTCCGTTCGCGGTCGTAATCGGCGATCTTTGCATTCGCCTGCGGGGCATTGACGTCGAGGCTGGTCCGCGTAAACGACGGCTCGACCAGCGTCGCGCGAATGCCGAACTGGCGCACCTCGTGATCGAGTGTCTCGGTCAATCCCTCGACCGCATGCTTGGACGCCGCATAGAGGCCCATATACGGCGCCGGCAAGAACCCGAGCACCGAACTGACGTTGATGATGCGTCCGCCGCGTTGTGCGCGCATGTGCGGCAACACCGCCTGCACCGTGCGCAGGATGCTGAGCACGTTGGTGTCGAACAATGCGGCCGCTTCGACCACCGACGTTTCCTCCACCGCACCGATCAGGCTCGTGCCCGCATTGTTGACGAGCACGTCGATACGCGCGGCGCGCTCGATGATCGAACGGATTCCGGATTGAACGGACGCATCGTCGCGCACGTCCATTTCGATCAGCTCGACGCCGGCGACGGGCGCGGTTCGGGCAATGCTGCGCACGGTGCCGAACACGCGGCACCCGCGTTTGGCGAACTGCTCTGCGGTGGCGCGCCCGATGCCCGAAGACACGCCGGTCACGACGACAACGGTAGGGTTCGACATGGCTGTTTCCTTCGAGAGGATCAATGGTGGAAGTGTCAGTTGCGTGCGTCGAGCGCGGTGGCAAGCGTGGAGTCGGTCAGTGACGCCGGTTCGGGCTCGCCGTGATGCGAGCCGGCGGTGCGTCCCGGCCGGATCCTGAACCAGATCGCATACATCGCCGGCAGGAACATCAGCGTGAGGATCGTCCCGGCGAACGTGCCGCCGATCAGCGTGTAGGCGAGCGTGCCCCAGAACACCGAATGCGTGAGCGGAATGAACGCGAGCACGGCCGCCATCGCGGTGAGGATCACCGGGCGCGCGCGCTGCACGGTCGCTTCGACGACCGCGTGGAACGGATCCAGCCCGGCCTGTTCGTTCTGGTGAATCTGGCCGATCAGGATCAGCGTGTTGCGCATCAGGATCCCCGACAGCGCAATGAGGCCGACCAGCGCGTTGATGCCGAACGGCTGCCGGAACAGGATCAGCGTGGGCACCACGCCGATCAGCCCGAGCGGGCTCGTCAGGAACACCATCACCATCGCCGAGATCGAGCGCACCTGGAAGATGATGATGACGAGCGTGACCGCCAGCATGATCGGGAACAGCGGCAGCATCGCCTTCGTCGCCTTGCCCGATTCCTCGATGGAACCCGCTTCCTCGATCCTGTAGCCGTTCGGCAACCTGGCCATGATCGGTTGAAGCTGCTTCGTGATGGCAGCCGATACGTCGGGCGGCTGCAAACCGTCGGCGATGTCGCCGCGCACCGTGATCGTCGGCACGCGATCGCGCCAGCGCAGGATCGGCTCCTCCATCCGCACGTCGACCTTGCCGACCTGCGACAGCGGAATGCGTTGCCCGTTCGCGCCGGCGAGCGTGAAGTCGTCGAGCCGCGCCGGGTCGAGCCGCGCATCGCCGCCCGAACGCGCGACCACCTGCACGGTCCGGATATCCTCGCGCACCGCGGTGACGGGCACGCCGGTCAGCAGGAACTGCAGCTGCTGCGCGACCGCGCTGGACGTCAACCCGACCGCCTGCAGGCGATCCTGCTGCAACGTGAAGTGCAGCGTCGGCGCGCGCGTGCCCCAGTCGGCATTGACCGTGCGCATCATCGGGCTGCCAGTCATCACGTGCCCGACGTCGGACGCGATACCGCGCAGCGTGTCGGGATCGGGGCCGGTGATCCGGTACGCGACCGGGAACGGCGAATACGGGCCGAACACGAGTTGCGTGACGCGCACGCGCGCTTCCGGCGCGAGGCCGTCGGCGACGGCGCGGCGCAGGCGCGCCTTCAACGCGTCGCGTTCGTCCTGGCTGTCGGTGCGCACCACGATCTTCGCGAACGACGGATCGGGCAGCTCCGGCCCCATCGCCAGGTAGAAGCGCGGCGCGCCCTGACCGACGTACGCGGTGACGATCCGCGCTTCCTTCTGCTTCGCAAGCCACGCTTCGACCTTCGACGCGGCGGCGCTCGTTTGCGAAATCGACGTGCCGTACGGCATCTGCACCTCGACGAGGACCTCGGGGCGATCGGAGATCGGGAAGAACTGCTTCTTGACGACGGCCATGCCGAGAATGGCGAGTGCGAAGAGGCCGACGACGGACCCCGCAACCAGCCATTTACGCGCAATCACGCGCGTCAGCACCTGTCGGAAACGGTTGTAGCGCGGCGTGTCGTAGATGGCGTCGTGGCCACCTTCGATCTTCCTGAAGTCGGGCAGCATCTTCACGCCGAGGTACGGCGTGAACACCACCGCGACGACCCACGACGCGATCAGCGCGATTCCGACGATCCAGAACATGTTGCTCGTGTACTCGCCGGCCGTGGAGCGCGCGAAGCCGTTCGGCATGAAGCCGACCGCGGTCACCAGCGTGCCGGCCAGCATCGGCGCGGCCGTGTGGCTCCACGCGTAGGCCGACGCGGCCACGCGCCCGTAGCCTTCCTCCATCTTCACGACCATCATTTCGATCGCGATGATCGCATCGTCGACGAGCAGCCCGAGCGCGAGGATCAGCGAGCCGAGCGTGATGCGGTCGAAGTTCTTGCCGGTGGCGGCCATCACGACGAACACCACGGCCAGCGTCAGCGGCACGGCCGCGGCGACTACGAGGCCCACGCGCCAGCCCATGCTGACGAAGCTCACCAGCATGACGACGAGCAGCGCGGCGAAGAACTTGATCATGAACTCGTCGACGGCCGAGCTGATGTTCACGGATTGATCGGTGACCTTGGTCAGGCTCATGCCGAGCGGCAGTTCGCGGTTGATCGCGCCGACTTCACCATCCAGCGCGCGGCCGAGGTCGAGCCCGTTCCAGCCGTCGCGCATCACGATGCCCAGCAGCAGCGCGGGCTCGCCGTCGTTGCGGATCATGAACGTCGACGGATCTTCGTAGCCGCGCTCCACTGTCGCGATGTCCGACAGCTTCAGCGTGCGGCCCTGCGAGACGATCGGCGTGTCGCGGATCTTCTGCAGCTTGTCGAACGCGCCGTCCACGCGAATGAAGATCTCCGGCCCGCGCGTCTCGACGGATCCGGCCGCCGTCAGCACGTTCTGGCCGTTGAGCGCGGCAAACACGTCCTGCGGGCTCACGCCGAGCGTCGCGAGCCGGTCGTGCGACAGCTGCACGTAGATGCGCTCGGCCTGCTCGCCGATGATGTCGACCTTCTTCACGCCCGCCACGTGCAGCAGCCGCTGGCGCAACGCTTCGGCGTCGCGCACCAGCAGGCGCTGCGGTTCGCCCTTGGCCTTCAGCGCGAACAGCGCGAACGTGACGTCCGCGTATTCGTCGTTGACCATCGGGCCGATCACGCCGGCCGGCAGATCGTTCGCCGTGTCGCCGATCTTCTTGCGCGCCTGGTAGAACTGTTCCTGCACCTCCGACGGCGGCGTGCTGTCGAGCAGCGTCAGCGTCGTGATCGCGAGGCCCGGGCGCGTATAGGTTTCGGTGCGGTCGTACCAGCGCAGCTCCTGCATGCGCTTTTCGATCTTTTCGGCGACCTGGTCGTGCATTTCCTGCGCGGTGGCGCCCGGCCATGCGGTGACGATGGTCATCACCTTGATCGTGAACGCGGGGTCTTCCGCGCGGCCCAGCTTGAAGAACGACACGAGGCCGGCCAGCGAAATCAGGCAGATCAGGAACAGCGTGATCGCGCGCTCGCGCACGGCGAGCGCGGAAAGGTTGAATCGGCGTTCGCTCACGGCCGTGCTCCTTCGCTCGCGACCGTGGCGGCCTGCGCGGACACGCGGACCGCTTCGCCTTCGTGCAGCAACTGCGCGCCGAGCGCGACGACGCGCTCGCCTGGCTTGAGCGCACCGTTGCCGGACACGCGCGCGCTGTCGTCGTCGAGATGCTCGACCTTGACCGGCCGCCACGTCACCCTGGCCGGTTCGCCGGCGACGACCCAGACGCCGGGCCCTTTGCCCGCGTCCAGCAACGCACCGATCGGCACCTGCATGCCGCGTGGCGAAGCCGTGCGCGCGTCGTCCGGCAGGCGGATCGTGACGGTCGCGCCCAGCGGGGCATTGGCCAGCACGCCTTGCAGCACGTAGCGTGCTTCGAACGTACGCGTTCTCGCGTCCGCGGTGTCGGAAAGCTGGCGCAGCGTCGCGGGGACGCTGACGTCCGGCTGGCCGAACAGCCCGGCCTGCGCGATCGACCCGATCGCCGGGCGCAGGGTTTCGGGCAGCTGGATCACGGCCTCGCGGCTGCCGGCGTGCGCGAGCCGCACCACCGGTTGTCCCGCGCTGACGACCTGACCGGGCTCCGCGAGCGTTTCCATCACCACGCCGTCGCCGTCCGCGACGAGTTGCGCATAGCCGGTCGCATTGCGCGCGACGTCGGCGTCGGCCTCGGCGGCGCTCAACTGCGC
>Ga0209370_1002052_pt1 | contig 15500 bp, 10 predicted proteins | sample AgamicAtPrz_FD_187164 | JGI IMG/M metagenome (GOLD analysis project Ga0209370, IMG submission 187164) | Agave microbial communities from Guanajuato, Mexico - At.P.rz (SPAdes) (version 2) | ecosystem: Host-associated > Plants > Phyllosphere > Phylloplane/Leaf | place: Guanajuato, Mexico... | reverse complement strand
TTCGAAAAGCCGCTGCGCCGGCCCACGCACGCCCCGTGCAGGTCAGGCGACCTGCCTGGGGCAGCACGTGCACCGGCGCAAGCGCAACGGAGCGTGGGTTACACGTTCGGGCAAGGCACCGGCGCCCAGTCACCCATGTCGGGGCTGCGGCACATCTTGTTGACCTGGTCGACGCCAGCATTGGCTACCTGCTGGGCCTCGGCTTTCTTGGTCGTGGCCTTCTGCAGGGTCTTCTCGGTGGCGACCGCCTCTTGCGGCACGTTCTTGTTCACCTTGACGGCCTGGGTCTTCTTCTTGCCCGTGGTGGTCTTCGGCGGTTCAACCACGGTCGCTACGTCGGTACGGGCCACACCCACCTGCTTGAGGTCCTGCTCGTAGGCCTGGGTGTAGTGGTCGAGGTTTTCCGCGACGCGGCCGTTGACGGTGGCCAGCAGCTTGTTCGACTCCTGCAGGCCGGAGACGATCTCGGCCAGGCGCTTGCGCCCTTCGGTGTCGTTGATGCGGTTGGCCTTGCGGCCTTCGATCAGGCTGGTGAATTCACGCTGGTAGCAGCTCTGCGAAGCCTTGGCATAGGCCGTGGTGCGGTCCAGGTCGGCAGCGCTCTTGTCGATGTCGGTGGCGTACGAGGCAATGCGCTGCTTGTCGTCGCTGATCTGCTTCTGGCGCTCGGTGTAGTAACCGGCCGCGCCGCCCACCAGGGCACCGCCCGCCGCACCGATGGCGGCGTTGCGGCCGCGGTTGTCGCCGTCGACCAAGGCGCCGGTCAGGGCACCGCCGAGGGCACCGATGACGGCGCCGGTCGCTACCGAGCGGGTCATGTCGCCGTCAGTGGCGCGCAGGTGCTGCACAGGCTCGTAGCAGCTCGGGTAGTACTCGACCTTGGTCGTGGCACCCACCTTGGACACGGGTGAGCTGGAGCAGCCCGCCATCAGGACAGTGCTGAAACCTGCGGCGAGCAGCAGGGCGGAACGGGCATGGGAAGCCGTGAAGATGGTCTTGAACATGTCACTCTCTCACGTGGGTGGTTAAAACGGGGGGCCTCATGCCACCCCGCGCTTGCGTCAGGCAGAAGCCACTACGAAGGCCGCGCGGCGGCCGATGCCAGGAGCTCCTTGAGGATCGTCGCCGGGTCGGCCCGCCGGTTCTGGCGGTACTCCCCAACGTGGCGAACGAACAGGGTCGCGCGGCTCACCAGGCTCTGGCCCAGGACCGGCTTGCGATTGAGTTCTTCCTTGACCCGCTGGAACTGCGCCTGGATCACCGCATCGGTGTAGCGCGTGCCGCTGGCCAGGTTGTCGATGTAGATCGCCACCGCGCCATCGAGCGCAGCGCGGCCGTTGCTGATGGCCGCGGCATACATGCGCACGCTGGTCTGGTCGCCACGCGCCTGGGCCTCGGCCTGGGTGTTGCGCAGGTTGGTCAGGCGGATGTTGTAGTTGTTGATGGTCTCGGCCACCAAGGCGGCGGACTGGATCAGGTTGCCGGCCGCCTCTTCGCGCTGGCGGCCGATCAGCGACACGCTGCGCTTGAGCTCTTCGTTGACCAGCCCCAGCTCGGCCTGCTGGCGCGGGTCGCTGGTGGCGGCGATGAGGCTGTCCAGGCGCTTGGTCGGGTCCTCGGCGGCGTCGATGTCGTCGGTCAGGCTGGCCAGGCGCCCTTGCTTCTGCCACTGCTCGAACAGTTCCTGGTAACGCGAACGGGGCGCCGACAGGGCCCCGATGGCGACCCGGAAGCCGGTGGTCTCGTTGCGCTGCTCGGTACCGTCAGCACCAAACAGCGGGTACTCGCGGCGCATGCCGGTGAACAGCGTGCCCTCGCCTTCCAGGTAGTTGCCGCCCTTGACCACGAAGCCGCCATAGGCGCCCTGCAGGCGCCCAGCGTGCACCAGCTGGAACGACTCCTGGACCATTTCCGCAGCATTGCCGATCACATCGAACAGCCCCAGCGGGTTAGGTAGCCGGGTGCCGATGGGCATCAGCCGTGCCGCCTGGCCGCTGCCGCCAGCCACCTGGTTGTACACCGCCCAGTCGCTGAGCGGCCCGTCGCTGTCACTGCCCTGGACCTTGCGCGGGAACAGCCGCCCTTCCAGTTCCTGGCGGCTTACCGCAGAACCGCCACGGGCAGCGAACTCCCACTCCACTTCAGTGGGCAGGCGCACGAAACCGATCCCGCCGTCCTCGGCCTTGCTGCCCCGGCCACTGACCGGCAGCAGGTCGCGGTGATACTTGAGCAGCCAGGCGCTGTAGACCGCGACAAAGCGTTCGGCCTCGAAGCGCGACAGCTTGACCTTGGGCAGGCGCCCGGCCGCCGTGGTGTCAGGCTGGCAGGCCGGCGCCGCCTCACCGCTGGCCAGCGACTGGGCCTGGGCCATTACCTGGGCATACTGGCGGGCGCTGACCTCGTACTTGCCGATGAAATACAGCATCGGCTTGAGCGGGCCGGCCTGGTCGAGCTTGGGCAGGCTGGGGGCGACCGCCTTCTGCCACTCGGGCGACAGGTCCTGGAGGCTGAACTGGCCATTGATGAAGTCACGCCGGTACCCGGAAATGAACGACTGCTGGTAGCCGGCCTCGCCTTCGCTGAACGGGTAGCCAAGGTTGACCTCGCGGTCGTCCAGGCTGCCCTGGGCCAGTACGTAGACGCTGCGCAGCACCAGCTCGCCGCCGCACGGCAGCGGCAGGCTGACGTCACCGGGCAAGGGCTTGGGGTTGTCCAACTTGCTGGTATCCACCGCCGCTGCCGGGGCGCTGGCTGCAGCGGTGTCGACTGGCTTGGCCGGCTTGGCCGGCAGTTCCTCGGCGCCCGGCGAACAGGCCGCCAGGCCCAGCGTGGTCAGCAGCAGGGCCGCAGCCCCGAGGCGAAATTCAGACATCACGGATTCCTTGACTGGCATCGATGCGCGTCACCCGCCAGCCGCCCACGGCAGCAGCGGCGGCGCTGGCCAGCAGCACCGCAAACAACGCAACGAAGTAATGCATCGGCAACAGGTGGCTGGCGTACTCGCCGGGCACCTGGGTGAAGATCCGGTTGAGGCCCTGCTCGGCCAGCAGGTACAGGCCGCCGGCAACTGCCGCCGCCAGCACGCCGCTGTACAGCGCCTGCAGCACCACGAACAGCAGCAGCGCGGCGGTACCGAACCCCAGCAGGCGCAGCACCGCCAGCTCGCGCTGCTTGCGCTGGACTGCCGCCACTGCGCCAGCGGCGATGGCGGCCACGGCGCCGGCCACGGCGAGGCTGGTGATGATCCAGAACACCAGGTCGAGGTTGCGGCTGAGGGCCTGCACCTGGGCGATCTGCGCCGCCTGGGTCGATACCAGCCATTTGCGTTCGGCAAAATAGGCGCGCAGCGGCTCGACATCGGCCAGCCCCCGCGCATACAGGCGAAACGCCGGGTAGATCCGCCCGGCATCACTGCCTGCGGCCTCGCCCGGCCAGCCCAGCGCCGGCACAGCGCGCCCGTCGCGGTAATCCTCGACCGCTTCGAGCAGGGCCAGCGACGCGAACAGGCCATCGCGCTCGAACGCCGCCAGCGGCAGCACCGCGGCCACCTGCAGGCGCGTCTGGCGCCACTGCAGCTGGCCGGCCTGCTGGCGGCTGAAGCTGGCCTGCAACTCATCACCGGCAGCGGCACCGAGCTTCTCGGCAGCGGTAAAACTCAATACCACCTGCTGCAGGCCCAGTGGTGGCGGCACCTGTTGCAACAAGGGGTCACCGGCAGCGGTCGGCAGCATTTCGACGGTCACCACGCGCCCTTGGGCAGGCAGCAACAGCTCGGCGGTGGCAGCGATCTGCCGGGTCCGCGCAATGGCGAAGGCAACGTCCGGTCGCTGGGCCAGGGCCTGGATGAAATCGGCATGGAAACGGCCACCGCCCAGGGGAATGATTTCGCGCACACTCGGGTCGCGTTGCAGGCGCTCGGTCAGGCTGCCGACCAGGCCGAACTTGAGCCCGAACAGCACCAGCAAGGGCGCGATCACCGCAACCAGCGCCAGCACGCTGCACGCCGACAGCCGCGCATCGTTGCGGTAGTCCTGCCAGGCCAGCCCGGCGATCAGCCACGGGCGCATCAGACGGCCTGCACCAGGCTGGCGGTGACGCCGCCGTCGGCATCGCGCCGGCAGGCCATGCGCAGCACGTTCAGCCCGGCCCGGCGTGCCAGCGCTTCGTCATGGGTGGCGAGCACGCAGGTTACCTGGCGCGCCTGGGCCTCGCGCAGCAGCAACTGCATGACCCGCTCGGCGTTCACCGGGTCCAGCGCCGCGGTAGGCTCGTCGGCCAGCAGCAACGCCGGCGCATGCGCCAAGGCCCGGGCGCAGCTGACCCGCTGGCGTTGCCCCAGCGACAACGCGGCAGGCTTCTTGGCCAGCTGGTCATGCACATCCAGCGCCTCGGCCAGGCGTTCAACGCTGCCGTCCTCGCCCAACCCCAACAGCTGCCGCGGCAGGCGGATATTGCCCCGCACATCGAGGAAGCCGAGCAAGCCGCCGGCCTGCAGCACATAGCCCAGCTGGCGGCTGCGCAGCGCCGCCAGCTGGTCGAGACGGCGCTGGCGCCACAGGCCAGCCACATCGGCGCCAGCAAAGACGAAACCCTCGGCGGCATCCGGCGCCAGCACCAGCGCCAGCAGGTCAAGCAAGGTACTCTTGCCGCAGCCGCTGGGGCCGACCAGCGCCACCCGTGCCCCAGCCGCCAGCTGCAGCCGGTCGATCTGCAGGCTGTAGCGCTGGGCACCCTGCCCGCGCGTCTTGCGCACCCCGTGCAGGCTGATCATCACGGCAGCGTCGACAGTGGTACACGGTACAGGGCATCGCCCGGCTCGGCCTTGCCGAAGCGCACCCAGTTGGCCATGTCGTTGTGGAAGGTTTCGTACAGGCGGATCTTCGAGTCCAGTTCGTCGATGAAGTCCTCTTGTTCGGCCACCGACAGCGACAACCACAGGTCCTCGGTCATGCTCAGCGACTTGCTGCGGTATGGCAGGCCTTCGAGGTATTCGCCCAGCACCCCGCCCTGGGCCAGGTTGGCGCCTTTGCGCAAGGCCCCCGGATCGCGGCTCATGTAGGCACTGGCGCTGGCGATCTCGTTGAAGAAATCAGCGGGCGAACTGCGGGTCTTGCGTGCGGCGTCGACGATCAGCTTCAGCGACTGCTGCAGGTCATTGAGCTGCAACTTGGTCAGCATCACGCACACTTGCAGGCTCGGCAGTGCCGGGTTGGTCAGGTCGCGGTCGGCGGCCCAGGCGCTGACCAGCTGCGGCGCCTGGCTGGCAGCGTGCCGGCCGAGGAAGTCCATGTGCATGGCGTAACCGATCGCCTGCGACTTGGCCGCCAGGCTCGCGCCCGTGGCCAACTGCGGTACGGGCTGTGGCTGCTGTTCACGCACCTGGTGCGCCAGCTCGGCGAAGGTCGAGCCGATCTCGCGCACGCGCTCGCCAAAGGCGCCCACATCGCCGCCCGGCACGCCCACGTACAGGTCGCCGATCTGCGGGTTGCTGTCGGCGGTGAGCACGCGGTACTGGCTTTCGGCCGAGCCATGGTTGTTCACCCCGGCGGGGGTGCGCAGGTGCAGGGCGTAGATCTTGATCTGCTTGCTCAGCGCGGCCTGGCGAACCTCGGCCTCGTTCATCTGGGTGCTGCTGTACGGGTCGCTCTTGCGCAGGGCGCCAGCATCGCTGACCAGCAGGACGATGCGCCCGCCATAGCCCGACCAGTCCATGCCTTCCACGGCCTGCATCACCCCGGCAAAGGCATCCTCATTGAACGAGTGGCTGGAAACACTGGTGGCCTTGACCTGCGCCGCGGCCTTGAGGAAGCGCGCCGGGTCGCGGCCCTCTTCCAGGCTGACCAGGGTCTTGCTCAGGTAGTCCAGGCCCGGTGTGCGCTTGACACTGTTGCGAAAGCCCACCAGGCCGAAGCTGACGTTGTCCAGCTCGCCGCGTGCGGCCAGTTGCGCCTGCAGTTCGCTGACCACCTGGCGCACGCGGTCGATGTAGGGTTGCATCGACACCGAGGTGTCGACCACCAGGACGATGCCGGTACGGAAGCGGTTGTCCGTCGCCAGCGCTGCGCCGGCAGCCGTGGCCGCCTGGCTGCGGGCGCTGCCGCCGGGGTCGATGGAGGCGACATTGAGCAACTGCACCGGCTGGCCGTCGGCGCCGAAGCTTTCCCGGTAGTCGAAGATCGGCATCAGGTAGAACTGGTTCTGTGGCACCGCGCTGGCGGCCGGCTCCAGGGCCAGCACCTGCGGTACCTGGTCGGGCTGGTGCTGCGCCTTGAGCAGCTCGGCGCGGGCCTTGCCGGTGTCGTCGAGCAGTTGCTGCAGGTCCTCGGCCTGGCGCATGAACATCACCGGCGAACGGCCGGAACGCTCGGTGAACTTGAGCACCAGGCTTTGCTTCCAGTCGCTGGTTTGTGCCGCCGGCAACCAGCCGTCGCGCTGGCCGCTGCTGGAGGCGCCCACTTCCAGCCAGGGCTGGCCGTCGATGTCCTTGCGCTGGTACACGTACAGCACCGAGAACGCCGGCAGCGGCTCACCCGCGCTGTCGCCGGGCCGGGCCAGCAATTGCGCTTCGGGCTTGCTCAGCACGCGCTGGAACAGGGTTTTCTTGCCTGGCATCAACAACGGCCGGCCATCTTCGCTGGCCGCTGGCGGCGGCGCGGTCGGTGGCAGCGGGTCGCTCGCGGTTTGCGCCAGCGGTGGCTGCGCAACCGCTTGCTCATTGCCAGAGCGCCACCAGAAGAAGGTCGCGCCCAGGCCCAGCGCTGCGGCAATGGCCACGGCCAGTATGGCCTTGGCCGGCTTGCCCGAGGCGGGTTGCGGCGGCGCAGCGGGCCGGGTCGGCTGCGGCTTTGCTGCAGGTTCCGGTTCAGGTGCAGCGACCGGCGTTGCCGTGGCCTGCGGGATATCAATGGAGACCGGTGTCAGCCCACCCAGCTCGGCCTTGCCCGGCAGCGCGACCGGCAACGGCCGGATCACCGTGCTGTCCGCGCTGTCGGCTGGCAGGCGGTCGAGTGCGGCCAGCAACGCCGCGGCATCGGCGAAGCGTTGCTCAGGGTCCTTGGCCAACAGCCGGCGCAGGATGTCCTGATAGCGCCCATGCTCGATCGGCAGTTCCGGCAACGGCTCGGTCAGGTGGGCCAGCGCCGTCGACAAGGCATCGGTGCCCCGGTAGGGCAGCTCGCCGACGAGGATCTCGTACAGCACCACGCCAAGCGCATACAGGTCGGCGCGGCCATCGATGTCCATGCCCCGCGCCTGCTCCGGGCTCATGTAGCTCGGGGTGCCGACAGCGAAGCCGGCCTGGGTGAACTGGGTGCGGTCATCCAGCGACTTGGCGATGCCGAAGTCGGAGAGCACCGCCGTGCCGTCGGCACGGAACAGGATGTTGGCTGGTTTCACGTCGCGGTGCACCAGCCCCTGGGCGTGGGCATAACCCAGCGCCTGGGCGATCTGCCGCACGTACAGCAAGCCCTGCTCAGGGGTAAGCCCGGCAGCGATGCGCTCCTTGAGGGTCCCGCTGGGCAGGTACTCCATGGCCATGTAGTACAGCTCGCCGACATTACCGATGTCGTGGATGGTGGCAATGTGCGGATGCGCCAGCCGCGCCAGGGTGCGCCCTTCGCGCAGGAAGCGCTCGCAGAAGGTAGGGTCGGCGGCAAGGCTCGCGGCCATCACCTTCAGCGCCACCTTGCGCTGCAGCGAGCGCTGGGTCGCCAGGTAGACACTGGCCATGGCGCCCTGGCCAATCTCGCTGTCGATGTCGAATCCGGGGATCTGCATGTTCAGGGTGCTCTTCAATTCGCCTTCACCACCACGGCGGTAATGTTGTCGGGGGCGCCACGGGTCAACCCCAGGTGCACCAGGCTGCGGACCACCTGGTAGGGGTCGGCGTGGCCGAGTACGTCGGCGATCTCGTGGTCTTCGGCAGTCTTGTTCAAGCCGTCGCTGCACAGCAGGTAGGTATCGCCGGGCTGTACCTGCAGGTTCACCGCCTGCAGTTCGAGCTGGTCCTCCACGCCGATGGCGCGGGTGACGATGTTGCCGCGCGGGTGCACGCGCGCTTCGGCCTCGTTGAGCAGGCCGCTGTCCTGCAGTTCCTGGACATAGCTGTGGTCATGCGACAGGCGCTCGATGCGGCCATCGCGCAGGCGATACAGGCGGCTGTCACCGGCCCACAAGCCCACGGCCCGGTCGCCGCGTGCGGCCAGCAGCACCACCGTGCTGCCCATCATCGCCACGCCCCGGCGCAGGGTTTCCTCACGCACCACGCGGTTGACCCGGGCCAGGGCGTCGCGCAAGGCCTGGGCGAAATCCTCCAGCCCATCGATGAGCGGCAACTGGCGCAGGCTGTCCACCGCCAGGCTGCTCACGTAGTCACCGGCGGCGTGCCCGCCCATGCCGTCGGCAACGGCCCACAGGCCATCCCAGGTCAGCTCCAGACAGGCGTCTTCGTTGATCTTGCGGACCATGCCCACATGGCTGTAGCTGGCCGCGCTGTAGTGCACACGGTTCATGCGGGTTGCGCCTCGCTGCCGAGCAGGAACGCGGCGAACTGGTCGCTGCGCGGCAGGCCCTGGCTACGCAGCAGGCCAGGGGCGATTCGCTCGCTGCCCTGCCCCCACCACAGGCTCATGCCTTGGCAGGCGCATTCGGCCAGGGCCAGTACCCTGGCCTGCGGGGTAACGCCGTCCAGCCGCTGCAATCCACCTACGGTGACACGTGGCCCCTGCAGCTGCGGCCTGGCCTGGCTGAACGGCTGCAAGGCCGCCTCGAAACGCTCGAAGGACGCATCCGCGTCAAGCGTGCCCAGCAACGCCGCCTCGACCGCTTCGAACCAGTCATCGGCACCGCCGACGATGCCGGCGAGCGCCACGCCGGGTTCCAGTACCTGCGCCACGCTCAGCGGAAAATAGCGCCCGACCCGGTCGATGCTCGGCATCAGTACGCCGACCACCGCATCCGGGCCACATACCCCGGGTGCCAGGGCAAAGCGCCACAACGGGCTGACCAGGTAGGCCTGTAGCCAGCCCTCGCCAAGCGCCTGCTGGCTGGCCTGGATACCGGCGGCCAGCCACTGGTCCCAGGGCTGGATGAAGGTCTGCGGCAGGCCGCGGCTGACGAAGTCGCCGCGGCAGGCCAGTTTTCCGTAGAAACCGACGTCGTTCACAGATGCTCCGGCAGGCTGAAACCGCTGACCACTCGGCTGCGGAACGGGTTGAAGGCACTGCTGGCGCGCAGCTCGTAGGACACGCTGGCGCCCTCCACGCGCAAGCGCAGGTTGAAGCGCTCTGGCGAGCTGCCGGCCACCAGGTCGGACTGGTCGAGCAGGCGGAACCACGCCCAGGGGCCTTCCACCGTCAGCCCCGAACGGCCGCTGGCCGCTGGCGGCGCGATCGACAGGCGGACCACGCCGATGCTGTTGGGGTTGGGCCACTGCAGCGCCACCGGGCGGCTCGGGCCGTGGTCGTAACTGACTTGCTGGCCGTCGAGGTCGAGCAGGAACTGGGTGATGCTCGCGTCCATCGCCACCGGCTTGAGTTCGAAACGCACGCTTGGCTGCAGGCCGTTGCCGCTGCGGAAGAAGGCATCGCGGATGGTCGCCGCGCGCTGGAAGGTGTACAGCACGTTGCTGCCGATGCCCAGCTTCTGCGCCGCGCCCGGCTGCCAGCTCCACGGTGTGCTGGAGGTATTGACGTAGGGTTGCAGGTACTTGCGGAAGTAGTTGTCCATCACCCCGCCGACGCCGAAGAACTGGCCGAAGTCTTCCAGCGTGGCGTCACGCGCACTGCCGGCCACCAGCGGGTAGCGGCCGCTGAGCGACTGGCGGTAGACATTCAGCACTTCGCTGGCCCAGGCGGCATTGAGCTGGTTGCGCACCCCGCCCATGACGATGCCGTGGGTCGCGCCAAGCACCGAGCTGACCAGGTTCTGCACCACCTTGGGCTGCCGCGCCGCGCCCAGGGCCACCCGTTGCGCCGCGGCCTGGGCCTGGTTCTTGGCCTCGCCGAGCAAGGCGTCGCCGCTAGCCCCGACCATGGCACTGACCTGCACGTAGAGCGCATTGAGGTCGGTGAGCAAGCCGTCGATGGCGGCGGGCTGGCCTTCGCCGCTGCCGACCAGCGTGGCCAGCTCGGCGAAATGCGCGGTCACCGGGTCCTGCGTGCGTGCAGCGGGGCTGTCGACCGGCAGCGGCGCGTCGCCGAGCAGCCCGCCCAGGCGCTGGCGCAACTGGTCGACACCGGCCTGCTGGGCCTTGTCCTGGGCCTTGTCGAGGGGCGTCGGCTGCGCCAGGTTGGTTTCACGGGCCGCCGCCTGCAGCAGTTGCTTCATCGGCGAGGTCGGCCCGGACAACACGCGCAACACGTCAGCGGCCTGGCCGACACTGGTGATCGGCACGAAGTCCAGGTCGTCGAGCAGGGCATCCCAGTGACGGATGTAATCCTGGTAGTAGAGCTGCTGCACATCGTCGGCCAGGCGCCGGGCATCGCCCGCCTCGCCCGGCGCGCGGCCCAGCACCCAGCGTTCCTCGGCCAGGGTGGTGCTCTGCGCCAGGCTGGCGGCGAGGAATACCTGGCGGTAGCCCTGCACGGTGAACAGCCCCGGCAGCGGCTCGCTCAGCGGCTTGCCGCTCTTGAAACGAAACACCAGGGCGGCATCGCGCCCGGCAGCCTCGCTGACGCGGAAGTCGTCGACCCCGCCGGGCAGCTTCTGCCGCTTGACCCGGTCGTACACCCGCTGGGCTACCGGCAGTTGCTGCAACTGGCGACGGGTATCGTCGATCAGGCGCTGGTCCAGGCGTGCATTCGGCGGGCGTTTCTCGAACAGCGCCGCCAGGTGCTGCTCCAGGGCCTGACGCAGGTCAGGCGCCAGGTCGCGCGGTAACTGGCGCTCCCAGTCGAGGGTGATCCAGGCCTTGATGAAGTCCGGGTCGTAGTGCTCGGCATCGGCCAGCATCAGGTAGGCCTTGAGGCCTTCGTAAAGGTAATCGGATGGCCCGCCGGCATACAGCTGCTCCTCGATGCGGGTGACAAGGCGCGGGGCGAAGATGGCGATCAGCAGCTTGCGGTACAGGCTCTGCGATTCGCTTTCGAGCATGTCGCCCTGGTACAGGCCCAGGCCCTCGGCCCAGCTGGGTGGGTCGTCGGCCAGGTGGCGCACGGCGTTGAGCAGCGGCAGCACGTCGACCACGTTCCGCTGCGCGGGGCTCAGGTCTTGCACGCTTTTGCCCAGCGGCTGCAGGCGGCTGTCGACCTCGGCGATGTATTGCTGGTTGGCGCGGTAACTGAGGGTCCACAAGGTGCCAACCAACAGCACCAGCGCCACGCTCAGGGCCAGCGCGCCCCGGGCGATCCAGCGCCGGCGCTGCTCCACCTTGGGGTTGCTGCCAACCAGGCCGCGTTCGGCAAAGGCCACTGCGGTGAACAGCCGCTCGATGAAATAGCTGCGCCCGCTAGCGCTCTGGCGGGCCAGGTGCGCGCGGTCCAGGCCCATGCTCTGCGCCATGCTGCCGATCAGCCGGTCGATCGGGCTGCCTTCCTGGGTGCCGCTGGTGAAGTACACGCCGCGCAGCAACGCCCGCGCCTCGAAGGCGTTGGGCTTGAAGATGCCGTCGAGGAACAGCTTGAGGTTGCCACGCAGGGCGGCGAACTGCTGCACGAAGCCGTAGATCAGGTCGCGCCGGGCCGGGTCGCGTTCCTGTTGCAGGCGTTCGACCAGGCGCTCGCCGAGGCGCTGTTCGAGCAAGCCGAACTCGTTGTCGAACTGTGCCAACGGGCCGTCACCGCCCTGTTCGAGGGTGTCCAGCGGGAACGTCATGCCCCACACCTGGGCCCGCTCGTCCTTGCCCAGGTTGTCGAAGAACTCCATGAAGCCCGGCACCAGGTCGAGCTTGGTCAGCATCAGGTACACGGGGAAGCGCACACCCAGCTGGCTGTAAAGTTCCTGAATGCGCGCACGGATCGCCGCGGCATGCGCAGCGCGCTCGGCATCGCTGCCCAGCAGCAGGTCGGACAGGCTGATAGCGATGAACGCGCCGTCGATCGGGCGGCGCGAGCGCTGGGTCTTGAGCAGGTCGAGAAAGCCCAGCCAGGCCGCCTTGTCGACCTGGGCGTGGCTGTCCTGGGTGGTGTAGCGGCCGGCGGTGTCGAGCAGCACGGCCTGGTCGGTGAACCACCAGTCGCAGTTGCGCGTGCCGCCGACACCACGGATGGCGCCCTCGCCCAGTTGCGCGGCCAGCGGGAAGTGCAGGCCGGAATTGACCAGCGCGGTGGTCTTGCCCGAGCCGGGCGGGCCGATGATCACGTACCACGGCAGCTCGTACAGGTTGCGCCGTTCGTCACCGCCCAGGCGGGCTTTCTTCAGCAGGGCCAGGGCTTCGTCCATGCGCTGGCGCAGCGCCGCCAGCTCTTCGCTGGTGGCCACGCTGGCAGGGTCCGGGGCGGTCTCTGCGGCCAGGCTCTGCATGACCTTGGCCGCCTGTCGGCGTGCCTGCACGATGCGCCAGGCACGGTAGCCGCCCCACAGGGCGAACAGCAGGATGATCAGCAACCAGCGTGGCGTCGGCGGCGCCAGCATTTCCAGCAAAGGCCCGACGAACCAGATGATCAGGCTGAGGGCGATCAGGCCCAGCAGCGGGATTACCCAGCGAATGACAAAACTGAAAAACGCCTTCACTCGACGCCCTCCGCCAGAACGGTGATTTCAACCCGGCGATTCTTCGCCCGGCCCTGCGCGGTGTCGTTCGACGCCAGCGGCTCGGTGTCGCTCAACCCTTGGGCACTGAAGCGCTCGGGTTGCCCGGTGCGCGCGACGAGGATGGCCTTGACCTCTTCGGCGCGCGCCTGCGACAACGCCCAGTTGGACGGGAAGCGCAGCGTGGCGATGCGCTGGTTGTCGCTGTGCCCGGTGACCCGGACGTTGCCCTTGACCTTGGCCAGCGCCTCGGCAATGCGCAGCATCAGCGGCTGGAAATCGCCCTTGATGCTGGCGCTGGCGCTGGCGAACAGTTCGTCGCCGCGAATGGTCACCACCGAGCGGTCGACCGCGTCTTCGACGGCGACCCGGCCGGCCTTGATGTCCTCGGCGAGGAACCCGGCCAGGCGCGGGCGCTCCACCGGCTTGGGCTGCAGCACCGGGCGGTCCATGGCCTGCACCGGGATTTCACCCAGCGCGTGGATACCACGGAATACCGGCTCGGCATCGGCGGCCAGCTTCAGGCGCAGGCCGAACAACAACAGCAACAGCAGCGCCACGGCCACCGCCAGGCCCACCCAGGGCGGCACGAACTGGGCCAGGCGGTCACGGTTGACCGCCACCCCGCGCCAGTGCGGCGAGAGTTCACGCTCACGCTCGCCACGGGCGCTGCGGATCGCCGCCGCAGTGCGCTCGCGCAGCGCTTCGAGCTGGGCACGGCCATCGTTCATGACCCGGTAGCGGCCTTCGAAGCCGAGGCTGGTGCACAGGTACAACAGCTCCAGCAGGTTGAGGCGTTCGCGCGGGCTTTGCAGGCAGTGCTCCATCAGCTGGAACACCTTCTCGCCGCCCCAGGCCTCGTTGTGCACGGTGATCAGCAAGCTCTGCCGGCTCCAGTCGCTGGCACTGCCCCACGGCGTGCTGAGCACCGCCTCGTCCAGCGCGGTACACAGCGCATAGCGCGCCAGCAGCACCTCGTTGCGCACCACCCCGGCGGCTTCGGCGCGGGTTTCGAACTGGCGCAGGTAGGCCAGCAACTGCGCGCGCAGGCTGGCCGGCGCCGAGTGCGCGATGGTGTTGCGCAGGCGGGTTAGCAAGGCCAGCAACGGCCCGGCCGCCTGTTCCAGCGGGTTGAGGCCGACGCCCTGGCCAGGCGCCAGGGGCTCGGCTGGCACCTGCAAGGGCGGCGGCTGCGGCGCCGCCGCGGCAGGCTGCGGGGCCGCGCGGCCACCAGGGCGCGGCATGAACTGGGTACGGTCGTTGGCCTGTGGATCGTCCGGGTGCATCGCGGGTTAACCTCGAATGGCCCAGAAGGCCAGGCTCAGGCCGGGGAACTCACCGGCGACGTAGAAGGCAAAACCACCCGAATGCTGCAACTGCTTCCAGTGCTCGCTGCCCCGGTCGAGCTCGAAGTAGGTGGAACCGGCATGGAACGGAATCTGCCGTGGCGCCACCGGCAACGGCAGCAGGCCGATGCCCGGCAGCTGCAGGTTGACCAGGTCGCGGATGTGCTCCACCGAACCGATCTTGCTCTGTTGGCCGAAGCGGCTGCGCAGGGTCTCGCTGGGGACGTCGGCGCGCACCACCAGGATGAAGCTGGCGCTGTCGAGCAGGCTGCGGTCGGCGAGCATGCCGACATGGATGCCGTAGGCCTTCTCGACGATGGGAATGGCCACCGCCTTGCTGTCGATCAGTGTCGACAAGGCTTCGCGCAAGGCAGCCATCACCGGCGCGAAAGTCGCCGCCAGGTCGTCGTGCTGATAGACCGGGAAGCTGTGCGGGCGCCGGCCATCGCGGGTGAAGGTGGCGAACTCGCCGGCCAGCGCCACCAGCTCGCTGTACAGCCGCTCGGGGTGCAGCGGGCTCAGCTGGTTGAGGTGCTCGACCAGCGGCTGGGCGCGGTTGACCAGTTGCAGCAGCATGAAATCGGCAATCTCCGACGCGCCGCCATTGGCCGAGGCGACCACCCTGCCAGCCAGGGCTTCGCCACGCTGGTGCAACAGGCCCAGCAACTCGCCGCAGAAACCGGACAGCTGCTGGCTGGCCGCCACGTCGAGTACCGGCGGGATGTAGCTGTCATCCACCACCAGCGCGCGATCGGCGCGTTTTTCGCGGATGCGCAGCATGCCAAGGGCGGCGTAGTCGCTCAGGCCGTCCTCGCTGCGCAGCAGGCGCAGGGCGCGGCTGCCGAGGGCCAGCGGGGCACGGTTCTCGAACGGCGCGTTGTCGTCACGCACTTCGCTGACCCGGCTGATGTAGCGGGCGCCAGCCACGGCCTCGCCTTCGTCGACGGTATCGCGGGCACCGGCCCGTTTGAGCGGCAGCCCCAGATAGAGCACGCCATCGCGCAGATCGTCGGGCACTTCCAGCGCAGCCGGCGGCAAGTCGTCGCGGGGAATGTCGAACGGCGTGCCGTCGGGCAGCAGGCCGCGCGCGCTGAGAATCGCCACCTTGCCCTGGGCCAGCAGGCCCTGGTCGAGCAGCAGCTCGGAGAAGCCCCAGGCGGCTACGTGCAACGGGCGGCTGCGGGTATCGACCAAGTGTTCGAGGTAGCGATCATGCTGTTGGAAGTGCTGGGTCGTGATGAACATGCCTTCCGACCAGACCACGCGATTGTTCCAGGACATGGGGACTCCGATTGCCTAGCGGGCAGGTTCAGGTTGGGGGGTGGCCACGGCGCTGCGCACGGCGCGCACATCGAGGCTGATCTGATAGTCGCGCGGCGGCACTGGCAGCACGCTGCGCCACTGGGCCTGGTCGATCTCGCGATAGCCGACCACCAGGCCGACCTGGCGAGTGGCGGGATCGAGCGG
>Ga0209370_1002047_pt1 | contig 15565 bp, 26 predicted proteins | sample AgamicAtPrz_FD_187164 | JGI IMG/M metagenome (GOLD analysis project Ga0209370, IMG submission 187164) | Agave microbial communities from Guanajuato, Mexico - At.P.rz (SPAdes) (version 2) | ecosystem: Host-associated > Plants > Phyllosphere > Phylloplane/Leaf | place: Guanajuato, Mexico... | reverse complement strand
GGCTTCTTTTGCATCTTCAGCATCGTCCACCTGATGTCCCATCTCCTGAAGCTGAACTTTCAGGTGATGACGTAGCAATGCGTTATCCTCAACAACCAGTACGCGCATCATCTCTTCTCCCTAAATATTTGGTATGAATAGTTTAACGCTGATTATGTAGTTTGAAACCAGCGTCATGAAATTAAATGACTTTTTTAATGCTACCAATGCCTTGGGGGCGTCTTGGGGGCATTGCAGTCGGCATCTGATTGTTCAGCATGTTGACCTGATCCTGGTTCATATCTCCGATCCACTTCGAATACACCTCGTACACCATACGCGCATCCTCATGGCCCATCTGGCTCGCGATAAAGGAAGGGTTAGCTCCAGCCATAAGCGTCCAGCAGGCGTATGTGTGTCGCGACTGGTAGGGATTTCTTTCACGTATCCCGGATAGTTTAGTGCCCCGTTTCCACCCATACGAAATCGAGTTTTTTGAAAAATACCGGTTCTTACCCGACGTACACCTTTCAGGAGAAAAAACGAAACGTAGATTTTGCGTTTCGGTTTTGCCAAGCTCCCGATGATGGAAGATGATTTGCTGCCTGGGACTATTGCCGGTGATTTCGTACTGCTCCTTCAACGCATCAAGGGCAGGCTTCAGCAGAGTGATCGTTCTTATCCCGGCATCAGTTTTGGGCGGCACAAACAACCCTTTATTCGTCAGGCTTCTGGATACGTGAATTTCACCTTTCTTCAGGTCGATATCCTCCCATGCCAGAGCACAAACCTCACCTGGTCTCATTCCTGTATGGACAGACACAATAATGATTAAAATCCACTTGCGAGGGAGGAGAGCAATTAACGCATGATACTCATGAAGTAAAAGCGGATCAGGATCTGCCTTTGATAGCTTGAGCCTCGATACTCCCTCATAAGGGGCGTGTAATATAAACTGGCTTCTGTTCGCAAGCTTCAGCATTTCTGATAAAACAGCCATCTGTTTATTGACTGTTGAAGGCGCGCGACCTTTTTTGCTCCGATTGGGCATCGAAGGATTAACAACCTCCCCGGTCAGCAGCTCTTTACGGTAATTCAGTACATCAGCGTGCTGAATATCAACCAGGCGAGTGTTTTCGCCCACGACACGCTTAAGGGTATTAACAACAGAGACAATGGAATGCAATGTAGCCTCTGAGACCTCCAGAGCCTTAGTATCTATAAAAAATTCACATAGATCGTTGAACGTGCCGATTCGTTTAGTTGATGAGAATTTTTTAAGAGCCTTTGACTCAGGGAAGCGCGCCGCGTAATCGAACTGGCCGAACTGGATCTCACTCACGATGACGGCGCGAAGGTTTCCCGCCTTCTTGATGTTGCTGCTGTTAACCACCCAGCCACGGAGAACTTCGCGGCAGCGAATGCCGCGATAGGTAAACGTGATCCTGATTTTTCCGTTATGAAGTTCAACGCCGGTTGGAAAGTTCATCATGCTTCCTGAATAAATCTATTAATCAGCGGAAAGTTGTACCAGACCAAAGCGCGTTTGCTTTCTCCACCGGGTACCGCGGGTACTCGCTTAAAATGAACCCCTTCAATCCAGCATCCGAGGCGATAAGCTTTTATTTGCCTGTCATCCAGCCCCGTTTTTTCAGTTAGCTTTCCCGCCACCATCCACTCTTCATCAAAAATGATTTGCGCCATGCTTAACTCCATGACGCCGCCACGATACCGCAGCGGCAGATAGTATATTGATTGTCAAAAATCACCGACCAAGGCCAGGGAGGCACCGGAGATGCCTGGCACCGATCATTGCCGTGGCCACGTAACTACGGGGGCGGTTAACAACCTCAACCGTAATTTTTCTCCCTTGGAACTTGATGGTGTAAAAAGTCTGTTTGTCGCTGCGACCATGCTCGCCATATTTCTCAAAATGGCATTTAAGCGCGGCGGCGCATGCTGGCCCGCCGATGCTGTCTCCCTTGCTTCGGTTAATCAGACGCACAGGAGCCTTCCTGATGGTTGATAACGCTACGGGCAAGCCCGGCGGCCATAGCCGGTAAGTCCTCATATTGATTGCAATAAGCCGGGTTGGAACATAAGCCCTGTAGTGCTGCAATGGTCAGCTGTTGCAGATAGGTGACAGACGAAAGCGGCGCGTTTGCATCAGGTGCTGGTTCAGGCTCTATCTTCGGCTTTACGGTAAGTACCGGCGGATCAATCACTACCGCTTTCGGCAGATCCGGGCGGCGGTACTCAACTATCGCTTCAAGGGCAATTTTCAGACGCACGCTGATATCGTCGGACCAGCTATCCAGCATGGTTGTTGCTACATCGTGGATCTCTTCCTCGGTGAAGTCAGGAGACAGGCTATATTCTGTGGTGATGATATCTGCCATTAGTAGCGGGATAACATCGGAAATGAGGTGGCCGGTGCATGCCACCACGCCCTCGGCCTCTTCTTTTGCCATGATGGCGGAGCGGCCAGAAATCAGGTCATTCAGTGCATGCAAAATTGAAATTTCGCGTTCGCCTGGTGCTGGTGGCAATTCCTGTTTTTCACCTCCATTTGAGGCTGTGGGGCTTAACAGCGCATCGACAGAGAAGACTCCGCCGCCCAGGTTCTCCACCCGCGGTTGATCACTGGCTTGGTTTTCTGGTGCTGGGCTCTGAGCGAATGCCTCGTTGAGTTCTTTGTCGAGTTGCGCAGCTTTGCCAGGGCAAACTGCTGGTGGCAGAGTTTCGCCAGATACAGGCGGTTTGGCTTCATCATTTTCGATTTCCTCAGGGTTAGCGCGAGGTTTTGGGCGGCAAGCCGTATCAACCGTTTTCTGGTCAGGATGTGCGTGGTCTGTTTCAACCAGCTCGCGATTGATGTACTCACGCAAGGCAACAGGATTCATCCAGAGGTCTTCCGGAGCGGATTTAATCAGGGCGACGACGGCTGCGCGGGAATAGTCCAGAATGCCTGGGGTGCCGCGCAGCTTTTTCCACCAGGCTGTGAAGCGGGTGTCCTGCTCAGCTTCGGCCATGGCCTTAGCGGGAATGAAAAACTTGTTTGGAATTGAGTAAATATCGATTTCGTCGAAGGTGCTCAGAATCGCAACAGCAACCTCTATCTTGAGCGTAGACAGGTTGTGTACCAGATCCGGGCTACGGTCTGTTTTGTTGCCACCTCCCAAGCTTGAGCCGGTGTCTGTAAGATTTTCTTCGGTAGTGGTGGCAGCCTGCGGTCGCTTGTCTGAAGGGGTGTCAATCCATTTGGCGATCTGTTTTTTAATGTCCGGCCATTGTGCAGAATCTTTCGTGTTCTCACGTACCCACGCGAGCAACTGCTCTTGCCGTTCTGGCGCCAATGCCAGCGCGCGGGTTTCTTTCATCAGAGCTTCTGCCAGCTCACGGGTAAAGCTGCCCGCATCATCGTTAACCAGGTCAACGATCTGACCGTATTGGGCCGTAGTGATGCCAGGGACCGGGCCGAACAGTGCAAGACAAGCTGCTCGGGATGACTGGTCGAGCTGTGCAACAGTTTTAATTTCTTCCTGTGCCTTGTTTTCGTCCCATACCGTCTTCTCTTCAGATTCAGGTTGTGGTGCTGCAGCTGGTTCGCCAGCATTCACATTCCATACTGCCACACTGTCGAAAAACTCAGGTGAGAAAACATCAAGATCAGGGCAGGGAATACCTTCGCGGTGCTCCCAGATTTTCACCTTAAAGAAATCATCAATATGTTCAGGATGTTCAGCCGCCAGTTTGCCGAAAATAACGGCTTCAGCGATAGCTTTTGTGGCTGCATTAACTGCGGTTGCAAGCGGTTTTAAATCTGGGTGTTTTTTTAATGCTTTATCTTTTGGGAAATAAGCTCCGCCAAATACTTTTAACTCAACAGACATAAGAACCTCTATTAATATTTGAAAGATGATTTTGAATGAAACGATTTGCGCTGGACGTGCTTTATCATTTTTAACGCGTCTCGCCTTTCTCTTTTTTCATTGCATTGCTCACACAAATAAATCGTGCGTTTATACGGATATACCTCCGTTTTCCTTTCATTCATTTCCGATTTTTTGTATTCATGACAGCAAACAGCGCAACGACAAATGATGTCATCCATATCAGTTCAGATACTGGCGCTTGTGGTCGTAATAGGACATGCCGCAGGCGTTCTGCGCTGCAGCGAAATCCATAGATAGCAAGCTAATGTGCTTAACAGCGCAAACCGGGCAATGAAATTCACCGAGTACATAGCCGCCATCAAGCACAACGGTTACAGGGCCAGAAGCTGGTAAATGAACCACACCTGAAATGGCACCGTTAATATTAAACGTCGCAATTTCTTTATTTACTATTGCCAGACCCATTTCAACGGTTGTTACTTCTATTTTCATTTCAAATTCCTTATTTTCAGGGTGAGAGAATACCTGCCACTTAAGGCATCGATTCTTAACAAGAAAGAATTAAATAACTTTTAAACTATTTCGCCATTCCTGGTGAGGTTGGCGATGCACAACGAAACTTCTGTATTTTCGTAATACTTTCCATGCAGCATGGCATCCGGCAATATCACGAAGAAATACTGAAGTGACGAGTTTTCCCTGTGCCCAGATAATTTGTTGTTCCGGTGTTAATTGTGTTTTATCCATTTCTGAACACTCCACTTTGCACTTAACAATAAAAAGGGCGGTATAAACATGGACCACGGGAACGCATATACCGCCAAGCGATAAAATCTTATTGAGCCTGAGGTATTTGACGTTGAGCTAAGCTGCTTTCCCATAATCGGAGGGCTGTTGCTTTTGCCCAGCGGTACCATTCACGGCCTGCTTCTTTGTAAGAATTACCGAGACGAACCAGATCCCATGTTTCTTGTAAAAAATCTGGTTCTTTATTTGCGATTTTCTGACGGGCTTGGATCATACTGTCAATTGCTGCGTTGATTTCCAGAGCTTCGGCATGGGCCTCTTCCATATCAAGTTCTTCAGCGAAGGTGCTGGTGATTTTCATCACACCATCCACGAACTCGATCAATTGCGCAGGAGCAACTGAACAATCAATCGACTCTTCACCTACCAGTTCGTAACCATCCCCCCCGTCATCAAGATCGATATTAAATGCAGCAAAGCACCAGTCTGCAGATTTGTTCGGGCGGGCCAGCATTTCCATTCCGTTAGCAAGACGGGTTCCAGTTGCTTCTTCTGCGATCTGAAAACCATCGCGGCGCTGATAAATCATGAATTTTCTTTCCATCACCTATCTCCTCTTCACCCTTATCGCCGGGTAGGCGGAACGTTTACCTGTCGCACCTGTTGTGCTTCGATGCTTGTAAGGCTACAAGTTCATTTTGATAATTACAAATAAAAAAGATGACGTAAAAGCAAAAGAAAAAGGATGTTATTGAAAAATATCGTATTAAAGTTTTTTGGAGGGGGTTGAAAACAACAAAGCCCGGCCGAAGGCCAGGCTATTTGGGGTGGGCATGGTTATTTTTTGGGCTGGTTTGCGTACTTTATGAAAAATTCATAGAGCTGCTTGTAGCGCATCTCGAAGGCGAGAAGCATGTTTTTGGCTTCAACGCTCGGGAACTGTCGGTATACCGTAATCAACCTAATCTCTTCTTCAGTCAATGGCAAAAGTTCAGTTCCGGCAGTGCCTCCCAAGACAGGTTCCATGAGTCTGATGCTTTCCGGCTGCTGGTCTTCCTCAGAGAAAAACCAAGCTTCCGGCTTACCTGTAGCTTCAGATAACCGTGTCAGATTTGGTCCGTTTGGCCTTGATGCGCCCTTTGCCCACAGCTGAACTGCCTGGGCTGAAACGCCAATCTCTTTAGCCAATTGGCTTTGGTTCCAGCCAAGTTCATACAGGACCTGTTTGATCCTTTTGGCTGATGTCTCGTATTGAGCAGTTTCGGGTTTCTCTTTCATGCCTCTAGTTTACAAGTAAAGCTTGTTGTCGTCATACAAAATAAAACTTGTCAATTACAAATTCATTTTGTATTTTGTGAGTGTGTAACGGAGGTTTTATGCAACCACAAACAAAAAACAAGTTATTTGGCATTACCAATCAGGCCGAAATCGCTCGTCAATTAGAGACGAGTCAGCAAAACGTTAGTTTATGGGTCACATCGGGCAAGTTTCCGCCGCGTAGGATCCTTCCATTCTGTCGGGCTGTTGGATTTGCGGTGACACCTCACCAGCTTGATCCTGCCCTCTACCCAAATCCTACTGATGCGCTGCCTGAGCAGGCTATCACCTTTGAGCTGAAGGAGTCTGACTGATGGAAATCAAAAAGCTGGCATGTGAGCTGGAAACCTGGGCGCAGGAAAAGGGCTGGAAGACGGTCACGCAGCTGATAACCCCGCATCACTTCGGCGATCTGCTGCAGCCACTGGATAACGTGACGGATCCAGACGAGTACGCTCGCAGGCTGCACAACAACAAGCAGATTATTCAGCGGGCATTTCGCATCGATACGCCTAACTACCTGAAACAGGCGGAAGCGCTGAGCTATGCCATCCGTACCGCCATTGATAACGAGCTGGCGCAGAAGGACTGCATGCATTACCGGGCGGCCAGGGTTAACAAAGAGTGCATCGAGGCCACCAATGCGGTCTTCACCGGCAAGCCGCAACCAGTGATTCGACGCGAGACTCTGGAAGCGATCGACGCGCTGGCGCAGATGGTCGGTGTCAAAGTGAAGCTGGTTTCGACTTGTTCGAACGCAGCCTAGTTCAGTTGTATCGAGGTGTTCTATGAGCATGGAACTGATGGTTCAGGCGATGAAGGTCAAGGTAGGAAACCCGCTTCGTAAGCTGGTTCTGCTTAAGCTGGCCGATAACGCAAGTGACCAGGGCGAGTGCTGGCCGAGTTATCAGCATATAGCTGATCAGTGTGAGATCAGCCGTCGTTCAGTCATGAATCATGTTGCCGCGCTTTGCGAGTCTGGGTTGATGCGTAAAGAGACCAGATCGGGCCCAAAAGGTAACGGCAGTAATTTCTACCGACTAACCCTGAACGGTGCAAATACCAGTTTGAGGGTGGTGCAGGAGATTCACCAGGATGGTGAAGCAAATTCACTAGGGGATGGTGCAGGAGATTCACCAGATGGTGCACCACATTCACCAGGGGATGGTGAAGGAGATTCACCCAGAATCAGTCACTCTTCTGAACCAGTCAAAGAACCAGAAAATACTTCTTGTCCGGACGCTTCGCTGACGGACGAACAGCTGACCAAAGATGCGTTTTTAAATCGTCATCCAGAGGCTGTGGTTGCCCATGCAGGAAAACGGCAGTGGGGCAGCAAAGAAGATCTTACCTGTGCCCAATGGATGTGGAATCGCATCGTCAAGCTCTACGAGAAAGCCGCAGAAACCGACGGGGAGCTAGTGCGACCAAAAGAGCCGAACTGGGCATTGTGGTCCAACGAAATCCGCCTGATGTGTGCCATTGACGGCAGAACGCATAAGCAAATTTGTGAATTGTTTTCGCGTGTACAGCGTGATCCGTTCTGGTGCCGGAACGTGATGTCACCGTCCAAACTACGTGAAAAATGGGATGACCTGGTTCTTCGCCTTCCGTCACAGGGGGTTGCGCATTACCAGGCTGGTGGTCGGGATATCAATCAAATTTCCCGCCCGGATAACACTGTACCGCCAGGATTCAGGGGGTAAGCATGCAAAACGCAGGTTCGATTCTCGATCGCCTTCGCCGTGTGATTCCGGCAGGCATTGAACCCAAATTCAACAGCGCAGCTGAGCTGATGGCCTGGCAGCGCGAAGAAGGGCAAAAGCGCGCGGCTGAGATTGACAAGATCAACCAGCAGGTGCGGGCAGAGAAAATTTTCGGGCGATCCGGGATCCAGAACCTGCACCGCAGCTGCAGCTTCGCAAATTACACCGTGGAATGCGACGGCCAGCGCCATGCGCTGAGTATGGCAAAGAGCTACGCGCAAAATTTTGGTGCCGGGTTTGCCAGCTTCGTCTTCACCGGGAAGCCGGGCACCGGCAAAAACCACCTTTCAGCGGCCATCGGAAATTATCTGCTGAAGCAGGGGCGAACGGTTCTGATCGTGACGGTGCCCGATCTTACCCTCCGCGCTCGGGCCTGCTACGACGAAGGGCAGTCTGAAGCTGCGCTGCTGGATGACCTCTGCAAGGTTGATCTGCTGGTGCTCGACGAAGTTGGCATTCAGCGTGACAGTCGCGGCGAGAAAGTTTTATTGAACCAGATTATCGATCGCCGCCTGGCCGCAATGCGCCCGGTTGGCGTTCTGACCAACCTGAATTACGACGCGCTGGTAGAAACCCTGGGTGAAAGGGTTGTTGACCGCCTGCGCATGGATAACGGCATTTGGGTGAATTTTGACTGGGAGAGCTATCGCGGAAACGTTAGCCACCTGAGACCTGTTAAGTAAATTTTGAGGAGAAAATTATGGAATCAGTAATCGACGCATTGAAAGCAATGGATAAAGCAACCTATCTGGATGTAGCAGCCCGTCTGGATATCGAACCTGTAGAGGCTCTTAAAATGCTGCGCGCGCTGAAAGAAGAGGGCTTATGTGATTTCTACGATGGAGCATGGTCAGTCGGTACCGCGAAAGAACAGAAGCCGAAGCGCATCAGACCCAAGCAGCCATCGCCGCTGGTGGAGAGGGTGTTGTCAGCAATGCAGGGGCAGGGATATATGAGCGCCAACCAGGTCGCTGAAAAGCTGGGTAAAAGCCCGCGAGCCCTGAATGCATCACTGGGCGCAATGTGCAAGGACGGTCTGGTCCTGCGCCATGTGGACGGGAAAAACATCACCTGGAGACTGGCAGGCGAACCGGCAATTCAGCAGGAGCAGCAGGAGCCAGCAACAGCGGACGACGAGTTAGCGTCAGCGCCGGACAGCAAAACTCTGGAAGATATTATCGGGGATATTCCGGCGTTCGCCAGCCGTTCGGATGACCTGATTATTCCGTCATCGCGTTTTATTTCGACTGAAATCCGCCGCACGAAAGCGAAGCTGTCAAACCTGCAGCGTCTTCAGAGTGCCGTTCGGGAGCTGCGCCGCCACAAACATCTGCTGCAAGGACTGGGAAATGACTGATTTACCGAAATGCCCTGAATGTGGCATGGCTCCTTCATTGAGGGTTCGCAGCAGGGGAATGAACTGGGGTTCGGCAGAGGTGCGCTGTTCGAACGGATGTCCGGGCCGCCGCGCGGGCTTTTCATTCCCGTCTGGCGGTGAGGATGCAGCCCGTCAAACCCTGAAAGAAAAATGGAAGAAACTGGTGGAGGAGGCCGCCCAATGAGCAACATCGACAAACAACAGATACGTGAAGAGGTGCAGGAATGGAAAGAAATTTACGGCGAACCAGCTGACGCTGAAAATCTGAAATTCTTTTTGGGTGTGGAATCGCTGCTGGATGAGCTGGAAGCCGCCGAAAAACTTGCACAACAGCAGGGAAATATCGCAGTTGAGCTATTTGATGAGGTGACAAAATAACGCCGAAACGCTGATGACAAAGCGCCGGAGCTGTGCTCTCAACTTGAAGAGGCAGAAAGGCGGATCGCTGAACTGGAGGCACGGGAGGTGACTTTACCCGAGCGCTATGAAATTGAAATGCAGCCATTGCCTGCGCCTAACGGAGAGTGGTATTCACGCGAAGATATATTGGCATCGCTGAGAACGGCTGGCATCCGCATCCACGGGGAGGACTAACCCATGAGCACTATTACCAGAGAACGCATTGCAGAGTTGGCAAATTTCAAACCTTCCGGGGCCAACTCCGTTAATTCAGCGACACGTGAAGAATGGCAGGAGCTGGCGCGTATCGCGCTGGCATCGCTCGAAGCGGAGCCTGTGGCATGGACTGAGGCTGATGAATTGCGTGATGCAAGGAATGGAGGCACCGGCTATCTGTTCGCTCTATGTGGTGATGCCAATAAATTTGCCGACCCGCGCCGCCAGCTGATGCTTTACACCGCCGCGCCAGCGCCGTTAGTGTCTGATGAAATAGCAGTCGCGCTCATCACAGCGATAGAAAAAGAGCAGGACCGACTGTTTGGGCAAGATTACCTGATGGATTCGAAAGACTGTATTGACGTAATTCGTGAGGAGATGGAACGGCTTAACGCCCGCTGCGCTGCCGTGCTTCAGGGTGACGAACCTTCAAAAATGAGCGGCATCATGCCTGACTATGAAGGTGGCACTCTGTCTCAGCGTGAATTATTCCAGGCTGGTTGGGAAGCGCATCATAGAGCAATGCTGCAGTCAGGCGCTCCGGTGCAGTTTGGATGGTCAAAAGGGCATTTCGGCTACAACGCTCTTTTCAACGCAATATCTAAGGCGGTGAGCATTCAAGGTGCCGCGCTATCAATTTCGGTGAGTGCTTTCGAAGATGCGATGTTCGCAGCAGCACCTCAGCAGGAGGTGAAGAATGGCTAACCTGCAGCTTGCTGTTAACGGTGAATACTTCGACAAGATGAAGTCAGGCGAGAAAACAGAAGAGTATCGCCTGGTAAATCCCTACTGGGGTAATCGTATTTTTGGGCGCTGGTACGACCGACTCATCATTACCCGAGGCTATCCGAAGCGTGATGACCCGAGCAAGCGCATCGATGTTCCGTATGACGGCTATGAAATCAAAGTCATTACCCACCCCCACTTTGGGCCGGAACCAGTCAAGGTCTTCGCCATTAAGGTGAATATCAGCGCTGGGCAGGAGGTGAAAACATGTACCTGATGGAACTGGTATCAGGAGCCGTCTGGCTGGTGGTTTTAATCGTGCTGGTGGGGCTGGCTTTGAGAAGAATTGATTATTGATTAAGCACTTACCCGCTTCGGCGGGTTTTTTGTGCCCAAAATCTTGACCCTCGTTTTTTTGGTGTTACTGTATAAATATACAGTTAATTATCAGGGGTGATTATCATGGGTTTTCCATCACCAGCAGCAGACTACGCAGAGCGGACGCTCACAATCACCAGCCTTTGCGGCTATGACGGCAACTGCCGCACTATCGAAACGTCAGCCGGGCACGCGATTATCAACGTTGCCAGAAAACCCGAAATTGGTGACACCGTTCTGATCTCGTTCTGTGGGGTACTGGACTTTGCATCCGTCCAGGGTAAGGCGCTCATCACACAGGATGGGGAGGCGATAGAGGGGGATGCTTTGGACGATACGACGGTGATGGGTGTAGTAACGCATTTACTGAATCGCGTAACTGATACTGATAACAGGCCAGTGATATAAGCGCCATGATTCCTGTGCATTAAGGGCCGATCGGTTACACAGATCAATTACAGTTAATTGATCTATCTAACCTATTAGACGTTCGATGGAAGGGCTGGCATAAGTTACATTCAGCGCGCAGGGAGAAAAGGGACGGCCCCGATTTATTGGGGGGAAGCTGATTTGAATAGGATTTTTGGTTATGAATGAGCAAGAGTTGATCGCTGCCGTTCGCCCTGCTGGACGCTATGAAGTGGTGAGCCATGAGGATGGCTCCTTTGTTGTGATACCTGTCCCTGCTGAAGCAATACTTATCACACGGGAAGCACTGCGACAATGTCTTGAGCGCTTCCGCAACCCCGACAACTGATTTATAATAATCAAGCTGGCCTGAACAACCAGCGCCTGTCGCACCATCACCGGAGAAAAGTGATGGCGCAAAGAACCACCCTGAATTACCCACACCGCCCCTTAATGCGCGGTGTTTCTGCTCATGCTGGTGGTCCAGCATGAAGAAGGCAGACAACCTCCATCTTTCACGAGTAGCCGCACTGGGCTGTATCGTTTGCAGAAATCAGAACCTGGGCGAAACGCCGGCGGAAATCCACCACATCCGGACCGGTCAGGGCACCAGTCAACGTGCTGACCATCGGAAATCAATTCCCCTGTGCCATATGCACCATCGCAACGGCGGTTATGGTGTGGCGATTCACGCTGGCCGCCGCGCCTGGGAAATGAAGCACGGCACCGAAACCGAGCTGCTGGTGCAGGTTCTCTATTTGCTTGGGGAACCTTCCGATGAATAAGTCAGTAAGTTACGGTTCTGTGTGCAGCGGCATCGAGGCCGCCAGCGTGGCATGGCATTGTCTGGGCTGGCGCCCGGCATGGTTCGCTGAGATAGAAAAATTCCCCTCCGCTGTTCTGTCGTATCGCTGGCCGGACGTCGCCAACCTGGGCGACATGACCCAAATCGCCGCGGCAATCCGTACCGGAAAAATCGAAGCGCCCGATGTGCTGGTGGGGGGAACCCCTTGCCAGGCGTTCAGCATTGCGGGTTTACGTAATGGGCTGGCTGACGAACGCGGCCAGTTAACTTTGGCTTTTGTGGAACTGGTTAATGCTATCGATGAAAAACGCAGAGAACATGGAAAACCACCCGTCATCGTCGTCTGGGAAAACGTACCCGGCGTATTCAGCTCAAAAGATAACGCTTTCGGATGTTTTCTTGCAGGGCTTACCGGCGAAAGCTGCGCGCTGGAATCACCAGGGAAAAAATGGTCAAACGCTGGTTATGTGCTGGGACCAGAAAGAGCTATTGCCTGGCGAGTGCTCGACGCTCAATTTTTCGGAGTGGCCCAACGACGCAGACGTGTGTTTGTTGTCGCAACAGCTAGAGGGGATATCGATCCCGCAAAAATTCTTTTTGAGTCCGAAGGCCTGCGCCGGAATTCTCCGCCGTGCAGAAAAAAGGAAAAGGCAGTTGCCGCACTTACTTCAAACGGCGTTGGAGTACGTGGTGCAGACGACAACCAGGCACAAGCCGGACATCTGATCCCCGAGTGCGTTACCGGCGACATCAGCCATACCCTTAAAGCGGAGGGTTTCGACGGCAGCGAGGACGGTACCGGGAGAGGGACGCCGATTATCGCGATGGCGCACGGGCAAGGTGGCGCTGAGATTAAAACCGATGATACAGCGCCAACACTGACCTGTAATCACGAAGCCCCAATCGTATTCAGTAGTAACGGTCATGCTTCTTTCGCGCCTGGAGTTGGTGCTTTACGGGCTAAGCCGGGTGCTGATCATGAGACGCTGGCGGTTCATGGAACTCAGGATCCTGATATCAATAACGAAATGGCCCACACATTGGGACGCAATTATGGACAGGAAAACGCTGTTCAGACTTCAGGTATGGCTGTTCGTCGTCTCACCCCAGTGGAGTGTGAGCGCCTGCAGGGATTCCCCGATAACCTCACTCTGATCCCGACACAAAAACGCAAGCAGATAACGGCTGAGGAATACGCCTACCTGCGACATCACCGCCCAGAGCTAACAGCAGAGCAGGCTTACCGGCTGGCCGCCGACGGTCCGCGCTATAAAGCGATAGGTAATTCAATGGCGGTACCAGTTATGCGCTGGATCGGCTCCCGTATTCAGGAGGCGCTGCGTGCCTAAATACATCATCACCCCAGTCGGAAAACCACGCATGACTCGCCGCGATAAATGGAAACAGCGTCCGCCGGTGATGCGTTATCGCATGTTTTGTGACGAGGCTCGTCTGCATGACATTCAGGTACCGGAGAGCGGCGCACATATTACGTTCGTTTTGCCGATGCCGAACAGTTGGAGCAAGAAAAAACGCGCAGCTATGAACGGTAAACCACATCAACAAAAACCGGACTTTGACAATCTGACGAAGGCCCTTCTGGATGCCTTGTTTGAGGATGATTCCCACATTTGGGACGCCCGGACATCAAAAGTATGGGGCGAAACCGGAATGATAATTATCGAGGACATGAAATGACACCACGCCAGAGACGCCAGTATTTTGAAGGGCTGGGAAAAACAGCAATGGCACCACGTAAGAGCTGGCTGGGGAAAAGCGTTCTCCTGAATGATGTTCAGTCCGGTTGGATAAAATCGTTACTTACAGTGTGGGGGGAGTGCGTACGCGGTGGCACTGCACCGGCAAAGCCGTGTGGCCACTCATGCTGGAACGTCCTCAGGGGGAAGAACTGGTCCGATAAAGCGCTGGAGCGTTTTACCGTGGCGTTGAACAAGGCGAGAGAAGAGGGATTCCGTGGTGAGCAGGCGATGAAACGCGCGCGATCTATACTCTGGCCTGAGCCACAGGTCAGTGTAATTGACGCAGCGATGGAGAGTGATGACGCTGAATTTATGGAGAGTGTGGTGCTGTTGGCGTTTGATTTGAAGGATCCGGTTTATATCGTCGGGTGTCAGTATTACACCACGCGCAAAAAAATAGCGGACATCACCAGAGACCTGCAGAGTCTGGCACCATGGCTGACGGATAGCGAGGCCAGAAAGCGGGTGCGCTGGTGCCTGGAAATATTCAGGGCGAAGGTTTTTCTGGCAGCGAGGAAGAACCTGAATGAAAGTTCGTGATCACACATGAATTAGCAAAAAGTGCTATTTATTCAGAATGATGTTGAAAACGGGCCAGAAAATTAGATAATCCATTCATGCTTGGCAGAGCTGCGCCACGATGGCAGCGATGTAAAGCGACAATTTGAAAAAACTTTAAACCCCGCCTGCCGGGGTTTTTTGTTATCCGGCGATACGACAGGGGTATTCGCGAAGGTGCATTGCACCAGTACCCCTGTCATATCGCCGTGTTTAATACAGGGCGCAAGATGTTCGATTACCTAAAGTCATTGCCATTCCAGATTCATGATCATTTTGCTGCGATGACGGCACTGGTCTTCTTTGCAACTATCTTCAAGATGGTTTTTCCTTTCCTTGCGTACCTGATAAATCGTGTCTTTGAGTATCGGAGTTATAAACGCTTCAGCAAAATAGAAGGGATGAGTGACGATCGCGCAAGAGAGATAGCAAAAGATATCTGGAGGCCGAAATCTAAACCTCCAAAATGGCTATTAGCTTTAAAGCGCAAACTGTTCCCCAAAAGATAACTTCATTTTTTAAAACCGTTTATACACATGCAAAGGCTGCCATCAGGCGGCCTTTTTTCTTTCCCCTCAATTTTTCTGAGAGGATCCACAGCAAAAAGAGGGGGCTAAATGTCCGCAGAACCAATAACTGCAACGGTAACGGCGGGCGTGGCTGCTGGTACTACTGGAGTCACATTCGCCACGCTATTCCCAGAGGCTACGCCCGCAGTGATGGTCTGCTCCCTCGCAGGGGCGGCGCTTTATATCCTCAGCTCAGAGGATCACAAAATCTGGAAGCAGATTCTTTTTGCGCTCATTTCATTTATCGGTGGCATTTACTGTGCCGGTACTGCTTCAGAAATTATCGCTGCCCTTATCAACGCCGGACTGAATCAGCTTAGTCCGCCAGTCACTATCAAGGTATCGCCCGCGATTGGCGCACTGGCGGCTTCAACGGTTTCCGTGACAATTCTGCTGCGCATTCTTGCCCGCTCAAAGACAGGCAATCTGCCCGGCGTGAAGGGGGAAGAATGACGTGGCTGCTGCAGAACTATCCGTGGCTATTGCTTCACCTTAATGCACTGGTCTGCATCATGATTTCGTTCCGTCTGATGTTCTTCCGTAAGCGCAGTATGCGGCGCCGCCGGGTAATGGAGCTTCTGGCCTATGGGCTGATTCTGGCTCCTGCGTACACAGCTTTCCGCATCTGGCACGGCGATTATGTGCAGGTCGATTACGGTGAAA
>Ga0209370_1002045_pt1 | contig 15603 bp, 12 predicted proteins | sample AgamicAtPrz_FD_187164 | JGI IMG/M metagenome (GOLD analysis project Ga0209370, IMG submission 187164) | Agave microbial communities from Guanajuato, Mexico - At.P.rz (SPAdes) (version 2) | ecosystem: Host-associated > Plants > Phyllosphere > Phylloplane/Leaf | place: Guanajuato, Mexico... | reverse complement strand
GGTGGGTGATGACGGGATCGAACCGCCGACCCTCTGCTTGTAAGGCAGATGCTCTCCCGGCTGAGCTAATCACCCTCGCGATGTTGCTTGTTGCGTTTGCTTCGCTGAGGCCGCGAAATTTACGCAGGTGGTGAAGCTAAGTCAATAGCCCCGTTGGATTTTTTTCAAAAAAGGTCGGTTGGCTACACCGACCTCTTCGCGGGCTCGCCCGCTCCCACAGGATCTCCACCGGTCCTGACCTATGTGAAATACCTGTGGGAGCGGGCGTGCTCGCGAAGAGGCCAGTACAAAATATGCAGAATGCTCAGGTGTAGATCATCTTGCGGGTCATGCCGCCATCGATCACGAACTCCTGGCCGGTAACGAATGCCGCCTGGCGTGACAACAGCCAGGCCACCATGGCCGCCACGTCTTCCACCGTCCCTACCCTGCCCGTCGGATGCTGGGCATGGTCGGCCTCGGTCAATGGTTCGGCACGGCGCTGCGACGGGTCGCGGGCGTCGATCCAGCCCGGGCTCACCGCATTGACGCGGATCTCCGGGCCGAGGCTCATGGCCAGCGCATGGGTCAACGCCACCAGGCCGCCCTTGCTGGCTGCGTAGGCCTCGGTGTCAGGCTCGGACTGCCGCGCCCGGGTAGAGGTCAGGTTGACGATCGCCCCGTTGTGCGCGCGCAGGTACGGCGCACAGTGCTTGGCCAGCAGCATCGGGCCACTGAGGTTGACCGCCAGCACGCGGTTCCACTGCGCCAGGCTCAGGCTTTCCAGGGTATGGTTGTGTGGGTTGGCAATGGCCGCGTTGCACACCAACGCGTCCAGGCGGCCAAACTGCCCCAGCACCTCGGACACCCCGGCACTGACCTGAGCCTCGTCGGCAACATCCATGGTAATGAACCAGGCGTTGCCACCCAGGGCCTTGGCCACCTTGGCACCACGCTGGCGATCAAGATCACTGAGCACCACCTGCCAGCCTTCGCAGATCAGCCAGGCGGCAATGCCCAGGCCAATGCCGCGCGCGGCACCCGTGACCAGGGCAACCCGGCCGTTGTGGCCGGGCGCAGCGCCGCCGATCTCGATCACAGTGCCGCCAGCCCGCGCGCCAGGTCGGCCTGCAGGTCAGCGACGTCTTCCAGGCCCACGGCAACGCGGATCAGGCTGTCGCGAATACCCGCAGCTTCACGCTCCTGCGGCGTCAGACGGCCGTGGGAAGTGGTGGCCGGGTGGGCGATGGTGGTCTTGCTGTCACCGAGGTTGGTGGTGATGGAGATCACCCGGGTGGCGTCGATGAAGCGCCAGGCGCCCTCTTTGCCGCCCTTGACCTCGAAGCTGACCACCGCACCGAAGCCACTCATCTGGCGCTTGGCCAGCTCGTGCTGCGGGTGGCTCGGCAGGCCGGCGTAATGCACCTTCTCCACGCCCTCCTGCTGCTCCAGCCATTCGGCCAGCAGCTGGGCGCTTTCACAGTGCGCACGCATGCGCAGGCGCAGGGTTTCCAGGCCCTTGGTGAAGATCCAGGCATTGAATGGGCTGAGGGTCGGGCCTGCGGTACGCAGGAAACCGACCACTTCCTTCATCTGCTCGGCACGCCCGGCAACCACGCCGCCCATGCAGCGGCCCTGGCCGTCGATGAACTTGGTGGCCGAGTGGAACACGATGTCGGCACCCAGTTTCAGCGGTTGCTGCAGCGCCGGGGTGCTGAAGCAGTTGTCCACTACCAGCATGGCACCGTGGGCGTGGGCGATTTCGCTGAGGGCAGTGATATCGACCAACTCGGCCAGCGGGTTGGACGGCGACTCGACGATCAGCAGCTTGGTGTTGGCCTTGATGGCTTTTTCCCAGCCAGCCAGGTCGACCAGCGGCACGTAGTCCACCTGCACGCCAAAGCGCTTGAAATACTTCTCGAACAGGCTGATGGTCGAACCGAACACGCTTTGCGACACCAGCACATGGTCACCGGCGCTGCACAGCGACATCACCACGGCGAGGATCGCGGCCATGCCCGTGGACGTGCCCACAGCCTGTTCGGCGCCTTCCATGGCCGCCAGGCGCTCCTCGAAGGCGCGCACCGACGGGTTGGTGTAACGCGAATAGACGTTGCCCGGCGTTTCGCCGGCAAAGCGCGCGGCGGCGTCTGCAGCCGTGCGAAACACATAGCTGGAGGTCAGGAACAGCGCTTCGCTGTGCTCGGCCTCCGGTGTACGGTGCTGACCGGCGCGCACCGCCAGGGTGTCGAAACCGACACCCTCGAGGTCGCTGTCCAGCCGCCCGGCATCCCATTGATCCGTCATGCCGTCGCTCCCGAATCAGTTGTTGTACAGGTCGATGATCGCGCTGACTGCCTGGTTCTTGACCTTGGCCAGGTCATTGCGGGCTTGTTCGATGCGGTCGAGGTAGGCCTCGTCGATGTCGCCGGTGACATATTCACCGTTGAACACCGCGCAGTCGAAGTGCTCGATCTTGATCTTGCCGCCACCGACCGATTCGATCAGGTCCGGCAGGTCCTGGTAGACCAGCCAGTCGGCGCCGATCAACTCGGCCACCTGTTCGGTGGTGCGGTTGTGGGCGATCAGTTCGTGAGCGCTCGGCATATCGATGCCGTAGACGTTGGGGTAGCGCACCGCAGGGGCTGCGGAGCAGAAGTAGACGTTCTTGGCGCCGGCTTCGCGGGCCATCTGGATGATCTGCTTGCAGGTGGTGCCGCGCACGATCGAGTCGTCCACCAGCATCACGTTCTTGCCGCGGAACTCCAGCTCGATGGCGTTGAGCTTCTGGCGTACCGATTTCTTGCGCGCGGCCTGGCCGGGCATGATGAAGGTACGGCCGATGTAGCGGTTCTTGACGAAACCTTCGCGGAACTTGACGCCCAGGCGGTTGGCCAGTTCCAGGGCCGCGGTGCGGCTGGTGTCCGGGATCGGGATGACCACGTCGATGTCGTGCTCGGGGCGCTCGCGCATGATCTTGTCGGCCAGTTTTTCACCCATGCGCAGACGGGCCTTGTACACCGACACGCCATCCATGATCGAGTCCGGGCGGGCCAGGTAGACATGCTCGAAGATGCACGGTTGCAGCTTCGGTGCTTCGGCGCACTGCTTGGTGTACAGCTGGCCTTCTTCGGTGATGTACACCGCTTCGCCCGGCGCCAGGTCGCGGATCAGGGTGAAGCCGAGCACATCCAGGGCCACGCTTTCCGAGGCGATCATGTATTCCACGCCTTCGTCGGTGTGACGCTGGCCGAACACCACCGGGCGGATGCCGTTGGGGTCACGGAAACCGACGATGCCGTAGCCGGTGATCATCGCCACCACGGCGTAACCGCCGACGCAGCGGCTGTGCACGTGGGAAACCGCGGCGAACACGTCTTCTTCGGTCGGCTGCAGCTTGCCACGCACCGCCAGCTCATGGGCGAACACGTTCAGCAGGACTTCCGAGTCGGAGTTGGTGTTGACGTGGCGCAGGTCGGACTCGTAGATCTCCTTGGCCAGCTGTTCGACGTTGGTCAGGTTGCCGTTGTGTGCCAGGGTGATGCCGTACGGCGAGTTGACGTAGAACGGCTGGGCCTCGGCCGAGGTAGAGCTGCCCGCGGTCGGGTAGCGCACGTGGCCGATGCCGATGCTGCCGACCAGGCGCTGCATGTGGCGCTGCTGGAACACGTCGCGCACCAGGCCATTATCCTTGCGCAGGAACAACCGGCCGTCATGGCTGGTCACGATACCGGCAGCGTCCTGGCCGCGGTGCTGGAGGACCGTAAGCGCGTCATACAGCGCCTGATTGACGTTCGACTTACCGACGATACCGACGATGCCACACATGCGACGCAACCCCTACTTTGACGAAACTTGAGTGAATAGCGCTCAGGGCTTTGCCGGCCCGAGCAACTGTTCCTTGAACGGAAGATCAGCTGGAGTGCCGATCAGCCCACTGGGTGTCCACTGGCCGGTAAAACCCAGGATCAGGTTTTTCGACCAGTCGGCGACCAAGAGAAATTGTGGTATCAGGCGTGATTCCTGCCACCAGGTGTCCTGTTGAACCGGCCCCAGGCTGATCAGCCCGATGGCCACCACCACCAGCAAGGCCCCGCGCGCGGCGCCGAAGGCCATGCCCAGGAAACGATCGGTACCGGACAGCCCGGTCACGCGGATCAGCTCGCCGATGAGGAAGTTGAGCATGGCCCCCACCAGCAAGGTGGCGACGAAAAGAATGGCGCAGCCGGCGATGACGCGCATCGACGGCGTCTGGATGTAGCTTTCAAGATACACCGAGAGCGAACCGCCGAACATCCAGGCAACCGCACCGGCAATGATCCAGATGAGCAAGGACAAGGCTTCCTTGACGAAGCCGCGCTTGAGACTGATCAGTGTGGAGACGGCGATGATCGCGATGATCGCCCAATCAACCAAGGTAAATGCCACGGTGCTGCCTGCAGACGTTTGAGGCGGCGCATTTTAACAGAGCGGCGGGGGCTTGGGTAAGCGGAATGTCAGGTGATTAGCGCCACCCGGGCTTACGCGATCTTTGTGGGAGCGGCCTTGTGTCGCGAAAGGGCCGCAAAGCGGCCCCGGCGATTCGGGCTGTGTCGTTGAGATCCTGGGGCCGCTTCGCGCCCCTTTCGCGACACAAGGCCGCTCCCACATGGACCGCGCCGCTGCAAGACCTATACAGAACCCGCGAATGAGCGGCAAAGCCGACCCCGGGTTATCAGCTGCGCTCAGGCTGGAAGCGCACCACGAAGCCCTTGAGGCTGTTCTGGCGGTTGATGGCGTCACGCACACGCTCGGCCTCGGCCCGCTCGATCAGCGGCCCCACGTACACCCGGTTCATGCCACCCGCCGAGCGGATATAGGCGTTGTAACCCTGGCTACGCAAGGTTTGCTGCAGCTTTTCGGCCCCGGCACGGTTGGACAGGCTGGCCAACTGGATCGACCAGCTGACCGGCAGGCCATTGACGTCGATCTTCGATGGCGCCGCCGGCGCGGCCGGCTTGGCTGCCGGCTGAGGCTCGACCTTGGCCACGGGCGCCTGCGGCTTGACGGGCTGAGGCTGAGGCTGGGGCTGCACCTGCACCTGAGGCTGGGTCTGCGGTGACGGTGTAATCGGCTGGCTGGGCGCGCTCGCCGGCGCGGTGGACTCGTCCACCACCACCGGTGGCTGTTGCGGCTCTTGCGCAATGGCCTGCGGCTCCGGCACGGCGACCGGCTCCACCTTCACTTCCGGCAGGCTTGGCATGGCCGGCGCCTGCGGGGCCTCGACGCGCACCTGACGCATCTCGTCCTCGCGGGTGAACAGCATCGGCAGGAAAATCACCGCCAGCGCCACCAGCACCAACGCACCCACCATGCGCTGTTTCATCCCTTTATCCAGCACTGCCATCTACTCCACCCTCCTGGGCGTGCCGCTCCAGCCATTCCAGCGCCTGGGCAACACAGAAAAACGAACCGAACAGCAAGATCTGGTCATCCGCCGTCGCCTGCGCGCATTGCCCTTCAAGGGCGGCGTCGACGCTGGCATAAGACTTCACCGCGGCGCCGAGGTTCGTCAAGGCCGCGACCAGCTCGGCAGCCGGGCGGCTGCGCGGGGTGTCCAGCGGCGCCACCGCCCAGTCGTCGACCAGGCCCTGCAGCGGCGCGACAACGCCGTCCAGGTCCTTGTCGGCGAGCAGCCCGAACACCGCCAGGCGACGCCCGCCCAGTGGTCGCGCTGCCAGGCGTCGCGCCAGGTATTCTGCGGCATGCGGGTTGTGCCCCACATCCAGTAACAGCTCCACCGACCGGCCCTGCCAGCTCAGTAGCCGGCGATCGAGGCGCCCGGTGATACGGGTATCCAGCAGCGCCTGGCGAATCTGCCCGGCGTCCCACGGCAACCCCATGAGCAGGTAGGCCTGCAAGGCAAGCGCGGCGTTCTCCATCGGCAGGTCGAGCAAAGGCAGGTCGGGCAACGCTACCGGCTCACCCGTCGCGGCCGTACCGCGCCAGCTCCAGTGGCCATCGGCACCGGCCAGGTCGAAATCGCGCCCGCGCAGGAACACTGGCGCAGCCAGCTCGGCGGCCTTGTCCAGCAGCGGCTGCGGCGGATCCAGGTCGCCACACAGGGCTGGCTTGCCCTGGCGGAAGATGCCGGCCTTTTCGAAGGCCACCTGCTCGCGGGTATCGCCCAGGTAGTCGACATGGTCGACGCCGATGCTGGTCACCAGAGCCAGGTCGGCATCCACCACGTTCACGGTATCCAGGCGGCCACCCAGGCCCACTTCCAGCACCACCGCGTCCAGCTGCGACTGGTAGAACAACCAGAACGCGGCCAGGGTACCCATCTCGAAATAGGTCAGCGAAATGTCGCCGCGCGCCGCCTCGACGGCAGCGAAGGCTGCACACAGGCGCTCATCGCTGGCTTCCTGGCCATCGATCAGTACCCGCTCGTTATAACGCAACAGGTGCGGCGAGCTGTACACGCCGACCTTCAACCCCTGGGCACGCAGCAGTGAAGCCACGAAGGCGCAGGTCGAGCCCTTGCCGTTGGTGCCGGTCACCGTTACCACGCGTGGCGCCAGCTTGCCCAACGCCAGCCGGGCAAGCACCTTTTGCGACCGCTCCAGGCCCATGTCGATGGCCGTGGGGTGCAACTGCTCGAGGTAGGCGAGCCATTCGCCCAGGGATCGTTGTGTCATCACGCGACGGCAGCCGCCTCACGCGCCTGCGCCGGGGTTTCCTGGCCAGTCATCTGCGCCAGCAGGCGAGCCAGACGCGGACGCAGTTCACCACGCGGGATGATCAGGTCGATGGCACCGTGCTCCAGCAGGAACTCGCTGCGCTGGAAGCCTTCCGGCAGTTTCTCGCGCACGGTCTGCTCGATCACCCGCGGGCCGGCGAAACCGATCAGCGCCTTCGGCTCGCCGACAATCACGTCACCGAGCATCGCCAGGCTGGCGGAAACGCCACCGTACACCGGGTCGGTCAGTACCGAGATGAACGGGATGCCTTCTTCACGCAGGCGCGCCAGCACGGCCGAGGTCTTGGCCATCTGCATCAGCGAGATCAGCGCTTCCTGCATGCGCGCGCCGCCGGAGGCGGAGAAGCACACCATCGGGCAGCGGTGCTCCAGGGCGTAGTTGGCGGCGCGTACGAAACGCTCGCCGACGATCGCACCCATGGAGCCGCCCATGAATGAGAACTCGAAGGCACTGACCACGATCGGCATGCCCATCAGGGTGCCGCTCATGGAGATCAGCGCGTCTTTCTCGCCGGTCTGCTTCTGTGCGCCGGCCAGGCGGTCCTTGTACTTCTTGCCATCACGGAACTTCAGGCGGTCGACCGGCTCCAGCTCGGCGCCCAGTTCGGCACGGCCATCGGCGTCGAGGAAGATGTCGATGCGCGCACGTGCGCCGATGCGCATGTGGTGGTTGCACTTGGGGCAGACATCCAGGGTCTTTTCCAGCTCCGGACGATACAGCACGGCCTCGCAGGCCGGGCACTTGTGCCACAGGCCTTCAGGCACCGAGCTCTTCTTCACCTCGGAACGCATGATCGAAGGGATCAGTTTGTCGACTAACCAGTTGCTCATGCTTTCTTTCTCCAGTATTGGCAGGCGTGGGCCGGTGTCGCCGGCCCTACCCTGCCCTTGAGCTCAAAATCTTTCATGAAACGATGATGGACCGGCCGCCGGGACTTCCAGCGCGCCACCCCACCGCTAATGTGTTGTCTTGCCGCCACAGGCGCAGGCGGCTGCCCCGCAGGGCTGCGAAAGCTATGGACGATGGCGCGCAGCCAGCCGTCACATCTGCTATCACGCCTGTTTCACCGCACGCATGAAGGCCTCGATCTTCGCCGCGTCCTTGATGCCCTTGGCTTGCTCCACGCCGCCACTGACATCCACCGCGTACGGCCGCACCTGGGCGATGGCCTGGCCGACATTGTCGGCAGACAGCCCGCCGGCCAGGATGATCGGCTTGCTCAGGCGCGCCGGCACCAGCGACCAGTCGAACGCTTCACCGGTGCCTCCGGGTACGCCCGGCACATAGGTATCCAGCAGAATGCCGCGGGCACCAGCGTAAAGCTGGCAGGCCGCCTCCAGGTCGTCGCCCGGGCGCACGCGCAGGGCCTTGATCCAGGGGCGGTGGTAGCCTTCGCAGTCCTGCGGGGTTTCGTCGCCGTGGAACTGTAGCAGGTCCAGCGGAACCACTTCGAGGATCTCGTTCAGCTCGCAGCGCGAAGCATTGACGAACAACCCGACCGTGGTCACGAACGGCGGCAGCTCGGCGATGATCGCCCGCGCCTGGCGCACATCCACGGCGCGCGGGCTCTTGGCATAGAAGACCAAGCCGATGGCATCGGCCCCCGCCTCGGCAGCGGCCAGTGCGTCTTCGATGCGGGTAATCCCGCAGATCTTGCTGCGAACATTGCTCATGGACAGCGAACCCTGCTTGTTACGGTGAAAGGCCGGATGTTAGCAAATGACTTTTCGCCCGTCAGTCTGCCAATGCCTCGTAGCCGGTCAAAAAGTGTGGGCCGATGTAACGCTTGGGCAGCGCGTATTCCTCGGGGTACTCCACCTGCACCAGGTAGAGCCCGTACGGGTGCGCCGTGACCCCGCCTTCGCGGCGGTTGCGCCCCTCCAGCACCTCGCGCGCCCAGGTGACCGGGCGCTCGCCGGCACCGATGGCCATTAGTACACCGGCAATGTTACGCACCATGTGGTGCAGGAAAGCCGTGGCGCGCACATCCAGCACGATCATCTGGCCATGGCGGGTGACGCGCAGATGGTAGATGTGCTTGATCGGCGACTTGGCCTGGCACTGGCTGGCGCGGAAGGCACTGAAGTCATGGGTGCCGAGCAGGTACTGCGCGGCTTCGGCCATGCGCTCGACATCCAGCGGGCGGTGGTTCCAGGTAACCTCCTCGGCCAGGTGCGCCGGGCGGATCGGGTCGTTGTAGATGACGTAGCGGTAACGCCGGGCGCAGGCCTTGAAGCGGGCATGGAAGTCGGCGGGCATCGGCCGCGACCAGACCACGCTGATGTCATGGGGCAGGTTGAAGTTGGTGCCCATGGTCCAGGCGCGTTCGTCGCGCACGGCGCGGGTGTCGAAGTGCACGATCTGCCCGCAGCCATGCACGCCGGCGTCGGTGCGCCCGGCGCAGATTACCGAGATCGGCTCGTTGGCCACCTTGGACAACGCCTGTTCCAGGGCCTGCTGGACACTGGGCACGCCACTGGCCTGGCGCTGCCAGCCACGGTAGCGCGCGCCTTTGTATTCCACGCCCAGGGCGATGCGGGAGTAGCCTTCGGCCGCAGACTCGGCGGCGGCGGTGTCGATGATGTCCAAGAGCATGAAACCTGTGGGGTGTACGGAATGGCGGGGATTATAACGACAACGGCAGCCGTGTAGGGCTGCCGCTGAATGTGTGTCGCGCTTGAGGGCCTCTTCGCGGGTAAACCCGCTCCCACAGGGAGCCCACAGATTTCAGACCTGTGAGTCACCTGTGGGAGCGGGTTTACCCGCGAAGAGGCCGGTGCAGGCAACCTCAGACCAGTCGGGAGAGCATATCCTCGGCTTCCTGACGCTGACTATCGTCACCATCCTTGACCACTTCATCGAGGATGTCGCGTGCGCCCTGGTTGTCGCCCATGTCGATGTAGGCGCGGGCCAGGTCAAGCTTGGTGGCCACTTCGTCGCTACCAGAGAAGAAGTCGAAGTCCAGGTCGTCCAGTGGCTCAGGCTCCGGCTGGGCAGCTGCGTCCTCGCTGGTGAAGTGCGGCTCCAGCGATGGCGATTCGAGGCTCTGCGACAGCTTGTCCAGTTCGGCGTTGACGTCGTTCAGCTCCGAGGCAAAGCTCTTGGCTGCCGGCGAATCATCCTCCAGCGACAGCGAAAGATCGAAGTCGGACGGCAGGTCGAACTCGGAAAGCGGGTCGAATGCTGGCTCGCTGTCGAAGGCAGCCAGCTCGGCAGCGACATCCACCGGGTTTTCGTCGACCGCAGCCGGGGCGGCCGGGGCAACCGGCTCGCTGATGTCGAGGTCGAAGTCGGACAGGTCCACAGCGGGCTGTGTCTCGGCCTGAGCCAGCATGGCCTCGAACTCGGCGTCGGCGTCAGCCTGCAGCTCGGCATCCACGGCAAACGGCTCGCCTTCCGGCTGAGCCGCTTCCAGCACCGGCTCATCCAGCACCGGCTCGTCGACGACAGGTTGCTGGGCTACCGATTCGTCCAGCAGCGGCGCTGCCAGCGGGTCTTGCTCGGGCAGGTCGTCACCCAGGCTCAGGTCGAAGGCACTGTCCAGGTCCTGCTCGTCCGGGGCATCGAGGGTCGGCACTTCATCGAAGGCATCCAGCTCAGCATCCAGATCAACTTCAGGCTCGAGCACTGCCTCAGGTTCCGCTTCGGCAACGGCCTGTGGTTCAACCGCCACCTCTGGCTCGGGCGCCATGTCGGCAATCACTGGCGTTTCAGGCTGATCCTGCAGCAGTTCCTGCACGTACTGCTCATCCATCTCGGCAGCCAGGGCTGCCGCGCCCAGGCCGGCAGCGGCCAGGCCGAGCATGGCCGGGTAGCGCTCTTTCAGGCCGGCAACCGCTGCACTGTTCTGCTCGCTGGCCGGCAACTTGCGCTCCTGCTCGACGAACGCGCTCTGGTCACCCTGGCGCGCATACACATCCATCAGTTTCAGACGCAGGTCGTCACGCTGCGGCGCGGCGGCCACGGCAGGCTCCAGCAGGTCGGTAGCGCGGTTCAGGCGGCCTTCGGCCACGCATTGCTCGACCTCAGCCAGCAGCGCGGCGTAGGGGTCGGCTTGCGGCTCAGGCTGCACTTCGACGGCGGGTACCGATGTTTTTTCCGCGGCGGTAGCGGCGGCAGCCGAAGCGGCGACCACGGCCGGCGACAAGGTCACGCTCGGGGCCGAGACCTCGACACCATCGAGGCTTGCGCTGTCGCTGTCAAAGCCTGCGCCCTGCTCTTCTTCCAGCGCCCGCGCCATGCGCAGGTGCTTTTCAGCCTCCTGCTGGGCCTTGCGCTTGCGCGCCAGCAACAGCAACAAAAGCAGCAGTACGAGGAAGGCACTACCGGCAATCAGCCCGAGCAGCAGCGGGTTGCCCATGATTTCGTCGACCGCGCTGCCAGGCTCGCCAGCAGGTGCGGCCTCGGAGGCAGGCACCGGCTTGGGTGCGGTATCGACGGCAGCAGGCGCCGGATTGACGACCGGTTGGGCCGGCGCAGCCGCCCCTTGGGCTTCAAGCCGGGCCAACTGGTTGTTCTTCAGCTCGATCAGACGCTGCAGCTTGTCCAGCTGGCTCTGCAGGTCGGCCATGCGGCTCTTGAGCTCTTCGTTGTCGCGACGGCTGGTGTCCAGGCTTTCCTGGGCAACCGCCAGTTTGTCGTTGAGGGCCTTGGCCTGGTCGGCACCCGCCTGGTTGCCCGGGCTGACCAGGCGCAGGTTGTCGCCCTGGGCTATACGTGCCGGCGCTGCCTCGGCGGCACCGCGACGGGTGGCGTCCAGCTGGCGGGCGCGCGGGCCCAGGCGGCGGCCTTCCCGCCAGGCAGCATACTGCTCGGCCACCTCGGCGGTCGCCTCGCCCTGCGGGATGTTCTGGATCTGCTGCTGGTCGGGCAGGCGCAGTACCTGGCCAACCTTCAGCTGGTTGATGTTGTTGCCGATGAAGGCGTCAGGGTTCAGCGCCTGGATCGCGATCATGGTCTGCTGGATCGAACCGCCCTGTGCATGGCGCGCGGCAATCTGCCACAAGGTGTCGCGGCGCTGGGTGGTGTAGCTGCCGGCACCGGTCACCGCTGGCGCGACATTGCCAGCCGCAGGCTTGTCGCCCTGGGCCTTGGCCTGGTCGAGCAGCACGCTGTAGTCACGCAGCAGGCGGCCCTGCGGCCACATCACCTGGACCAGGAACTTTACCACCGGCTCAGGCAGCGGCTGGCTGGAGGTAACCCGCAGCACGCTCTTGCCGTTGGGGTTGATCACCGGCGTGAAGGTGAGGTCTTCGAGGTATGTCGGCAGTGCCACCCCGGCCTTGCTGAACTCTTCCGGTGGCGCCAGGCTCGGTGCCACTTCGGCGGCGGTGAGGTCGCGCACGTCGAGCAGCTCGATCTCGGCGTCCAGGGGCTGGTTCTGTGCCGACTTGAGGGTCAGCTCCCCCAGGCCCAGGGCATTCGCCATGCCCGACGACAGCGCCGATGCTGCAGCCATGGCCAGAACCAGTTTGCGAATTCGAAGCATGACCTCTTCCCTTGTATGAAGCGTCCTGAAACCTGCATGCAGAGCAGGACAAAAGTGCTCGCCAGTATCTTTTACGGCATGTGTTTAATCAACAATTGCGCCACTTGCACAGCGTTTAGCGCGGCACCTTTGCGCACATTGTCGGTGGTCAGCCAGAGGTTGAGTTGCTGCGCCTCATCAACACCGTGCCGTACACGACCAACATAGACCACGTCTTGGCCCACTGCGTCACCAACCGGGGTCGGATAATCATCGCGCTCCACCAGTTCGACACTGTCAGCCGCCTCGAGAGCGTGTTGAATCGCCTCCAGGTCGACCGGGCGGCGGCTCTGCACCGCCACACTGAAGCTATCGCCAAAAAACACCGGGACTTGAACACAGCTCACGGAAATCTTCAGTTCCGGCATGCCCAGCAGCACGCGCAATTCGTTGACCAGGCGCCGCTCCAGCGCGGTATGGCCCTGTTCATCGGCGGCACCGACCTGGGCCAGCAGGTTGAAGGCCACCTGGCGGTCGAAGAAGCGTGGTTCCAGCGGCCGGGCATTGAGCAGCTCGGCGGTTTGCCGGGCCAGTTCGGTGACCGCTTCACGGCCTTGCGCGGACACCGCCAGCGCCGCCATCACCTGCACCCGCTCGATATCCAGCAGGCCCTTGAGCGGTGCCAGCGCAACGGCCACGGCCACTGCGGCCGAGCACGGGCTGACGATGCGCGCGGGCAGCGCCAGGCCGGCCAGGCGTTCGGCGTTGGCTTCCGGTACCAGGGCCAGGGCGTCGTCCAGGCCGCCGGACAGGTCGATGACCGTGCAACCCGCCTGCAACGCCTTGCCGGCAAAGCTGCGGCTGACAGCGGCGCCGGTGGCGAAGAAGGCCAGCTTGACCTGGGCGAAGTCGAAGCTGTCCACTTCGCGCACTTTCAGCTTCTTGCCGGCGAACATCACGCTGCTACCGGCCGATTCCATGCTGGCCAGCAAGTGCAGCGTACCGACCGGGAAGGCCAGTTCTTCGAGGATCTGTACCAAGGCTTCACCGACGCTGCCGGTGGCGCCGACGACGGCGATGTCCAGAGGGTTTGTCATGGAAGGAGTCCTTTTGCTGAAAACGGCGGGGGCGGCACTTTACTTGGATTGTCGGTGTTTGTCTTTGCTGACGTATGGTGGGCCTACGGGCTGAATGGGTGATCGCCGGTATGCATAGGTCGCGGGGTTTACGGCGCCTGTGAGATCGAGCGCCGCACGGGCGGCGCTCGATCAGCTGACGCAAAAAAACCCGTGCTGTCGCCAGCACGGGTTTTCGGTCAAGCCGGAACGATCAACGCTCCAGCAGGATCCGCAGCATGCGGCGCAGCGGTTCGGCCGCGCCCCACAGCAGCTGGTCACCGACGGTGAACGCACCGAGGTACTGCGACCCCATGTTCAGCTTGCGCAAACGGCCAACCGGAATGTTCAGGGTACCGGTCACCTTGGTCGGGCTCAGCTCCTGCATGCTGATTTCACGCTGGTTCGGCACCAGCTTCACCCATGGGTTGTGCTGGCTGATCATGCCTTCGATGTCGGCGAGCGGCACGTCCTTGTTCAGCTTGATGGTCAGCGCCTGGCTATGGCAACGCATGGCGCCGATGCGCACGCAGATGCCGTCGACCGGGATCGGGCTCTTGAAGCGGCCGAGGATCTTGTTGGTCTCGGCCTGGGCCTTCCACTCTTCGCGGCTCTGGCCGTTCGGCAGCTCCTTGTCGATCCACGGGATCAGGCTGCCGGCCAGCGGCACACCGAAGTTCTCGGTCGGGAACGCTTCGCTACGCATGGTTTCGGCAACCTTGCGGTCGATGTCGAGGATGGCACTGGCCGGGTTGGCCAAGTCATCGGCCACGGCAGCGTGGGTTGCGCCCATCTGCTTGATCAGCTCGCGCATGTTCTGCGCGCCGGCACCGGACGCCGCCTGGTAGGTCATGGCGCTCATCCACTCGACCAGGCCGGCTTCGAACAGGCCGCCCAGGCCCATCAGCATCAGGCTGACGGTGCAGTTGCCGCCGATGTAGTTCTTGGTACCGGCGTCCAGTTGCTGGTCGATGACCTTGCGGTTGACCGGGTCGAGGATGATCACCGCGTCATCCTGCATGCGCAGGGACGAAGCGGCATCGATCCAGTAGCCCTGCCAGCCGGCTTCACGCAGCTTGGGGAAGACCTCGTTGGTGTAGTCGCCGCCCTGGCAGGTCAGGATCACGTCGAGGGTCTTGAGTTCTTCGATCGAATAAGCGTCCTTGAGTGGAGCAGTATCCTTGCCCACGTTCGGGCCTTGGCCACCGACGTTGGAGGTGGTGAAGAACACCGGCTCGATAAGGTCGAAGTCCTGCTCCTCAAGCATCCGCTGCATGAGCACGGAACCGACCATACCGCGCCAACCGATCAGACCTACACGTTTCATCGCAACTACACCTTTGCTAAAAGTGGGCCGCCACCGGGAATTTGGGGTGGCGGGCCAGAGAGATTACAGATTCCGCAGCGCTGCGACTACTGCGTCGCCCATTTCCTGCGTACCCACCTTGCGGCAGCCTTCCGAGAAAATGTCGCCGGTGCGCAGGCCCTGGTCCAGAACCAGGCTTACGGCCTTCTCGATCGCTTCGGCGGCAGCCGCCTGGTTGAAGCTGTAGCGCAGCATCATCGACACCGAAAGGATGGTCGCCAACGGGTTGGCGATACCCAGGCCGGCGATGTCTGGCGCCGAGCCGTGGCACGGTTCGTACATGCCCTTGTTGTCGGCATCCAGCGACGCCGAAGGCAGCATGCCGATGGAACCGGTCAGCATGGAAGCTTCATCCGACAGAATGTCACCGAACATGTTGTCGGTCACCATCACGTCGAACTGCTTGGGTGCTCGCACCAGCTGCATGGCAGCATTGTCGACGTACATGTGGCTCAGTTCCACGTCCGGGTAGTCCTTGGCCACATCCTCGACCACTTCGCGCCACAGCTGGCTGGACGCCAGGACGTTGGCCTTGTCCACCGAGCACAGCTTCTTGCCGCGCACACGGGCCATGTCGAAGCCGACCCGGGCAATGCGGCGCACTTCGCTTTCGCTGTACGGCAGGGTGTCGTAGGCCTGGCGTTCGCCGCCTTGCAGCTCGCGCTGGCCACGCGGTGCACCGAAGTAGATACCACCGGTCAGTTCACGGACGATGAGGATGTCCAGGCCGGAGACGATTTCCGGCTTGAGCGACGAGGCATCGGCCAGTTGCGGATAGAGGATGGCCGGGCGCAGGTTGGCGAACAGCCCCAGTTGCGAACGGATCTTCAGCAGGCCGCGCTCCGGGCGGATGTCACGCTCGATCTTGTCCCACTTCGGCCCGCCCACGGCGCCCAGCAGCACGGCATCGGCCTTGCGCGCACGTTCCAGGGTCTC
>Ga0209370_1002044_pt1 | contig 15603 bp, 14 predicted proteins | sample AgamicAtPrz_FD_187164 | JGI IMG/M metagenome (GOLD analysis project Ga0209370, IMG submission 187164) | Agave microbial communities from Guanajuato, Mexico - At.P.rz (SPAdes) (version 2) | ecosystem: Host-associated > Plants > Phyllosphere > Phylloplane/Leaf | place: Guanajuato, Mexico... | reverse complement strand
TTAGCGCCATGCGCAACTGACAAACGAGGGAACGGACCCGGACGCCCACTGCATGACCCTGCTTTCTCGCGCGCCCGCGCGCTCCCACATTGGTTTGGCGGTTGCGTGGAAAGGGTGAGGCTTACTGAAGCTGTACCGATAACTTTGAGAGGGCGACGGCGGACAAGCAAAGCGTTGCCCACCCCACTCAGGCCTGCTACAGCCGGTGATGCTCAATCAGAAAATCCACGAACAGCCGCACTCGCGCCGGCATGGTCGGGCCGCCGACGAACACGGCGTGGATCGGTTCCCGCTCGCCGGGGTTGAAGGATTCGAGCAGTGGTATCAGGTCGCCGCGGCCGATGTCCTCGTTGACGGTGAAGGCACCGATGCGGGCGATGCCGGCGCCCACGCGGGCCAGTTGCGCCAGGGCCTCGCCGCTGCTGCATTCGATGTTGCCGCACACCTTCAGGGATAACACCTCGCCGTCACGCACGAAGGGCCAGTTGGGCTCGGCGCGGCGGAAGTTGAAGCGCAGGCAGTTGTGCTGCAGTAAATCTTCCGGCACCTGGGGCTTGCCATGGCGCGCCAGGTAATCGGGCGAGGCCACCACCACCTGGCCGGTTTCGCCGATCTTGCGGGCGGTCAGCGGGCTGTCCGGCAACGGGCCGAAACGCACCGCCACGTCCGCCTGGCCGCCGAGAATATCCACCACCTCATCGCCAAGCGCCAGGTCGACGACGATATTCGGGTAGCGCGCACTGAAGGCCGCCACCAGCGGCACGATGGCCTGCCGGCCATGGCCGAGGGCGGCGCTGACCCGCAGGCGGCCCTTGGGCACGCTCTGGTCCGCGATGGCGTCCTCGACCTCCGCCAGATCGGCAAGAATGCGCCGGGCGCCGCGCAGATACGCCTCGCCCTCGGCCGTGAAAGTGATCGCCCGGGTGGTGCGCAGCAGCAGGCGGGTGCCCAGGCGCTGTTCGGTGCGGGCGATGATGCGGCTGACCGCCGAAGGCGTCAGGCCCAGGGTGCGCGCGGCTGCCGACAGGCTGCCTTCCTGCGCCACGCGCACCAGCACTTCCATCTCGCCCGATCGGCCGCCTACGTCCACTTGTGCCTCCAAGGCAAAGGTGTTTGCCAAAAATGCGGTCTACCGCCCGTGAGAGCGGGATCGTAGCATCTGCGGCATAGATAAGGAGCCTCTCATGCGTATCAATCCACCCCTCGTCGCGCTCGCCATCGGTGCCTTCGGCATCGGCGTTACCGAGTTCGCCCCCATGGGCATGTTGCCCGGCATCGCCAGTGACCTTGGCGTGTCGATTCCCGCTGCAGGCCTGCTGGTCAGTGCCTATGCCATCGGCGTGCTGATCGGCGCGCCGCTAATGACCCTGACCACCGGCAAGATTCCCCGGCGTTACCTGCTGATCGCGCTGATGGCCATCTTCACCCTCGGCAACCTGATGTCTGCCCTGGCCACCGACTACACCAGCCTGCTGATCGCCCGGGTGGTCACCTCGCTCAACCACGGCGCCTTCTTTGGCGTCGGCTCGGTGGTGGCGGCCAGTCTGGTCGCGCCGGACAAGCGGGCTGGTGCGGTGGCGGCAATGTTCATGGGCCTGACTCTGGCGACCATCGGCGGCGTGCCGCTGGCTGCCTGGTTCGGTGAAGTGCTTGGCTGGCGCACGGCATTCTGGGGCATCTCCGGCCTGGGCCTGATCACCATGCTCGCGCTGTGGTTCGCCTTGCCCAATGTCGAGTTGCCGAAGAGCGACGGCGTGCTCGCCGAAATCCGTGTGCTGGGCCGTGGCCCGGTACTCGCCGCGCTGGCCCTGACCGTGGTCGGCTCCAGCGCGATGTTCACCGTGTTCACCTACATCGCGCCGATCCTCAGCACCCAGACTCATGCATCCACCGGTTTCATCACCGCCATGCTGGTGCTCTACGGCGTCGGCCTGACCCTGGGCAACATGTGGGGCGGCAAGGCGGCGGATCGTTCCATCGACCGCACCCTGATCGCCTCGCTGAGCGCGCTGATCCTGGTGCTGCTGGCCTTTACCGTGCTGATGCGCTGGCCGCTGCCGGCCGCCGTGGCCATCCTCATCTGGGGCATCGCCAGCTTTGCCATCGTGCCGCCGCTGCAGATGCGCGTGATGGAGGCCGCCAAGGCGGCGCCCAATCTGGCTTCGGCAGTGAATATCGGCGCCTTCAACCTCGGCAACGCCGTTGGTGCGGCCCTGGGTGGCGCGGTGATCAGCGCGGGCCTCGGTTACCCGGCAATTTCCCTGGCCGGCGCGGCGATGGCGGCACTCGGGCTGCTGATGGTGTTGGGGTTTGCCTGGCGATCCAGAGCGGTGGCTGCGGCGATATGCCGTTGATTGGGGGCAGGGCGGCTAGGGCGTAGGGGCCAAGCAGTACATCTTTTGCCTTGGCAGGCGGACCGTCCGCTGGCGCGCCTGAGTTCGCGCTGTTTTGGCTTGCGAGCCTAGCGTTCGGGAAACAACCGCCTGGCAACGCTATCCCGTGTGAGCAGCCTGGCTGCGTCATGGCCCACGCCAGCCACGGTGATCTGCGGATGATGGATGGCGACGCCCCACTTTTGCGAGAGATACGCCTCGTAGCGCAGGTAATTGCGCTGGCGCTCCAGCCGATTGGGGCCTTGGAGCGCGGCGGCGCAGGAGCGATCCAGCACGCGGTGTTCAGGGTTGTCGTCACGCTCGCCGACCATGAAGAGCACATCGCGGGCAGCGTAGCGGCGAACCAACTGCTCGGCGCCCAGATGTTGGCGCGCCAGGTACGCCGGTGCTGCCTCCAGGCCATAGCGGTAGCGGTTGTAATCCGGGCAGTCGGCCGCAGAAACGGGCCCGATATTGCCCGCCTGCATCCGCTCGCCATCGAGATACAGGTACGACGAAGGGCTGGAAATCACATAGCGCACCGCAATGCCCTGGTGCGCCAGGCGTCCATCGCCTTCGCCAAGCACGGCGTAACGCTGCATCAGCTGGCCGCCGGCCGAATGGCCGATCAGCACCACTTCCTTCAGTGCAGGGAAGCGCTTGCGATCCGCCAGGTACGCCAGCACGTCATCGAGCACCGCAAACGCCTCGATTGCCGGCCGACCTTGCTCCGACGCCGTGCCGTGCATCCATTTGTCCCGCGCCCACAGAGGCATGTCGTTACCCGCGCGGCGATCCTCGGCGGTCATGAAGTTGAGCGACAGTAGAAGGTTGTCGCTGGCATCGAGGCCTGCGTTATTCAGCAGTTTGAGGCCCGTTTCGAAATAGTCGTCGGCGTTGCGCCGCACCCCGTGCACCAGCACCACGGCCCGTGAAGCGCGGCTGGCGCTCGTCACGTCGGCATTGGCGTAAGCGAGAAAATCATAGGGCGCGTTCTGGCCCAGGCGCATTACATAGGCGGCAGCACTGCTGAGCCCGGCGTAAATGGCCGTCGCCAGCAGCGTAAGGGTGAGTAACAGCTGTTTGCAGCGGCCTGGCCAACGGCCGAGATTATTACGCGGCATATTTATCTCGGTTATGGGAGCTCAGCGCCCTAGCGCGTATGTACGGTGCGACAACGCGAAATACCAGATTCATGGGCCCTGACTCGTACCTTGATGCTGATCTGCACAATTCGCTCCACAGCACAGCGCATCACTCATAAATCTTCCCGCAGTACAGAAAGACCGCGAACTGTTGCCACGGATTGGATGACGCTAGCCCTTGTTTCAAACCAAAGTCGCTGTCCTCGGCCCAGGCAATAGCGCTCTCAAGAAAGTCTTCTATCGAGATGTTCTGCCAGTCACCGTTATCGGCCCCTTTGTCTTTTACAAGGGCTTGCGCGAATTCCAGGAAGGTTACCGAGTCCCTGACTTCGTCCAAGCGCTCATGAAGCTCCATTTTGTTTGCCATTCTCAAGTCTCTTTTTGCAGAAGCTAAGTGGCGTCGGCGCGCAAGCTGGCGCCGCCAACGACGCAAGCCTCCTACCAGGCGACGCAGATGATGCTTACATGATCGGCAAGCGTTGCCGTTTGAATCGAAAGATGGCCGGTTTTCTGCAAATCGGCCAGCTACACCCAGGCTGCGACGCCGACGACGATGGAGTATGGTGTCGACCACAGACGCCCGGATGCTCAACGCAGATGCCCCATGATCTTTTTATCGTCGCCGACGATCACCCGCTTTTTCGTGATGGGCTGGTGCGGTTGCTCGCGCAGGCGCGACCGCAGGCCATGATCAGGGAAGCGGCGACGCTGGACGAGGCGTTGCAACTGGCGCGAGCGCAGGCTCCGGCGGGCATCCTGCTGGATCTGATGTATTCGGGCGATAGCGCGTGGGCGTCCATTGCGGACTGGCGCCTGGAATTTCCCGCCTCGTTGCTTGTGGTGGTGTCGATGTGCGAAGACCCGCTGGTGGTCGAGCGCGTGATGAACCAGGGGGCCAGCGCCTTTATCGGCAAGTCGCTTCCCCCGAGCGAAGTGGCTGAAGCGCTTGCGGCCGCGCTGAATGGCGAACCTGTGGTGCGCTGTGCGTCCCAGGGCAGCTTTACCGCGTACGAGCCGCCGGCTGCCGCCGACTGTTTCTCGTCGCTCACGGCGCGGCAATTCGAGGTGCTGCAGCTGATCACCGATGGGCTGAGCAACAAGGAAATCGCCCAGGTTCTGCGTATCTCGCCGTTTACCGTGCGCATTCATGTATCGGCGCTGCTCAGTGTTCTCAACCTGAGCTCGCGTTCGGCCGCCGCAGCGCTGGGCGCCCGACATGGGCTTGGCGCTGGCTACCGAAGCGCCCATGTCAGGGAAGGCGAGCGCTGATCTAGCGCCCAGCCAGTTCGGCGATGACCCGTTGCAGCTCGGCTGAACGCACGGGTTTGGAGAGCAGCGGTATACGTGGATCCGGCAGCATGGAGCGAATCTTCTCCGGGTCGTGACCGGTGAGCATCAAGGCCGGTAGCGCGCGGCCGTGCCACTTCTCCAGCTGCGCCAGGCATTCGATACCGGTGGCTTCGCGGCCAAGATCGAAATCCGTCACCACCACATCGCAGGGCATTGCTTCGTTGGGTGGGCCGTCGATGGCGGTCACCTGGCAGCCCCAGGCGCGCAACAGCTTGGCCATGGCTTCCAGCACGGCGCGATCATCCTCGATAAGCAGCACATGAATACCTTCCAGGTGGGCGGCAGGCTCGGCTGGCGGCATCACGCTGGCAACTCGATGCGGCGTGACTACCGGCAGGCCTTGCAGGGTGATCGAGGTGCCATGGCCGACTCTAGACGCGACGCTGATCTGCAGATCGAGAAGGGTGGCGATGCGCCGCACGATGCTCAACCCCAGGCCTATGCCTTCCACATCCCGGTCTCGCGCCTGACGCACGCGATAGAACTCGTCGAACAGGTGCGGCAGGTGCTCTGGCGCAATGCCCGGGCCGCGATCATGCAGTTGCACGGTCAGGGTCGAACCACGCCGGCGGCAGGCGATGAGCAGTGGGCTACCCGGAGCGTACTTGATGGCGTTGGATATTAGGTTCTGCAGCAGAGTGCTGAGTAGCGCAGGGTCACTGTAGGTCATCGCCGCGGCGCCACGTATACGTATATCCACGCCGGCCCAGCGGGCGGCCTCGCTGTTCTGCTTTTGCAGGTCGCCGAGCAGGCGCTGCAGGTCCACCGTCTGTTTGTGCGGCATCACCTGCTGCTGATCGAGCGTGTAGATATCGAGCAGCGAGCGGAACAGCTGTTCGACGCTGAGTAGGGAGCGGTCGACGCTATCGATCAGCTGATGCTGCTCGGCATTGAGTGGTGTACCGCGCAGGCAGGTGGTGAACAGGCCGATGGCGTGAATGGGTTGGCGCAGGTCGTGGCTGGCCTGCGCCAGAAAGCGGGACTTGTCCTGGTCGGCACGCTTGGCGGCCGCCATGGCCTCCTGCAAACGCCCCAGCAGAAAGTAGCTGAAGGTGGGCAGCACCAGCATGCTCAGTACCATCATCACCAGAACGGCCGGGTGCTCCCGCAGGAAAGGTACGAAGAACGCGATGAGGGTGACAGAGGCGAGGCCAAAGCTGGTGGCCAGAATCAGATAGGGCCGGCCAAAGCGCACACCGTTACCGACCGTCATGCTCAACAGGACGCAGAACGTGGGCAGCAGCGTCTCCTGGCCGAGAATCATCACCGCGCAGGCGCCCAGATTGTCCAGCAGCATGGCGGCAACCCTGCGCCAGACCATGGGCTGCGGCAGGAACCAGAGGTGGGCGAGCAGCAGCACCGACAGGAGCGTGAACAACGTGCCGGTAATCAGAACGGCCTTGAGCAACTCGCCATCGAGCAGCCCCAGCGGATACATGATCACGGCATAGAGCGACACCACGAAAACCACCACCAGGCGCAGTTGCGCCTGGCTGAATTCCAGATCCTCTAAGCGAAACAGCGACTTCATGATGGGGCTTCCGAAACCTGATCAAGCGGTCGACCTTAACGGAATTCCTTTCCAACAGGCCATGGATGATTAGATGTGCTGAAAATCAAAGCGCGCAACAGGCTGTGTTGTAAGACTGCATGGGATAAGCTTGCGCCGAATATCAACCACCAAGTTGTTAACTGAACGATGGGTTTTGAGCAATTAGCTGATCTACGCGACCGCCTGCGGGCTGAAAAGCAGCAGGTGAAGACCGAGACGACCAAGCCGCGCAAGCGCCAGCCTGCTTCGCCAAAGAAGGCTCAGGAACAGGATCCTGCACTGGAGGCGATCTGGCGTTTGCAGAAACACTTCCCGCTGGCCTTTCCGGTTAATCCCGCTCCCAAGGTTCCGCTCAAGGAAGGCATTCTCAAGGATGCCGAGCAGCACCTGGAGAAGCTGGGCATTACTCAGGAGCAGCTCAAGCTCGGCCTGGCATCCTGGTGCCGGGGCGGTCGTTACTGGGCCAGCATGGTCGAAGATGCGTCGCGCCTGGACTTGAACGGCCAGCCGGCTGGCACGGTGACCGCAGCCCAGGCGCTGCATGCCAAGCAGCAGGCCAGGCGCCAGCGCAGCCAGATGCGCCGCGCTCAGCAAAAGCCGAAAGAGCCGGCTGCAACCGCTGAGAGCGATGCCTGACAGCGCGGTCAGCGCGCGCTCAGCGTTCCCGCATTAGCGAAACCCTGCGAACCGCTGCCAGGGCGAATGGCGTCAGCCTTTCGTTCTGGGTAGCGCCGTGCTTTTGCGAGGAGCCATCTCTCATGCTGCGTAAATTCGGTCTGTGTCTCAGCGCCATGCTCCTACCGTTACTCACTGCCTGCACCGGCAAGCCGGTTGAGCGCAAGGTGGTGTACGAGAACTCGGTTTATCACTGGCGCATCGAGCATGTGGTCGTGCGTAACTTCCCGGCCAGCAGCCGCCAGTACTACGAGGTGTTCCTCAAGGACCGGCCGCTGGTATTGCCGGCAGCGGCCTTCAACGATCAGCGCGATATCGGCCAGTTCATCGCTGCCGGCGGCTTCGACGTCGGGCACTGGCGCAACAAGTCGATCGTGGTGGCGTTCGAGAATATTCAGGAGCGCGAAGGGCAGTCGCTACGGCTGATCCGTTCGGTGATGATCACCCCCGATTTCACCGAAGGCGACGTGGTGCTGACCGATATGTACACCCAACAGGAAGTGGTGGTGCAGCGGGTCGAACCAGGCGATCGCAGCGCTGCTGATTAGGCTTCGCGTTGCAGCAGCACGTTGGCTTCGCGGGCAATGGCCAGGATATTGGCCTTGGATTGCCTGCACAGGTGCGCTTCGATGGCGCGGATGATTTCGTCGGTGATGGTCGAGTTCTGTGCGGCCACCAGGGCTTCCAGGCGCGGAGCCATGCCCACGGGCAAACATTTGAGGATGTCGGCGGAAAGATCCTGGACGGGGTGTTCGCTCAGATTCATTGTTTCGTCTTCCGTGAAAGTGGCTGCAGGCACAGAAAGTGTGAACGCGATCTAAATCCGAGATGGGCTGTTGCAAATGGTTCCGGTTTTATTTTGCATATCGCCAAAACATGAACCACTCTGCAATAACGCCGCGAAACAGTGGCGGCCCTGCCTTCTTGTGTGCCTGTCGAAATCCATGGAAAGGGTTATCTATGAGCGCCAAACCTACCAATCGCCAACTCGCTGATTATCTGGGGCTCTCGGAAGAGGACGTCGGCAGTTACCGGCTCGACTCCATTCGTGAGGGCAGCCACTGGCGCATCGCCTTCGCCGTGGAAATGCCCGCGCGTCTGCGCAGCAAACTACCCGCCTGCCTGATGGTGGTGGTGCCGGGCAGCAGCCAGCCAAGCAGCTCGCTTCACCCTCGCTGATCGCCTAGCTGCAGGTCGCTGTGGCTAGCCGCGCTGCGCCTGCAGGAACAGGGCGAACAGCTCCGACTGCGATTTGATTCCCAGCTTGCTGTACAGGTGCTTGCGGTGCACCTTCACGGTCTCCGAGGAGATGGCCAGCTTGCGGGCGACCTCCTTGCTGGAATGGCCGGCGAGCATCAGGCGCACCACTTCCAGCTCGCGGCCGGTCAGCACCGTTTCCACCTGATGTGCCATCTGCTCCAGGCGCTCCTGCCAGGGCGGTGCGGCGGTGGGCTCGCTGGGTTCGGGCTCGAAGCCCAGGCGCTGGCGCATCAGCGCTGCCACCCAGGGTTGCAGCAGGGAGAGCAGGGCGATCTGCTCCGGCTGGAAGCGTTGCCGTGAGCCCAGGGACAGGCACAGGGTACGTGCATCGGGCAAGGCAACGTTGAACTGCACCTCGTCGGCGACCACGTTGAGGCTGAAGTAACGCTGGTAGTAGTCCGTCTGCTCGAAGCATTCCGGTGCGACCTCGCTCAGGTGCACCAGGCCTTCACGCGTGCTCTCGCGGCTGGCGATGTAGAAGGGGTCGAGCAGGTAGAGACCGTGCAGGTAGTCCTGAAACAGCAGATCCGGCGCGCCGTCGTTGCCCGGGCTTTCGGCCAGTACCTGGGGGCGACCTTCGCTGAAGATCAGCGCCACCCAGCTGTCGTGGTGCACGTATTGCGCCAGGGTGCGGGCCAGGGTGCGCCAGAACGGCGGGCTGTGCAGCGCCTCGATGAGCTCGGCCACGCTGCGGTGGAAGGCGATGTCGTGCAAGGTCATGGTCATCTGTCTACCCCTGTGGGGTTACCCCGCGTGCGTGATTTCGCCTGGGTGGCTCAGCCTCCATACTCGAACCCCGGCGGATGGGTGTCGGCATTCTGTGTGCGCCCCCCGCGTGATGCAACAACAAGAACGGAGCCCCGTCATGCAAGTCGAACTCGCTCAGCTCACCGGTCGTGACGGTGACACGGCCCACAACCTCGCCCAGGCCCTGGAGGCCATCGCATCGTGCCAGGCGGGTACGCGCCTGCTGGTGTTCCCGGAAACCTACCTGACCGGTTTCCCGACCGCAGACAACATCGCCGCGCTGGCCGAGCCGCTGGATGGCCCCAGCCTGACCGCCATCGGCCAGGCCGCCGCCGCACGCGGGCTGGCAGTGGCCATCGGCTTCGCCGAGAACGACGGTGGCACCTTCTACAACACCACGGTGCTGCTGGACGGGCAGAACCTGCTGCTCAGCTACCGCAAGACCCATCTGTGGGCGTCCGACCGTGGCGTGTTCACCCCGGGCGATCGCTACGCTACGGCGTTGCTCGACGGCGTGCGGGTCGGCCTGCTGGTGTGCTTCGACATCGAGTTCCCGGAAAGCGCCCGTGCCCTGGGCGAGCTGGGCACCGAACTGCTGATCGTCACCAACGGCAACATGGACCCCTACGGGCCGACGCACCGCACCGCGATCATGGCGCGGGCCATGGAGAACCAGGCCTATGCGGTGATGAGCAACCGCGTGGGCGAGGGTGACGGCGGCCTGGTGTTCGCCGGCGGCAGCGCGGTGGTCGACCCCAACGGCAGTCTGCTGCTGGAAGCCGGCCGCGAGCCGTGCCGGCAGAGCATCACCCTGAACTTCCAGCGCCTGGCCGAGGCACGCCGCGATTACCGCTACCTGGAAGAGCGGCGCATGCCGCTGCCAGGCACGCGCGTCGATCACGCCAACGGCCTGCGTGAGCTGCTGATTCCCTGATTGACCTGCCGGGCGCCACAGAAGCGCCCGCTGCGGCCCCGCCGCGTGCTTTTGCCGACTTCGGCTCTGCCATAACAACGTATAAAACTGGAGTAGCAAGTAATGGCTCGTCTGCAACGATCCCTTTCCCTGGGCGCGGTGGTGCTGTTCGGCATCGCCTACATGACGCCGATCATCGTGCTTGGCACCTTCGGCATTCTCGCCGAGATCACCCGCGGCGCCGTGCCGGCCGCCTACGTGGCTGCCTCGGTGGCGATGTTCTTCACCGCGCTCAGCTATGCACGCATGGCTCGGTTGTTCCCGGTTGCCGGGTCGGCCTACAGCTACGTGCGCCGCAGCATCAGCGATCACCTGGGTTTCATCGCCGGTTGGGCGGTGCTGCTCGACTACCTGTTCCTGCCCATGGCCATCTGGCTGATCGGCGCGGCCTACCTGCACTCGGCGTTCCCGCAATTGCCCCAAGCGCTGTGGGTGCTGACCTTCATCGTGGTCACCAGCGTGATCAACGTGGTGGGTCTGCGCCTGGCCAAAGGCATCAACGGTGTGCTGATGCTGGTGCAGTTCCTGGTGCTGCTGGCCTTCGTGGCGCTGTGCGTGCACTACGTGCTGGACGATGCCAGCAAGCCGTTATGGTCGCTGCAACCGTTCTTCGGTGAGGGCATGAACCTGAACCTGGTGATGGCCGGTGCAGCGGTGGCCTGCTATTCGTTCCTGGGCTTCGATGCGGTCAGCACCCTGACCGAGGAGACCCACGACCCGGAGCGCACCATCCCGCGGGCGATCCTGCTGATCACCCTGATCGGCGGGCTGATCTTTGTGGCCACCGCCTACTTCGTGCAGCTGGCTCATCCTTCCGTGGTGTTCCAGAGCAGCGACTCGGCGGCCTACGAGATCGCCCGCAATATCGGCGGCGATGTGTTCGTGTCGGTGTTCCTGATCGGCCTGATCGTCGGCCAGTTCACCTCCGGCCTGTCGGCCCAGGCCAGCGCCTCGCGGCTGATGTTCGCCATGGGGCGCGACGGCGTGCTGCCCCGCGCGCTGCTCGGCACCCTGAGCCCGCGCTTCGGCACGCCGGTGGGCGCTATCCTGGTGTGCGCCGTGGTGGCGCTGCTGGCCCTCAAATTGGACGTGACCACCTCGACCTCGTTCATCAACTTCGGCGCCTTCCTGGCGTTCAGCCTGGTCAACCTCTCGGTAATCGTCCACTTCGCCCGCCAACCCCAGGCGCGCGGTCCGCTGCAACTGCTGCTCTACCTGCTGTGCCCGCTGATCGGCCTGCTGGCGACGCTGTGGCTGATGGCCAGCCTCGACCGCCTGGCGATCATGCTCGGCTGCGCCTGGCTGGTGATCGGCGGCCTCTACCTGCTCTGGCTGACCGGCGGCTTGCGCCGCCAGCCGCCGCAGTTGCAGTTCGAGGCGGAGTAGAACCCGGATGGAACGAGCTGCCCTGGCAGGCGGCTCGCGGAATGCCCTCGACGCCGCGGCCTGCCCGCAGCGGGCCGAATCTGCGACAATCGCCGCTTTCTGCGCCTCCTCAGCGCGCCTACAAAGGCGCTTGCTTAGGCCGCGTTGGCTAATGCGCGGGCCACGAACTGGCCCGAGAGGAATCGTCGACATGGACCGTTTTAAGCGTATCTTCCCGGCATTGGCCCTCTGCCTTTTACCGTTCTCCTATTCCGAAGCACGCCAGGCACAACCCTGCGAAGACTCCATGCTGCAGTCGCTGTCGGCCCAGTTGGGGCGGAGCGGTTGGTCCAGCCCCAGCGAGAATGCTCAAGGTCCTCTGGTGGCAGCTGCCTGCAAGCCTTGGCCGGATGACCCGAATCTTTCGGTGGTGACTCTGGCCTATCGAGATGCCAAGGATTCCTCGTCTCTAGGAGACCGAAACCTCAATTGGTTGGTAGCTAAGGTCGACACGCATAGCGGGCAATTGCGCGAGCGGTATGACGACTATCTTAGTGAGGATTCAGCATTGGAACTCGACGCCGGCAGCCTCTGGCTGGATACGGCGCGCTATCGTCTCGCCCCTGGTGTGCGCGCATTCGGCGTAGTGGTCAGCAGTGTGGCTCGCGGGGCGAGTTGTCCGGATGCTGGTTCCAATGATCTGCTCACGCTGGTGGTGCCCGAAGGAGCCAAGCTTAGGCCAGTATTCTCCACGTACTTGTATGCGTGGACGACGATCAAAGGCACATCATGCGTAATGGATAGTGATTTCCAGTCGGAGCAGGCCGAGCTAACGTTGGCTATCGCGCCCACTCGCTCTCACGGTTACGTCGATCTGCTGGTGAGTGCTCATGTTCGCGCAGGTCAGGAGGAAAATGTACTGCGTACGGCGAGCACGACCGTTCGCTACGATGGCAGTCAATACCCGTTCAAGCAGTACGCCACCTTCTGGACGAGGAAGAGCAGCCGTAGATTGGACTGAAGAAGATGGATCTATTTGTCCGATAGAGAGGCAGATTCGCTTACTGCCAGATAATCCCTATCCAATCATGTCTTTAAGCGTTTGTTCCCAGGTATGCCCGCGGCATTGGGTTACCTGGGCTGCACGTTAGGCGGCCGAATCTGCGACAATCGCCGCTTTTCCGCGACCCGCCCCGAGCCTGATGACCGACGCCCCCTTCGATATCGCCGCCCTGCAGAAGAACCTCGACCACGCCCTGATCGCCGACCGCCATCGTCTGCGGCGGCAGTTGCACGAGCTGCAGAAAAAGCCCGACGAGGCCAAGCAGGCGCAATGGCTGGAGCGTTTTCAGGCGTCGTGCGCCAAGGTCGAGGCGCGGCGCTTGAGCGTGCCGGTGATGCGTTATGACGACGCCTTGCCGATTGCCGCCAAGCGCGACGAGATCAAGGCGGCGCTGGAGAAGAGCCAGGTGGTGGTGATCGCCGGCGAAACCGGTTCGGGCAAGACCACGCAGCTGCCGAAAATCTGCCTGGAGACCGGCCGCGGCCAGCATGGCTTGATCGGTCACACCCAACCACGGCGTTTGGCGGCGCGCAGCGTGGCCACGCGGGTGGCGGAGGAGATCGGTACGCCGCTCGGTGAGCTGGTGGGCTATCAGGTGCGCTTCGAGGATCAGAGCAAGGACAGCACGCTGATCAAGCTGATGACCGACGGTATTCTGCTCGCCGAAACCCAGCACGACCGCTTTCTTGAAAAGTACGACACCATCATCGTCGACGAGGCCCACGAACGCAGCCTCAATATCGACTTCCTGCTCGGTTACCTGAAAACCCTGCTGCCGCGCCGGCCCGACCTCAAGGTGATCATCACCTCGGCGACCATCGATCTGGAGCGCTTCTCCAAGCACTTCGGTGGTGACGGGCGGCCGGATGCGCCCATCGTCGAAGTCTCCGGGCGCACCTACCCGGTGGAAACCTGGTATCGCCCGCTGGCCGCCGAGGTGGACGAGGAGGGCGAAAGCCTGCTCGACGACCTGACCGTCGACCAGGGAATTCTCGCCGCGCTGGACGAGATCGCGGCCCATGAGAAAAGTGTCGGCCAGCGTCCCGGCGATGTGCTGATCTTCCTGCCCGGCGAGCGCGAGATTCGCGATGCCGCCGAGGTGCTGCGGAAGGCCAACCTGCGCTTTACCGAAGTGCTGCCGCTGTATGCGCGGCTGACGCCCGCCGAGCAGCAGAAGATCTTCGCGCCCATGGCCGGGCGCAAGATCGTGCTGGCCACCAACGTGGCAGAAACCTCGCTGACGGTGCCGGGCATTCGCTACGTGATCGACAGTGGCACCGCGCGCATCAGCCGCTACAGCTACCGCGCCAAGGTGCAGCGCCTGCCCATCGAGGCGATTTCCCAGGCCAGCGCCAACCAGCGCAAGGGCCGTTGCGGGCGGGTCGAGCCGGGCATCTGCGTGCGCCTGTACAGTGAGGAGGATTTCCTTGGCCGGCCGACCTTCACCGATCCGGAAATCCTGCGCACCAACCTGGCGGCGGTGATCCTGCAGATGCTGCATCTGCGCTTGGGCAGCATCGAGGATTTCCCCTTTATCGAGCCGCCGGATGGCAAGGCCATCAGCGACGGTTTCAACCTCCTGCAGGAGCTCTCGGCGGTCAACCGTGAGAGCCAGTTGACGCCCCTGGGCCGCCAGCTGGCGCGCTTGCCCATCGACCCGCGCCTGGGCCGCATGGTGCTCGAAGCGGCCAAGCTCGGCAGCCTGCAGGATCTGCTGATCGTCGCCAGTGCGCTGTCCGTGCAGGATCCGCGCGAGCGGCCGATGGATCGCCAGCAGGCCGCCGACCAGGCTCACGCGCAGTGGAAGGACGTGGACTCGGATTTCGCCGCGCTGATCAACCTGTGGCGCGGCTTCGAGGAAAAACGCCAGGAGCTGGGCAGCAATCCGCTGCGCACCTGGTGCAAGAAGAACTTCCTCAACTACATGCGCCTGCGCGAGTGGCGCGATGCCCACCGCCAACTGGTGCTGCTGGCCAAGGATCTGCAGCTGGCGCCCGCCAGGGCCGCGGCGCAAACCGCCGAGGCCGGCAAGAGCGCGGCGAAGCCGGTGCAGGCGACCACCGATACCAAGGTCAACGTGATTCTGCGCGAGCAGGCCGAGGCCAGCGAGGCGGCGCAGCGCGCCAAGAGCTATGCCGCCGTGCACAAGGCGATCCTCAGCGGCCTGCTCAGCCAGATCGGCCAGAAAACCGAGGAGGGCGATTACCAGGGGGCGCGGCAGCGGCGTTTCTGGGTACATCCGTCGTCGGTGATCGGTCGCAAGAAGCCCAACTGGATCATGGCCGCCGAACTGGTCGAGACCACCAAACTGTTCGCCCGCCAGGTCGCCAAGATCGAGCCGGACTGGATCGAGCCCCTGGCCGGCCACCTGATCAAGAAGAACCACTTCGAGCCGCACTGGGAGAAGAAGCGCGGCCAGGTGGTGGCCTACGAGCAGGTCACCCTGTACGGCTTGATCGTGGTGGGGCGCCGTCCGGTGCATTACGGGCCCATCGACCCGCAAGCCTCGCGCGAACTGTTCATCCGCGAAGGCCTGGTGCGCGGTGAAATCAACAGCCGCGCCAAGTGCCTGAACGCCAACCGCCAACTGCTGGAAAAGCTCGACGAGCTGGAGGCCAAGGCGCGCCGCCGCGACATCCTCGCCGACGAGGAAACCCTGTTCGCCTACTACGAGGCGCGCATCCCGCAGGACATCTACCAGGCCGCCACCTTCGAGAGCTGGTACAAGCGCGAGAGCGTCAAGGACCCGCAGCTGCTGATGATGCGCGAGGAGGACGTGCTGGCCCGCGAGGCGCTGGAAGTCACCGCCGCGCAGTACCCGGACACCCTGCATATCGGCGAGCTGCAACTGCCGCTCACCTATCATTTCGAGCCCAATCACCCCCGTGACGGCGTGACCCTGCGCGTGCCGGCGCCGCTGTTGCCGCAACTGCCGGGCGAGCGCCTGGAGTGGCTGGTGCCGGGGTTGATCGAAGCCAAGGCCATCGACCTGGTGCGCGGCCTGCCCAAGGCCATTCGCAAGAACTTCGTGCCGGTGCCGGACTTCGTCGGCGCCGCCCTGAGCAAGCTCACCTTCGGCCAGGGCAGCCTGCCGGAAAGCC
>Ga0209370_1002042_pt1 | contig 15655 bp, 22 predicted proteins | sample AgamicAtPrz_FD_187164 | JGI IMG/M metagenome (GOLD analysis project Ga0209370, IMG submission 187164) | Agave microbial communities from Guanajuato, Mexico - At.P.rz (SPAdes) (version 2) | ecosystem: Host-associated > Plants > Phyllosphere > Phylloplane/Leaf | place: Guanajuato, Mexico... | reverse complement strand
GCTCGCCTGCGCCCTGCTGCCACTGGCCCTGCTGGTCGCCGCTCCAGGCCAGGCCGAGGAAACCAGCACGCCTGCGGCATCCCGCCAGGCCTCCACCTTCGGCCCGCTCAAGCATGTCCAGGCTGGCGATCTGGACGTCGCCTACGTCGAGCAGGGCCCTGCCAATGGGCCAGTGGTGATCCTCCTGCACGGCTGGCCTTACGACATTCACAGCTACGAGCAGGTGGCGCCTAAACTCGCCGCCCAGGGCTATCGCGTACTGGTGCCCTACGCCCGCGGCTACGGCGACACCCGCTTCCTCTCCGAGAAAACCCCGCGCAACGCCCAGCCCGCCGCCCTGGCCAGCGACGTGATTGCCTTCATGGACGCGTTGCAGATCAAGCGTGCCGTGCTCGGCGGTTTCGACTGGGGCGCGCGTACCGCCGATATCGTCTCGGCGCTGTGGCCCGAGCGGGTCAAGGCGCTGGTGACGGTCAGCGGCTACCTGATCAGCAGCCAGGAAGCCGCCAAGGCCCCGCTGCCGCCCAGCGCCGAGTTGCAGTGGTGGTACCAGTACTATTTCGCCACCGAACGCGGCCGCGCAGGCTACGACAGCAATCGCCACGCTTTCGCCCGCCTGATCTGGCAGACCGCCTCACCGCAGTGGGCGTTCGACGACGCCACTTTCGAACGCAGCGCCAAGGCGCTGGACAACCCCGATCAGGTCGCCATCACCGTGCACAACTATCGTTGGCGGCTTGGTCTGGCTCAAGGCGAGACCCGCTACGATCCGCTGGAAGCCAGACTGGCCACGTTCCCCAGCATAGGCGTGCCAACCATTGCCCTCGAAGGCGATGCCAACGGTGCGCCGCACCCTCCGGCCGAGGCCTATGCCAAGCGCTTCACCGGCAAGTATGCCTATCGCCTGGTGAGCGGCGGGATCGGCCACAACCTGCCGCAGGAAGCGCCTGAGGCGTTCGTCAAGGCGGTGGTGGATGCGGACCATCTGTAACGGCAATTGCAACATATCGTTTCAGTGGCGTGTGTCGGGTGCCGGGATGCACGGATTACCGCTACAACCGGCCTTTTGCGCGGCAGGCCTTGTATTTCGGGGCCTGCCGCAAAATGAACGGAAGCATCCCGAAACAGTCACCCAAGCCATCCCGTAAGACGCCTCTTTTGTCGCTGTAGGACGTTTCTACGGGATTGTGAGCCGGTGTATGAATAATCAGTATTGGCCGGAGAATTGACCTGATACCGTCGAGCCTTTCTTACAACGGCACGGATGCCCACGACCAACGAGTACAGCATGGACAACTACGACAGCTCGGCACTTGGACTGCAAAAATGCCTGTTGAACCTGCGAAGGGATCATGCCCGGATGAAGGCGTCAGGAGAGCTGGAAAGAGCGGCGATACTGGCGCAGGTAATCGGGCGGATGGAGCAGGGATTGAAGGAGGCTTCCCAGGGGAAGAAGCCCGAGACGTTGCAGTGAAGTGATGCCCGGCAAATGGCGATGGGTATGCGGTGCTCCGCGCTCCCCATCGCCAGCCCCGAAGCAGGGTCAACAGCCAGGCGGCATTGCCGAAGGCGCCCGCAGACCAACGTTCCAGTTCCAGGGCACGCCGCCCTCCTTGAAGCGACGGCACACCACCTCATCGTTCAACTCGAACATACCCTGCGCCAGATGTCGGCCTGCTCGCGGAACGTCTTCAAAAGCAAGGTAGTTGCGGTCTTGCCCATAGGGCAGCCAGTGCGCCTGCCCCTCGGCCCGCGGCTGGCCCGTGCGGATGAACGAACCCCAGTATTGGCTCATGGCTTCGCTGAAGCGCGCTTCGCCAAGGGTCAGCGGAGGGCGCGGCCAAGCGGCCGGCGTGCGATCGAAGGTAGCGAAAATGTAGGGGATTTCTGCTGCATGGAACGCGTGAAGCTTGGCTTCGTTGGTCGCGCGGTAAGCGTGATCGAAGTAATAGAAGTAGGCAGGCTGGCCGAGTTCGGTCTGTTTGCGCACCAGCTTCTCGGCCGTCCAGCCGTACATGGCGTCTCGAACGGCGGTCTGGACACTTTCTGTCATCGCGGATGACGGATGCTGACGCAGGAACGCATCGGCAAGGTCCCCATAGCGTGCTCGGATGGTGGCTTCATACGCCTGCGCAGTGGCCGGAGCCGGTGGCGCCAGGAACGGCAACGAGCGGATTTCGCCGTCATTGAAGCCCGCCAGCAGCGGTACCGGTGCCTGTTCGCCGCGGTTGAAGGTATCGACCAGTTGGCGCGGCAGAATCTTGCCATCGACAGTTCCCGATGGCATGAAGCGGATAGCCTCGGCAGCCCTGACCAGCGCCATTGCCTCCATCTTGCGCAGGCCCGCGATATCCAGCTTCAGGCGCTGCGCCAATCGCCTGCCGCTCTCCTGCGCCGGTACATCGCCATGGCTGGAGCGCTGCAACTCAGGCGTGGAGATCATGTAGGCGCTCTGCGCCACCGCCTTGTGAAACAGCCCTCGTGCCTGGGGCGAAGCCATCAGGTAGAGCACGCTGAGACCACCTGCGGATTCCCCCGCGATGCTTACATTGGATGGATCACCGCCAAACGCCGAGATGTTGTCACGCACCCATTTCAGCGCCTGGATCTGATCCAGCAAGCCATAGTTGCCCGAAATACCCTCAAGGTTCTCGGCGCTCAATTCAGGGTGGGCCAGGTAGCCCAACACGCCGAGACGGTAGTTGATCGTCACCACAACCACGCCCTGGGCAGCCAGCGCCGCACCATCAAAGCGGCCGTCACTGCCGGCACCCGTCATCAGGCTGCCGCCATGGATCCAGACCATGACCGGCGCCTTCTCGACCTTCGCCGGCGTCCAGATGTTGAGGTACAGGCAGTCCTCGGACATCTCGGGCAGCTCTGAGCTGTAGATGCCCGGGGAGGCCTGCCTTGGCTGGGGGCAAGCGGCGGCGAAATCGTCCGCGACACGCGTCTGCGTCCAGGCCGACAGCGCCACCGGCGCCCGCCAACGCAGCGGACCGACCGGTGCCTGGGCGTAGGGCAAGCCCTTGTAGGCGGTCACGTTGTCGATGACAACACCCTGGACCGGCCCTGCCGGGGCCTGGACCAGCGTCTGCGCGACGGACTCTGCCGAGACCGCCAATAGAACACTCAGTACCCCCAGGTGCAGCCTCTTGATCATGGTCGATCTCATCCTGCGTTCTCCTTGCGAGACTCAAATGATGCAACACGCAAGCGGCCAAGCCAGGCCTCGGACAGTTTGGGAAACTGCCCCACAGCCGAAACCGTGGGGCATCCCTGTCATGGATACCTCCCTGGCGGCAAGCGAGGCCCAGCGCGGCCTCGGCCTACTCGTTTCGTCCTTGGGCACACATGCCCTCCATGGGCGGCGGCCATCCTAGAACCCATTTTTTGCTGGATTATTTCAATCGAACGGATTGTTGCGACGCAGGGAGATCAGGCCCCTCCATGCGCTCATGCGCACGCGCCATGCCCGATCTCAGGGCGCGTTTCTAACCCAATGATCAGCTCAAACGCCGAATCGGCTTTTATTTCAACGAGCTCGGTGATTTGGTACAGACTATGCAAACGTTTGCTCTGAGCCATTGAGCGAACAATCGCCGCAGCTCTCGACACATCGCAGCCCCCAGGGGCTTACCACTGCATGAACAAGGATTTTCAATGCACCGACCGTCTTTTCCCGCAACGGCCCGCTTCTGTCTGCCTGCCAAACTGCTACTGGGCGCTGTTACGGGACTACTCAGCGTCACCACCCAGGCCCAGGACATTGCGTCCAGTGAGTCGGCCCAGGGCGAGACCTTGAGCCCGGCCGCCGCGCCGGCCAAATCGGGCCCCTACCTGTCGGACTGGTACAACCAGAACTTCACCCTGATCGGCACCAAGGACATCAGTTTCGGCCCCCGCCCAGTCGACGATATCTACCTCGAATACGAGTACTTCGGCCGCAAAGGGCCGTTCGAGCTGTACGGCTACATCGACATCCCGAAGATCCTCGACATCGGCAACAGCCATGACAAAGGCGCATGGGACCACGGCTCACCGCTATTCATGGAACATGAGCCGCGGATCTCCATCGACTACCTGGCCGGACGCAGCCTGGCCGTCGGCCCGTTCAAGGAGTGGTACGTAGCCTTCGACTGGATCTACGACCACGGCAGCAACAGCGCCAACCGGGCCAATACCCTCTTCAGCGGCCTGGGCACCGACATCGACACCCATTCACGGGTCAACCTGTCGGCCAACTTCTACGGCCGCTATCAGTGGGAAAACTACGGCGCCAGCAACGAGTATTCGTGGGACGGTTACCGGGCCCAGCTGAAGTACATCGTGCCCCTCGGCAAGTTCGACAACGGCGCCTCGCTGACCTATATCGGTTTCACCAACTTCGATTTCGGCTCGGACCTGCACAAGGACAACCCCAACCGCACGGCCAATGCCACGGTATCCACCAACGTGTTGCTGTACGCCTTCACTCACCTGCGCTTCACCCTGGTGGGCCGCCATTTCCACAATGGCGGCAACTGGCAGGACGGCAGCCAGCTGAATTTCGGTGACGGCGATTTCCGCGGTCGGTCCGATGGTTGGGGGTATTACGCTGGAGTTGGCTACCAGTTCTGATCACTTGGGCCATGGAGGCTCGCATGCACCCGATGCACCGTCCTTCCCGCGCCGTGGGCCTGGCCTGCGGCACCACCCTCGTGCGCGCGTCCCCCTTCATTCAAGAAGAGCAACATTTGGGTATAGAGCTATTGGCACGATCGCAAGCCTGCAATAATGGCCATTCAATATCGCTTCGTTAGGTTGTTTTCTGATGCATATGCACGATCCTCTCGATGGAAGGCTGCCGTTTACCCTCAAGGGTGCCCCCAGCGGGCAAGGTTTCCTAAAGGACTTCTGGGCCTGGAGCTTTTCCACCCTGCACAACACCTACCTGCGTGGGTACATCGCAGAGTACCTCGTTTACAAATCCATGCTGGATCCTCACTCTCAACTATCCGTACCGGTCGATCACTTCAAAACGAAGATTGAGGGAGACATACACGACCTCATATTTTTCATTAAAAACAAAAAATACACCATTCAGGTCAAGTCAAAAGACTCCTACTCAAAAAATCAGCGATTTGTAACTTCTTTTGCGCGGGGTTACGACCCAATAAAAGACAAAGACACCCACGAGAACCTCTGGTCAGACATTTACGTTTTTTCTTATTTGAATCTTGACAAGACCCTCTGCGAGCGGATCAAAAAACGTCATTTAAAGTGGAATCGAAACCACAACTGGCAGCCCAGTCAGAAGCCAGCTCATAAAGCTGACCAGTATCAATTAGCACGATCCGTTATCGAACTAGAAAACTGGATATTCTATGTACTGCCACATGTGGCACTCAAAGGCCGAAAATCTATAAGCTTTAACAAACTACACATCCAGTAAAATTGAACGACCTGGCTAGTGAGATATACAAAACAGCCGTCACATTTGGTACTCGCTGAGGACGGGCCGCTTGCACTTCTGCAGCTCCCGAGGTTTTAGCACGTCTCATTTCTGCAGTATGCGGATCAGCAACGGCCTTTAGGCGAACTCTATGTGCGCTGTGCAACCGCGAGTACCACAAGAGATTCGCCAGGAGAATGCGTAACTGAAAACTATGAACCAGGCGAAAATTGCTAGACACATCCACCCGGTGACAACTCAAGCCTGAGCCACTCCAGGTACTCGAGAATCTCGGTATCATTACGCTTGCAGTAGGACCATTTTTGCTGTTTTGAAACCGAGATGAACCTCGCCTGCTTGAGAATCTCAAGGTGACGGCTCGCTGTTGGCTGGGCAATACCCAGCACACTTGCGATAAGGGTCATGCAGACGCCGAACTCGACGGGGTCTGCCGACCATTGTTCAGCGAAGTGGTCACGAGGTGCTGCGAGCAGGCGAAGGATCGCCATGCGAACCTCACTGCTCATCGCTTTCATCTGTATTGATCTGTCCATGCCTGCATCATATAGTCATTTAGCTAAATGACAATGTGAGGTGAGCCATGTTGGATCTACCCTACGCATCGAGCATCGAAGGCAACACCGTCAGATGGGGAAAAATGGGGACAGGCGCGCCGCTGGTCGCCATCCATGGCACCCCCTTCTCTTCGCAGGTATGGAGGCGCGTCATACCTCATCTCACTGACCGCAGAACCGTGTATTACTTTGACCTGGTTGGCTATGGCCTGTCTGAAATGCGGGAGGGCCAGGACGTTTCACTGGCGATGCAGAACAACGTCATGGCTGCGCTTTTCGAGGAATGGGGCATGGAGCGCCCTGACGTCCTGGCCCATGACTTTGGAGGCGCGACAGCACTGCGCGCTTACTACCTGAACGGTCTGCGCTACGCGTCCCTCACCATTTTCGATGCCGTAGCCCTGGCACCCTGGGGCTCTCCTTTCGTTCAGCATGTCCGTCAACATGAAGCCGCCTTTTCCGGGATGCCCGACTACATGCACCAGGCGCTGCTGGCAGCCTATCTGCAAACCGCTGCGGCCAATCCCCTCAGTGACGAAGCCCTGCAAGCGTACAGCGCTCCATGGCTGGGGCCGATTGGCCAGGCGGCCTTCTACAGGCAGATCGCACAGATGGATCAGGGCTACACCGACGAAATCGAACCGATTTACGGGAAGCTGGATTGCCCCGTATCGGTGCTTTGGGGCTCGGAGGATGCCTGGATTCCCTATTCCCAAGGGGAGCGTCTTGCTGGGCTTATCTCCCAACAGCCTTGCGTCCGAGTAGAGAACTCAGGCCACCTGATGCAGGAAGACAGGCCGGAAGCGATTGTGGCGGCGGTTTTGAAGCAGCTTGGACCCTGAGGCAGGTTCGCTGGACTGTCTGTATGTCCAACTTCCCAGCGGTCTGTGCCTATCGGCAGAGCGATTTCATCGATACGGTTCAGGCCTCACTGTTTCTGCGAGGTTGTCATGGAACTGACAGCAATCCCGTTTGGCAGTATCAAGGCTTTTCGTACAGAGCCTGGCCCGCGTGCGACCGACTCTCATCACCAGTTAAGGCCCATAGCAGCCATCGTCACCAAGGAACCACATAAGGAAAATCTGGGCTAAATGGTACCCATCGGCTGCCGAGAATCCCTACATTTCTACATATCAGATTGCACCATTGATCTCGCTTGCGTGAGGTCGTACGGCAGATAAGAAAGCTGGTTGCCTGGGCTCGCCGTTCCTGAAATGAGCCAGTCCGAAATCAATGCCTGCGCCTGTCTGATGGAATGCCTCTGTCTTATATCATCGGCACCCATCCTTCCTCCGTGCATCATATTTCCTTTGTTCATTCTGAGTCCCTAGCGATTTTACACGATCTGGGTTTGTCTACTACGCTTATTCAAAGCAAAGGATCAGGCATCAACGTAACTAACGATTCACGAGCTTTTTACGCTATCAAGGCTGGTTGAGCGATCGCTATGGCGAAGCAACAGCCCAGACTTATTACGCTCCAGGGAGATAGAGAAAATTGAGCAGTGACAGGATAAAAAAAACCTTGCTGATTTTTTCAGTGGCAGTTGCTCTAAGTGGTGTTTTTTTGACAAGCCGTGATGGGATGGCCAGCGATGCGCCTGTCACCACCAGCAGTACAAGCGTAATTCATGATCAGCTTCACAAAAAACTATACGTATTTTATAAAGGAGGATTGCAGAGTAAATTTGGAGACCCTCCTATTAAAAGAGTGTCTGAAGGGGTGATATACGACCTTGAACAGCCCGGCGTAATTATTGAATTTATGCGAGGGGTAAACAATGGCTCAGAGCTAATTACTCGAGTTTGGCTTGAAACATCGAATAGATGGGATGACCGTGCAATCGCAGAATGCAAGGACAAAGAAAGGAAAGTATCACTGAAAACATTAAATAACTCAAACTGCCTCAATACAGACTATACGCATAACTGCATTGTGGCCAATTGCGAATAATTTATTCAGATGACTCCCCAATGAAACCATTAATGATAGCCTGCCTCCTGCTAGTAACTGGCTGCGTAGCAAACCACTATACCTTCCCTGAAAAAGCGATAATCGAGACGCCAACGATTATGCAGGCAATAAGCGACGAGAAGGAACTTGATCTAAAAAAAGATGCAAAAGCACCAACCGGAAAGCCATGGTTCAATATCATGGCAGGGAATATTCCGATTATAATCACTGCACCTCACGCGACAATGCCCTTCAGAGAAGGAACCTACCGATTCTCGGATGGCGGTGGTACTGGAGCGTTAGCCAAAGCGCTGAATACGCTAACAGGTGCGACAGTAATCTATACAACGTACTCCAGCCCTTCCGACCCTAACTTCTACAATGACAATGATTTCAAGCGCGCTCTCGGAGAGGCAATAGGTAAATACAAGCCTATGTTAGTATTAGACATACACGGAAGTCATTCGCACCGTCCTTACGATGTCGATTTGGGCACTATGGGAGGGAAATCATTGATGGGTAATGAAGTTTTTGTGTCTACCCTGATCGACGCGCTACGCAATGAAGGACTAACGAATATATCGTATAATTATTTTGCCGCCTCAAAGAACCAAACAGTTACTAAGTTTTCTTCAGCTCATGGAGTTCCCGCTATTCAACTTGAGGTCAACAGCACATGGCTTACACCCTCTCACGATAATTTATCTGCACATCGCTTTGCTCAGCTTCTCCAGGCGCTTGTAAGGTTCGTAAAAGCAGTTGATGCAAATAACCATGATTAGACGCTAGTCAGTCTATTGCCTTTGTCCGCACAAGTAAAAAACAACGTAAGCGCTCCATGCCCCACCTAGTCGATGGTCACCGGCGTCGTCACTCACTCCTCAAGCTCGACAACGCAGGGCGGTTGCCCCGCACACCAAGCAAGGATGCTAATCAGCCTCCAGAGGCTTGGATTGCGGTCACTGCCTTCGAAGGCAACGATGCTGATCGAGTAGCGCGGATCATCACCAGTCAGGAAAACGAAAAGCTTTCCCCTCTTGAGCTGGCCGAGGGCTACAAGCGATTGAGAGCGTTCGGATGGACGCCCGAGCAGATCGCCAAGAAGGTCAGTAAGACACGGCAGCATGTCGAGCAGGTGCTCACCGTAGGCAATGCAAACACCGACGTGCAAAACCTCGTTGCAGCCGGACAAGTATCAGCGACGACGGCCGCGCAAGTAGTCCGCGAGCACGGAGACGGTGCCGGCAAGGTGCTAGGCGCCGAGCTGGAAAAGGCTCAGGCCAAAGGAAAGAAGAAGGTCACGGCCGGCACGATGAAAGGCCCGACGATTCCGAAGCCCAGGCTGATGGCCGTGCACACCGCCTCACGCAGTTTAATTGCAACGCTGGACTCCATCGACTAAGACAGCGGACACCTCCCCCTGCCGACCTCGCTGGTCCTTGAGCTGCGCAAAGCCTTGGAAGGCGCTCTACCGAGATAACTCATGGAAACGATCACCTGCGGCACATGGACAGGCCACCTTGGCAAAGGGCTGGCTCCTCGCGAGCTGGAGGCGCTGCTCGGCGTCGCCCAGGGCATGACCGCCAAACAGATTGCTCAGCAGATGCAGATCACCCCAGGCACGGTGGCCAACCGCATCGAGAACGCCATGTTCAAGCTCGGCGTAACACGTCGAGCAGCCGCCGTGGCAGAAGCCATGCGCCGGCAGATCATCAGCCCGTTGTGCATCGCCCTCGCCGGCCTGATCGCTATGCATGCTGTCATCGATGACAGCGATCCACTGCGCCGCGACCGCAGGGCGCCAGAGCGGCGCACCGCTCAGATTCGAATCGTACGCAAGGCCGAGGCCTTCGAGCATCACGCCTGAATCCCAACAGAGGATCAACACATGCACCACTCCATGCAACAGCGCGTGGACGGCCTGGCCGCCCTGCGTACACGCTCTCTCATGGCTACCGCCGAGTTCTACCAACTGATTGGTCGCCCTGCCCCGGCCCCCGAACCTCTGTTCCAGGCAGTAGCCAAGGGCAAGGCCTGGCACATCATCGAGATTGCCACCGGCAAGACCCGAGGCTTTTGCTTCAGCCATCGGGCAGCCATGCATTTTGTTGAGGTGATGGAAGCAGGACTAGCGAGTAAGCGTTAAAGTTGAAGTCATGAAAAGGACTAGCAGCTTAACTAGGACGAATTCGGTCTTGTATCGCCATGTGAAGCAATAACTTCCTATGCGGAAGAAGATCATCTTCCGAGGCTGCCTCAAGGAACTCAGAGATTATCCCACCGCTGAGCAAAATGCTCTGCCGCCGCTCAAACAACATAACATAAAATACTAGGAGTTTCTCATCCGAGGACATTTGAGCGAAGACGGCCTGCAACGCAAAGCTGTAATTTTCACCAGCCACCATCTTCTCTGTTACGTACTTCAAAATGAACAACATCGACTCGACGTAGCTAGCTACGCCTGTCCAGTATTCTTTTCTCCACTCCACAAATTTTTCACCCAAGCACTTGTAGAGGTTATCGGATGACCGATCGGCCATGTATAGATAATCCTCCTGCAATCGGTTCAATGCGTATGCTACACCGCGATGCCCTTCGTATTCATCTCGTTGGTTCAGCAATCCTAACTGAACAAACTTGACGGCAGAAACTGCCTCATGACTTAAAGATAGCAGCTGAAAAAGCCTAGCGTCGAAAGTTTGCTGCTTATGTCTTTCCTCAACCTTTTTGCCCTCTTCCTGCTGACCTCTAAGGGTCACCAGCAGCCCGATCAAAGCGAAAAAAGAAAGGATCGGATTAAGCACACCGCCAAAGTAGTCACCGAACTGCCCCCAAACTTCTTGCTTCGAAGACACCACACCAGAGAAGCTACTGAAGTAATTAAACAAAACCGCAACAATCAGAAACAAGACAAAAGCTATCGCTAGCATAAATGGGTGCTTGCGCAAAAAAATCGTAAACCTCATCCATAAACCCCTACAACCATTTATATTTTACGGCTCGCAGCGATAAGTTATTTAAAAATTTCCTGCCGTCCGTACTGCCTGTCGTAATACCTCATTTATTACCAAATTGCCAGCACGCCTTCGCCAGCACGAAGGACGGCGTACACCTAGGAGATACAAATTGCAACTCGACATCAACATCGAAGGGATCGTGGCCGACTCGGTAGCCGCTGCGCTGAGCCCGGAAAAGCTGCAGCCGATCATCGACAAGAACGTCGAAAGCGCAGTCACGAGCGCGATCAAGGAGCAGTTCAGCTACAACTCGCCGTTCAAGAAGCTGCTGGAAGACAGCCTGGCGGGCGCCATGCCTACCAAGATTGCGGGCCTGGGCCGCTACGGGGATTTGGTGCTCAAGACCGTCTCTGCGATGATCAATGACTACCAGGAACAGGCGCTACGCCAGACCATCACGGAAAAACTCGCCAAGGTGCTTGAGCCACTGCCCGCTCGCATCAAGCTCTCGGAGCTGATCGACCAGCTGACCAGGGCCTTCGAAGACAGCCACCTTCGCGATAAGCACGGCAGCGAGGCGCCGACATTCATCATCGAGAAAGGCACGGGCTACTCGTCCACCTCCGAGTACTGGCATCTCTATGCTGATGCTAACGAGGGGGTGGACAAGTATTCCTGTCAGGTGCAGATGGCGTTCAACGGCGAGGGCGAGTGCTACTCCCTGCGTGTTGGCGAGACCGACATGAAGAAGTCGCTGATTGTCGGCAGCGCGTACGGAGCAGAGGCCTTGGTGCTAAACCTGTACACGGGCGGCACCAAGGTTGAATACGAGCAGGTGTACGTCGGCGATACCCGCTATGCCAACGCAGACGGATACTGACTCTTCGACACTGTCCGACAGCGCCCTCCCCGGATGCTGAAACCGCACGAGCCGTATCTCGCCCTGAGCTTCCCGGAGAGCAACATCAGCGACAAGGGCGACGAAGGCAAGCCATTCTCCCAGGCCGAGCAGGTGAACATGTGCGCTCAGCGTCAGCCCGTCGCCAATGGCGGCTTCATCCCAGGCGAATGCCCCGTGGATGAGTCAAAAGCAGTCAGGCTTAGCTGCCTAGCTCTCATCAGTAGATGCGAAAACGAACTTTAAATGCTGACAGATGATCGGGCGATCAACTCAACCTTGATGAAACCTTGAAGCATGGGGCTAACCGACTTGAGAATAGCTCTCAACTCTTTTTCGAGGCCGATATTCCAGTCATAAACGATGACCAGCCTTAAGTAGAAGTCGGCGGGCGAAACAGCCATCTTTACAGTTCGCGCTTGATTAATATGTTTAATCAGAAGATTTTTGAACCCCGAAGAAGTCCGCAAATATTTAACTTCCAAGCATTGCAATCCGGCGTCTGTATAAGCGGCGGCATCATATACGACCCCCGTTCCGCCCATTTTTACATCCGGCTTTACTTCGACCCCAGCAAATCGCTCATCAGTTTTAATAAAATGCTGCGTAAGCTCAAAAACCTCCCTCATTTGGGCAAGTTGTTTTTGATTTTTGGCATGCTCAATCAGATCCAAATCATTACCCGCGGCCTGACCAGTTGCCAGGCTAGGAGCATCAGCCCCCTCAGCAGCGTCATTTGAATCTATGACATCCTCAGTTGCTTGAATTGGCGCGGCGTTAGCAGCAGGTGCCTCAGAAGCGTCAGTTGGACTTTCTACATTCGATACCGATTCATCAATCGGATTTTCTGGGCCATTTTTAACATCTGACGACTGCAAAGACTCTTCCGAACTTTTTTGAGTAGAGCTAAAGGTTTCGGTCGACAGTCGTACAAAACTATCAAACGAGCTCAATGTCTGCAGAAACGACTCATCCTTATTGTAATCTTTTGGCGCATATAGCTTTCCATGATGATTAATAACCAAATAGCAAAACGCGCCTAATATCAGCAAAGGAAATAAAACTATAAACCATATTATGATTATTCGCTCACTTGGCACCAAGGTATTTGCTGTACTCCCCAGCATCCAGTTTGCAAAACCATAGATAAGAGAAATAAAGAGGCCGATTATACCTAGAGGGTTTCGGGCGACATCGCTCAATTTCATGACATCCTTCCTTGACGTTCAAATTTCAAGATCAACATGCTCTAAGGCCGCGCCATCGAAACGACATCATTACAAAAGCGAGCGGCTCCGGCAATGGGCTTGCCTGCCTCTGCCAACACTCATCAAACCCAGGCCCTGTTGCAAATATGGCGGAAGCCGGACCGGCCCATTGCGTCCCCTTTCTTCACTGCCGCGATATGGCGGCGAGGTATCCACATGCCCACAGAAAACCGATCCAACACCGAGAAGAAGCTCTGCATCCGTGACTGTCGCGAATGCGGCAGCACCGCCCTGACTTGGCAGACCCACAACAAAAACGTCGGCCACGCTCAACATAGCCGGCTCACCACACAAGATGTTCAGTGCCTGCTGGTGCTGGGCTGCGATGAGTGCTCCGAGACCCTTGCCGTTCTAACCGCTGACCAAGTCGCAGCTTGGCTAACTGACGCAATGCAAATCATCGCAGGGCCGGAGATCACATACGGCCCAACCCCGGGATGTAAGCATTGCGAGGAAGCTGAACGCTGCCGGCTCACGGACTGCCCCGAATGCGATGCACAGCTACATGAAGACGTGAACGGTGATGGCGTGCGCCCAGATACCTGAGCTTGGCACAAAGAGCACTTTTGTACTCCTTTCAATTTGAACCCTCTTCCCTCAACTCGCCGCCGCGATACAGAGGTTAAGGAATCGTCATGCCTGAACTACTCGAACTACTCGCTGGGCAGGGTCTGTAGGAAAAGGCTGATCCCCACTAAACCCGCTGGCGACTCGACCTATAGCCCGCACCGAGCAACAACAAGCCAGGCACCAGTAGCCCAACTGCTGTGTAGCCGAAGGCTTCCTGCCCCGACGCACCTACAGCGGCAAAGGCGGCACCAATCGCAACGAGCGGTGCGCCTGCGAAGTAGAACGGTTTATTGGCTGTCTTGCCCATATCGATCCTCCTGATTGAGGCCCCATTTAATCACACCTGCCGCCACCAACGGCGTGGAGACCATCACATGCAAACCGAGATTCTTTCGGACGAAGAGCTAGCCGAGCTGACTGGCTACAAGGCCAGGGGATATCAGCGCCGCTGGCTAGAGGAACGTGGCTGGGTATTCGTTGAAACCCGAAGCGGGCGCCCACTGGTTGGCCGCCATTACGTCCGCATGAAGCTGGGCGTGAGCCTTGGAATAGTGCCAACGGCGTCGCCACCACCTGCAGTCCCTGCGTGGACACCTGACATTTCGAAGGTGAGGTGAAATGCGCCCACGGAAGACTGAGAACCGTGACCTGCCGCCCGGCATGTACCGGCGCAAGCGCACTAGTAAAAGCAAGAAAAACCCTGGCAAGGAGTGGATCAGCTACTTCTACTTGGATAAGTCCGGGAAGCCGGTACCGCTGGGCACTGACCTGAATCTGGCAAGGCTGAAATGGGCCGAGCTGGAAGCGAAGGAGAAACCCAAGGACCTGGTCACCATAGGGGCGATATTTGACCGATACGAGCGCGACATCATCCCGAAGAAGGCGCCGCGCACTCAGAAAGACAACCTGGCCGAAATACGCCAGTTGCGCAGCTACTTCGAAAAGGCTCCAATCGACGGCATTACGCCCGCTCACGTAGCGAAGTACCGCGACGCCAGGACGGCGCCGGTCCGTGCAAACCGAGAGCTCGCCACCCTGTCGCACATCTTCAACATCGCCGTGAATGGGGCCTTACCAACCAGGAGAACCCCTGCCAGGGTGTACGCAAGAATAAGGAGGTGCCGCGGGACTTCTACGCGAACGACGCAATCTGGAGCGCGGTTTACGCGAAAGCGGTGGGCGAATTGAAGGATGCCATGGACTTGGCATATTTGACGGGCCAGCGTCCGGCGGACGTGCTGGCAATGAGGAAGGATGACATCGAGGGCAAGGCCCTAGGCGTAAAGCAGAAGAAGACTCAGAAGAAGCTGCGGATCATGCTTGAGGTAGACGGAGTAGAAAGCAGCTTGGGCGCATTGATCAGAAAGATTCTGGAGCGGAACGCACCCCATGGATCGCCCTACCTGTTGCTGACCGATTCAGGCAAACGGGTCTCGGCGGCCATGCTTCGCCATCGATGGGACGATGCCAGGGAGGAAGCTGTGAAGGAAGCAGTCGCAGCCGGCGATCAGGTCCTGGCCGGCCGGATCAGCCAGTTCCAGTTCCGAGACATCCGCCCAAAAGCTGCATCGGAAATCACTGACGTCGACCACGCCAGCCTGCTGCTCGGGCACACCAAGGGCGACATCACCGAACGGGTTTACCGCCGCGTTGGAGCTCTGGCAAAACCCACCAAATAGAGAAAGTTTTGCCAGCGCTGACAAATAAAAGCATTCCCAAGGCTGTTCCCATGGGTAGTTTTACTATGCCCCAAAAACGCAAAAAGTCCTGAAAAATCAGGGCTTTGAATGTGGCGGAAGCGTAGAGATTCGAACTCTAGGATAGTTGCCCATCGACGGTTTTCAAGACCGTTGCCTTAAACCACTCGGCCACGCTTCCAGCTTGTTTTGCGGCGGCAATAATACCTTAATGTAACAAGCTGTCAAACTCTCTGTGTCGCGGCTTGCGACAGCTCTGATATGCTCTGCACCATACGTTCCACTACCGCAGGTCCCGGACCG
>Ga0209370_1002041_pt1 | contig 15667 bp, 14 predicted proteins | sample AgamicAtPrz_FD_187164 | JGI IMG/M metagenome (GOLD analysis project Ga0209370, IMG submission 187164) | Agave microbial communities from Guanajuato, Mexico - At.P.rz (SPAdes) (version 2) | ecosystem: Host-associated > Plants > Phyllosphere > Phylloplane/Leaf | place: Guanajuato, Mexico... | reverse complement strand
TTCTCTTGTCAGGCCGTTTTGAATTTTGCCGTAAGCTTTAAACAGTTTTTAATTCAGCCTGCCAGCATTAAAAGCATGCGGCAGGCCAAACGCTTTTTATTATCAGAGGTACTGATGAAAACGCTGGTTCTGTCTCTGCTCTTGATTCCATTCATATCGGATGCTGCCCTGACCGCACCTGATTATCCTGGCTGCAATGTCAACGTACAGCGTCAGATTACAGGCGAAACGGGAGGATCAATGTCCGACCCGCTGCAGGCTCATATCTCTGTACGCGCTAACATCCTGCAGGCAGATATCGGTACTGCCCGCAAAGCGCGTGTTCTGACTCAGTTGCGCGCCGATAAACTATGGCAGCGTGTTGAGGTCGTGCGGCGTGATACTGACAGGTTAGTACAGAAACAAGGTTTTCTGAGTGCAGCTGAGCGTGCAAGCTACGATCGTGAACTGGATGATGTGGCCGCAGTGCTCTGTAGATAAATTGCCGGCTGCTTGTCTGGGGAACAGGACCAGGCAAAGTTCTACGCGCGTTCAACAGCCAGGAGCCGTTACAATAACAGGGCATAACAGCGGCCGGAAATGACGCTCCACCGGGCGCTCAGGATTCATGCGGCAGACCTTCCCTATCAGCATTGTGTTGCCAGGGTATTCCTCCCGACACAGATCCTGTTCAGCATACAGATATACCTGAGGTCGCAAACAGGTATGCCTCGTGCTATACCTCTCGCTGCTGGTGCATTTTTCGGGATCGGCAGATAGTGGCGTGGTTTTGTTCTGCCCAGTAAATAAGCTGTTGCATCGGTACCAGAAAAGATCTTCCGAGGTTCGTCAGCGCATACTCAACGCGGGGAGGAATTTCTGCATATACTGTCCGGCTGATATAACCATCTGTTTCGAGACGTTTTAGCGTTCGGGAAAGCATTTGCCGTGAAATATCTTCAATTTCCCGATTCAGCTCATTAAACCGTATTGTACGTTCTGCCAGCGCTTCGAGAATAAGTAAACTCCACTGATCCCCTATCTGATCCAGCACATCGCGTATCGGACAGAGCTGCCCGTATTGAGTGATAATTTCATCATCATTTTCATTTCCCATTTTTTGATATTGCCTCGTATTTGTCAGTCACTTTTCTGTGACCAGGTAAGAAAATTGTGACCTCTTGTTGAGGGCCAGAAAGCAAGGTAACCTGAATTTGTACTACGGTCTATTTTTGTGACCATCTTTATATATCAATTCATTCAGAAGAGTTTTTGACAGGAGATCAATAATGAACAAACGTATTCAGGCCATGGTATTTATTACCGGAATGCTTATGGCCGGTTCTGCCCTGGCGGCTCAGACAGAAGCCGAACGTACAGATGAAGAAGCAAACCGCAGGCTGGTTATAGATTTTTATGATCGGTTTTTTAATCGTCATGAGACCAGAGAAGCAGCTAAAGTCGTGGCTGATAATTACCGTCAGCACAACCCGGAAGTACCGGACGGGAAAGCACCGTTCGTCGACTATTTCACCGATTTTTTCAGGGGTAATCCGCAGTCGCATGCACGCATCGTACGCAGTGCTGTCGATGGCGACCTGGTATGGTTGCAGGTTCATTCTGTCAATAACAATCACGATCGCGGTCAGGCTGTGCTTGACATTTTTCGGGTCAGCGAAGGAAAGATAGTGGAGCACTGGGATATTATTCAGAATGTACCGGAGCAGGCGGCCAACGATAATACAATGTTTTGATTATACGGCGGGCTGATTCAGCGCTTCCTCTTTTGATATATCTTCGGGCTTTTCTGACAAACCCGAAGATACACCTTGCCGCAACCACGTTATGTGTTAAACGATATACCGGGATTATGTTTACCGGCGTTGTTTTGTATCTGGCATAAACAGCGTAGCGAAGCCCAGCAGCGGCAGGAAAGCACACAGGCCATAAACCCACTCAATGCCGTATATATCTGCCATCTTGCCAAGACCGGCGGCGGCGAGCCCGCTGACGCCAAACATGGTACCAAACATGATCCCGGCGACCATCCCTGCACGACCCGGAACAATTTCCTGAGCGTAAACCACCAGCGCAGAGAAAGCTGAAGAGAGGATCAGGCCGATAAAGATGGTGAACACAATTGTCCAGACCAGGCCAACGTGTGGCAGTAACAGTGAAAACGGGATAACGCCTAAAAACGAGATCCAGACCACCGCCTTACGACCGATTCGATCGCCTATAGGTCCGCCGGCAAACGTTCCGACCGCCACCGCTGCAAGAAACGCAAACAGGCAGAACTGCGCGTGCTCCAGCGGCATGCTGAAGCGGTGGACGAGATAAAACGTAAAATAGTTACTCAGCGAAGCGATATAGGTAAATTTCGCGAACATCAGAACGCTGACTACGGCCAGCGCCTGAAAGACTTTTGCCCGGGAAAACGTCTGCAGCGGGGCGCTGCCGTGGCGCTTCATGTGCGCCTGACCGTGGCGGGCGGACCACTGGCTAAGCCGGGTCAGAATAACAATCGCGACCAGCGCGCACAGCATTAACCAGGCGACAGAGAGCTGGCCATGAGGAATAATCAGCAGCGCGGCCAGCAGAGGGCCAAATGCCGATCCCGCATTTCCGCCAACCTGAAAAGCGGACTGCGCGGTACCGAACCGCCCTCCCGACGCCATGCGGGCGATGCGCGAGGCTTCCGGATGAAAGACGGACGATCCAACGCCAATCAGCGCAGCGGCAACTAAAATCACTACAAAATTGCCGGCAACCGCGAGCAGCCCGATCCCCAACAAGGTGACGCCCATGCCCGCAGGCAGCAGAAAGGGTCTGGGGTGTTTATCCGTGTAAAGCCCGACCCAGGGCTGAAGCAGGGACGCCGTTATCTGATAGACGAGAGATATCAGGCCAATCTGCGCGTAGGTAAGCGTAAAGTTCGCCTTAAGCATGGGGTAGATTGAAGGCAGTACGGCCTGAATCATATCATTACAGCCGTGCGCGAGCGCGGTAGCGCCTACGATACTGACAAGGAACCCCTGAGCGGGACTGGCTGTTTCCGCGGCAGGGGTCGCCGGAGAATGTTCAGATTCTGTAGAGTGTGAAGCCATATTCATGTCTCTTTGCGGGTGAAGGTAAGTCAGTTTTAGTTGTCTGTTTTTTACTACAGTTTGCCGTAATAGCGGCGTTTAACCAGCCCGGATGCTGTCAGACGGATAATCATACATGCAGGGCTTTAATCTGAAATGCCAAACAATATAGATAAAAAGCCAGGACACGATGAGACAATCGGGTGGTCGGCGCTTGCCAAACGCTACCAGCGTGGAGATACCGATCCGCCTCATTACCACGTTGAAGGACAGCTGCTACAGGAAAATCAGGGGGGTGATGCTCAGTAAAGCAGAGCATCAGGTGACCGAATAGCGCGTCCGCTCTTCGCTTATATCATACTTTCATTCGCCGGCATCGGTATGAAGCGGAGCTGTATGATTTGCAGGCTATGGAGATATTCAGGCAGATAGCCTGCAGGTGAGTGTCAGCATGGGACGGCAGCCAGGCGGATATCAGACGGCGACATAATGAATAAGCGCCGCGCCTGCTTTTCATGACTGACACTCACCAGCGCTTTTTTCCGCAACGCCATCAACGCAGGCTGCGGAAGCGCGCAACCTCTTTACTTACCGGATTGTGACATCTGTTCGGCAGACTTCAAATGCTCTTCGACAACCGGCGTATGGGCGTCAGCCAATGCTTTGACATCGGGATCCTTAATCATTTTGGCGTCACTCTGCAGGGTCGACAGCACCATCTTGTGATCCTTCGTGCCGGCATTAGTCATATACATCTTGTCAAATGCGTCACCGCTCTGTTTTTCCAGCTGAGCGGCCATCGTTTTGTGCTTCGCGTCCGGTTCAGTCGGCAGCGTTACCCCTTTTTGCCCGGCGACCGTCTGAACTTTAGTCAGCGCAGCACTGTGATCGTCTATCATTTTTTGTGCATAGGCTTTCACTTCGCTGCTTTCCGCTTTTGTCAGGGCAATTTTGCCCGCAGCAACTTCATTGATATTAGTCTGCGCCATATCCTTTAGCGCTTTTTCATCGCTGGCGCTCAGTTTGTCGCCCGCTGCGCTCTGGCCTGCAGCACCATCCTGCATGGTGCTGGCTGGCGTCTGAGCATATACGCCAGCTGTGCTGAACATGGCGACAACTGCTGACAAAACCAGTACTGTTTTCAACGATTTATTCTTATGCATATTATTCTCCAGAATATCGATGAGGTGGCTGACGTCTGGCTATTAACCGTACGCAGCCATGCAGGGAGATCAGAAGTGCATTAATCAGTATAGGCAGTAATAAAGAGAGGAGGCTTTACCGCGCTAATTTCCGCGAAATAGATTGGGGACAGGCCACGATAAGCTCATTTAAAGCGAGCCGCAAAAAAAACAGCTCGCGTTAAAAAATACAATGAAGATTTTTGAGATTAATCAACAGCACAGGCAGATTTTATATTAATCCGGACATCCCTGGTAATAAGACCCGGACTTTTCAGACAGAACGTTTACTCATTCAGCAGGGGTAGCCTGCTGAATAAGTGCATCATTGCCCTTATTACTTCATATCTGTTTTCTATCGATCCCATTCGTATAGGTCGGTGCCTCTTCTCAACTTATTGTTCAATTGAAATGAGACTATCTTTGGGATTTTATCTATTATTTACAGCCAGATAGTGTCAGCTTTTTGGTTCCGATCCCGTTTTAGCAAAACATCTTCAAGACATAACGCCCGCTTTTTGTCACTATCTGACGTTGCTGACTGCACCCAGATTATCTGATGGAGAGCGGAACTTCAGGTTCACATCGTCACGTAAAAGGAATAGTAAATGGAAATTGAGACTGCACGCCTCAAGCTGAAACCCTTTAATGACTCTCATTATGAGGGGCTCAGGGCGATGGATAATGATGCCAGCGTAATGCGTTATATCAATAAGGGGATAGTAAAAACACCGGAAGAAACGATGGAAAGTATCAGGCGTGTACAGGCGCGCTGGGATAAACATGGATTTTCATGGTGGGCTATCAAAGAAAAGCGCTCCGGCGTTTTCGTTGGCGCAGCCTGTCTCCAGCACCTGGCAAACGTTGAAAATGCCCCCTGGAGATTGGCTGGCGGCTTATTCCTGAACATAACGGTAAAGGCTATGCAACGGAAGCGGCTAAAGCGATCATTGATTTTGCGGTCAAACAAGTGGGTGCAACGTATCTGGTGGCTGTCGCCGATCCGGACAATATACCCTCCCATAGAGTGATGCAGCGGTCTGGCATGACTTATAAAGCAGAAGAGTGGCATTACAATGAGGTCTGCGTAGTTTATGAACTTCACGTTAGTAATGCCGGTTAATTGTAATAAATTCCTGATACAAGGTCCGCTTTGTGCCAGAAGCGGACGTCGTTAACTGCCGGATATAATTATTAGTGGTAAACAGATCCGCCTGGCTACGGGTATCTATTATTAAGTATTAAACTGAAATCGTTTGCACTGGATTTAAAATCGTTTGCGGGTGGGGTATATGAATTGAGCTTTTTACTGATGCTTGATATTTTCAGAGCACAAGCAGCCACCCAACACCATACTATAAAAGCCACAACAAAGACGATTAGAGAATTTAAGATCTCTACTCCATTATTCTGTGAAGAGCCCCTGTATACCTCAGCACCGATAAATAATATTAACCATATTAATACAAAAGGCACTAGCCACTTATGGAATTTATGAGGATATATATTTCCCTCAGCAATTTTATACATGCCCTGATAACGTAAGACTGCCTTTAAGGACGGAATTAATGACTGCTCATTTTCTGAGTAGAAGCATATTATTTTATAAGATAAATCCCAATCTCTATGCAGTCCGAACGACTGTAGGCGAAACTGCTGCTCCGCCTCAGCTAAAGGATCGGACTTTGGTGCAGAAGAGGTTCTAAACCATTCGACTACTTTTATCTGCTCAGAACATGGGCGTGAGAAAAAATCTCTGCGATGAAACTGAATATACTTTTTTGTAATCGCTCCGATGATGGCAAGAATCACTGCGGAAACTACCGGGATACTGAAAATGTCCTTTATTAATGCTATCATAGCGTCTCTCCTGCTTATCTATACTCTATAATAAATATTTCACCTTTAAAACTTCATAAAAATATGCTTCCAAAAAAATTAATTTCTATAGCAATTACGTCCTCTATCAAAAGGTTTTCGCCTAAAGAATGCCTGCATCTTCGACTGCAACTTGATTACTTTAGGATTAACACATACCTTAGAGTCATTTATAGAGTAATCCCGTTCCCAAACTTCCGCTCCTCGCTCAAAGCGGCCCTTCAACTCAGTCAGCTTGTCCGCTTCGTGCCAGAAGCGGACGTTGTTCTGGTGTCAGGCAGGTGAATCAGAGGCAGACTATCCGCGGATGGCGGGCTTAATATCCGTTAAAGATCTTACCTCCCATGCCGATAAAAATATGAGTAACAGAAACGTAAGGAGATGCGTATGTATGGAAAACTGGTCATTTCGGGAATTATAGTAACGTTGTTGAGTGGTTGTACGGCGGGGTTTAGGCCTTCGCTGGAAGACTATAAAGGTTCAGATGCAGCCAGGATTCGTGCTGCATCTGATGGCAATACAGCCCTGCAATTTTACGAAAAACAGACGAGTGGATGTTATAAAAAAGTTTTAGAGCGCCGGATTACCGCTGGCCTGGCTATTCTCGGTATTCCTGTTACAGGAAATAAAAAAATCGGAATGCCAGAATCAAATAACAATAAGGGGATTTTCATAAATGAGTTCACTATCAAGCCAGGCCAACTGATAAGTGTAATTCATTACTGGACTCAGGCGGGCTACTACCAAAATACTGAACGATCCGCATCCGCCAGCTTCATTCCTCAGCCAAATCATGATTACGATATCGTCGTTACTGGCTCAGAATTTAGCGGGGATAGTGTATCGGTGAGAGATCTGGATTCAAGCGCTAAGATAGTAGAATGGGAAGGCAATTACTGCCCCTCCGGTATACTTGATTAATTGTATGACGCAGGTCATCGACTGTACGGTTAAGCTCCCTGGTTATCCTGAGTGGTTGGCTAAAGGAGATGTCGCAGGAAAACACCTGCCCGTGGTACACGAGCGGACACTGGCCTGCGCGCAGTCCGCTTTGTGCCGAAAGCGCGACTACTGATTTTCAATGTCTGAAGACTCCGGATATGCCCTCAACCCGATATCTTTAATAATTAAAATCTGTAGATACTCGCGTTCCAGTAACTATTGCCCTGAATACAACATTCTTTAAAACCTAACGACCTCAGTTCCCTTGCAATTAGCCGATTCATCACTCCATGTCCCATAAGAAGCACAGGGCCGTCTAATGCGTTTGCCAACCCGACGAGGCTATTCGCCGCCTGAGCAGCACGTTGCTTAGCTTTTCCCATGCGCTCCGCATTACGGGACAGACCGCATAGCCACATAACACGAAAAATAGCAGCCCACACGGTTGGAGAGAACCTTAAACCGGGCAGGTGAAATACCGGCAAATCTGCTTCCCTGAACGCCTCATCAATAACGTCTGGTTTAAGTCCTAATGCTCTCAGTGAAGAAAGTGCTCTGGGAAGAGGGCTACTTATGATTCGCGATGCGCTGACCGCTAATGCTTTGCTGGAATCTGGCGGTGTATCTTCTCCTGTATCAGAACGGTCATATTCTGCAATCCAGTTATACATTTCACGGCTCTCTATTTTCTCAGAAGCTGTAAAAGCGGGCTTTCCATGACGCATTAAAATAATTTCCATACAGAGCTTCTTATTTGTGGGCCTTATGTCCGCTTCTCACTTAAAGCGGAGATGACTAAACCTGACATGCACCAATCAATGGCGAGCCGTTGACACTGCATAGCCATGTAACCCATCGGCATCTTCAGGCTGTTTTTCATCGGATGACAAAGGTGCCGGAAATGCCCTTTCCGCCTTTAAAAGGCTCCGGGGCGTTTTGAGCAGCGCAGCCAGAATCGTTTTTTAAGACACAGTCAGGTAAGGTCTGTTCGATCTCCGCGCGGTGTTGGATGTGAAATGACGATAAATTCGATTGCGGAATCCGTGTCATTTCTGGCCTGATGCTTTGACCCAGGGGGGATCTCGATGCCCTGCTGAGCGACAATTCGATGCGCTTTTCCTTCCAGCTCCATGGTCAACACACCATCCAGAACGAAAAAAAACTGTCTGGATACCGAATGGTAGTGTCGCTTTTCACATGTTTCCGGCGGCATCTTTTCGTGAATAATCAGCATGTCTTGCCGGTTTACCAGATACCAGCCATCGCACTTATCACCCCATACATAATGCTCAGCATTAGCCTTAGAAATCATTGGTTTTTACCTGTTGACCGCGTAAGAATTCTGAACCTGATGCGTTGTTATACTTTGAGAGCTCTTTGATTCGCAACAGCGATGTTATGTTTGATGCGGCTCTATCTGCAGATGTAAGAAAGCCGCTGAGTAGCGGCCTTTTATAAACGTATCGTGATTCGGTTTCGGTAAAGTTACTCACTCTCTGAGATTTCATACTCTCTGGCGATCGCGCTGGTTTCTCTTCCCCAGACCGAAGCCCTGGTTCTTTTCTGATGGGCGTCAAAAGTAGCCTGGTTTGTAAAAAGCTCTTCGACGGTCCAGACCAGGGGGTCTGCTGTTTCAGTAACCTCAAATGATACGCATCCGGTTTCTTTCCTGGTTAGTTGCTTGTGTTCAGGAAGGTACTGGCGAACAAGATCCGCTTCTTCTGCACTTTTACACACCAAACGACCCGTCAGCTTAATCATTATCATCCTGCTATTTTCATGCGGTTTTATCGAGTATCCCAGCGACGAAGTTACACCAAACCGTTGAGGAAAAGAAACCGATCAGAAGCGGGCCTGACCGCCTCCTGTGCTGGCAGAAGTCCCGACCGATTCAGCACCGGGACCTTGCTGCAACGGGCCCGTTCCCCCGGGCACCGTCTTTTTAGCACCTGTAATGTCAGACTTGAGCCAATGCGCGGGGGTCCCCCTGCGGATAACCGTTATTCTGCGGCTTTAACTTCCGCGTGTTTTTTATTTTCCGGATGTATCCTGAACCAGATGGCATACATAGCAGGCAGGAAAACCAGCGTAATAATGGTTCCGGCAAAGGTTCCGCCAATTAGCGTGTAGGCGAGCGTTCCCCAGAAAACCGAGTGCGTGAGCGGTATAAAGGCCAGGATAGCGGCCATCGCCGTTAGTACAACGGGACGGGCACGCTGAATAGTGGCTTCGACAACGGACTCAAAAGGCGTCAGCCCTTCATGCTCATTGTGATGGATCTGCCCTATCAGGATTAATGTGTTGCGCATCAGAATCCCCGACAGGGCGATCAGCCCGACCAGCGCATTTATCCCGAACGGCTGATTGAACAGCAGCAGCGTCGGTACCACACCAATCAGCCCCAGCGGCGCCGTCAGAAACACCATCACCATCGCTGACATTGACCGCACCTGCAGAATGATAATCAGAAGCGTAATGGCAATCATGATCGGGAACAGCGGCGCCATCGCCTTAGTCGCTTTACCCGACTCCTCAATTGGCCCCCCCTGCTCAATGCGGTATCCGGCCGGAAGCTTAGCGATAACAGGCTGTAATTTTTTCAGGATTGTCGTGGAAACATCGGGTGGCTGCATGCTGTCTGAAATATCGCCCCGTACGGTAATCGTCGGGGTTCGATCGCGACGCCGCAGTACGGGATCTTCCATTCTTATCTCAACGTCGCCTGTCTGAGACAGCGGAATGCGCTGGCCTGATGATCCCACCAGGGTAAATCCAGCTATCCTTGCAGGATCGAGCCTGATATCGCTGGCTGCACGCCCCATCACCTCTACAGAACGGATATCTTCGCGAACGGATGTCACAGGTACGCCAGAGAGCAGAAACCGGAGCTGCTGCGCAACGGCATTAGACGTCAGTCCTACAGCCTGGAGACGATCCTGATTCAGCGAGAAGTGCAGCGTCGGCACGCGTTGCCCCCAGTCGGTATTGACGGTCCTCATATCAGGACTGGCCAGCATAACCGCCTCTACTTCGCCCGCTATTTCACGCAGTTTATCCGGATCAGGTCCCATGACCCGCCAGGCAACCGGATAAGGTGAATAGGGGCCAAAAACCAGCTGTGTTACGCGGACGCGTGCTTCAGGAGCGAGTCCGCTGGCTGCAGCCTCACGCAGCCGGTGCTTGAGAACATCCCGGGCATCCTGACTCTCTGTCAGAACAACAATCTTTGCAAAAGAGGGATCGGGAAGCTCAGGCGCCATTGCCAGATAGAACCGGGGTGAGCCCTGTCCGATGTAAGAGGTGACGATTTTTGCCTCTTTCTGCTTTTTCAGCCACTCCTCAATTTTCGCCGTGGTTTTGCTGGTCTGTTCAATTGAGGTGCCGTAAGGCATCTGAACCTCAATCAAAACCTCCGGACGATCTGATGTCGGAAAGAACTGTTTCTTTACCAGCCCCATGCCGAGAATAGCCACGGTGAAGATGATGATGACCGTCGCGGCGACTAACCATTTTCGCGCAATAACGTGCGCAATTAACCGGCGAAAACGATTGTAGCGCGGGGTATCGTAAATTGTGGTGTGGCCACCTGATAAGGTTTTGATTTCTGGCAGCATTTTCACGCCAAGATAGGGCGTGAACACTACGGCTACTACCCACGACGCTATCAGGGCGATACCGACAATCCAGAACATGTTACTGGTATACTCACCGGCGGTAGACTGTGCAAAGCCGTTAGGCATAAACCCCACCACCGTCACCAGTGTTCCAGCCAGCATCGGGGCGGCAGTATGACTCCATGCATAGGCGGAAGCTTTGATGCGATCGTAGCCCTCCTCCATTTTTACCACCATCATCTCAATCGCAATGATGGCATCATCCACCAGAAGCCCCAGAGCCAGGATCAGTGACCCCAGAGTGATACGGTCAAAGTTTTTACCTGATGCCTCCATGACCATGAAAACCACCGCCAGCGTCAGCGGCACCGCAGCAGCCACCACCACGCCCACCCGCCAGCCCATGCTGATAAAGCAGACCACCATGACCACAAGCAGCGCAACGAAGAACTTAAGCATAAATTCATCGACGGCTGAGCTGATGTTAACCGACTGGTCGGTGACTTTCGTCAGCGTCATACCCAGCGGCATGGATGCGTTGATACTGGCCGCTTCAGCATCCAGCGATTTCCCCAGCTCAAGGCCGTTCCATCCCTCACGCATGATAATTCCCAGTAGCAGAGCGGGTTCACCCTGATTACGGATGAGAAACGTAGCGGGATCCTCATAGCCTCGTTCAACGGTGGCAATGTCCGACAGCAGCAGCGTTCTGCCACCGATCACAATCGGCGTTTTACGAATCTGCTCAAGTTTGCTGAACGCCCCGTCAAGGCGAATAAATACCTGTGGGCCCTGGGTGTCAATGGAGCCTGCCGGCGTCAGGGCATTCTGGTTATTGAGCGCTGCGAATATCTCTTGGGGAGAAACGCCCAGCGTGGCCAGCCGGTCATGAGAGAAGGAAACAAAGATGCGTTCGGTCTGCTCACCAATGATATTGACCTTTTTCACACCCGGCACATGAAGAAGCCGCTGGCGCAGTGATTCTGCATCGCGTACCAGTAAACGCTGAGGCTCTCCTTTCGCTTTTAAAGCGAAGAGGGAAAAAGTGACGTCCGAAAACTCGTCATTGATCATCGGTCCGATGACGCCTGCAGGCAGATTTTTTGCCTCATCACCCAGCTTTTTACGGGCCTGATAGAACGCTTCCTGCACCTGTGAGGGTGGCGTGCTGTCCTGCAGCGATAGCAGGGTGAATGCCATTCCCGGACGGGTATACGTTTCAGTACGGTCGTACCACTTAAGCTCCTGCAATCGCTTTTCCAGCGGTTCAGCAACCTGATCCTGCATTTCCTGTGCCGTCGCACCCGGCCATGCGGTAATAATCGTCATCTGTTTGACGGTAAAAGGCGGATCTTCTGCCCGCCCCAGCGCAAAAAAAGAGAGGATGCCTGTGACCGTAATCAGAATGATCAGAAACAGCGTAATTGAGCGTTCACGGACGGCAAGCGCAGAGAGATTGAAACGGGAATTACTCATGCGGCTGGCCTCCGGCAATGCTGCCATCACCCTGACGTGCCACGCGGACGGTTTCACCGTCATGCAGCAGGTGAGCGCCAAGCGCAACCACTTCTTCGCCAGCACTGAGCCCACTGGTCACTCTGGCGTTATCGTCACTGATACCTTCTACCTGCACAGCCCGCCGGGTTACACGTGCAGATCGCTCTTCAATTACCCAAACGCTCGCGCCTTTACCCTGATCAAACAGTGCAGTTATGGGTACCTGCATGACCTTACCTGAAGCTTTTGCATCGGCAATACGCAGCGTGACCGTGGCGCCCAGCGGTGCGTCAGCCAGCGCCCCTTCCAGCACATATCGCGCTTCAAAAGTACGGCTTAATGGATCGGCGGCATCGGAGAGTACGCGAAGCCGGGCGCTGACAGACTGATTTCCATCACCGTACAAGGTCGCTTCAGCCTGACTTCCGGATGCTGGCCTGAGCGTTTCGGGCAAATGAACAAGCGCTTCACGTTGTCCCGCCCGGGCAAGCCTGACCACCGGCTGACCTGCGCTGACAACCTGACCCGGCTCAGCGAGCGTTTCCACAACGACGCCATCCGAATCTGCCAGCAGAACAGCATAGCTTTTAGCATTTTGCGCCACGTCAGCCTGTGCCTTTGCCGCGCTGAGGTCGGCTTTAGCGGAGTCCGCCGCGGCCTTGATCTGATCGTAAGCTGACGCTGAAACAGCACCCGTCGCCACCAGCCCCCGGTAACGCGCTTCATCCAGAGAAGTTTGTCTGGCGCGGGCGCGGGCAGCGTTAACGGCCTGCTGCTGAGCCTGTGCCAGGAGGCTGAGATCGGCAGGATCAAGGCGCATCAGCGGCTGCCCGCGTTTTACCGTCTGACCCGTATCTACCAGACGCTCAAGGATTTTTCCCTGTACCCGAAAGCCAGAGTCGCTCTGAGTGCGCGCAACAACCACGCCGGTGAATGAACGGAGAGTATTATCAGCATCAGCCACGTTTACAGCCCTTACAAGAGGCGGCTGCGTACGTGGATCGTTTGTGCCAGCGTTGTCACCGCAAGCCGCCAGGGCCAGCGGTAACAGGCAGACAGCAAGACCAGCGGGTGTGATCCTGAACATGCGTTACCTGGTTACATTGAAAAGAAAGTAACCGCATTCTTATTCTTGTGACCGTAAATGTCAATGGTCACTAATCAGGGTGAAAGGCTTCTCAGGATAAGCGATGAGAGCAGCACCGCAGCAGACTCCGCGGTATCAAGGTTGTACTGCAGCTGAACCGGGCTGATATAGGGCCTCATCACCATAAACACCGCCAGCGTAGCTTCGTCCAGAGGGGTTTTCCGTTCAAACTCTCCGGCAGCACGACCTTCAAGAATGATATTTTCTATGAGTTGCCGGAGGCGTTCTTCATGCAGCGCCGCCGATGGCCATCTGTCGCGGGCGGCCACAGCGGCGATGTCATACAGCTTTCGATCATGAAAGAACAGATCGCTGCCGGACCGGGTCAGCGCTTTGAGCATCTGCCTCATTTTTTCAGATGCCGTTGCGGCATCGGCAATGGCTGCATTAACGATATCCATGATCATACTCAGGCGATTGGAGCAGATCTGCTCGCCAATAGCCTGTTTAGAATCGAAAAATTTGTAGATATAGGCTTTAGAAAATCCTATCGCTTTGGCCAGATCGGATACGGTTGTTTTCTCATAACCATAATGGCCGAAGTGCTCTGTCGCGGCTGCGACCACCTGATCGCGGATAGCATGCTCTGAAGGTCCCCTGCCGGGGTGATTGATCATTTGTTTATTCATTTTTCCAGCTTAACTTAACCATCACTGATTGACAACGAGTGACCAATTTGTAATAAAGTCACGAATTAGGAGTGCTTCAGGGAATAGCAACAGCCCTCTCACATTTCACTGCACGGGTGTTTAGCACCGGTTATCCCGCTTGCAGAACAGTATATTACTGAGCCTGCCGTGCTGAAGATAAATCTGACTTTGCCAGTCTGACCGCTATTACCCGGCCTGAGCAGAGGATATGAAAAAATGCCGGAAAAGATCGTGTCAGGTGGTTGCAGCTGCTGTCTTAACAGGCGTGAAGGATTTTGCCAGGCCGTGCTGTGCACGTACCTGACAAATCAGAATTTCAGTTAGCAGCAGAAAATGCGGGGTAATTTTCAGGTGTAATAAGCTGGTAAGGCACCCAGTTAAGCGTCTCTGCTTTCTGCTTATTCAGCAATGCTTTTACCACCTGAACTGAGCCGGTGGCCTGCCCTCTGGCATCCTGAAATATAGTCAGCGCCATTTTGCCGTTTTTGATGAACTGCTGACCATCAGGTGTTCCGTCAATGCCGGCAACAAGAATTTTTTCGTTCTTTGCCTGACTCAGAGCCATGATGGCGCCTATGGCCATTTCATCATTATTGGCGGCGATAGCGTCAATCGGACGCTGGTTCAGTAGCCAGCCTGAAACAACGTCTACGGCTTCATTGCGCTGCCATTTTGCCGTCTGCTTTTCAATGACTTTCATATCCTTATATTTGGCTATAACTGCTTCTGCGGCACGGGTCCGTTCGCGCGCTTCTTCATTTGACAGCGCCCCCATCAGAATAGCTACGTTACCTTTGTAATTCATTTTTTTAGCCAGGGCCTCCATCTGCATTTCGCCGCCCAGCGCCGAATCTGAACCCACATAGGCCATACCGGCAGGCAGTTTCACTTCAGGCTTGCGGTTAACGAAGACCAGCGGAATACCGGCACTTTTTGCCGCGTTGATCATCGGCAATACACCCTGGGTATCGACCGGATTCAGGATGATGGCGTCCACACCCTGATTGATAAAATCATCCACCTGCTGAACCTGCAGCGCCACATCCCCTTTTGCATCAACAAACTGTCCGTTGAGCTGGTTTGCTTTAAGCTCCTGCTGCATCCGGGTGCGCAGGATAGAGACAAAATTAAGGTCAAAGTTAGCCAGCGCCACACCCACGGTGAAAGTTTTGGCGTTCACGCTCACGCTGAGCGCCAGCGAAAACAGGCAAAGCAGAAAGTTTCTGATATTCATAATCTATTCCTGTAGGGTTAAGGTCTTTTTTTCAGGCAATAGTTACCGTCGGATAACAGGCAAATACCCGACGGACAACGTTTACAACATAAAGTGGTCCCGGAACTGCTGAAGCGCCGCTGTGCTGTCACCGCTTGCCCAGCCCTCCAGCGCAACGGTTCCCTGATAGTTCATCTCCTGCAGCGTGCGAGCGATGGCGCGATAGTTGATTTCACCTGTACCGGGCTGCTGACGACCCGGCACATCAGCCACCTGAATCTCGCCGATTGCCGGACCACAGCGCCGCAGCAGCGCGATCAGATTGCCTTCACCGATTTGTGCATGGTAGAGATCCAGATTCATTTTCAGCGCCGGGCTGCTGACCGCCTCCACCAGCGCCAGCGTATCGGCCGCAAGGGCAAACGGCGTGCCCGGATGGTCAACCGGTAAATTGAGGTTTTCGAGTGTAAATATCCGTCC